>WNGJ01017602.1_pt1 | contig 11464 bp, 10 predicted proteins | sample 5400611 | NCBI WGS metagenome assembly WNGJ01 (sample SAMN13153375, study PRJNA577476) | soil metagenome | isolation source: 40 cm soil or saprolite under Garry oak tree replicate 1 | place: USA:California | collected 2016-06-15 | reverse complement strand
GTTCCATTGTCTCAATGGGAAAACCGAGCCGGTGAAGACGGCCCTGCAGAGCACGTCCCCTGTCTCGTTTGCTGATATTGAAGTGCGGCGCGAGTTCGCCACTTCAAAAGACGGCACGAAAATTCCACTGAACGTCCTTGCTCGAAAAGGAATGAAGCGCGACGGAAACAACCCGACGCTGCTCTACGCGTACGGCGGCTACGGAATCAGCATGTCGCCCAACTTTGATTTTACGCGGCGGCTTTGGTTCGATCGCGGCGGCGTGTACGTGGTGGCAAACATTCGAGGCGGTGGCGAGTTCGGCGAAGAATGGCACAAGGCCGGCAATCTCACGAAAAAACAGAATGTATTCGACGATTTTGCGGCGGCCGCGGAGTACCTGATCAACGAGAATTACACGCTTCCGGGAAAGCTCGCGATTCAAGGTGGAAGCAACGGTGGGCTATTGATGGGCGCGATGATCACGCAGCATCCTGATTTGATCCGGGCGGTTGTTTCGTCGGTAGGCATTTACGATATGCTGCGTGTGGAACTGGCGCCAAACGGCGCCTTTAACGTGACCGAGTTCGGCACGGTGAAAAATCCGGAGCAATTCAAGGCGCTTTACGCTTACTCGCCCTATCATCACGTAGTGGACGGAACGAAATATCCTGCCGTTCTAATGATGACCGGCGCAAATGATGGACGTGTGGCGCCGTATCACTCCCGCAAGATGACCGCGCGCCTGCTTGCCGCGAACAAATCCGAGAACCCGATTCTTTTGCGAACCAGCTCCAGTGCGGGCCACGGCATCGGCACTGCATTGAGCGAGCGCATAAAACAGTCGGCCGACATTTACGCGTTTCTCTTTGCGCAACTCGGGATGTCGGGCAAGCGGGGTGATTAGTTACAACGGTTACAAGCGTTACAAGCGATCTTGTAACTGTTGCAACGACGTAACCTGGTGCCCTTGCGAAGGAAACTGCTGATCCTTGCCACCGCGATTGGAATTTTCTTTCTGCTCGTAATTGCGGCTGGTGTGGCGGTCTTTTTCAGTCCGCTGCTCACTCGTTACGTGGAAGGTGACGCCTTCCGTGTCGCAATGGAGGAGGAAACGGCGAAGGGGTTGCATTTTCCTCAGGCGCGTTACGCACCGATTCGACGCACCGGCGCGCTTACGGAGCAAAGCGACAGTTTCAAAGCGGACAATGGACAGAAGGCGATGAAGTCACTCGATGCTCACGGTATCACCGCCAAATTCGATCCGTGGGGCGTGTTTTTGCGGCAATGGCGCTTCACCGATGTGCGTGTGCAATCTGGCGACGTTGAGATTCAAATCTACGAAGCGAACCCTGAAGCAGTACCAAGCAAGCCGTGGTTCGCAATTTTTTTGCCGAACAGAGTTTACCTGGAGAAGATCGAATCGGAACAAGCCAACATCACCTGGCGCTTTCGCGGCGAGCGAGCGGGCTTTTTCGGAACCCACCTGCTCATCACGCCGAACGGCCGGGATTTCGAGTACGTCGCGACAGGCGGTCGACTGAAAATGGTGCCGGTTCCCGATCTCGATCTTCGCCGCACACACATCCTGATCACGAAAACGCTTCTAACGCTTTATGATCTCGATCTCGCATCCGATTCACGCAGCGACGAAAGCATTCGAGTTCTCGGACACGCAGGTCTCGGTCAGGACAAAAGCATCGATGTAAAAGCGGACTTCAACTCGGTGCCGATTGGCCAGTGGTTGCCAGCAGAATGGAAGGACCTTCTCAAGGGGACCGCTTTCGGCGATATTCATTGGACCGGAAAAGATCCAAAGCTGGAAAGTTCATCCGGCGAAGGTTCGTTGCGAATTAATAACGGGCGAGTCGACGATGTTCCGCTTTTGAACAAGCTTGCGGAGCTTGCGCAAAAAAAGTCGTTTGAACGTCTGGACCTGGACGAATGTTCGCTCGGTTTTGCGTGGCGCTATCCGGAGATCGAGATCAAGGACATCACTATTGAGGAGAAAGGCAAATTCCGGATTGAGGGAGAGATTTCTATCAAGCGCCGGCTCTTACGAGGCACCATCAGACTTGGGCTTACCCGCGGATATCTGGATTGGCTGCCGAATCCTGAAGAAGTGTTTAGTCGACGCTCCAGCGGCTACCTATGGACCGACGTGCATCTATCCGGCACGATTGATGAACCCAGGCAGGACCTCAGCCAGCGCATCATCGAACTTTTCAAAGAATCGCCCGGCGCTTACCTCGGCCTCCTGTTTCGCCAGTTCGGCGATTGGCTGAAGAAAACATTTGGAGGCGACTAACAGCGAGTCGCGTCGAGCTGACTTTGCCGCCGATCAACCAATCACCGACTTCTGATCTCCGACTTCTGATCTCTGATCTCCTGCTTCCAACATGCGAATGCGTTTGTCGATGAATGGCAAACGAATCGTCAGGGTAAGACCTCTGCCCTGGCTGCTCTCGATGGAGAGCTCGCCGCCGTGTTCGCGCACGATGCGGCGTACAATCAATAATCCGAGCCCACTGCCGGATGGTTTGGTTGTGAAATAAGGCTCAAATACGCGGCTCAAGTTTTCCGCCGACATGCCGCCACCGGTATCGACGAATCGGACGATCACATGCGTATCGGCCAGATCGGTTCGAATGCGCAACGTGCCGTGGCGGTGCATGGCTTCGACACTGTTCTTGATCACGTTGTAAAACGCTTGCTTCATCTGATCGCGATCGAGCTGAAGCAATGGCAGGTCCGAGCGCAACTCTTGTTCTACGACTATCTCGCGGTCCTGAAGCTCAGGCGCGAAAAAGCGAACTGCCTCTTCCACAATTGTGTTTACATTTTCCGGCCGCAGTTGCGGACGTGACGGCCGGATTGCCCGAAGAAACTGGGTAACGATCGAATCGAGCCGATTGACTTCTGAACGTGCGATATCAATCGATTGTTGAAGTTCCGCCTTAGCGTCGTGATTCAGCTTCTGGACGCTGCGTTCCATCAATTGCAAATGAATGTGCAGCGAGTTGAGTGGGTTTCCGATTTCATGCGCGACGCCTGCTGCCAGCAAGGTCAGTGCGTTCAAACGTTCCGACTCGATAGTTTGCTGGGCTGTGCGCCGGCTCTTGGTGATATCGCGCAGGATCATGACGTACCCCACTTGCTCGGCTGTAGCCGGGATCGGCGATCTCGGCAGGCCGGAATCACCGATTCCAGTTACAGAATTCCGTGATTCCATCACCAGCGGCACGATGTAAAAATTGATGAAGCGATTCTCCGGATAAAAGATTTCCATGTCATGACTGACTGGCCCGCCGCTTTTCGTAAGCGATTCCCAGTCGAGACCTCGAACACGTTCGTCAAGCGGTTTGCCGATCGCATCCCCCGTCTCCAGTTCGAACAATCCGCAAGCCGCGTCGTTTAGATAAGTGATCCGGCCTTTGGAATCGGTCACAATGATCCCTTCCTGGACGGCATTGAAAACCGTTTCCAGAAACCCCTTTTCCTGCGCCAGACGCAGAAAATAATTCTGCACGTCTTCCGGCCCGATACGCCCGAGTCGCTCGATTAATTTCTCAAGAAAGCCAGCTTTCATGACGTGCGTCGATGTTTACTCGTTAAGAAGGTTACAAGAGTTACAAAGGGAGCGCCGCTTGTAACCATGTAACGCTTCAACGGTTCAACGCTTCCACCTTTTCCGGCGCCGTCGGCACTTCAACCGTCAGCATTTCCACGCGCAAATAATTCAATACCACCGGCGCGAGGATCAGACCCGGGATACCGATGAGTCGTTCGCCAATGATCAGCGCGATCAGCGTCAGCCAAACGGGATTCCGTATACGGTCGCCGATGATCTTGCTGTTTAAGAGGTACTCCAATTTGTGGATCACAACGAGAAATATGAGGGCCGAAATCGCCAGTTTCAGGGACACCGTCAAAGCGACGAAGACAATAATGGTGTTACTAATCAGGTTGCCGACAATAGGCACGAGGCCGCAAAGAAAGGTGATTGCAATGAGTAGTGGCACGTGCGGCAGGCGCACTGCGAGCAGGAAAATCGAGGTTAATAGCGTATTGATCAGTGAGATCGTGATCTGGGCGCCCATGACGGTGGCGAAGCTGCGGTAGAAATCGCGAAATCGCGTCGAAACTTCGTTACAGCAAACGGAGTAGAGATTGTTCTTCACCCGATGCGTGCCTCGGTATGGGTCAAGTCCGGTTTTGTAAAAGAGGCTCCCGGCTGCGACGATGCCCAGTATGCTGAAAACGATTACCGTCGCGGTGCTCTTGGCAAAATTCGCAACGTTTCGAAGGTACTGCGCTTCCTGCCCAAGCGTGTTGACCACAGCCTGTCTAAGACTCTCAAAATCAGTGAATGGCAATTCGATCTGGCGCTTCTGAGCCCAGGCACTGGCCGAGGGAATGGAAGTATCAGCCACATCCGGCAGCGCCAGAATAGCAGCGCGAGTAAAGTAGACCGCTGCCGCGGCAATCCCGGCCACAACGATGCCAAACAAGATGAGAGCGAGCCATTTTCTGTTCGTGAGATAATACAGCTGCCGTAAAGCAAAATAGGAGAACAATACGACCAGCAGCGGTACTCCCAGATGTAACACTCCCGCGAGCAGAATTGTGAAAGCAAGTACCGCGTAGGAAAGCCGAGTGGGAGTAATCATAAGTCGGTTCGCGCTTTTAAAGTTATCGGCGATATCGCCAGCGGCTTTCGTTTACGGCTGCTAAAAGGGGCGATTCCGACAGCTGAGCGATTTCCGCTCGGGTGAATGGAAAGACATCCACCGCCACGCCGAGCGATTTGTCAGGTAAAAATCGGGGAATGCGATCGCGCGGCGAATCATTCGCTTCACACAAAACGAGGAAAAGATCGATGTCGGTGCCGGGCGCGTAAGTGTCGTTTTCGAACGACCCAAAGACGATGATTTCTTCGACCTCCGGACGCTTGGCCAGCAATTCGCGCGCATAGTCGTCCACGTGCCGGCGCACTTTCGTCGCGTCAATCGATATGATTTTGACAGAACTCAATGATCGCCTCCCCATTGCTGATGGCTTCGTCTGCGTCCTTGCGCGAATAATAATCCATCGGTGCGCCACGCTCGCTCTGGCATAGCCTGAACAGACTAACCCGTCACGCGCTCGCGGCAACAAATCGTCAGTGGCGAACCGTTTGGCTAGAGCATTTGGCAGAGTTGTGATTTGTTAGGAGCGATGAAACTGGTGATCGCTGCCACCGGCGCTAGCGGAACGATCTATCTGCAAAGGTTGCTTGCGCAGATTGATTGTGCCGCGCACGAGGTCCATCTCGTCATGAGCGGGCACGCAAATCAGGTTGCGAAGCAAGAGCTCGATGGTTTCGAGATTCCCCCGAACGTTTCGCAGCATTCTGAAAATGACATGAACGTGCCATTCGTGAGCGGCTCGTCGCGTTTTGACGCGATGGTGATTGTCCCCTGCTCGATGGCCACGCTGGGCCGAATCGCCTCCGGTACAAGCGACAGCGCGCTCTTGCGCGCAGCCGATGTTTTCTTGAAGGAACGGCGGAAATTAATTCTCGTCCCCCGCGAAACACCGTGGAATTTGATTCATGCGCGCAATGTCGTCACGTTGCTCGAAGCCGGAGCGATTGTTCTCCCGGCTATTCCCTCGTTCTACAGCCGTCCCGGTTCCGTGACCGCAGTCGTGGACACAGTGGTTTGGCGCATTCTTGACCAAATTGGGTTACCCAATGTCCAAGCATATCGTTGGCGACAGGAAAGCGCTGCGGCGAAAACCGCGCGCAAGAAAAGTTGAAGATCGAAGGACGGCTTGCGCGATGGTTGATCGCGTTTGGATTTCGCTTGTTGCAGCTCTGGGCACGCACCCTGCGTTTTGAAATCGACGACCGGGCGGGAATCGTCGGCAGGCCGGTGACGGGAAATTATATCGGCGCCCTCTGGCACAATCGATTACTGATTTTCCCATTTGTCTTGCGGCGTTTCTTTCCGCAACGTGATGGCGCCGCATTGATCAGTGCCAGCCGCGATGGCGATTTGATCGCCGATGTTGTTCAACGTTTTGGGTACAATGTGATTCGCGGCTCCAGCTCCCGGCTGGGGGCAAGCGCAATTTTCCAGCTGACCGAAGTGCTCGCGTCCGGTCGCGATGTGGTCATTACTCCCGACGGTCCGCGAGGTCCCGCTTACGAACTCGGTCCGGGGATAATTTTTCTGGCGCAGAAATCGGATGCGGCGGTGTTGCCGATGAATCTGGAATATTCGCGCTGCTGGCGGCTGGGAAGTTGGGACCGGTTCATCGTGCCGCGACCTTTTGCCAAAGTACGAGTGCTGATTGACGAGCCGCATCGGGTGAAATCGACCGGCACGCCGGAGGAATTTGAATCTGAACGCCGGGCTTTGCAGAACGCCATGATGGCGCTGGTTGAAATGCGCTGAGGCATTCTCTGTAGCCGCTTCCCTGCGGGAAGCGCGGCGCTGAGGTGCTTGCACATCGCGCGTTGCGCGGCCCACAGGAACGCGGCTACAGCAATGCTTGCTTGCACACCGAGTACTCGCAGGCAGGATTGCCTGCTTCACTATGGCAAGACTGATTGATGGCCGGGCAATCGCCGAGAAGGTGTATGTCGATCTTCGTCTTGAAATTGCAGAACTAAAAGCAAAAGGCGTTACTCCGGGTCTTGCCGTCATTCTGATCGGGGACAATCCAGCTTCGCGCGCCTATGTGCGTTCGAAAGACAAAATGTGTCGCGAGCTTGGACTGCACTCAGTGAAGCTGGAGCTGCCGGCGTCGGTCACACAGACGGAGCTTCTCGGTCGCGTCAAAGAACTCAATCTCGATTGCAGCATTCATGGCATCCTGGTTCAATCGCCGCCGCCCGAACACATTGATGAAGCAGCGATCGTGCGCGCGCTCGACCCGCGTAAGGACGTGGACGGATTTCACCCGGAAAACGTTGCAAAGCTCGTACTCGATGATCCGACAGGCTTTGTGCCGTGCACCCCGCTCGGCGTGCAACGTTTGCTCACTGAAACCAAGACCGAAATAAACGGCGCGCACGTCGTGGTTCTTGGCCGCAGCATGATTGTAGGCAAGCCGCTGGCTCTTCTTCTCATGCAGAAGAACAAAAATGGGAATGCCACCGTCACGGTCGTCCACTCCCACAGCCACGATCTGACGCAGATTATTCGCTCAGCGGATATTGTTGTGGCGGCAATTGGGCGCGCCGAATTCGTCAAAGCCGATCAGGTGCGCGAAGGCGCCGTCGTTATCGATGTAGGCATCAATCGCGTGGAAGACCCGGGAAGTGCGCGCGGTTATCGTCTGGTTGGCGATGTCGCATTTGACGAAGTGTTAAAAAAAGCCAGCGCGATCACCCCGGTCCCGGGCGGCGTCGGGCCGATGACCATCGCAATGTTGATGGCAAACACGCTAAAAGCGGCAAGGCAATCGCTGTAGCCACGTGCCTGCGGCACGTCTATCCCAGACGGCCCACAGGACCGTGGCTACAACTCCGCGAAACGATTTTCGCGGTAAGAAGCTTCAAAATCGCTGGTTCAATTCGCGCAGCGCGAACAAACAACGATCCGACGCGAGGGCGTAGTAAATTCCTTCACCGGTAAATGGCTCCACTACGCGGGCGGCGTCGCCGATGAAGAGAAGATTTTCGCGTGCGCAAGGAACGGGCGACCGGGTAAGCGGCGTGATCGTGCGCCAAGGTTGATCGGGAGTGATTTCAAAATGGCGTTCCGCCCATTTGCGCAATCTGGAAATTGTTGGAGGCGTGCCCACGAGGCAAAGATTTAGCTGCGTTTCATTCACCGGAGCCTGGCCGGAGTAACCCTCTGGAAGAAATTGCAGGATGATGCGTCTGCCAAAATTTCGCGGCAGCGGGATGTGTGCTTGCAGCGCCACGCGTTCGCGCGCGGAGCGTGGCAGCAAGTTGCGCAAGCGCGCAACCGTGGAGTTGCGTCCGTCTGCACCGATTAAGATCCGTGCGACGAAAGTCTCTCCGCCGTCGGTCTCGATGTTCCAGGCGCAGCTGTAGCCACGCCCCTGTGGAGCGTCGAGGTCGGGACGGGCCACAGGCCCGTGGCTACAGATCTTCTCACTATTGCTGTTGGCCAATGCCGTGACCGTTGTTCCCTCGCGAACGTCCGCGCCGACATCGCGAGCACGCGTTAGCAGAAGATCGTCGAAAAGACTGCGTTTAACCGACAACTCGCAATTGTCGCCGGTTGGAAGATCGACAACCACGTTATGTCCGTCGATCGCGATAAACTCGACCGAGTCCAGCTTGGAATGCGGCAAATCTCGGACGCGCTGCGCGACACCAAGATGTTCCAGCACCGCCCAGCATGACGGATTCAAACAATCGCCGCACACCTTTTCACGCGGAAATTTTTCCCGCTCAATAACAAGCGTGCGCAGACCGGCCAGCGCACAAAACGCGGCGCAGCTCGATCCCGCGGGGCCGCCCCCTACAATTGCGACATCAAACGTTTCCATTTCGTGCCTGCAGAGAAACGCTCAACGTTTAACGCTCAACTCTCAACGCCTAATGAGCGCTGGCGTGCGATTCAATACAAGAGCAAATTGGACCTAGATGAGCTGGTCTCTCCCAGTCTTTCGCCTCGCCGGCATCCAATTACGGATTCACATTACGTTCTTACTGTTGATCGCCTGGCTGGCGTTCGGCTATTACGCGCAAGGCGGTTCCGCGGTGGCGGCGAGTCGGGTTATATTTGTTCTGCTTCTTTTTCTTTGTGTGGTGCTGCACGAGTTCGGGCACGCGTTCGCCGCGAAGGCTTTTGGAATTAATACGCCAGACATCACCTTGCTGCCCATCGGCGGAGTGGCGCGACTGGAACGGATGCCAGAGGAACCCGTGCAGGAATTAATCATCGCGGTGGCGGGGCCATTGGTGAATGTCGCGATCGCCATCGGTTTGTTTGTGGTTGGCGGAGCACAAGGTTTGCTTAATCGGTCCACGGTCGAAGGCGGCGGTCTCATCGCGCAGTTGCTCACCATCAACATCATGCTGGTTCTTTTTAATTTGTTGCCGGCGTTTCCAATGGATGGCGGGCGGGTGTTGCGCGCGCTGCTCGCAACGCGGATGAGCTATGCGCGCGCTACGCAAGTCGCCGCGACCGTTGGACAGGGTTTTGCCTTCATTTTCGGCTTCATCGGTCTGCTCTGGAACCCGTTCCTCATCTTCATTGCGCTTTTCGTGTATATCGGTGCATCGCAAGAAGCGGCGCTCGCACAGATGAAGGATGTCTCGCGCCGGTTCCCGGTCTCCAGCGCGATGGTGCGCGAGTTCCGCACGCTCTCTGAAAGCGCCAGTTTACAAGAAGCAGTGGACGCGCTGCTTGCGACTTCGCAGCACGATTTTCCAGTGGTGGATGAGACGGGCAACGTAACCGGGGTTCTTACCCGCAACGATCTGATTGCGGCGTTGAGGAAGAACGATCCATCGCTTCGCGTAGGTGATGTGATGCGACGCGACATTCCTACGGTGACCACCGGAACGCGCTTCGAAGATGCATTCCGGATCATGCAGGAATGCAACTGTCCGGCTGTTCCGGTGCTCGACAGCATGAAGCGCCTGGTCGGTTTGCTCACGCCCGAGAACGTCACCGAACTAATGATGATTCAATCGGCGATGCCGCGGCGGCGGGTCTCGTGAGATAGGCGGCGCAGGTTGTAACTTAGGCTTCGAGCCTGACAGGTCGTGCGGGCTTCCAGCCTGCAGACGCCACGCCAGGCAGGGATGCCTGTGCGACGAAACAGGCAGGATGCCTGTGTTACATCACTACGAACTGATGCGCATCGGCATCAGAACATACAGGAACGGCGTCTGAATTTTCAAAACGCCCGGGCTCATCTCATCGATAAGGTCGAGAAAGACTTCGTCCTCGGTCAATGCGCGCAGTGGCGCCATCAAAAACTCTGGGTTAAACGCGATGGAAAACTCGCGGCCTTTGTAGGCGACGGCGAGAGATTCCTTCGCTTCTCCCACCTCCGGCGTGTTGGCGGTCAGGTCGATGTTATTCTTGCTGAAGTTCAGTTTGATGGAATGCGACTTGTCGCTGGCCAGCAGCGAGACGCGCCGCAGCGAGTTCAGAAACATTTCGCGCTCGAGTTTTATTCGCTCCTTTGCTTCGCCCGGAATGACCTGCCGATAGTTTGGATAATTGCCCTCGATCAATTTTGAGACGAGCAGGGTTTTGTTGAGATCGAACGCGATCTGACCGCCGCCCATGCTCACCTTGACTTCACCCTCATCGGTAAGCAGGCGTTGCAATTCTGTCACCGCTTTAGTCGGAACGATCAGGTCTGCTTCGTGGCTGCGCGGGAATTCCAGTTCGATTTCCCCCATGGCCAGTCGCCGCCCGTCCGTTGCCACAAGCGTCAATTTGTTGTCCTTAAAACTGAACAGAACGCCGTTGAGCACGTAACGGGTCTCGTCGGTCGATATGGCATAGGAAGTTTTGCGCAGGCCGTCGCGCAAATCTTTCTGCCGAATCGTGACAACTTTCGCGCCCTCGAATTTCGGCAACGGAGGAAATTCGTCCTCGGGCAACCCCAGAATTTTGAAAAAACTTTGGCCGCTGCGGATCGAAGCGGCATTTTTCCCATCCACATCGACCTGAATTTCGCTCGAAGGCAGTTCGCGAACGATGTTGAAAAGACGCCGCGCCGGGAGAGTAGTCGCTCCTGTTTTGTCTACGTGCGCCTCGCAACTGCCTCGCACGCCGACATCAAGGTCGGTTGTGGTGAGATGGATTTCATCCTCGGCGGCCTGCAGCAAAACATTGGAAAGGATTGGGAGTGTCGTGCGCGTGCTGACGACGTTTTGTACTTGTTGCAGACCTTCGAGCAGTTTTTCTTTGGTAACGCTAAATTTCATGATGAACAGAAGCGTTTAAGATGTAACGCTTCGGATTTTGTTCGGCAACCGCAATCTCTCTGACGTGGGGCAGGTTTGTAACTTGCCATGACCGGAATCGCAAGCTGGAAACGCGCCGGCTGGAAGCTCAACGCTGGAGAGAACTGTCAATGAACGATATCGTCTGGCGAATGTTGTCCTGCTCGGTCATCCGTTTCTTTACCAACTTGCACGCGTGCAACACGGTGCCGTGATCGCGCCCGCCAAAGGCCTCGCCGATTTCATTCAAAGATGCCTTGGTGAGCTCGCGCGCCAGATACATTGCCACTTGTCGCGGAAAGGCGATGCTGGCCGGACGCCGCTTGCTTGTCATATCGGCCACACGCACGTCGAACTGTTCGGCCACGCGCCGCTGAATTTGTTCGATCGTGATGGAATGCCGCCCTTCCTCTTGCAAAATATCCTTTAACAAATGCTCCACCACTTCCTGCGTCAGTTCCTTGCCGCTGAGTGACGCAAACGAGGCTACCCGCATGAGCGCGCCTTCCAGACGGCGGACATTTGTGCGAATGCGGCTGGCGAGAAATTGAA
>WNGJ01013660.1_pt1 | contig 11464 bp, 9 predicted proteins | sample 5400611 | NCBI WGS metagenome assembly WNGJ01 (sample SAMN13153375, study PRJNA577476) | soil metagenome | isolation source: 40 cm soil or saprolite under Garry oak tree replicate 1 | place: USA:California | collected 2016-06-15 | reverse complement strand
TTTGCAACAGAAGTCGCAGGGCGCCGGAGTCCTTATCCGTGGAAATCATCCGGATGACCAGGAAGGGAAAGAGTAGTGTCAGTGCCAGATAGATTGCGCCGTAAGTGGGGATGATCACGCCGTCAAAAGGATTGAGCCCTGCGGCCAATTGCGGCGTAACCAATGCAGGCTTGCTCGCTTCAGAGTATAGAGAGATCGCCTGAATAAAGCTGTAGCCGACCAGCGGGCCGGTCAACAGGGACAGGATCCAGAGGCTGCGTGAACCAAGTATAGACTGGAGTTCGACTTGGATGGCCGAGCGCATGGTCAAACCAGCTTAAGAAAGATTTCTTCCAGGCCAGAGCCCGGCGCGCAGCCAGCACGATCACGGAGCTCGGATAGGGTCCCTTGACCCGCAGGTTTCCCGCCGCTCAGCAGGATGAATTGGTCGCAGGCGCGTTCCGCGTCGCGAAGTTGGTGGATGGAGAGCACCAGAGTACGGCCCGTGCCAGAAATCTCGCGCAAGAGCGGCACGACTTCGAGTACCTGCTTCAGATCCAGCCCGTCAAAAGGCTCATCTAGCATCAGAATCGGCTGGGTCGAAAGTAAGCCAAGGGCGATCAAGAGCCGCTTCATTGACCCCTTGGATAAATCGGACACTCTCGTCCCCACAAAATCCCGAAGCTGAAGGCGGTCGATTATTGCTTCAGCATCATTCTTCGCGCGCCCGAAAATCGACGCGTAAAAGCGCAGCACAAATCCGGCCTGGAGCTCCGAATGTGGCCGCGTCGCGTCTTCGACATAGAACAGTATTCTGTAGCGCGCGAGCGCTGGTATTAACTTGCCTTCCCAGGAGAGGGTCCCCCTGTCCATTGGCAGAAGGCCGGCCATGCCCAGCAGCAATGTGGTCTTTCCGGCGCCGTTCGGCCCGATCACGCCGGCAATGGCGTTACGGGGGATCTCCATGCTAACTCCGTCAAGCGCGAGCAGGGCTCCGAAATGCTTCGAGAGATTTTTCACGCTCAGCATGTGGGCATGCACCTGTGACAAGCTTGCAAGATATTCTCCTGAATACCTGAAAGCTACATGAAACCGCGGTCGGGCTGGGGGCTTTAGCTCAGCTTGCACATCGGTTGTGCACAGGGGTTGCAAAGAAAAAAGCAGGATGCGGCTAAACTAAAGTCTTCGTTTGCCCGATGCTGTAGGATGCCCGAACTAGGGCGAAAACGAGTACGTATATTTGACGGCGAAACGGGTTTCCCGCAGTTGTTGTGGGTTCGCCGCGGCGAGGCTGGCAAATTGCGTTCCCAAGTTGTAGATGATGTAAAGGTCGCTGTCAGGCCGATAGTTATACCGCAGCCGGAAATTGGCGCTGACAGCCTGGGTATTCGCCGTATCCATCTGGATGACGCTGCTGAAAGTCAGCAATCGAGAGAACGAATAGCTTGCTTGCAAACTCGCCAAATCGACGGAGAACTTTCCCACCGGCAATCGGAATCGATTCCAGGTTTGCGAGGCGGAAATCGAAACTCTTGCATTGGGGCGATAGTTCGCTCCCACACGTAACTCGTTTAGCGTCCCGCCGTAGTAGCCGCCAAATCGCTCGAATAAGTTGTAGGTAAAGCGACGGTCCTGTGCGGAGTAAAAGGTAAGCTGATGGCGAGCGAAGTGATATACGCCCGTCGGAATATAAAATTGCTTGTAGATGTTAAGGGGAGTTGCGAGTCGTTGCGTAAACACGTCCGCGATATCGTCGTCGGTGTAACCCCCGTTATTAAACTCAGCCCGGAAAGTGCCCTGCCATTCCTGGGTTGCCACGGCGTTGCGGGTGTCGGGGGCGTGGAGAAGGAAGCCCTCGAATTGCAGTTCGCGGATGCCGCGGAGTTTCGGGCGGGCCTTAAAGTTCAGATTGGCATAAGTCTCATTGGAATCGGTGCGCTCGATGAATCCCAGTTCCGGATTGAAGTTAGGTCCTATTTTCCGGCGTTCAATGATGCCCTCCAGCCAATTAGATTCGTAGGTCAAGGAGGCACCGACGTCCCTATTCCCGCTGGGATTCCCCAACGAACGCGTGCCAGCGGCGTGAGCGTCCACAATGAGGTTCCTGAAGAAGACCAACCGCGTATCGATACCGCCGGTTTGGTTGTAGGGATCCTGAACATTTCCTGAACGCTTGTCGATTCCCATGACGCCAATGTAGGAGTCACCGAACAGGGAACGCTTGACGCGCACGGCGCCATAGTTGCCGTAGGGATTGGAACCGCTCGGCCGCGTCTCCACCTCCAGGACGCCCAGTTGGAAGCCACCGAGAGACCCGGTGAGTTTCGCTCCGCCGTTAACGGGCACCTGCTGGCCAGTCACGGAGTCAATCCCAATCTGACGTGTGAAAAATAATTGGTCCCGGTCGCCGATATCGAAGCTGAAGATTCCCGCGTTTTCCAGGAAGAACTGGCGCTTTTCGGGAATGAAGATCTTGAAGGGCGTCAGATTGAATTGCTGAAGGTCCACATCCGCGTCGGCAAAATCGGTGTTCCCCGTGAGGTTCAGCACGAGATCGGAGCGAAGGCCATATTTGATATCCAGGCCGCCCGTGAGCGGGAATTTCGGGTTTTGTCCGCTCAGCTTGTCGTAGGTTGCCAGTCCGTATGGTTTCACAATGAAGAGCCTTCCACTTCCAATGTCGGTTATGCCCCGGAGCTCGCCGGCTTGAGATACCTTCGTGATTCCAAACGTCCTCAGGTAGGCGCACCATAAATCCTCTTCGTTTTTTCTGCGAATGAATCGCTTGAAATTTAGGCCCCAGACGATGTCCGTCGACTTGGTGAAGTTAAGGGTCGAGAAGGGGACCTCTACCGTGGCAGTCCACCCATCAAAGGTGATCCGAGCTTCCGAGGTCCATACTCCATCCCATCCGGGGTCGAAGTCTAGAAGCCGGCCGCCCACCCTCACTCCGTGCTCCTCAATGATCAGGCCGTCATGCTGGGTACCCAGGGGATTGATCTCGAAAACGTAAGCATCACGGCGATCATGAGCTTCGTCGATCAAGATCTGGAAGTGATCATCCAAGTCTTGATTGACATCGCGGCGCAGTTCTGTTGCGACAATCCGAGAGGGTTCAGAGTCGTAGCAATGAATTCCAAAGTAGATGGCTGTCGGAGTGTAGACAATGCGAACCTCGGTTTTTTCTGTCGCTGGCTCGCCTTCGTACGGCTCGCGCTGACGAAAATCAGTGATGATCTTAGCGGATTGCCAAAGCGGGTCGTCGAGGCTTCCGTCGAGCCTTGGCTTATGATCCACGGGAATGGCTTCTGCCACTCGCGGCTCTCCCTGAGGAACCGGGGGTATTGCCCCTCCAGGCCGGGCGTTTGCCTTGCAGGACAGGATGAGCGGGGCGGCGAGAAATAGACTCTGCACGAGACTACGGTAGCTACGGGATGGGTTTTTCACGCGCTGTAGTAGAGCAGTGCAACCTGAAAATGGCCTGAAGCGATGGCAAACGGACAGTCATGGCAAGTGTCGAATCCCGATCTCGACGAAATGGAGTTCTTGTTAAGCCAATTCTTGAGGGCAGTCGGCTGCTAATGGCGCACGCCGAACCTGATCAGATTTCTCGCCTTTCTTTCAGGAGATTTTCAGGTTTGGTGAATAGGATATGGCACGAATCGTTTCAAGCAGAAATCCAAATTCCGTTCCACGAGCCGTAGGGACTGCGCGCCGGTTGGATCGAGTCAAGACTGTGAAGGAGAGCGTGATGAAATTCGCCACCGCAATGCTGTTCCTCGCGAGTTTGCTTGCGCTCGGTGGTTCGACTGCCGCACAAGACTCCCAAGTTCTGTCACTGGAAGGCCGCGTCGAGTTGCCGAATGTGAAAGGTCGCATCGATCATTTCAGCGTCGATGTGAAAGGCCAGCGTCTGTTCATGGCCGGCGTTGGTCCGCATCGTCGGAAAACTTTACGGTATCGATCAGCCGGTAGGTATCGGCGTCGAGGACCGTGCACGAGCCGTCGCCTTCACTGGAGACAACGATGCGGTTCATGTCGGGAAGATACGCCACCATTTGAGGCTTGCTAAATCCTTCCTGAATGCTGCGGTCTCGCCTGCCACGTGCTGTATCGAGAACTTCCACACTGTCATTGCCGTAAACGGCGGCGAACACACGGCCACCGTTGTTGTCCACGGCCATGTGGTCGAAGCGGCCGATCACACCTGGGATCGGGATAATGCGAACCAAAACCAGTGGCGCAGACTCGTCGCTCGGCAGTTCCTGCGCCGCTCCACCGAGGGAAAGCAGCAGCAACGCAATCATGACGTACACGGCCCGCAACCGCCCCATTTTTATCTCCTCGTGAATGCTAGAGAATCGGGAATCGCCTATAACGGCTCTCACTCCTGAACTGTATAAGCCCACACCGCTGCTTCCTTACCGGGCGTCGCGGGTATAGCGAGGAAGATGCGGTCCTGGCCCTTCTTTCCAATTCGCGGAGTGTAGCCTGCAGTCCGGGCGCCTATAACGGTGGGAATTCTGACGAGGCGCTGATAATGGTCAGGATCGTTCTGCTGAAAGACATCGATGAAACCCTGTCCCCCTGGGATGTAAACGCGTTTGTGGTTGGCATCGTAATACAGGTCGTCCACGTCAGCGACGCAGGGCTGGGTTGCCACGACTTTGCCCGAATTCGTGTCATAAACGACCAATCGAGGCGGCGTGCGTGTGACAATCAGCAATCTGTGATTGGCCTCATCCAATGCCATCGGGAAGTTTTCCTCAAATTTCGCTGGCAAGTCCCACTTCGTAAGCTTCTTTGTGTTCCGGTCGATTACCCCAACCTGCTTCAAATCCTCCAAGTTGACATAGATGTTCGGCCCTGACTTTTCCAATTGGTAGGATTCGGGGTGGGTGCCGATCTTATACACTTCGTCCAGACGCTGGTTCGTGGCTGCGTCAACCATTCCGATTGCTGCTTTGTCTTCGTCGCCGTACCCCACATATACGCGCTTCGAAGCTACGTCATACCGCAGATTATCCACATCGGCGTTGTAGTCGATACCGGCGATCAGCTTGTAGTCGTTGCCATCGTAGATATAGAGCTTGCCTTTGCGGCTGGCGACAAAGATCTTGTTCAGCCCAGTCGCAAAAGCGATGCCCTGAGGTTCCGGAACGCCCGTAATGTGGTGCACCACTGTTCCTTCCACCGTGTTGATCACCTCGACCGAGTTGTTCCCCAGCGCTGATATAAATATCCTGCCAGGCTCAGTCGGGTCGAAAGCAAAATGGTCGAACCGCCCGTGAACACCCGGTAGAGGAATTTGCGCGGTCAAAATGAGCGGCCCATTTTCATCGGGCGCCGAGTTCTTTTGGGCTGAAATGGTGTATGTCAATGACAAGACCGCTATCACCAACCCAATACCACAGATTTTCTTCATCCTGCCCTCCCAAATGAGTCAGGTTTTGGCCCGTCTTGAGATCACTTCTGCGAGGCGCAATCCACTTTTGCAGGAATCTAACGTCTCAATCTGAAGATTACGTGAATACGGTAAGACTCTCACCTGGGGTTACGCTTCTCCCACAGCTTCTTGAGTCACTCTACGCCGCAGTTCATCCGTCCGATTCTGGCGTGCGGGCTGATCTCGCGTCACTTACCGGGCACGACAACGAAAAGGCCCTTACCATAAACCGGAACGAAGATGTGCCCATTCTTTGCATTGACGGCGACGGAGTGAACCCCGGCACCCTCGAAGGGAATGTCGCTAACGAATTCTTCCGTGGCTGCGTTGACCACGCCCACCGCTCCCCTGTTTGCGGTGCTCAACTCGGTTGCTCCTTCCGAGGTGTGCGCGAAATAGTAGCTGTTCGAGGCGGGATCGTACCAGACTTCATCCGTATCGCCGACTTGAGGTATCGGCTTGCCGACCTTGCCCGTTCGAGGATCAACTGATAAGCCACCCACACTGCCGCACACCGTCATGAGACGGCCGTTTGGCCCAACGGCAAGGCCGCTGAGCGTTAGATCAAGCACGCCACCTTTGCATTCGACGGGAAAACTCTTGATGGGATTGGGCAGCTTGTGTGAATCGAACACATCGATGCGATTCTTAGCTCCGGGCACATTCTGATAAAACCAGCCGGTCTCCCGATCCCAAACCGGCTGTTCCATGCCGTCCTGGCCCGCGGGATATTTGTACTGACCCAAAATCGATCCGTCCTTGACAGAGATGAATGTGAGAAACGGCGGCATATCTCCGTCGCTCGAAACCATCAGCATCTGGTCCGTGGGGTCGTAAGCCAATTCGTCCACCCGAAACTTACCGCCGGTGGGAATCTTCCGAAGAATGGCCGTGCCGGTCTTGGTCGCGTCCGCTTCAATGATGTTCCCAGCGCCGTCGCCCGCCCACACGTGGCCGGAGTCATCGGTGACGACACCATTTGGCCCAGAGCAGTGCCGGAGGTTTTTCGGCTGACCAGGGCATGGTCTGCTGCCGGTAAACTGGCCCTTCCCGATGAAGCCGAGAAATGTATCCGTGGAGGCGTCGACAAGATCGATGGCGTTATTGGAGCGGTCAGTCAAATAATATTTTTGCGTGGAATTATCGACCCAACTGATGTCGAAGCCATAGTTGCCGTAATTGGTTGGGGCACCCTTGACCATCGAAATGTGACGCGACTGGGCCAGAGCCAGGGTGGCCAGGATTGTACCGATCACCGCGATCGTTACGAGTATTTTCATTGCAAGCTCCTTGATCTGTGGCGTCATCAGTTTGTAAGCAAGTCGAACTGACTTACTTCTCATCTTCAAAAGTCCACACTTGCGCCACCTCGCTTCCCTTAGCTGGAATTCTCAGGCAGACCTGATCGCGGCTCGCGAATTACTCTATTCCGGCACACCAAAATTCCATACTTGTGCCGGTTCCAATCCGGCAGAGGGCACGCCGACATATAAGCTCGTGCCAAAGAAAATGCCGGTGCGCACGCCTACGGCTGTAGGGATGTTTGAAATCAACTTATAGTGGTCCGGGTCATTCTGTTGGACCGCAGTGATATATCCTTCTCCCCCAAGTGCATAAATGCGCTTGCGCTCCGCGTCGAAATAAACATCGTCGGCCGATCCTCCTATAGGAACTGTCGCAAGCTGTTTGCCGGTATCGGTATCCAGCACGACCACCAACGGAGGTCTCCGTGTGACCACGAAGAGCCGGTGATCGTCTTCATCGAGCGCCATAGGATAATTTGCTTTGATTCCGTTTAGTCCCCACTTGGTCAGCTCGCCTGTCTTCCTGTCAATAACATTCACGATGCTGTCATCGTCCGGTACGTTGACGAAAACCCGAGACCCCTTCTTTTCCAACTGGAACGATTCGGAGTGACCACCAGAACCCTTGAGGTCCTTCCCGACATGGGTTTCTGTTGCCGCATCGATCATAGCGATGCCGCCCACGATGCCGACCAAGACCCGTTTTGTAGCTTCATCATATCGAAGGTTGTCCGTATCAGATTCTTCGCCCAACGAGATGCTCTTGCGAAGAGCCCACGTCTTGCCGTCATAAACGTTGACCGTGCCGTTTCCTGCGTTGGCCACGAAGAGCTTGTCGAATTCCGGAACGTAGAGTACACCCTGAGGTTCGTTCAACCCCTTGATGCTCTGCACTACCTTGGCCTCGAACGTGTTGATTACCTCCACCGTATTGTTGCCAAGTCCTGCGAAAATCAGCAGCCGGCGTTTGGGATATGCGGTGAAGTGATCGATGCGACCGGTGACACCCGGCGTGGGAATTCGTTGAATGAGTTGCAACGGCGCAAGTTCGCGGGTCGGCGCCTGAGGTGCTGTGGTCGGCGTTGGAGACGACCCGGTGGTCCCGCAAGCGGAAAGCAAAGTGGCGGCAGCAAGCGCAAAGAGGCCCAGCAAAGCATGGAGATTTTTCATATCTTTCCTCCGGTAAAATGTTGCTTCAGAGAACCAGATTTCAGACTCCTGGACTGCACTTTGTAAACTACTATATGCCCCTCTTCGATTTTTCCTCCCTGCACTCTTCGACTACATTCACGGTTGTGGCTCGAAGACAAAGATTGCGGCATCCTCCTTCTTGTCGTTAGCCGCGGCGGCAACGTAATAGCGATTGAGTTCCGGGGACCAAAAGGAGGTGCCAGCGAAGGATCTCGTGGGAATCTTTCCAATTTGTGCGTAGTGACCTGCATCCTGTTGTTGATACACGAACACATAGCCGACATCGGTGTCTCTGCCCCCCGAAATGTACACTCGCTTGTGCGCCGCGTCGAAATAGACACCGTCCATTCCCTCGACCGTCGGAAGCTTCGCAATTTCTTTCCCGGACGTGGAGTCCATCACAATCATTTCTGGAGGGTTTCGGGTGCCGATCAGGAGGCGATGGGTGGATTCATCCAATGCCCCGTCCCCGGGACGTTCACTGCTTACCGGCCAACTGGAGCGGATCTGCCGCTTTCCTTTGTCAATCACCTGAATCTTGCTGGCAATCGAGTCGAATACGAAAAGCGTCTGTCCGGACTTGTCCATCAGAATCTCAGCGGCGCGTGGCCCTACTTGGATATCAGCAATGTGCTTTTCGCTTCGCGCATCGATGATTCCAACTGCTCCATTTTCCTTGCTTGCTGCCCTACCGCCGTATCCGACGTAGAGCAGTCCCGCACGCGCATCTTGCTGCCCTACCGCCGTATCCGACGTAGAGCAGTCCCGCACGCGCATCGTAGGCCACGCGATTGGCGCCAAGGTCAAGATGGATCGAACCGAGAAGGTCGAGAGTGTCGCCGCGGAATACCCGCACCATCCCATCATCGTTGCTGGCTACGAAGAGTTTGTTCACCGCCGGAAGGTATGCCACACCTTGAGGTGCCTTAAATCCGGGAATGCTGCGCGTCCATTTTCCTTCTTTCAAGTCCACCACTTCCAACGTGCCATTTTCCAGGGCGGCGATGAATAGTCGTTTGCCCTTCACATCTACATCCATGTGGTCAATGCGCCCTTTGACATTCGGCATCGGAATCGTTTGCACCAGCCGTAGAGGCTCCTTGTCTGGCTCAGGGGTCCCTCGAAGGCCGGAACCGATTATGCAAACCGTTGCGATCAGGCCTGTCAAAACGAGTTTTCTCATCCTATTCACCTCGCCACGAACTCATCTTCGCTCCGATCAGGTCCTGCGCTAACTTGCATCCTCACGGCAGGACTCCCGGATTTCGTATTCGCCTGATGGCAGCTGTCAGTCGGTCAACTATCTTGCATCGATTTCTTCTCTCTAGAGCTGGTCTCCGACTTTGCCGCTTCTATGGCTGCACACAATAGCGCCATGACCTGAAGAATGCCTGAAAAAGAGATTATTTCCTCCCAACTCAGATTTAACTCGGTGCGAGAGAGGCGTGGTCTCACGTTTGTGAAGTTGGGCTGCCTTACGACCGTTACGCCGATTGACCGACGACCGGCCTAGCCGCTCGACTAATGACCGTTAGGCTGGTAACCCGACAAAAACGAGGAACAAATCGAGGAACAAACTAGGAACAGAATACCCCAAAACAGGGGCAAACAAGGCCTAACAACCACCACGTAAGTCATTGAAAGGCAAAGACGGGCTAAAACTTTTTACAACTCATAACCCGAAGGTCGTCGGTTCAAATTGTGCTCGTATTTGCCGCAACTTTTTCAACCCGAGCGTCAACCCGAAATTGGGTCGGCGAGAGCGTGTTTACAAGTACTTGGCAGTCCTTGGCGGCCTTGTAAGTTGTTGTAAGTACTTGTCGTCAACGCGCTGTCAAGGCAGAGGTCGCGGGTTGGGCCTTGTCGAGCGCGTCGGAAATCTCGATGGTGTACTGCAATACCTGATCGAGAGGCAGTGGACCTTTCTTTAGCCGTTCCGCCAGCGTCTCGCCTTCCAGATATTCCATAACGAGAAAGTCGGTTCCATCCTCATGGCCGATGTCGTGCAACGTGCAGATATGCGGATGATTCAGGCTTGCAATCGTTCGCGCTTCCCGCTCGAATCGCTCGCGCAGTTCGGCTCTATCGGAGAGGTGATCAGGTGGGATTTTAACGGCAACGATGCGCTCTAGGCGGGTATCTCGGGCGCGGTACACCGCACCCATCCCACCCGCGCCAATTGCAGAGAGGATGGCGAAATTGATGAGGGAGTTCATCTATCGGAGGCGCAGAAGCCTTCAAAAATTCCCCTGGAATCGGCGGCTGTAAGTGACGGATTCGTAGCCCTCGATTCGGAGCGATTCGAGCTTTCACAAACCAGATGTTTTCTAGTTCGTCCGCATCTCACCTCAGGGGGCGAGCAGAGAGAGGCCGACAATTTTGCAGTTTCGGTTGCTTATGCAGTGAAGCGAATCTTCAGCGTAACCTGAAGTGACGTGTACCCCTTCGGCTCTATGTCGACGATCTCTATGTCCGTTTTTTGAAGTGCATCAAGGAACGAAAAAACGTACTGCTCGGCCGTACGAGCTCTTGCGGTGGGCAGGATGTCTGATGGATCCATGAGTTTAGGCCACTTAATGTCCCACTCCCTCTTTGCTCGCCTGAGCACCTCCACGTCTGGGACGTTTTCTCCGTTAAGGTACTTGTAGAAGGCCCCCACGGAAACATCTAAATCAGCAGCCGCCCGCTTGGCTCCAAGCTCTTCCTTTTTTTGACCGAACATCTCTTTCACCTGCTTTATTACGAACTCCGCATCAGCAGGTCGCTTTCGGCCACGTCTTCGCTTTGGAGTTTTCAACAGTTTTTCTATTTAAATAGAAAATTCTATTTAATTAGACTACAGTGGAAGTGCGATTCTACACTACCGGGGGCCTATGCTGCAGCAAACATTTGTTCACATTCCAGGCATAGGAAAGCGAACTGAATCGGAACTGTGGGAGAACGGAATTCGCAGTTGGGATGATGCGGACCGATTCGAGAAACGGTTCGGTCACGTCGGTGCTCGCCTCCAAAGTAAGCTTGACGACTACATTCCCCGCTCCCGTGAAGCCGTCCGGAACAAAGACGCATCTTTTTTCGAGCGACTGTCCGCAATTGGCGAGGCTTGGCGGCTATTTCCTGAATTTGCGGACCGATGCGCTTACGTTGACATTGAGACCACCGGACTGTCATCAGTTTTTGATTCGATTACGATGGTGGGCCTCTACGACGGTCGCAAATACAAGGTGTTCGTTAATGGCGATAATCTGGATGACGTGCCGCGCATGCTGCGCAATTACTCCGTTCTTGTGACCTATAACGGTTCCGGCTTTGACCTTCGATTCTTGAAACTGAGATTTCCAGACTTAGCGCTCCCACCAATTCACATTGATTTGCGATGGGTTACCAGAAAGCTCGGGTTTAGCGGTGGTTTGAAATCGGTAGAGGCGGAGTTGGGTTTGAATCGGGACGAATCGGTTGAAAGCTTCACCGGTTATGATGCAACAGTTCTTTGGGCTAAGTACTTGCGTGGCGAAGTGAGCGCTCTCGAACAGCTGATTCAGTA
>WNGJ01007702.1_pt1 | contig 11465 bp, 13 predicted proteins | sample 5400611 | NCBI WGS metagenome assembly WNGJ01 (sample SAMN13153375, study PRJNA577476) | soil metagenome | isolation source: 40 cm soil or saprolite under Garry oak tree replicate 1 | place: USA:California | collected 2016-06-15 | reverse complement strand
TATGGTTTCTCTGTTGGCTCCAATTCATATCTTAGCTGACCGATCTGGGTCTTGTCTTGTATCGAGACGACAGCTATTCTGACTTACTCATACAGGCGATCTGAGCAGGGGTTTGTCCAGCCAAGCGCTTCAGGGAGTTTGTCAGATGCGACTGGTCGACAAAGCCAGCCTGAAAAACCGTGTCTTGGATGGAGACACCCTGTTTTAACAAGACCGCCGCCTGTTGGGCGCGCTCTATATACCGGAGATAGCGTTGTGGCAGCCCAATCGTTCGCAAGAAATGACGCTGCACCCAGCGGGGAGACAGATCTTGGAGGTGACCTTGTAACACAGCGTCTACGACTGGATCACGAACCAGGAGATCTGCACGCACGGCAGGAAGTGAGTCACAGCAGGAAGCAAAAGGAGGAAGCGATCCGGGTCGTTGTCTGCCGCCTCGCACGATAGCCAGGCAACTGGCACTGTGGTCGTCGCTGCCTATTCTGCCAGCAGCGTCGTTTTGCCAGAACCGGCAGGAGCCGAAACCAGCGTCAAGAGCCGTTGCACCCCTTGCTCCACGAGGGCGAGCAGAGAGGGGCGTGAGACATGCTGCGCCGAGGGGCTGGTGTTCAAGATCAGGATTGGGGTGAGAACATCAGCGTCCCGTTTTGGACGACTCCGATGGTTGCAGACAGCTTCTTGATGATCTATCACTCCAATAGGAAGATACACGCGTTAGGTCTACTCCTAACAGTTGCCTAACAGAGTATAGCAGGTTACCTATAAAACCTCAAGAAAAGATTGCTGGCGTTGGAAAAGCATGAATGCTCACGATCGAAGCTGCAACGTTACCACCATCTTCTCGCCTTCTCATAACCATCCTTTTTGCTCAGCCAATCGCGCCGCTTCCATCCGATTCTGTGCGCCCAGTTTCTGCATGGCCGTGGAGAGGTGATTGCGAACGGTTCCCTCGGAGAGCACCAGCCGTGCGGCGATCTCTGCCAGGCTAGCCCCAAAGAGCGATGCTGAGAGCACATCGCGTTCGCGGGGAGTCAGGGGATTGCTGCCTTCGGAAAGCGCAGCCAGGGCCAGGTCAGGGTCGACCACCCGCTCGCCTGCCATCACGCGCCGCAGGGCGATAGCTAATTCCGAGGCCGGGGCATCCTTGAGCAAAAACCCCACGGCGCCGCTCTCCATGGCCCGGCGCAGATAGCCGCTGCGTCCAAAGGTGGTCAGGATCACGCTGCGGCAGTTCGGCAGCGCCTTGCGCAATGCTTGCGCGGTAGTGAGTCCATCGCCACCTGGCATTTCAATGTCGAGCAGCGCAATGTCCGGCTGAGTCGCCAGCGCGGTTTGCACCACCTCGTCACCTCGCGCCACCTCAGCCACGACCTCGATATCCCGCTCCCGGCTCAGTAGTGCCGAAAGCGCTCCACGTACCATCGCCTGGTCTTCCGCTAACAACACTCGGATCATGCTTGTTCCTTCTGCGTGGCCAGGAACTCCCCCTCTCGCTTGATGGGAAGTTCCATACGGACGCGAAAGTGTTCTTTGCCCTGCAAGGTGAGTGGACCTGCTTCGATCCACCCTCCCAATGCGCCCACCCGCTCCCGCAGGCCGGCCAGTCCCAGACCGGGACGAACCGTGCTTTCCGCCTGAACTCGACCGCCTCCATCGCTCAGCACCTCGGCACAGGCCTGTCCGTTCTTATGGATCACTCGAATGTGACATTGCCTCGCGCGGCTGTGCCGGATGACGTTGGTCACCCCTTCGCGCACCATCCAGGCAAGCGCTGCGTCTATAGCTGGTGGGAGCACCTCCTGAATGGAGTCGATCTCTACCTCGATCCCCGCGGCTTCCAGGAGTTGCCGCGCTCCCTCTAGCTCGCTCGAGAGATTCGGTTGCCGGTAGCCGGCAACCGCCTCGCGCACCTCGCGGAGCGTCTGGCGTGCCACGCGCTCAATCTCCGAGAGTTCCTGCGTACAGCGGTCGGGTTCCTCCGTGACTAACTGCCGCGCCAGTTCACTCTTGAGTGTGATCATGGAGAGGGTCTGCCCCAGCAGATCATGCAGGTCCCGCGAGAGGCGTTCGCGCTCCTCGATCACCGCCAGGCGAGCCAGTTCGCGGCGCGCGGCATGAAGTTCCCGAATAGCGCTGCCCATGCGAGCCACGCCGATCATGTCCAGGCCAAGGCCGCGCACCAGCAGCATCAGCGCGATGAGCCACCACAGGTCTACCCCTGCCAAACCCCCGTGTAGCTTCAGCATCAGGAAGAGCGGGAAGAGCGTAAAAAGCACCACCGCCGCAAAGGCGCCGCGCAGGGGCAGGAGGAGTCCTGCGATGGCGCTCGTCCCAATCAGCAGCCAGAGCCAGGCAGAACCGTACATCGCGCTGGACACGAGGACCAGCACGGAAAGTCCGATAAAGAGGAAGAATGAGGTGCGAGACTGCGCCCGCGTGCGTGCTCTCTGGCTGGCCGGGTGTGGCCACATGAGCCAGGTATAGCTGCCTGCGAACCCGACTAAGGCCCCTAGTCCCAGGGCGAGATGCCACACAGGGAATGGATCACGCACGAGCGAAACCAGGGGGAAGAGGAGGCAGACCAGCCAGGCATGCTGATAGAGCCGCCAGAGATGGAAAGTAACACCACTGGAAGCAATACCCTCTTCTGCCGGCTGCGTGCCACCCGGGTAGGCGATTCCCGATTCCTTTGTTCGTGTCCATTGATCTCGGCTGATCTGCATGCTGCTCCCTCCTTTTTGCCGGTGGCAAAACGAACGTTTCTCACGACCTCATTGTAGCACCACCTCGTCACAGCAGCCCTCTCTCAATTGTTGGACTCGATCACGATCGCACCAGTTGTGCCATCGATCGTCACGCGGCTGCCGGTCGCAATCCACTCGGTTGCACCCGCCACGCCAACAACTGCGGGAATGCCATACTCACGGGCCACAATCGCGCCATGCGCCATCGCTCCACCCACTTCCATCACCAGTCCCGATGCCTTGAGAAACAGGGGTGTCCAACCCGGATCAGTCGAGGGAGCTACCAGAATCTCGCCCGGCTCCAGGTGGGCGTCATGAGGATCAAGGATCACGCGCGCAGGCGCCGTCACCCGTCCTGCGGACGCAGGGGTTCCCTGCAGTGTTCCTGCTGCCTGGACAGCGCTCTGGCCTTTCTGCGTCTGAGTGATAGGTTCGGTGCCATCCGAGAGCAGGACGAGTGGCACATGACGGCGCCTGAGTTCCCGCGCGAAAGTAGCTTGTCGCCCACTTACGCGCTCCCGCAGATCCCCGCCGGAAAGGAGCGCATGTGCTTCAGGAAAGGTGAGAAAGAAGATATCCGCGGCCTCGTTCAGCCTCCCGGCCCGCGCCAATTCCTCTCCAACCAGCCGGAGAAGTTGGCGTGCCTGTGCCAGCAAAATCCCCGCCACAAAGCGTGTCATCTCGCGGAAGCCTGCCAGCATATGGGCACGCTCGAGGAAAAAGCGTACCAGCCGCCAACGGAGCCGGTATTTTTGCCTGGCGCGAAATGAAAGCGTCGCGATCATCTCGTGCGCCGCACGTCTGGCACGTTGCAGTTGGAGATCCGGCGGGTGTGCGCGCTCCTCCATGTCCAGGTAGCCGGTGAGGAGGGCAAGCACGTAGCTGGGGTCCTCCGACCAGCGGGGCGTGCCCAGGTCGAGTTCCGAGACACTCTGGTGGCCATACTCCTGGAGGAAGCGCGCTAAGCTCTGTTGCAGGGGAGTGGGCAGGCGTCCTTGCCGGTAGTCCTGAGCAAGCTGCTCGGCCGGTGTATGCCGAAGCAGGGTCAGGCTTTGCTCATCCGTCCGGATGTCCTGGGAGAGTCTCCAGAGCGCCAGGTTCATCTGGGTTGTGGGATTGGTCGGCGAGCCGCCAAGGACGATCTGGCACTCACTCTCCGTGGCCAGGTCACCGAGCAGCCTCCGGGCCAGCGCAAAGCTTTGCATGCCTGCGAGCATAACGGGTGAGACGCGAAAAGCCAGGCGCAGGCAGCGCAGCAGGAGGCGCTCGGCTTCGGCAAGACGAGCGGCGGCATCACCTCGCGCATCGATCTGGCGGGCGTTGTGGAGCTGTTCCACAAAGCGCTGCGCCCGCCGACTGGCGGCATGTGGCGAGAGGAACGCCTGCAGGAGATACCAGGGCAAGCGGGTGCGCGCGAGCAGGAAGACGAGCGCACGCCCAAATGTGCGTCGAGGCGTTTTGCGGAGCGAGAGCCGCGGGTCGTTCACCAGTTGCTCGAAAGCGGTGGCCGCGTGGACCTCCGCCTCGCGCATGGCTTCTATGAGGAAGCGACGCCCAAACGGGCTGCGCAAGGCAGCAGTGACCTCGAAGAACGGACGACTGGCAGCCTCCACGACGAAGCGGGGACCGTCGAGCGGATCGCGCAGTGGGGAGCCAATGAGTGCCAGAAACCCGGACGCGAGCAGCCGGAGCGCAGAAAGTCCCATGGGGGTGAAAGGCCGATAGGTGCCCTGTTGAACGCCGAAAGCCAGGTACACGCGCAGGCTCTCGGAAGTTTCTGGAACCTCGGGCGGGAGGGGAAACAGGGTCGTAATCGGTCGTGCCTGGAGCAAGAAGACCTGGCCGGAGGCATCGATGGCCCACTCGATATCCTGGGGGGTTCCATACAGCGCTTCCACGCGCGCCCCTAGTGCCGCTACTGCTCGTATCTGATCATCGGAGAGACAGGCACGAGCGGAGGACGCATCCGCTTCGATCTGCTGGGTCCCGCCTCCGGCTGCCGCCTGGATGATGACCTGCTTGTCGCCCAGGCGGCGCTCGACAATCTCGCCTGTGGTGGTCTGCACCACAAAATGGTCCGGATTGGTCGCGCCGGAAACGACGGATTCTCCCAGGCCGGGATTGGCGTCGATCACCGCTTCACAGCGTTTCCCGGTGAGGGGATTGGCCGTGAAGAGGACGCCGGCTACCTCTGCTTCCACCATCCGTTGCACCACCACCGCCAGGCGCACGCTGCGAGGAGCAATGCCCATGCTGGTGCGGTACTGCGTAGCGCGATCTGTCCACAGCGAGGCAAAACACCGCCGGACGGCAGCGAGCAGGGCTTCGATGCCGATGACATTGAGAAAGGTCTCCTGCTGCCCGGCAAAGGAGGCCTCTGGCAGATCTTCGGCGGTCGCCGAGGAACGGACGGAGACCGGGATGGGCTTTCTCGCAGAGAGGGCCTGGTAGGCGGAGGCGACGGCCTCGATGACCTCTGACGGCAGCGGTGCCTGACACAAGGCGGTGCGGATGGCGGTGGCCAGTTCGATCTGGCGCGCGCTGTCCGAGCGTTCGGCGACCTCTAGTCCCGCAAGATAGGTGTCAAGCCCAGCACGAGCTGACACGCGCGCATAGGCAGTAGTGGTCACGCAGAAGCCCTCCGGCACGGCGAAGCCCGCCCGGATCAGTTCACCCAGGTTCGCGGCCTTTCCCCCGGCAAACGGGAGCGACGTTCGGTCAAGTGTCTCCAGAGGAAAAACGAGAGCCGCGTCACCAGACGTGCTCCCAGGCTCCTGCTGTTGTCCTTGATGTGACAGATTCATACGGTTTCCTCCTCACGAGATGAGAGGCCAACTCCCGCTTCCCTGGTCACCGTGTTCCTTTCCGCACGCGATCGAAAAGATGGCATACCCCTGTTCGGAACAAAGCGGGAGATGGACACGATGATGAACGGAATCCCGATCACGGTGGAAAGTACCCAGAACGTGAGCGGCGGGAGCTGGTTCAAGCCTGGGATCAGGCGGGCGTTATCTACGCAAAAGGCCGTCCACAGGACGTTGTACGACCCGATCACCCCGACGATGTGAGCCACGACCCACTGCTTCCCAAGCAAGCGCATCAGCCAGGATTCCCGACGAAAACGTCGTGCCCCGTAGCCAGCCAGCGCGAAGCTATACCCGGTCAGCGCCATGAAGAAGAGGTAGGCGTCGGCGGACCAGCGCTGGAGAGACAGGATGGTCGCCGTGAAAAACACCACGGTGTAGGCCCACAGATAGCGTGTCCCCCAGCGGTGATGGCGCCCTCGGCGTTTGGGCGCACGGAAAGCCAGCACCCCGATCACGCCCGTCGTGAGTCCCGCCAGAGCATGCACGACGAGCGGAAGGAAGAACGAGAGAGGAAAGCTATCGATCATACGGGTGTTCCTTTCAAACTGCTGTCTCCCTGTGACAGGGGCAGTTGGGAAACCAGTCCCAGCGCTCAGGTCAGTATCTTCATCGCTCATTAAGGAAAGGGGTCCATTCCTCTGGCGCGAGCTGCTTGTACTGGAAAGTATAGCGGTGAAGCAGACATTGCGGAAGTGAAATCCCTCGTGATTCGGACATGACAAATGTCATGGGCGTCTTCCTCGTCTTGCATTCTTCTGCTGTCTCAGACATACTTCCATCAATGAAAATTGATGCAAATTATTTTGTTAGATTCGAGGAAGATATGGAACACACGCTGGTTCAACCGCCGGAGGTCTTGAAGCTGGCGGGACATGCTGTCCGTTGGAATTTGCTCACCTCGCTTGCGCGTGCTCTTTCTCTGCACCGAGAACAGTGCGCGCTCGCAAATGGCTGAGGCCTTGCTTCGCCATCTCAGCCAAGGCACTGTGGAGGCTTTCAGCGCCGGAAGCCAGCCAGCAGAGGGGCTTCATCCCCTGGCCCGGCGCTGCATGGAACGCCTCGGCATCGATATGAGCCGTGCGGTTCCCAAGCACTTCGAGGTCTTCCGGGGCCAGCGCTTCGACGCGATTGTCACCGTCTGCGATCGCGTGCTGGAGACGTGTCCCACGTTCCCTGATGACCCGGAGCGCATTCACTGGAGTTTCCTCGATCCGGCGACGGTGCCAGGGTCTGAGGCCGAGCAGCTGCGTGCCTTTGAACAGATCTCGCTGCAGCTGACGACGCGCATCCGCTTTCTGCTGACCCTCCTGCAACGGCGGACAGCCATCCCCGATGCCATCGCCCCGATGATGCAGTTGGGTTGTTCGGTTTCCTTTAACTGGCGCTTGAGCAGCCGGCGTTTCAGTTCGCTCACCGGCTCCCTCCAGCCATCGAAGCCTTTCGCGTACTGAATCACCTGGGCCGCAGGGCCAGCGGTTCTCATTTCCGGCAGGTGCTGGGGATGTCCGTCTGGCCCTCTGAGGATTTTCCCCTCTTCGTAGTGGTAGGCGTATTCGGCCACCACCAGGTCGCCCAGTTTGACCTTTCCCTTGTAACCGGCACACAGCCCCGTCATTGCGGCAAAGCGGGGACGAAACTCCTGCAAGATGGGTTTGAGATGCAGGCCCGTGCGCACGGGACCGCTGTCAGCTAGCCAGGTAACGAGTACCGTAAGTGGTTCGCCGTACTTGTTCTGGATCGTGGTCTGCCGGTATGCATACTGATCCACGCGACTAAACGCTTCGGTAAAGGAGACAGCGCAACGCCTCGAGAACTCGTCGAGCACCGCCCTGGCTTCTTCATACAAGGCACACACAATGCAGATGTCAAACGACCGACTGTGCTCTTCCATAACCCTTCTTTACTCCATGCAAAACCGTGTGATGGTGGCGATGCTCCTAAGAATAGCAGACAACCTCTCAAAAATCCACTAACAAGGGCTAAAAAGAGGGGCAGCTTTCATGGAGTCAGAGAGCGCGGAAATCACCTTCACGATTGCCGATAGCAGGCGAGACTGACGTGCAGACCAATGATGCATGTCTATGCAGACAATGAAAGCGCCCTTTGACGGATATAAAGATCGATATCGGTTAGCAGGACCCGCGTGCGCGCTCGTTTAGGAAAAGTGTCGCATTGCCTCTTCTAATAAAAACAGCCATTTTCATGGACAGTACGCCCGCGGCCCATGAATCGCATTGCCTCAAGAAGAATCAGTTCACCACCGCTTTTGGTGAGGCAATGCAATCTGTGGGAGCAAAGCTCACGTCGGACCTCATGTGGTAGAATGCACATAGGAGCGTGGAAAGAAAGATACCGTCTGCTTTGCCCGTGGGAGTGACCCCGCATGGGATAAGCAGAACTGCGTGAACTCCGTAAGCAACTTGGCATTCCAGAGCCGCCGGATGACCCCTGGTTTGCCGACCAGAAAGAAAGCGAGGATTAGCACTATGGCAAAGAGGAAGAGAAAGCAGAAGAAAAAATACCTCTCACCGAAAGAAATTCAAGCAAAATTAAAGCGGCTCACATAAAAGTAGCTGTACCCGGATGTGGATGCACCGGCGGCCTGGCGATTATCGCCCCCTGGCCGGCGACGGTCTCCACCCAGACCGGTGATTTTTGCGAGGCCTGGCCAGCGTCGGCGAGCTGACACGATAAGGCCAGGGTTATTGTCGGGATGCAGAATAGGTGAATGTACTTTGCCAGAAGGTAGAAACCTCGCCACGACCTGCTTGCTCTTCCCAGCTTTTGATGAATCGGGGACGAGCTGAGCAGAGATTGCTTGCTGAGAAAGAAGCTCTGCATCGTCTCCGAGAGATTTTTGAGTAAGTGCCAGCGATCTGCGACCTGCCTCGCTTTGGGCGCTCCCTGCCTGGCTCCTTCTGCAAATGCGCCTCCGCGATCCCGGCTGATGATCTGCACACCAGGATGGGCCAGCAACCACTTTTTGAACGTCTCGGCCCCCCGATCAGGAAGTAAGTCGATGGGAACCTGCCGTTCGAGGTCGATTAAGATCACTCCGTAACTTTTTCTGCGGCAAAACGAAAAATCATCCACTCCCAGCACCCGAGGTGTGGGGACTTGACGTTCTTGCTGCTAAGGAACTGCTCGTCAGCTTGCAGACGAACCAACTGCAAACAGGATGAATTCCAGCGTCTCTTTGAAATCTTTTACATCAGCGCGCTGGCGAACAGAGACCGCCGGATTCGGGCGTCCGTCCCACGCTCGATCAATGAGCCCGGCCCAGGAAGGGTCGAGGTTCGCCTTTGCCCACTCGGCTCCAGCCAGCTTGGAGCCAGGGAATCCCCTATGGAGGTCGTGTAACATGCGGCAGTAATTCAAGACGATAAATGTCTGATAAAACCGATTATTGTAATCATCAGGATTGGCCAGAATCTCTTGACCCCAGTCATGAATGGTTGCTATGATCTCCTTGCGCAACGTTTCAACAGGGATCGGATCGACCAACAGTGCTGGAGAAGGCCCTGCCAGAGTGACCCCCTTTTCACGAACCACCCACCGAACGAGAACGGTATTGCAGTGATCAGATTGGATGAGTGAGCGACTCCCGTTGTCGAGATACCAGAGTTGCCCACCGAGGCGCGAATGGCACCGTAGGACCCCTTTCGGGAAGTAGGAGCCTTCCAGATGCTGCGCCCATGGGATGTCGACCCCATAGATGCGCTCGTGTACTCCCTGTAAACCATGAACTTCCTCGTGAGAGAGTTCTTCTTCTATCACCATGATGAAGTCAACATCGCTGTGAAGATCGAAATCACCCACCGCGAATGAACCTTGGAGGTAGGCGCCCACGAAGTTGGTGCTCAAGACCGCCTGCACACTATCTACCAAATCCCGCAAAACACTATTGAGCTCTGGATATGGTGTTGGAAATGTTTTGTTCCTATTTTCCATTCTCAAGCCTTTCAACTTATTCGCCGTTCTCTCCACTTGAAACACCTGAGTTCATTCTACCAGAAACGTTCATCCCAATATAGATAGGCAAAAGGGGTTTTTGGTGTGAATCCCTGACCATCACAGATGGAGAACACTGCTTCTCTCCGACAAGCTGCTAGCGAGACAATGCAACACCCCACGGTCTTGGAATCACCATGGTCAGAAGGCTGTTCTGATGCGTTCATTGTATACTCCATTACTTACGGACTAGTCGGACGGGAGAAGAGATGGCAGGGTGAGATGCCTTCACTCTCAATGACGTTTGCAGACGAAGATTTTTCTGCATCAACTTCACTGAAGAGAACTGGGGCGAGAAATTCACAGAGGAGGATGAAGACATTCAAGCCAGGCGCGCATCTCACCCAGGTGGCAGTCGAGGCAGGCATTGAACTACAGCTCGTCCGTATCCGGCGCTGCGAACCAGGCGATGAGCGCTATATGGAGCGAGTAACCCGTTTGCCGCACTTTCGGCAGCGTTGCTCAAGCTTCGGGCCATCTGCTTTCATAAGTTCCCAATCGTGATTGAGCGGGCAACGGATCAGGCTATAGAGCATTTGGAAGAATTTGGGCATCGTCGCACTCCTTTCGGAGAAAGTATAGCAGAGTATGCCCAAAGGAAGCAACCAGTAATGTGAGATATTGTGCTACAGGCTCACCTCGTAGCCTATTTTTACATGGCCTTTAGCGTTGCTTCACAAGAGATGCGGGTGTTGTTGTGGAAGCGATGACCACGTCCACATTTTGCTGTTCTACAATTTCGCGGCTCTCATTCGAGATACCATCATCAGTAATGAGTGTATCTACGTCGCCGAGTGAAGCAAAGCGAGCCAGAAAAACACGGTCAATCTTACTACTATCCATACATAAGATAATTTTATGTGAAGCATTGATGAGAGCCTGTTTAATTTCGGCATCGGACAGGTAATACGAGGTGAGACTGTCAGGGAGTAGCAGCCCACTTGTTGCAAGAAAGAGCTTATTGATATATAAAGAATGCAAGGTTGCGATAGCCTGGGGGCCGTAGAAGTAATCGGAGCCAGGTTGCAAAACGCCTCCCAGCACAATTAACCGATGAAGTTTGTTCTGAACAACAATGTTGGCGGCAGGAAGAGACTGCGTTACCACAGTCAAGGGAACATTCGGAAGATTTCGAGCGACTTCCACAATCGTGCTGCCACTATCAATGCCAATCACATCTCCCTCTTCTATCAGCTCAATAGCTTGTTTCCCAATAGCCTGTTTAGCGGCCAAATGTTCAAGTGATCGGGTGGCGAAATCGGGTTCAGTGCGACCCGACGCGATAAAGCGTGCACCTCCATATATCACCTCTACAATATGTTTCTCCTGAAGTATAGACAGATCGCGTCGAATGGTCATTGGTGACACATTGAGTATCTGGCTCATTTCCGCGACGGAGCAGTAGCCTCGTCCCTTCACCAGGGCAACCAGTTGTGCATGTCGATCAGTGGCACTCTGGCGTTGTTTCTCCATGTTTAAAAGGTTCCTCTCCTTTGTAATGATTGTAACAAAAAGATACCATATTTTTGTCCTGAAAAGCAAGTATAGCAAAAATACCTTGTAATCGAACACAAAATCTGTTACTATTGTTAAAGGTAAAACATTTTGTGTTGTTTCTAGCACAAAAAATTGCAAGTATTTCATTGTATCGTTTCAGATAGCTGAAGTTGAAAGGAGGCGCACTGAAATAGCTAAGCAAAAGATCGATAGCAAAGAGGATACAGCGTGCTAAGAGAGGAGCATAACAATGGTACATGGCCCCTACTTTATGGGAATGGACGGTGGCACAGAGAGCGTGCGCGTCGGAGTCTTCGACCACGAAGGCACACCAGTAGGGTTTGCG
>WNGJ01007699.1_pt1 | contig 11467 bp, 12 predicted proteins | sample 5400611 | NCBI WGS metagenome assembly WNGJ01 (sample SAMN13153375, study PRJNA577476) | soil metagenome | isolation source: 40 cm soil or saprolite under Garry oak tree replicate 1 | place: USA:California | collected 2016-06-15 | reverse complement strand
TGATTCCCTATGTGAGGCGCTTCGGCATTACGTCCAGGATTGAACCGGTGTTGCCCATTGCGCTGGGTGCTGCGGACGTTACTCTGATGGAGATGGTTTCCGCTTATTCGACATTCCCCAACGACGGCGTGCGCGTGATTCCACAGACGATCCTGCGGGTCACCGATTACGAAGGAAATGTTCTTGAAGAAAACCTGCCGGAACTACGCGATGTCATCCCGGCCGAAACCGCGCGAATAATGGTCGATTTGATGCAAGAGCCTGTGCGCTTTCCGGGTGGGACCTCAACCAAGGCACAAGAGCTCAAACGTCCTGTCGCAGGCAAGACCGGTACGACAAATGATTTCACGGATGCATGGTTCATCGGTTATACGCCGTCCCTAGTGGCGGGCGCTTGGGTTGGATTTGACGAAAAAGTGACCCTCGGCGATAAAGAGACCGGCGGTAAAGCAGCTCTGCCGATGTGGATCGATTTCATGAAAGAAGTTTACAAGGACAAACCGGTCGAACAATTCGATACGACGCCGAAGGCGATTACAGCGCTGGTGAAATGAGACTGAGTTCCAAATTGTTCCCCTTATGCCTGGTGTTTTTCGCGTTGGATTGCTCGGCGCAAACGCTTGCCGACGTGGCGCGGCAAGAGCGGGAGCGGCAGAAGCGGCTGCATAGCCAGGTTGTGGTTGCTCGTGGCACGACGACAACAACAACTGCCTCGACCGGCTCGACCGCGGCGGTTGCCGCACCAGCAGCGCCGGCCGGTCCGACCGACAATAAGAGCCGGGATGAAAAATATTGGCGAGCCCAATTTCAAAAGGCCCGTGATGATGTCAGGAAAGCGGAAGAGAGAGTTCAGCTCCTGGATTTGAAGGTCAAGGAGCTAAACACGCAGGTTCTGCGCCAGAGCGATATTTACAATCGTGAATACCGGCTGGGCCCGGAAATCGCGGACACTCAGAAGCAACTCGATGAGTCCCGCAAAGCAGTCGATCAAGCCAAAAAGAAAATCACCGACCTGGAGGACGAGCTGCGACGCTCGGGCGGAATGCCCGGCTGGGCGCGCTAGTGCGATACCTCGGAATTGACGGAGGGGGATCGAAAACCTCTTTCCTTCTTGTCGACGAGTATTACAACGAAATCTGTCATATCGAGAGCGGTCCTTCGAATTGGTTGTCGGTCGGGGCAGATGCCGCAAAGCAAGCCATCACGCAGGGAATATCCTATCTAACGGAGCGTCCCAACATTGTATGCGCCGGATTCGCCGGCGCCGCCCGTCACGACAGTGCCGCGTTTTACAAGGAAGTCCTCGAGTCACTCATTCCCGAAGCTCAGATCATTATCGAGAGCGACGCGTTCATCGCCTCGATTGGAGCCATAGGCGTAGATCCCGGAATCCTGTTGATCGCCGGCACAGGTTCAATCGTGATTGGGCGCGATAAAGCCCGCAATATGTTTCGTATCGGCGGCTGGGGACCTTACTTCGGCGACGAAGGCAGCGGTTTTTGGATTGGGCGTGAGGCCGTACGCGAGGCGCTTCGCTCGCTGGACCTGCAAGCGTCTACAGAGTTCTCGAACCGCATTGCCGGCCGGCTTGGATTGAAGAGCATCTCCGAGGTTGTCAGCGGGTGGGCTTCAGGCAAAATCGGTGTGCCCGAGATAGCCGGACTCTTTCCGGAAGTCGTTTCAATGTACCCGCAGGAGCCCTCCAAGCGCATTTTGACTCAAGCCGCATCGCATTTGAGATCAATGGTCGAGATCGCGTCCAAGCGGGTCGGTTTGGACGACTGGCGGAGGTCATTAAGCGGCTCGGTTGCGGCCCATCCCGTTATGCGGGAACTCATGGGTCTTGAATTCGAACAGCCCCGCCATTCACCCGAATGGGGCGCCGTCATTTGGGCCCGTCAACACTTCACTGAGCCGCTCTAGATTTTTGATTCCGTAGATGTCCGTCTCGAACTGCCGAATCCAGATCGAAGGATATTCCGCAAATCTGCGGCGAATTTCTTCGCAATAGCTTTGTTCTTGCTTGCGGCGCGCCTCGTAAAAAGCCCCGTTCAGATTCTCCGGCAGGATGCGATTCACGATGATCCCGCAGACGTTCACATTGGAATCGCGGAGCGAGCCCGCCGCACGGACGGTTTCTTCGATTGGCAGCCGTTCCGGAACGAGAACAAGTACAAACCCGGTAAAGTTATGCTGCATCAATCGTCCGCGCACCAGTTCGAGTTTTTCCTTTCGGCGTTCCAAAGTCGTCAAGATGGGATCGGCTTCGCCGGATTCTTCCCTCTCGATATTCCGATTCAGCGTAATGAGATTCTTCCGCCGTTTCGATAACGCCTCAATCCACGAGCTCATCAGTTCGGGCATACGCAGCAGCCGCATCGTATGTCCTGTTGGAGCGGTATCGAAAATAATCAAGTCATAAGAGTCGACGCATGTGACAATCAGTTCGCCCATGCGATCGAACAGCGCGACCTCCTCGACTCCAGGCATGGTGGAGACAAGCTCGATCTGGCGCTCCGCTTCCTTCAAGACCGAGGAACTGAAGAGCTTGGCGATTTGATTCTTGACTGTCTCGATGTACCGGCGCGCTTCAAAATCAGCATCGACCTCAACGCCGACAATTCCCGGATAGACCTCGGCCTCCTCACGGCTAAACAGCCGCTCGAAGATATCCGAGGTCGAGTGCGCCGGATCGGTTGATACCAGAAGAACACGCTTCCCTTTCTTCGCGGCTGCGAGCGCCAGTGCCGACGCACACGTCGTCTTGCCCACTCCTCCTTTTCCTCCGAAGAAAAGAATTCTTTTCTTGAGAAGATCCAGCATGTTCAGCAACAAGGAAGGGCGCCCAGCGGAGAATGATCCATGCCCATTCGTCGATGCCAGAGGTGAAATTCTTCGAGAAAGTACGGATAGATTTCGAGCAAGTAAATCGTCGCGGGATTCGGCAGCCCGACCAGCTCCATAAAGCACAGCAGCATGAAGAGGTCGTTCAAGTCCATGAGCTGCTCGCGCAGCTTCTTTTCATAGCCCGCTAACGCCATCCCATGGAAGAAGTCTGCGATATTTCGGCGGACCTGACCCCAATCCATGCGCCGATGATAGCACGCCGTAGGAGCGGGCTGCGCAGCGCACACGCGATGGCGCAAACCCAGCGCGGGTCACCGAAGTGCTGTCCAGCGTTTCTGCAAACAGCGATGAGGATCGTCTCTTGGGAGGATGGCGCCGGGCGGTCGACGTAAAGCCTGGCGCGTCCGGCACTTCGTTAACGGCAGCTTCACCATCCGTAAAACGTCACGAATGGAAAACTTCCCCACCCGGCTTTCCCCCATGGCCGCTTTCAACGGGTAATGCAAGCGGTGTTCCCCTGACCGGCCGGACTTTTAAAGTGTCAATCACCTGAAGTTTCGAGCACTTACCAGTACTGTCGGATGGAAAAATTCACACCTTTGGGGAAGTGGCTGCCGTCTTGCAGACTCCATCGCCCCGGTAACCATATTGATGCAATGTTCCCGACCAGTTTCGAGGTAGCGTTTTGATGAAACAAGTCTTAGAGACGCTCGTCGCTGAAATGCTCGAACAGAATGTTTGCCTGGACAAAGCCTTGGAAGAATTTGAAAAGCAGTTCCTCGAAATCGCGCTTCGCCGGAGCGGCGGCAACCAGTGCAAGGCCGCGCAGCTACTCCACATCCACCGCAACACCCTGGCACGCAAAATCGTCCAGCACAAAATTAAAGCAACCCAAAGGACAATCGTTGCCGCTCGTTCTGAATCGGCCGAACCGGCTGGTAATGGCGATTACACCGAAGCACGGAGCACTAAGCGAGCCGTTGCAGACGTAGACATGGCTTCAGCTGATCGAGCAGGAGCAAGCATGGTCCTACGTTGCAGATGTCTGGATTTAAACTGTCCGGCTTGCCATCGCGGTTGTCTGCGGCCTGCCTTTGTCAAGCTGTACCGTGCCGATCTTGACGATGAAATCGGGACTGTTTTTTGTGACCGCTGTGCTGTAGCAGCACTGAAATCGGGCGTCTTTACGTTCGAGTACAAGACAAAAGATCGTGCAGCATGGTCTGCACCCGGCGCCTGAACGAGCCGCATGCGGCTGGCTGTTGCCGGCGCGATTAAGCAGCAGGATTAGACTGGCTCTGCTTCCGAATAATGATCGGCTGGATCTTTTCGGTTTCTACGAAATTCCAGGTAGTCTCTTGCTTCCGATGGTCCGGACAATTGGGAAAGCTGGCACCTTCTCGAATGATGATTTCATATCCGCAACACACGTTCGAGTAGACGCCGAATTGCTTGTTGATGTCCCCGGTCTTTGGCACGACTGTCATTTCCGGCATGTCCCTTGCCTCTTGATGCAGCCCTGTCCATGTTGTGCAGAATCGAAGTGTGTGTAAGAGTACATAACCCACGTGCGTAAGACAACAGGGAATTTCAACGCAGGTCCGGCAGTCCTACCTTGCCCACAATGAGCTTCAATTGGCCTGTGACTTCTCAAAATGAGCGTCATCGCGCTCTTCCCCAATAGCAGGCCGTACATTCCATGTATTCCGGTGCTTCCCGTAGTCGCGGATCTGGAATCGCCGATTGATGGACATGATCGCGCTCTTGCTGCAGTCCATGCGTTCGGCGATAGCCGCGACGACCAGATCGGTTTCCGACAGAAGGTAAGTAATCTTGCGGATCTCCATTTCAGACATGCTCCAACCCTGTCGAGCCATCGTTTCCCACCTCCTCATTCAAAACAGTTTAGTGGTGGCCCGCATGAAAAAAAGTATGGCCGAGGGATAGATTTCCACAACGCGGCCTGTCCATCTGCAGTGGGACACGATTAGCTGATATTTGCTTACGCTTAGCCCTAGTTTGTTGACGCACCCGAAGGCAGCCCGTGCTTAGCCAGGAAAGCCTTGATCGCCGCAAAAGCTTTTTGGTTCTCGGCGCGGGTGAAGTTTCCGTGTTTGCCGCCGGGTATGGTGACAAGCTCGTGATCCACACCTGCCTTCTGCAATGCTTCCTGCAAGCGAAGCGACTGGCTATAGGGGACAACCGGGTCCGCGTCACCTTGGATCGAGATGACCGGCGGGATGCCGGGACGCACGTAGGTCAGCGGCGATACACGTTTGGCAATCTCGACGCGGTTCGGCCTGCTACCGAGCCATTCCACGGCGTATGTCCTCATGTTCTCGCCGTCGAGGAGATCCGCCACATCCGTAATCCCGTACCAATCCACGATCGCCGCGACTTTCAACTGTTCTGTTCCGGGACATTGGCGGTCCAGCCCCTCCGACGCCGGTATCATACCGGTCGTCAATGCGAGATGTCCTCCGGCGGAGCCGCCGGACACGACAAGCTTCGCGGTATCGAAACCATATTCCTTCGCATTGCGCATGACCCATCGCAATGCGCACAGGCAGTCTTCAACTGCAGCCGGCGCTTGAGACACACGGGCTAATCGATATTCAACGTTCACCGCGTTCCATCCCATCTCGAGATATGGAAAAAGATTAAAGAGCTGCGTCTCTTTTGCGCCCTGGGTCCATCCACCGCCATGAATGTAGATAATTGTGGGTTGCGGTGTTTGCGTATCGGCCCGCGAATACACGTCCAGTTTTGCATCAAAATTGTTCGCGGTGAGATAAGTGATATTTGGGACGATGCGATAACGCGCACTGATACTCGTCGAGAGGTTCTGGCTAAATGCCATTGTCGTTGTCAGAGCGGTTGCCGAACACGTCACAGCAAGCAGGCGCAGAGATTGCCTCATAGTACCCTCCAATTTGTCAGGAACGACAAATTCTATCCTCAGGCGGTGATTTTTTGTGCCTTTTTGTGGTATTCGCTAACAATCGTGATGATGAAACTCCGCTATTACATCACGTTCCTCTCCTTCATCGTCGTCTGTTGTTGGCGCATCGGGCTGTGCGCTCAGATCGAAACCGGTTGGCTCTTGGGGAACGTTACGGACAAGACCTCAGGCGCCGCCATCGGAGACGTTGAAGTTGTGATCTTTGACGCAGCCGGCATAGAGATACTTCGCACGAAGACCGATGATTCAGGGGCGTTTCTGGTGGCGGGTATTCCGTCGGGCGAGTATGAGCTTCGATTCCGGAAGCCGGTCTTCCCTGAGTACATGACGCAGGCCACAGTTCGAGCCGGATGTGCGAGCACGATTGACGGACAAATGGAAACACGGCAGTCGCAGGCCCAATCCACCGTGGCCGCCGGGTGGCAAAGCGCATCGGAGTTGTGGTCGTACCGTTTAGACCGATTCGATCGAACACGGATGGATCGTTTTCCTATCGCCAGAAATATCTGGAACCTGCTCGAGACACAACATCTCTCCAGTGTTCCCGGCAACATCGATGAAGGGGGATTTCAGACCGGTATCATTCAATTGTTGGGAGTCCACGGGGCCACTTGGACCCAGAATGGTTATCGTTGGGACGGCATGAACATCACCAATCCTTACGAACCTGGAAAGCCTTTGACATATCCCATGCTTGGAACTCTCGAAGAGATAAATGCCGCCAGCGCTTTCCACTCCGCGGAAATCTCAGCGGCCGGCGCGGATTTTGAAATGATCAGCAGGCGCGGCCTGGAAAAGTTCCACGGCCAGGCCGAGGCATACTACCTGGGAGAGCCATTCCAAAACAGCAACCTCGACAGCCGTCTTCGCAGTTTTGGATTTGAAACAACGCCGCACTTCAAGCGATTTCCAGAGGGAGAATTTTCCCTGGGCGGGCCTGTTCGGGGACCACAATGGTCCTACTTCGCGTCATTCGGCCTGCAACACGTTTCGAAGATCATTCCGGATTTCGCGATGGTTCCTACGACTACGGTGAGCTCGGCTCTCGCGCGCCTGGACGGAACGCTCAACGCAAAAAATCAGGTGACCGGCATCATCTCCGGACAGATTGTGAAGAATTCCCATCTTGACGCGAGGCCGGGAATCGATCCATCGGCCACACTTCTGGGCAATGACCGTTTTGAGCTGCTTCAGGGCCATTGGGTGCACCGGCACAGCGATCGGTCGACTTCGGAATTGAGTTTCGGGTTCTCTCATTCATCTCCCACCGATACACTCCAACATGGAGTAACGACACCGAGCTACACGCGGCTTTTCACAGAAGAAATCACAGGCTCGGCCCCGCTCGAGTCGGATTCGGCACTGAGCCGCTTTTCATTGCTCGGGCAAACACAGACCTTTCGGATGAATGGCAAACGATGGAGCCATCAGCTGCTCGCCGGCTTCGATCTGGAAGAGTCGCTCGCGACCGAAGAGCGGCGCACGTTCAACGGTTTGCAACTTTTTCTCTTCCCAGGAACGGTTCCCGCCGAAGTCGCGGAATTCAATACGCCCAGCCACGCTATGCAGCGGCTGCGCGAGCTTTCGTTCTTTGCTCAAGACGGTTTGCAAGTTGCTAACAAGATCTTTTTACGCGCCGGTTTCAACCTGGATTCCAGCAACGCTTCCCTTCCAAAACAGGTCAGCGGCTCCGGCACGTTCGCGCCGGTTCGGACATTCGCGGGTGCGGATCATGTCGTTTCATGGACGTCAATATCACCTCGCGCCAGGATTGTGATTCCGTTCAACACTCATTTCGGAGACACGAGAATCATCGCCGGATATTCCCGTTACTATCATCTGTTGCCGGCTTCCTATGCCGACTTTGCGAATCCCACCGCCTTGGGCGGAACGCTCTACCGGTGGAACGATCGTGATCAGGATGGGGCATTCCAAAAGGGCGAAGAAGGAACGCTGCTGCGGGTATTCGGCGGCCCATTTTCTTCTGTCGATCCCAATCTGAAACGGCCCTTCACCGACGAGTGGGGCTTGGCCGTGGAGCATGATTTCGGCCGCGGCGTTCGGACGGGTATTCGTTTGCTCGAACGGGATTCCAAACGCCTCGTGCACACCGTCAACGTAGGTGTTCCTGCATCAGCTTACACTCCGCTAACGGTCCTTGATCCCGGGGATGACGGTATTCCGGGAACACGTGATGACCGGCCTCTAACTGTCTTCAATCAAGACGCCCGGACATTCGGCGAAGACCGATACCTGCTGACCAACCCGGCAGGACTCCGCGCGGAGTACAAAGGCGTTGAAGCCAATATCACCGCAGGCTTTGCCAGGGGAGATCTTCTTTCCATCTCTTTCAATGCGTATAAGTCAACTGGAAACGGCAATCCAGGAAACTCCGTTTTCGAGAACGATGCCGGCGTTATCGGTACACTCTTTGATAATCCCAACACGAACATCAACTCGCGCGGACGGCTTTTCTTCGATCGGGCATACGTGGCAAAGATAGCAGCCATCAAACAAATTCCATTTGGGATTCACCTCAGCTCAATGGTGGCTTACTTCGATGGCCTGCCGTTCGGGCGGAAACTGATCGTCTCAGGTCTCAATCTCAATCAAGGACCTATTTTTGTAATGGCGACGCCGAGAGGACAGCCGGGTGGCTTCCGAACACAGTTCAACATGAACTTCGACCAGCGGGTCTCGCGAGACTTTCAACTCCGGTCGAAGCGCATGACTCTCATGCTCGATATCTTCAATCTATTAAACCTGAACAAGAGCCTGCGCGAATTCGACATCACCGGACCGCTATTCGCCCAACGAAAACCGGTGGATGTCGAAAACCCGCGCGCTTTTCGCTTTGGCGCAAGATTCAGTTTCTGATGATCTCTTGTGTTGTTTGCGCCTTTTTGTGGCTGTTTTCCTTCGCCGCATGGCAGGCTCCGCCAGCACTCTCCGGGGCAGTTGAGGACGAGACCAGACAACCGGTGTCCGGCGTCCAAGTCACGCTGCATTCCGGAGAGGCTATACAGCTTACATCCACGAATGAAGCTGGGCGCTTCCGCTTCGATTCATTGCCGGCGGGCGACTACAGTCTGGATTTCGATAAGGCTGGATTCTTCCGGCTGACCAATTACGCCGTCACGATCGGCACTCCATCAACCGAAATCACCGTGACCATGAACCACGAATACGAAATTCGTTCCCAAGTCGACGTCGTGTCCACCCCGCACGAGATTGTTCCGGAGCAGACGCGGCATGAGGAGGAGCTCGTCGCGCACGAGATTCGCGAAAATCCGGTTCCCAGTTCTCATAATCTTCAAAATGCCTTGCCCGCAACACCGGGAGTCGTGGTTCCGCTACCTGTGGCTCGCCAAAATTCCATCTGTCGCGTAGACGGTTGACTTTAAGCAATGAAGCCGCCACACTTCCTGCCTTCATGTTGAACGCAATCCTCTCTCTATTTCGGATGATCCCGATGATCCTTGGCGGCTATGGACAAGTCGCGCTGGAGAATCTCGCTCTCCGCGAACAGTTGGCAATCTTCCAGCGAAGCGTTCGCCGCCCCAAGATTCGAGCAACAGACCGACTGTTCTGGGTGTGTCTGCGGAAAGTCTGGAAGGAGTGGAAGTCCGCATTGGTGATTGTCCGGCCCGAGACCGTCCTCGACTGGCAAAGGAAGCGTTTCCGACGTTACTGGTCCCAATTATCACAGCACAAGAATCCAGGCCGGCCTCGGATCCACGCCGATATCCGAAAACTGGTGAAGACGATGGCCGAAGTCAATGTGGGCTGGGGCGCGCCGAGAATTCATGGGGAATTGCTCAAGCTTGGAATCGAGGTTTCCGAACGTACCGTTTCCCGTCTGATGCCGAAACGGAGCACGGCACCGTCCCAGACGTGGCGAGCCTTCCTCGACAATCACGTCCGCGATCTCGTGTCGATCGACTTCTTCACTGTGCCGACAGCCCGATTGCGCGTGTTGTTTGTGTTCATTGTGTTGTCGCACGAACGGCGCCGAGTGATTCACTTCAATATCACCGAACATCCGACGTCGGCTTGGACGGCGCAGCAGATAATCGAGGTATTTCCGGAGGATCACGCGCCGCGTTATCTCCTCCGAGATCGTGATGGCATCTATGGCGAGTACTTTCAAAGCAGAGTTCACGGAATGGGCATTCGGGAAGTACGGACGACGCCACGTAGCCCATGGCAAAATCCTTACGCCGAGAGGGTGATCGCAAGCATACGTCGTGAGTGCATCAGTCACGTGATCGTACTCCATGACAAACATCTGCGCCGCATTCTTAAAAGTTACTTTCGCTATTATCATGAGTCCCGGACGCACTTGTCGTTAGATAAGGACGCGCCGGAGGCGCGTGAAATTCAAGCGAACAAGTTGGAACGAATCGTTCAGATCCGGCAGGTGGGAGGACTTCATCATCGCTACGAACGCCGGGTGGCTTAGTCATTACATGTCCGGCGGTCGGTTTGTTCCAGACAATCCGGCTCTGCTTCAGTCGAGTTCCTAAGCGGAAGAACCCGGAAATGCATCGTCGGATTGCGGCATTCGAAGCGAAGCGCGCCGGCCAAATTTAGGACGAAGACGAAAGCTAATTCTGAGCAAAGGCATTCCTCGATTCTGTTCTGTCTCCGACCGATTTTGCTGCCGATTGAATATTGGCGATGCACCGCCATCCTGGGATTAGTCCTCGACTCCAGCGTGCTGATTGCCGCCGAACGCCGCAAGCTTACACCCGCTCAAGTCATCGAGGACGTGGTGGAGACCGTAGGGACGGCGCCGATCATCCTCTCGGCGCTCACCGTCGCCGAGATCGGCCACGGAATCTATCGCGCCAATACACCGGAGATCCGGGAACGACGCCGCGCTTTTCTGGACGAACTAAAGGCCACCATTCCCATCCATTCCGATAAGCGAAACCACCGCCGAAATCATTGCTCGCGTCGGTGGCGAACAAGCCGCTAAGGGAATCAACTTTCCCTTCGCCGATCTCATCATCGGCGCATGCGCTCTGGAACTCGGCTACGCAATCGGAACCGATAACATCCGCGACTTTGACCGAATCCCCGGTCTGAAAATCTCTCTTTAGCCGCTTACGGTCTCGCTGACGCGGACGTAGAATCGGAAACCATGTGATGGGTACTTGCCAGAAAAATCATTTTCCTATTGGCTGCGATTCTTGCGTTCTGGGACTGGCCTTTGGAAGGTCACGCTGGCGAAACTGAAAACTCGCCTCTGGGTTAACCTTTCAGGCTTCAGCATACACCGGATACACCGGACGTTTCCGAACATTAACCTGAAGAATACGCCCGGGATAGACAATATGTTACGACAGAACGGCGTCCGATCCCGTTGTATCTGCGAAGAACGGGATTCCGGCGGCGGTACTGTGACCAAGCGATTCTTCTCGAAGGGTGAGCAACAAGGCGTTGACAATTTCTACTACACGCGCGACCACCTCGGTAGCCCGAGAATTAATCGACAGTACGGGAACTCTTCCAGGCGCGCTATGACTTGGCGGCGTCGAATTGGCGCGAATTGTGTGAGAAGTCGTCCGCGGCTTTCTGCGTCCGGAACTTCGCCAGGACGGTGCCTTCCATTATTCGCCGTTATGTGCCGCCACCGGCAGCCCCATCGATTGG
>WNGJ01007698.1_pt1 | contig 11467 bp, 5 predicted proteins | sample 5400611 | NCBI WGS metagenome assembly WNGJ01 (sample SAMN13153375, study PRJNA577476) | soil metagenome | isolation source: 40 cm soil or saprolite under Garry oak tree replicate 1 | place: USA:California | collected 2016-06-15 | reverse complement strand
GATCGTGTGCTGGACCCAGTGCTCGCGGGCAGAGGAGAGCAGGGATGACAGAGACGCTTGATCACAAACTGGCCACCCTCAAACTCGGACGCATGCGACAGGTCTATACCAGTTGGATTGAGCAGGCCGCTCAGACGGAGATGGGCTATGGCGAATTCCTGGAGCAACTGGTCACCGAAGAGCTGCTGGCGCGGCAGGAGAACCAATTGCGGCGCAAGATGCACACCGCCGGGTTTCCGTATGCGGCCACCATTGACCAGTTCGATTTTACGCTGCGCCCCGAACTCAAACGCACGGTCATGCTGCGGTTCTTTGACAGCAGTTTCATTGCCACAGCTTCCTCGCTCTTGCTCATTGGCGCAAGCGGATTAGGAAAAACGCACCTGGCGGTGGCCTTAGGCACCAAAATGGTGCAGTTGGGCTATACCGTGCGGTTTGTGATGGCGCAACACATTGCCAACGCCGTCTTAATCGCCACCACACGCAGCGAGATCACACGCCTGATCGAGCCCCTCGTCAAGTGTGACCTGCTGATCCTGGATGAGTTCGGCTATTTGAGCATGGAACCGCAGGTCGGGCCAGTGTTGTATGAGATCATCAGTGGACGCTACCAGAAAGGAGCGACCGTCGTCACCTCCAACAAAAGTCTGGCCAGTTGGGGCGAACTCGTAGGTGATACGGCGTTGATGATGGCCATCATCGATCGCTTGTTACATCACGGAGAGGTGTTTTACGTGCGGGGTTCTTCGTACCGCATGCGCGGCAAAGAACCAGTCACACTCAATGCGAAAGGAGAAGGCTTCCAGGAAGCAGAGAGGGTCTAACCAGACGTTCTCACAACCATGCGACGAACCATCCGTTGGCTGAGGAGTGCTTGTGTGTCATTTTCATCAAAATCTGATGCCGTATTTTAAGCCGCAGTCCTGCCTACTTGACAACCGTGATTTACAACCCCCTGCGAATTGACGAAGTTAATAGTACTATATAAATAGAATTGTAGCATACGGAGAAGAAATAGTGCCGGGCTTTTACCAAGTTTTTTTCTTCTAAAGTTGTTCAGAACTCATAAAGAAGAATATCTGAGACACAATAGCCTCCAAATACCTTTGAATAGTAATCCGCTCCCATAAACAGGCGAAAATGGGGATTTTCACCTGTTTTTCTGTTGATTAGCTCATTGTTCACACTCAACGTCATCCGCATGGTATACTACTAACGACACAAAAAAACAGATGAAAAAACGCGAGGAGGACACATATGGCATCACTGATGATGGACGCCTTACTGCAGTGTGTCGCTCCACTTACCACCCTGGCATCATTAAAATGAGACAAACAAGGCAAATCGTCTCATTATCATATGCAATGAAGTAACTGGAGCGAGACCCTATCAATACCATTGAAGTACTCATCACAAAACTGTTTACTATCCCGCTGCACTTTATCGTTCTTCTACTCGTATTTGACGAATTCTGTTCCGAACGCTGTTGAGCCATTCCTGATCTAAACTAAACCGCACAACCCGAAATCGATCATTCACCATGATTATTCCTTGGATTTCAGAAAACACATCCTCTTTCAAATTGAGGGCCTGCGTTGAAGAGAGAACACCTTGTTCTGCATAGTATTCAAATAAGTCTGGGGGCAGGTCAAAAGAAAAAAGGTTGGTTCCCTGTGACCGTAGATACCAACCTTTCTCATTCCAAAAAATACGAACCGAATAGTAATCTTGGAGTTGATTAATAGGTAAAGTCGGATTTGGCACAAGAAAAACAGGGAAACGACCTGCTATCATTGCGAGTAGTGCTGCGTTGATTCGGCGACATTCCTGACAGAAAGTATCTATTATCGGAAAGGCTTGCATATAGCTTCCTAATATTTCTGATAATTGCCAATCTTCAGGATTCCTCATTTTTGCCCGTACTCCTCTTCTCAAATCAGTTATTTTCACTTCAATAGGATCACGAGGACCTACTCCAAATGAGCGAGAGGTTACCCTTCTGATTGCTTTGATGATTGGTTGAAAATACGTGGACTTTGCTAGCGGTATAAGGTAAATATCGTGGGCATACGCATATCTTTCAGCATCTACTGTATACCTCGAAGCTGAAAATAATGCATATTGGTAATGGTAGCGTGCCTTTGAAGGTAACCCTTTTCTCGTTTCCCAGTATTCTCCTACATCTTTGAGTACACCGACAGCGTTTCTTACAATTTCAATTCCAACAGGGTAGGTATCTGAATAACATTTGGCTTCAATAAGTAATCGTTGAGCATAGGTAAAAGGAGGAGTAATCATGAAATCTGCTATTGCGTCTATCTGGTGGATTCCTCCTCTCCCTAAGACCTTCAGTCCAGAATAGCAATCGCCAGTAATGGTTGTGTCAGCAGGATCAATTTTTTCGAGAGTACGATAGCCAGATACTCGTAACAAATAGAGGATAGCTTCTTCTAATAGCATTCCTCGAATACCTGAAATAGTAGCCATTACTCTACTCCTAGAACATACACTGATCAAAAAACATAAATTGCGCAGATGAGCGTAATATATATCCTGGGGAGAGTTACCGTCAAAAGTTGTAAAAGTCCTTGTTGATGTTCTCTAGAAGCTGTACGAAAGGGCTTGTGGGGCCAAGTTGCATTGTTGAGTTATCTGGGCCTATCAGGCTCTTTCGTCAACACTTGGCAGGTTTTTCGTTCAGCTTCTAGAGAACATCAACAAACGTGTGCATTTTTCTCATATTTTTTGTGGTATAGTTCATTGATGCGCTTTTTCCTATCATCTATACTGTTTCTATAATGGTGAAAAAATGTGTGCATTCCGATTCAGCTAGTTGAGGAGAAAGGCCATGGAATCACGTGTCGGTCAGCAACTCGGGCACTATCGCTTGCTTCGTCTCCTGGGTCAAGGTGCTTTTGCCGATGTCTATTTGGCTGAGAATCTAGAGCTCAATTTGATGGTAGCCATCAAAATCCTGCAAAGAAGGCTAGTCGGAGAAGCAGATCTTGAATCGTTTCGGAGAGAAGCGCAGACAGTTGCTCAACTAAGACATCCCAATATTGTGCGGATCTTTGATTTCGATGTGCAGGATGGGAGTCCTTTGCTGATCATGGAATATGCCCCTGGCGGTTCACTGCGCCACCGTCATCCAGAAGGGACACAACTGCTGCCAGCACACGTCGTCCCCTACGTACAGCAAGCGGCAAACGCGCTGCACTATGCCCATAGCCGGAGGCTGGTCCATCGTGATGTGAAGCCGGAGAATATGCTACTAGGACCGAACAATGAGGTGTTACTCAGCGACTTTGGCTTGGTACAAATGGTAAAAAGTTCCAGCAAACAGTCAACGAAGGAAATGGCCGGGACCGTGCTCTATATGGCGCCTGAACAGATCCAGGGAAAGCCCCGTCCTGCCAGTGATCAATATGCTCTTGGAGCGGTGACCTATGAGTGGCTGACTGGAGAACCTCCTTTCCAGGGGTCATTTCCAGAGATTGCAACCCAGCATCTGTTTGCCACTCCGCTACCGCTCTGCTCGAAAGTTCCACAGATCCCACCTGCACTCGAGCACGTTGTTCTGAGATCTCTCGCAAAAGAACCCCAGCAGCGCTTTGCGGATATAGAGGAGTTTGCACTGGCTGTAGAACAGGCGAGTCAACCAACAGTCTCCGCTTCTTTTGATGATGCTCGAGATCCATGGATCTCTCCAAGCGATGAAGCATATATTTCTACTTTTGTGAAACAACCCTCTGAGCCTAGTGTGCTTCAGTTTCCTCCTCTGATACCCCAGGGGGTATCACCCTCAACGCAGTTTGTATCAGCTGACGATGCAGAGACTCGAATAAACAGCCCATCCCGCACAGCTTCATCCGGCCTATCACCTCTCCAATCATCACAGGACCCACTGATGGATCTCTCCACGGTTGATATGTCAAAGCAGGAAGAAGATGGAGGTCATTGGATGAATCTGAGATGGCCTATCCTTGCATGTGTCTTACTCGCTCTGGTTATTTTTGAGGTAGGCTACTTCTTTCAGCAGCCCCCGATTATGGCTTTCAGCGTTATCCTGGCATTAGCATGTCTGGTGCTTGGAGTTATTCAGACCATGCACTTTAACCAATGGTTCTGGTTACTCGGATTTGTGCTTTTGAGCCCCCTGACAGCAGTACTCTATGGAGTATTCGACCCACACACGAAGCCAAAGACGCCAGCGAATCTCAGACAACTCGTGATCGTGACCTCGTGCTTGGGATATATGTCGTTTGGCAGTAGCGTCGTCATCTGGATCGTCACGAACAACGGCTGGGCTATTTTAGAGCTCATCCTTCTCTATTTCGGTATTACCCTCGTTCTTGCTGGCTGGCTGCTCGGTTGGATTCGAGCCACTCGATTGAAACTGGAGACTTCTCGTTTCCGTTCTGCCTCTGCTCCTATTGCTGGCATCATGTCCATCTGGAATGACGAGTAAAATGTGTAATACAAGAGGTGCATAATGAAGACATCTTGTAGCACAGATCGCTCTTAATTGCGCATTAATGGGACAGCCTGAGAAGGCATTCCACCTGTACTGGCTATTTGGAGTATCCGTAGTAAAATAGAACCAAATTGACACTCTTTAGCACGGATTCAGTTTATTTGAAGTTTTCTATACATTTTAGCTTTATCGTGATATAATCGTTACTAATTACCTATCATTCGCATAATGAAAATGCGAGCCTGCTTGGGAAGAGCAACGCCATAACAGAGCTTTTGTTTAACTCCATTGTGTAAACTGGCTCGCAACTAGCATTCGCTTTTACTCTAGCAAATATGGGCAATTACCTAAAGTAAATGTGATATTGTGGAATTGTAGGATGGCAAGGCAAATGCAGGAGCCTCGTAATAGGCCTAACAAATTTGCTTGGATTATTATCGTTGTTGTCTCTGCTCTTATTACTTTATGTGTATGCTTTGTTTTTTTGTTTCTCAAGCTTTTTGGCTTAAATAATGGTTCAACTATTGCCAATATCTCATATGATATATTTACAACAATATTTGTCATCGCTCAATTTTTCTTCGTATATTTTCAATGGTTTGCTGCCAAGCAGCTGCAACAATCTCGACAAGTCACTAACGCTTCTTCTACTTCCCGAATTCCTCAAGGGATTTTAGGCGTTCCTCCACCCACTAATCCCATTTCTATCCTTCAACGTGAAAATATTGTCAAAGATGTATACACAAAGCTGGTTCAGCCTTCTACGAGGGCGGTTGTGCTTACCGGTATTGTTGGTTGTGGCAAGTCCTATACTGCGGCCTTAGTTCGCGAGTATGTAGAGAAACAACGTTTCGATAATCAAGGACCTTATACTGGTGAATCGATCTGGCTCGAAATTGATCAAAACACCGTTATCAACGATATAGCTGTATCTCTTTTCAATGAACTGGATAAACCTGTACCAGATTTAGAGAACTTATCTACACAGAACCAGGCAGCAGTACTTTTTAATGCGCTAAACGATGCGAATGAAGCGCGATTGATAATATTGGATCAATTTGATAAGCTACTTGATGCACAAACAGGATATATATATGCAAATCGTCCCGGCATGGGGGAATGGCTCGATGCAATCCTTACTCAGCATTGTGGGTGCAGATTTTTGCTTACTAGCCGTCTCTGGCCTCGAGGACCTCACGGATACGACATTGCAAATGAGAATGAATATTCAATTGAGAAATTGAGTGATGATGAGGCGAAACAACTATTGCGAAGACAGAGTGATAATAGAGTATCTCAGGCGAAACCAGAGGAATTGGATAGGATCTTGGTTTACTGCGACAATCATCCTTTAGCATTGACATTAGTGGCATCTCGCTTGAGAGTTCATCACTTGGAACTCTCCACTTTCCTGAGGGATTCTGCACATATTAAGCGGTGGATAGAGGATCTTGCGTCCAATGGCCTAGATGGGGGACTTAATGAACTCTATGAAACGCAATTAACTCCTTTACAACAAAAGTTACTATTAGCCTTCTCTATATTTCGGAAGCCTGTGCTGCGAGAGGCAGCAGCGACTATCTTTAGGCTACAGATAGCACCGGGACAGCTATTATCTAATTGTGATGTGTTAGTTCGGCTGCACCTTCTTCAAGCTTCAAAGATGTATCAAGACCACTATCAGTTGCATCCCATAGTTTCAGCATATTCACGATACCAATTTGATAGAAGCAATGAGGAAGCTAATGAGGTATTTTTACAAGAAGCGCATGCTGAAGCAGCAAGATATTATCTTCAGCAAGCTAAACATCCCACTGTACAGAAAGAACTCGGTTTAGGTGTTACTCTTCAGCAATTCTACAAAGTAGAGGCAATCTGGCATCAATGCCAATCGAGGCAGCAACAAAAAGCTTATACACTGTTGGAGCTAGAAAATATTTTCCCGAAGGATTTAAGGAAGCAGCAAGAGAACATGATTTTACTAGATTTGTATCAACAGCTCTTGCCGTCAGAAAATTGGGATCCCAAACCTATGGAGAGCTTACATATTTATGATAATTTGGGGGAGGTCTGTCAAGCTCTCGGGAAAACTCAAGAAGCTCTAAATTACTACAACGAAGTTCTTGCTCTAGCTAGAGATTTAAAGGATTATAATAAAGAACAGAGGACACGTGAAATCATTGCTGAGTTGAGTCAAAGGCTCAATAGATAAGTAACGCCTTTTGTACAAAGGATGCGTACTATGTGTATGAGGAAAAAAAACCTCAGAAATATGTTGATCCTTTAAAGATCGAAGAGGAATGAATGTTCTATGCTAACCATTTATGAGCCATCTTATATTCAGCGTCAGGTATGTTAGTGTTCAGTGAAAATGTCACCCTAACTGTCCAGTGATTTTGTCATCTGGCGACGGTGCGGATGCGGCTTGCGCCTGGCTTGAGCGCATGCGCTCAAGCCAGGCGCAAGCCGCATGAACGGACACGGTTGTGCAGTACCATTTCATTGTGTCGCTGTGGCTTCCATGACAGTTTCACTGGACACTTACCCTATGACAAAATCACTGAACAATAACAATATTCAGCGTCAGGTATATACATTTACAGTATATAATGTTATAATGTTAATTAGTTGTAACAAACCATAGTTAGCAATTGGGAATATTTTGTTATGACGGCACCACTGCAGCAGCATCACAATAACGCTCAACGTCAGGCTCTATCCCCTTGGAAATTTTTACCTCCATATCTAACTATTGTTATTAGTGTGCTTGTTTTTCTTGTTGCCTTTGTTAGTCTTAGGATCTTTTTTCAATCTATAAGCGTGGGTATATGGCTGATCGTCCCGTTTGCTATTGTGCTCTTATTTAGTTCAGCCTATATCATCTTCCAGTTGTTATTCTTGAATCAGTTACGGCAAGCAGTCTCTTTAAATGTCTTTAACCGCCCCCATATATTAGAAAATACTTCTACCAGCAATAAGATTAACTATCGAACTATCCTAGCCAATCCTCTATCAGTTGATCCTGAAACCATTGTACAATGTGAGAAAACTGTTAAGAAGATTTTTGTGCATCTGTTGCAGCCAGACACTTCAACCATTGTAATAACGGGAATAGCTGGAGTAGGTAAATCTACTCTCGCTTCTCTCATTTATCATTATGCTGAGAAGTTGCGTAGATCTAGCAAAAAGTCGTTTACAGCAGAAGCTCTCTGGCTTCATGTAAGTGATAGTACTACTCTAGTCGATCTCGCTGTAACTATTTTTACAGCATTAGGCAAACCTCTACCCGATCTTAGTAAACTTGCTCCATCGAATCAAGCTGTAGCACTATTCAATGCAATCACATCTGCAGAGAATGCGCGGTTAATAGTATTGGATCAGTTTGATAATTTGCTGGACGGTCAAACTGGTTATTCTCTTTTCTCCTCTCCAGGCGTAGGGGAATGGCTAGATGCCATCAACAGTCAACCGTCTAGTTGTCGGCTTTTGCTTACCAGTCGTGTCTGGCCACATGGAATCCGTACTCATTCTCCTATATGCATGCGAGAATATTTCTGTACAGGCTTGGAAGGTGACGAAGGAGTAGATCTGCTACAGAAACAAGGTCTGAATGCACCTGATACGCTGTTACGTGCAGTTGTAGAGAACTGTGGAGGACATGCGCTTGCTTTAAAACTCTTAGCTTCCCTCTCCCAAAAACGTAACCTGAGCTTGGACAAGATTCTCCATGAACCAAAGGGCGTTCAAGTTTGGGCAGAAAATGTTGCTCATAACTTACTTGACAATATCTACTTGAGACAATTAGATCAGTTGCAACGCCTGCTCTTGCTAGCTTTTTCAGCTTATCGAGAAGCCGTTCCACTGGATGCTGTCCATTTTGCTATTATCAGTATTATTCCCTCTATTTCAAGGTCACAAGTGCAAAAGAGCATTGACACTCTTTTAGTTCAGCATATTCTAAAAGCATCAGAAGAAGGCCGCTACCAACCACATGCTATTATCGCTAATTATATACAAAATCACTTAGTCAAGAGTGATGAACAAAGAACCTGGCAACTTGTGCATGCTTCAGCAGCACAGTACTATGTGCAGTGGGTCGCAAAGAACGGCCCTTCGCGAGAGAAGCGTCGAAAGATTAGTGATGTGAGCCCTCTTATTGAAGCAGTCTGGCAAAGATGCCAAGCTGAACTATATAGGGAGGCTTACGATCTGATGAAGCAGGAACAGCTTTTTGTTGATCTCAAACGCTGGGGGGGCAATGCAATGCTCTTAGAACTATACCATTGGTTATTGCCGCTAGAGAAATGGCACCCAAAGCGTTTAGAAATCATACAAATATGTATTAGTCTAGGTAGAGTTTATAGAACGCTTGGAGATAGAGGGCTAGCAGTAGAGTATCTTGAGAAAGCGTTAAGCCAATGCAGAGAGGTAGGGAATTCTTGGGAAGAAGGCAGAGCACTTGCTTTTCTAGGTCGAACTCTTGCCGATTTAGGGCAGAAAGAGCAAGCAATTAAGTGCTATGTAGAGGCTTTGAAAATTCGTAGAGAGGGGGGAAATCGTGAAGGTGAGGGTTGGACTCTTGATGACTTGAGTCTAGTCTACGATGATCTAGGCCAGTTTATGCAAGCGCTACAATACGGTGAGCAGGCCTTAGAGATCCGCAGAGAAATAGGGGACCGCAGAGGGGAAGGTAGGACTCTTAATACATTAGGCCGTGTCTATGATAGCCTAGAAGAAAGAGACCGGGCTTTAGAAGCCTATAATGAAGCATTGAAAATCTTGAAGGAAGTAGGTGATCGCGGTGGTGAGGCAGCAGCACTTAACAATCTGGGTTTGCTTTATAGCAGATTAGGACAGAAATGGCGTGTGTGGGAGTACTATCAGAAAGCTTTGCACATTTTTGGAGAAATAGAAGATCGTGCTGGAGTGTGCATGACGCAATATAATCTAGGTCTAACTTACTATGATATAGGGCAGTATGAAGAGGCAAAGAGATTTCTCGAGAGCGCATTGGGTATACGGAGACAGATAAGGGACCGCTGGGGGGAAAGTATAGTTCTTAATGACCTTGGTAAAGTTTATGATGATCTCGGGCAAAAAGAGCAAGCTCTTAAGTGCTATGAAGAGGCATTACGAATAAGCAGAGAGTTAAAGGATCGTAGAGGAGAAGGATTGACGCTTGCACGTCTAGGTGTAATCGATAGCTCCTTAGGAAAGAAAAAAGCTGCTCGCGGTCACTTTGAGCAGGCGCTAAACCTCTTTAGGGAAGTTGGGGACCGCTGGGGAGAAGGTAAGGCACTTAATGATCTGGGTATAGTCAACAGTATATTAGGAAAGAAGCCTCAAGCATCAAGGTATCTGGATGAAGCACTGAGTGTCTTCAAGGAAATAGGATATCATGAAGGGATAGGTGGAACTCTTAATGATTTGGGCTTAGTCTATGGTGAGCTTGGAAAGTTTGAGGAAGCACAGAAGAATCTTAAGCAAGCGCTGAACCTCTTTGAAGTGAGGGGAGATCAGCGGGGAAAAGGTAGAGCGCTCAACAATTTGGGAACAGTTTATAGCAATATCGGGTACAATGAGGAAGCTCAGAAATACTATGAACAGTCCTTACAAATTCGAAAAGCGGTGGGAGATCGTAATGGAGAAGCGACGACCCTCAATAATCTGGGGCGCATCTTTATTATGCTGGGGCAGTATGAAGACGCATTACGATACCTTGAGGAGTCCTTGAGCATATTTAGAGATTTGGGAGATCAGTGGGGAGAAGGTAGAGCGCTCAGTAATTTAGGACGCTTCTATGACATATTAGATGAAAAAGAACGTGCCTTAAAACATTTTGATAAATCATTAAGCATCTTACGAGAGGTAGGAGACCGTAGGGAGCAAGCTAGAGTACTTAACAGTTTAGCAATGCTCTATGCTGATCAGCATCCAGAGATGGCTTTAGAGTCTTTGGAGAATGCTTTACAAATCAATAGAGAAGTGAGAGATCCCAAAGGAGAAGGTTGGACACTTAATAATCTAGGTAGGATTTACCTTCTGCTTGAGCAGAAGGAGCGTGCACAAGTGTATTTTAAACAAGCATTGCATTTACGCAAGAAGGTAGGAGATCGTAAAGGGGAGGGTTGGACTCTACATAATATCGGCATGCTCTATTTCGAGCAAAGTTGTTACGATATTGCTCTTGCCTGTTTCTCACTTGCCGAAGTTCTCTTTAATGAACTGGAAAGTTCAGATCATGATAAGCCGAAAAGCTACATAGAAAAGTTAAAGCAAAAGGTTGGCGTGAAACAGTTTGCTGATTTGTTAGCAGAAGTTAAACTTCAAGCCCACGAAATCATAAAACGGGAGCTGGGTGAAGAAGTGTAATGAGTACGTAATACCACTGCACTGTGTTTCCACATTTCGCAGTTTTTTGAGAAATTTGATGGCTTGCCATTTCACATTGTAGAAGTTATTAAAAGTTCTACATTGCGGCAACCCGCTGATTGAGGCATTACCCCCCATGTATTCCGAAATCCAAGCGCGGGATTTACTAAAATACTATCCCATAGTAGACCCCGTCATCCGCACTAAACCATCACATATTCGGACGCACGCAGTGGTGAATGCGGTGGATTTCTTTACGCCTCTGCCTATCCATCTTTCTCTCCAGCAACAGGTCGATCGTATGCTCTGGAGCGGTTACCTCAACCGAAATCCGATGGCACTAGGCTACTGGCCTGGTACAAACCGGGCGATCGCTGAAATGCGTGAACGATATAGAAATAAGGTGAGACCGAATGCCCCACATGCAACTGCTGTGCTGGCTACTTGGTTCATCCGTTCAGAAAATCGGCTCTTAAGTGACTTACAGCGGTGCGCCAAAAGATTGAGCCTACACCTCTCCCTTCTGAAGAGCGGGTAGGTAGCCACAGTGTGTGAACCAGCCACGTGCATCTTGAGCAGTAACGGTGAGCAAGGCCTGGCAGATGGCTTCTTCAAGCGCTT
>WNGJ01014522.1_pt1 | contig 11469 bp, 13 predicted proteins | sample 5400611 | NCBI WGS metagenome assembly WNGJ01 (sample SAMN13153375, study PRJNA577476) | soil metagenome | isolation source: 40 cm soil or saprolite under Garry oak tree replicate 1 | place: USA:California | collected 2016-06-15 | reverse complement strand
GTCCAGTGGGCCGGGGCGTCCTCGATCATGACGGCCCTCAACTTCCTGGTCACGATCATCACGATGCGTGCGCCGGGGATGACCTTCTGGCGGCTGCCCCTCCTCGTCTGGGCGAACTTCACGACCTCGCTGCTGGTCGTGATCGCGACGCCGTTCATCGCCGGCTCGCAGTTCATGTCGATGTTCGACCACATCATGCACACGAACTTCTTCAACTACGAGGCGGGTGGCTACGTCCTCGGCTACCAGCACATCTTCTGGTTCTACTCGCACCCGGCCGTCTACATCATGATGCTGCCCGGCTTCGGGATCGCCTCGGAGGTGATCTCGACCTTCGCCAGGAAACCGATCTTCGGCTACCGCTTGATGGCGCTCTCGCTGATGGCGATTCTCGTGCTCGGTTTCTCGGTCTGGGCCCACCACATGTTCGTCTCCGGGATGGCGCCCTGGCTGCGCGTGCCGATGATGGTGACGTCGGTGGTGATCGCCGTCCCGACCGGAATCAAGGTCTTCTCGTGGCTCGCCACCTTATGGGAGGGAAAGCTCAACTTCTCGACGCCGATGCTCTTCGCGCTCGGCTTCGTCTCCATGTTCGTGATCGGCGGCCTCTCCGGGATCTATCTGGCCGCCGTGCCGATCGACATCCACGTCTCGGACACGTACTTCGTCGTCGCGCACATCCACTACGTCCTGTTCGGCGGCTCGCTGTTCACGATCTTCGCGGGCATCTACTACTGGTTCCCGAAGATGACCGGCCGGATGTACAACGAGCGCCTCGGCAAGCTGCACTTCTGGCTGACCTTCATCGGGTTCAACGCGACCTTCTTCCCGATGCACTACCTCGGGATCCAGGGGATGCCGCGCCGCGTCTCCGACTACGCGCCGCGTTTCGCGGACCTCAACTTCTTCATCTCGATCGCCTCGTTCTTCCTGGGCGCCTCGACGCTTGTCTTCCTCTACAACATGATCGTCTCGTGGAACCGCGGCGAGCCCGCGCCGGCCAACCCGTGGCGGGCGCACACGCTCGAGTGGCAGGTCTCCTCACCGCCGCCGATCTTCAACTTCGACGAGATTCCCCAGGTCGTGGGTGGTCCTTACGAGTACGGCGTTCCGGGGGCGCGGCACGCGGTCTTCAACGGCGACCGCGTGACCGAGGAAGAAGAGGTGCACGCGTGAGCCACGTCCTCGTGATCGCCAACGAGACCGTCGCCAGCAAGCAGCTGCTCGACGCCGTCCGCGGTGAGACCGCCGCGGGCGTCGATCTCGTCACCGTGCTCGCGCCTGTGAACTCCCCGTCCGGCGGTTATGTGGTCTACGAGGACACGCGACGCGCGGCGGCCGGGCGCCGGCTCGACCGGACGCTCGAGGCTCTGAAGGAAGCGGGGATCGCGGCGCACGGGCTCGTTGTCGAGAGCTCCCCTGTCGATGCCGTCAAGGACGCTCTCGCGCAGTTGGAGCCACGCCCCGACCGCATCGTGGTGTCCACTCACCCGGAGCAGAAGTCCGGCTGGCTACGGAAGAACGTGGTCGACAGGATCCGCGAGGCGGCAGGAGGCATCCCCGTCGAGCACGTGGTCGTCGATCTCGAGTCCGAGGGTGGCCCCAAGAACGTGCTCGTGGTCGCGAACGAGACCGTGATCGGTGAGCCGCTGCTCGAGCGCATTCGCGAGCGCGCGCAGCGCGGGCCGGCGAGCTTTCTGATCGTCGCCCCCCAGAGCGATCCGACCCAGGCCGATCATCCCGAGGCGGAGCGACGGCTGCGCCGCGCGCTGACGATCTTGCGGACCGACGGGATCGACGCCCACGGCCAGGTCGCCCACCCGGATCCGTTCACCGCCGCCACGCAGGCGGTCGAGGACGAACGAATCGACGAGGTCATCGTCTCGACGTTCGCGCCAGCCAAGTCTCCCTGGCTGCGCCGCGACCTGATCCAGCGCCTGCACAAGGCAACGGGTCTGCCGATCGAGCATGTCGTCCTTCAAGACCAGGAAGCCGCGGTCACCTGAGCACACACGCCGAAGCCCAGCACGCGGCGCACCCGCCCGAGGCGCACCAGAGCTCGCGCGTCGATGCCCGCACGCTCGGGATGTTCCTGTTCATCGCCTCAGAGGTAATGCTCTTCGGCTCGTTCTTCACGGCCTACTTCTTCATCCGAGTCGTCAATCACCAGGCGTGGCCGCCGCCGCCGTTCCACCTGCCGGTCTTCGTCGCGTTCGTGAACACGGTCATCCTGGTGACGTCGAGCTTCACGATGCACTGGTCGCTGCAGTCGATCAAGCGCGGCAACCGTGCCGGCCTCAAAGCGGGGCTGACGCTGACCTTTCTGATGGGTCTCGCGTTCCTGCTCACCCAGCTCCTCGAGTATGCGCGGATTGGGTTCACCCCGCACGACACGGCGTTCGGAACGGTCTTCTTCTCACTCACCGGCTTGCACGGGGCTCACGTTCTCGTCGGCCTGACGATTCTCGCCGCGATGGCGACGCGCGCGTACCGCGGGCACTTCTCGCCGGAGAATCACCACGGCGTCGAGATCGGGGGCATCTACTGGCACTTCGTGGACGTGATGTGGATCATCGTGTTCACGACTGTCTACGTCCTTTAGCCCATGCCGCTGAACCCCTTCCGCAGCGAGGCCGAGGCATATCGCTTCGTCTGGCTGACGATCGGCTACTTCGGACTGATCGTCGCGGGGGCGCTGATCAACCGCTGGGTAGGGCTGGCGGTCTTCATCGTTCTCAGCGCAATCGTCGTCTACGTGTACTTGCGCCGTGGCGAGCGGCGGTCCCGGGTCCTCAGGCCGACCGGTTCCCGGGCCGAGGAGAACGAGCGGCGGATTCTCGTGATCGCGAACGAAACCGTCGGCGGTCAGACGTTGCGCGACACGATTCGAGAGCACAGCGAAGGCTCGCGGGCCGACGTGTTGGTCGTGTCACCGGCGCTGAACACACCGCTCAAGCACTGGGTCTCGGATGACGACGAGGCACGAGAGGCGGCGGTGCAGGCGATCGAGGACGCGCTGCGGACGTTCGGCGCCGACGAGATCATCATCTCGACCCATCCCGAGGGACGTTCCAACTGGCTCGAGAAGGGCGTCGTCAGCGGCGCGCGCGAGCGCTTCGCGGTCCCGATTACCCACGTGGTCGTAGACCTCGAGCGGGAGCGCGAAGAGTTGCAGCGCTGAAGTCCGGCTCCGGCTGCGCCGGAGCCATGACGACTTCATCGCTAGGAAAGCGTCTTCTCTCCAGCGACCCTGTCGCGCCGGGCGGAGCCCGCCGCTCCGCGAAGCTTGAGCGACGAAGTCCGCCTCCGGCTGCGCCGGAGCCATGACGACTTCATCGCTAAGAAAGCGCCTCTCCCCCCCGGCGACCGTGTCGCGCCGGGCGGAGCCCGCCGCTCCGCGAAAATCCAAGTAACAGACTGTTACAAGGATATTTCGCTTGAGGTCACGCTTCCCAGCGGCCCGTGACTCGGTTGGCAAGTAACAGTCTGTTACTAAGTCTTGGACGACGGAGAGCTCGTCAGCAGGCGGTGGCGTGCCTGCGCCGGCTACTTCTTGCTCTTGATGAAGGCGATCAGGGCCTTCGCTTTCGCTGTGGGCACTGAGCCCGGCGGGATCGTTGCGCTCATCACGCCTTTGGGGAAGCCTTTGACGATCTGCTTGTCCGGGTCGAGGATCGACTGCAGCAGATAGGCGTCGTTGGCGGTCACGGTCTGGCCGTTCGAGAGTTGGACCTGCGAGCCGTAGAGACCTTTGAAGGTCGGCCCGACTCCCTTCGCGCCGGTCAGCGAGTGGCAGCCGGAGCAGCCGAGGCTCGCGTAGAGCTTGGCGCCGGTTGCGGCGAGACCGCCTCCGCCGCCCGACGGCGGCGTCGCGGTCAGCGTCGGCGCCGCGCCCTCGCTGCCGGCTCCGGTCCCGGCCACCGAGGCGACGTAGGCCGCAACGGACGCGGCGTCCGCTCCGGTCACGATCTTGGCCGGCATCAGACCGGCCGGAGCGGGGTGGTAGATCTGGTCGTAGACGACCTGCTTGATCGTGCTCAGCTTGAAGTGCTGCTCCCTCGGCCCGGCGAACGCGCCGTCCAGATCCGGCCCGGTCGTCCCCTGCGTGCCGGCGTCGGCGAGCTTGTGGCAGCCGCCGCAGTTTGGGATGAAGAGCTTCTTGCCCTGCCCGACGTCCCCGCCCTTGGCGATTCCCGTCTGGCTGCTACCGCAGGCGGCACAGAGCACCGCGACCCCCACCATGAGCAGTGCCGCGGAAAGGAGGCGCAACGCTAGGCTGGAGGCTGGCTCGGAGTTCCGACCTTCGAGAGCGCTTCGTCGCGCGTTGGGTAGATCTCGAAGACGCGATCGAGGCCCGTGATCTCGAAGATCTTGGTGATGTTCCGGTCGCTGCACACCAGCGAGAGCTGGCCGTCGTTCGTCCGCAGGCGCTTGACGCCGCCGACCAGGACCCCCAGCGTGGTCGAGTCGATGAACGTCGTATCGGAGAAGTCGACGATGACTTCCTTGGCGCCCTTGGCGATCACGTCCAGCAACTGCTGCTTGAACTCTGGCGCAGTGTAGAGATCGACCTCGCCCGCGAGCGCGACCACGTACGCCCCGTCGATCTGCTCCGTCTTGATGTCGAAGTTCATCCGCTCCCCCGGTAGTGGACGCCTGAGTCTAACCGTGGTTCGCAGGAGCGAGCACGGCGATCCGTTGCCTCGCCTGCTGGGCGCTCGGGTCGGTCGGGGCCAGCTGGATCACCTTCCTGTAGGCCGCGACCGCGGCTGCCGTGTCGCCGGTCAGGTCGGCGAGCTGCGCGAAATGGAACTGGGTGTTGACGTCGGCCGGCTGCAGCTTCGCGATCCGCTTGTAGAGCTGAGCGTCCTTCTGCAAGGCGGTGTTCGCATCGGTGAACGCAACGTTGGCTTTCTGCACCAGCTGTTGGCTCGAGGTGTCCTGGCTGAGGATCTGGCCGACCGGGCTCGCGCTCGAAACCCCCAGCACGCCCGCCAGCGTCAGCGGGGCCTGCCCTTGGAGGCTCTGCCCTTCGGCAACCTTGCTCTGGTACCTGACCTCGTTGTGACTGGCCACGCTCTGGAGGGCCGTGAGGTCGTTCGGGCGCAGAATCAGCACGTGCTCGTAGGCCGCGTTCGCATCGTTCAGCTTGCCGTCGGTCTGGTAGGCCGTCGCGAGGTCACTCCACGCGTTCGGATCCTTCGGGTGGGCCTGCGTCCTTTTGAGCGCGCTTTTCACGGCCGAGCTGCTGGTCGAGCTGCCGTTGTTTCCGAAGACGTTGAAGTTCCCCCGCAGCAGGTCGCCGATCCCGGAGCCCGAGCCGACGCCGAAGAAGACGAAGCTGAGCGCGAAGACGAACGCGAGAAAGACGAACACCCATTTGGCCTGCCGTCGCAAGCGCGGGAAGAACATGGTCTGCTCGACGGTGGGCGGTCGGCGCGCCGAGGTCTGCTTACGCCCTCCGCTCTGAGCCTTGGCGGCTTTGCGCCGGGCCTGTGCTGCTCCTCTTGCCATTCGAGGCCTAGGGTACCTCGACCCCGGCCGGGGAGACGGCTTCCCAGTCCAAAGCCTCGCCGACCTCGCGAAGCCGAGCGCGCGTCGGCTCATCGCAGAGCGCGCCTTCCAAACCGGCCTCGTATGAGCTCCGCGGCTCGACCCCGAGCTCATACGCGGCTGCGTAATCCCTCGACAGGTCGGTGCCGAACATCGCCGGGTCGTCGGTCGAGATCGAGCAGACCACTCCGGCCGCAACGAGCTGCGGCAACGGGTGCTCGGGGAGAGAAGCAACGGCGCGCGTACGAACGTTCGAGATCGGACAGACGTCAAGGACGATTCGTCTGTCTGCCAGCTCCTGCAGCAGCCCCGGATCCTCGACGGCTCTGATCCCATGGCGGATCCGCCGTGCGCCGAGGGCGTCGAGCGCGCCGCGGATCGAGCTCGGCCCTGCGTGCTCGCCGGCATGGGGAACCGAGGCGAGGCCTTCGGAGCGGGCCAGCTCGAAGGCCGGTGCGTACGGTTCCGGTGGGTGCTCGGCCTCGGGGCCGCCCAGCCCGATGCCGACGACGCCGCGGTCGCGGTACTTGATCGCGTACCGCACGGTTTCGAACGCCTCGTCGAGCGAGTAAACGCGCGCGATATCGGGCGTCAGGCGGATCTCGATCCCGAAGCGCTCGCGGGCCTCGGCCGCTCCGTCGCAGACGCCGGTGAAGACTACGTCACTGTCGAGTCCCCGCCAGAGCCCGAGGGAGAAGATCGCCTCCAGATAGACGGCTCCGTGCGAGGTCGCCTCCTCCGCGTACTCGACGACGATCTGCCGGAAGTCCTCAGCGCTTTGGAGGGCGCTGGAAGTCAGCATGAACACCTCGATGAAGTGCGCGAAGTCGCGGTACTGGTACAGCGCTTCCAGCTCTTCGACGGAGTCCACCCGGAGCGCGTAGCCGTTGCGCCGCGCGATCTCGAGCAGCGTCTCAGGCCGCACCGTCCCCTCGAGGTGGACGTGGAGCTCGATCTTGGGGTAGCTCAGGATGCCTCGCTCGGTGCGAGCTCCCGGCTGCGAGCGCGTCGCTCGACGAACACCGAGAGCCAGATCGAGAGCTCGTAGAGGATCCAGAGGGGGATCGTCTCGACCGCGGTGGTCACTGGATCGATTCCCGGGAGCAGGACCCCGATCACGGCGACGATGAAGTAGCCGAGTCGGCGGTTGCTGCGGAGCTGCTGTGTCGACAGCACTCCGAGCCGCACGAGCGCGAGCACAAAAATCGGCAGCTCGAAGACGAGCGCGACCGCCAGCAGCACCGTCATCGAGAACGTGATGTAGTCGCGCGCGCGAATCTGGACGTTGAAAAGGTTGTTGTCGTAGTTCGTCAGGAAGTGGACGGCGGCCGGGAGCGCGACGAAGTAGCCGAACGTGAGCCCGAACCCGAGTAGGAGGGTCGAAAGCAACACGAAGTAGGCAACGAGCCGCTGGGTGTGCATCTCGAAGGCCGGTGCCAGGAAGCTCCAGAGCTGCCAGAGCACGACTGGCAGCGCGATCAGGAACCCCGCCCAGATCGAGACCCAGATCGAGGTCAGGAACGGCTCGGCGACCCCGAGCGTGAGCAGGTGGCGGTGCTTCTCCGGGAGCGCCCGCTCGAGCCAGCGGATGAGGTCAGCGTGGAAGACGTAGGCGACGATGAAGGCCACGCTGACCGCGAGCAGGCAAACGATGATTCGTGACCGAAACTCGTCGAGGTGTTCGACGAGGGTCGCCTCCTCGCTATGGCCAAGGCGGCGGGGCAGCCGCTTCATGGCTACAGGAGCTTCATTGCTACGGGACTTTGTCGTGCTCGCGCGGCTGCGAGGGCGGCGGCGCTGGCGTCTCGGTGGGAGTCGAGGACTGCGTCAGCTCCGGCTGGTGATCGTCGTCGTCATCATTGCCGCTGATGGAGTCCTTGAACTCGCGCATCCCTTTGCCGAGCGACTTCCCGATTTCCGGCAGGCGCTTCGCGCCAAAGAGAAGCAGCGCGAGCAACAGAAGTCCGGCGATCTCGAGAGGGCCGACGTTCGGCATCAGCAACAAGGGTAGCTCGCGTTGGGCTTTCGCGCTACGCAATACCCATCTCGGGCGCTTCTGGGCCCCTGAGCTAGTTGGTCACCGTTCGCCTGCGACCGGCGCAGAGCTGGACGAGCCATGCAGACAGCACCAGGCTGGGAAAGCTCGAGAAGAGCCCGTAGGCCGGAAATCCAGGAATCGCGTGGCCTCCCAGATCGGGCATCAACTGCACGACCGCAAGGCTGACGACGCGCCCCGCGAGAAGCGCCCCCGCGGCGAAGGCGAACGCGATCTCGAACTTCAGGATCTTGAGAATCGCCTTCAGGGCCAGCGCGCCGCAGAGACTGGCCAGGATGGCCAGGGCCTCGATGCTCGCGGTCGGGTTGACGTCTACAACGAAGGCGGCGATCCAGGAGCTGAGGGCACCGCCGGCGACGACCGCTAGGAGTGCGGTTCCGAAGCCTGGCTGTCGTGCGTCGACCAATTCGTGCTCCCTGCAGCGTGGCCGCCCGCCATTTCGAGGTTTCAAGACAAGATTCGACCGCTTTACGGGCCCGCTGCATCCCTCGTCCGGATGCTTTGGCAGACCCGCTAGCATGGTCAGTGCGAGCACGCCGACCGGCGCTTGCACCCTGATCAAATGGCATTACTCGAACTCAAAAATCTGCATGTCGCGCTCGAGGACGGCACCGAGATCGTCAAGGGTGTCGATCTCACCGTGAACACGGACGAGACGCACGCGATCATGGGCCCGAACGGATCGGGCAAGTCGACGCTCGCCTACGCATTGATGGGTCATCCCGCTTACGTGATCACCGAGGGCGAGATCCTGCTCGACGGCGAGAACGTGACCGAGATGGAGGCCGACCAGCGCGCGCAGAAGGGCCTCTTTCTCGCCTTCCAGTATCCGCATGCGGTTCCCGGCGTGACGGTGACCAGCTTCCTGCGCTCAGCGATCAACGCGATTCGCAAGGCGAAGGCCGGCGAGGACGACCCGATTCCGATTCCCGAATTCCGCAAAGAGCTGATGGCAGCTATGGAGCGCCTGAAGGTTCCACGCGAGATGGCCAGCCGCTACCTGAACGAGGGTTTCTCGGGCGGCGAGAAGAAGCGGGTGGAGATCCTGCAGATGGCGATGCTGAAGCCACGAATCGCCGTTCTCGACGAGACCGACTCCGGGCTAGACATCGATGCGCTGAAGATCGTCGCCGGCGGCGTCAAGGAGCTCGTAGGGCCTAACATGGGAGCAGTGGTGATCACCCATTACCAGCGGATCCTCAACTACATCAAGCCGGACTACGTGCACGTCTTCGTCGACGGGCGTATCGTCGAGGAAGGCGGCCCCGAGCTCGCGCACAAGTTGGAGGCTGAGGGTTACGAAGCGTTCATACCCGAGGTGGTGAGCTAATGGCGGTTACGCCAGAGTCCGAGGTCGTTGCCGGGATCGGCAACGACTACAAGTATGGTTTCCACGACGAGGAGAACTACGTCTTCAAGTCCGAGCGCGGCCTGTCGGCCGAGGTCGTCGCCGCGATCTCTGAGCGCAAGGACGAGCCGGACTGGATGCGGAAGTTCCGCCTCAAGTCGCTGGAGTACTTCATGGCTCGCCCCCTTCCCGAGTGGGGCGGCGACCTGAGCCAGATCGACTTCGACAACATCTACTACTACATCAAGCCGACCGAGGAGCAGGCGAACAGCTGGGAAGACCTGCCGGCGGACATCAAGAACACCTGGGACCGGCTCGGCATCCCGGAGGCCGAGCGGAAGTTCCTGGCCGGCGTCGGCGCTCAGTACGAGTCCGAGGTCGTCTACCACAAGCTCCAGGAGAAGCTGGAGTCGCAGGGTGTGATCTTCAAGGACATGGACTCCGGCCTGCGCGAGCACGAGGAGCTCGTCAAGCAGTACTTCGGGACGATCATCCCGCAGAACGACAACAAGTTTGCCGCCCTGAACTCGGCCGTCTGGTCGGGCGGGTCCTTCATCTACGTGCCGCCGGGGGTCTCGATCGAGATGCCGCTCCAGGCCTACTTCCGGATCAACGCCGAGAACATGGGCCAGTTCGAGCGCACGCTGATCATCGTCGACGAGGGTGCGTACGTGCACTACGTCGAGGGCTGCACCGCCCCGATCTACACCACCGACTCGCTGCACTCGGCGGTCGTCGAGATCATCGTCAAGGAAGGCGGCCGCTGCCGCTACACGACGATCCAGAACTGGTCGACCAACGTCTACAACCTGGTCACCAAGCGGGCTGTCGCCTACAAGGACGCGACGATGGAGTGGGTCGACGGGAACCTCGGCTCCAAGCTGACGATGAAGTACCCGGCGATCTGGCTGCTCGGCGAGCGCGCGCACGGCGAGGTGCTCTCGATCGCCTTCGCGAACCAGGGGCAGCACCAGGATGCGGGCGGCAAGGCGGTGCACGTGGCGCCGAAGACGACCTCGACGATCACCTCGAAGTCGATCTCGAAGAACGGCGGCCGCGCCTCGTACCGCGGGCTGCTCGAGGTGGCGAAGGGCGCCGAGGGCGCGAGGTCAAAGGTCGTCTGCGACGCGCTGATCCTCGACGAGGACTCCCGCACCGACACCTATCCGTACATCAGCATCGACGAGAACAACGTCGACATCGGCCACGAGGCGACGGTCTCGAAGATCGGCGAGGAGCAGCTCTTCTACCTGATGTCGCGCGGCCTCTCCGAGGCCGAGGCGGCGGCGATGATCGTCTCGGGCTTCGTCGAGCCGATCACGAAAGAGCTGCCGCTCGAGTACGCCGTGGAAATGAACCGCCTGATCCAGCTCCAAATGGAAGGGTCGGTTGGCTGATCTCGGCGTGGAACGAGCCGATTTCGTTGCCATTCCAGTCCAAGACCTGAAGCGGGCCGACGAGTTCTACGGCAAGACGCTCGGCCTGGACCGCAACCCGAACTCGAGTGACCGGTGGGTCGAGTACGAGCTCGGCAACGTGACGCTGGCGCTCGTCTCGCCGGAGGCGATGGGTCCGGAATTTCAGGCTAAGGGACACCAGATGCCGATCGGGCTGCGTGTCGCCGATGTCGCCGCGGCTCGCGCCAAGCTCGAGGCCGAGGGAGTCGAGTTCCAGCACGAGACGATCGACTCAGGGGTCTGTCACATCGCGAACTTCTCCGATCCGGATGGCAACACCATCCAACTGCACCGTCGCTACGCGCCGTACCGCGACGGCTCCAAGCCCTGATGGCCAGAGCCGATCTCCTCGAGCGTTACCGCGCCCTGCCGTTCCCGACGACGACGGACGAGCCGTGGCGCTTCACCGACCTAAAGGGCTTCGATCCGGACACCTTCGTCTCGAACGGCCATGTCGGGGGACCTGGTCCCGGGGCAAGCCCCGCGGCGACGATGCTCGACCTCGACGTGGCCGGGCTGGCCACGGTGAGCGAGGACGGCATCGAGATCGAGCGCGCGCCGGACGGAATCACGTTCGAGCCGCTCCGCGACCACGAGCTGCTTGGCACGCTCGTTGGCGCCGACGAGAAGTTCGCGGCCCACAACTCGGCGCTCTGGGAGCACGGCCTGCTCGTCCAGGTTCCGAAGGGAGTCGTCCTCGAGAAGCCTCTCTACGTCCGGATTGCCAATTCCCGTGATGGCGGCGCGCTCTTCTGGCGTCTCCTCGTCGTCGCCGAGCCGGAGAGCCGCTTCAGCGTGGTCGAGGAATACGCGTCCGCGCGGCCAGACCTTGGCGGCTACTCGAACGCCGTCTCCGAGCTCTTCGTCGGCCAGGGCGCGAAGGTCGAGTATGTCTCGCTCCAAAACCTCTCGGCCGAGACCTGGCACTTCGCCTCCCACCGCGCTCGCGTCGATCGCGACGCCGAGCTCGACTGGGTCGCCGGCGGCTTCGGCTCCAAGAAGGGAAAGACCAGGATCCAGAACGATCTCGCCGGAGCAGGGGCGACCTCGCGAGT
>WNGJ01012704.1_pt1 | contig 11471 bp, 15 predicted proteins | sample 5400611 | NCBI WGS metagenome assembly WNGJ01 (sample SAMN13153375, study PRJNA577476) | soil metagenome | isolation source: 40 cm soil or saprolite under Garry oak tree replicate 1 | place: USA:California | collected 2016-06-15 | reverse complement strand
TCCTTGCGTGCCGCGGACCATTCCTCCCGCGTTCCGACCTTGTGCTTCGGCACCGCATTCCCTCCTTTGTCTGTCTCTCAGCTTAGACAGGCTCGCCGAGCGCACACTCTCTAGCCTCACTTCGCACCGCTAACGTCACGGGAACGAATTACGTGATCGACGGAGGACTGGTGAAGACGACGTGAGCGAGGCGCGGATGAGCTCGCAGCGGGACAAACTCACGAAGGAGTACGCCACGAACGAGATCGTGGTCGAGTGGGAGCCGCGCCTCTGCTACCACTCGCAGAACTGTGTCCGCGCGCTGCCGCAGGTGTTCGACGACAGCCGGCGGCCGTGGGTCAAGGTCGACGCGGCGACGGCCGACGAGGTCGAGGCCGCAGTCGCGCGCTGTCCCTCCGGTGCACTGAGAACGCGCCGGGTCGGAGCGCCGGCGGCGGCACGGCAGCAGCCGCTCGAGCTTTGCGCATCCGCGGACGGGCCACTGCTCGTCTCCGGAGGCGTACGGATCCTCGACGCCGAAGGCGCCGTCCTCTACGAGGGCGAAAAGGCGGCGCTCTGCCGCTGCGGCGGTTCGGCCAACAAACCCTTCTGCGACGGCACGCACAAGAAGAACGGCTTCCGTGGCTGACGCAACGCTGACGCTGTACCAGGCGGAGTGGTGCCCGTTCTCGTCCGCGGTACGGGAGGTGCTGACCGAGCTGGGGATCGACTTCGTCGCGCGTCAGGTCGAGCCGTGGCCGAAGGACCGAAACGAGCTGCGGGCCGCGGCCGGCACCGACCAGATCCCCGTTCTGCAGACGGAGGACGGCGGGCTCTATCGCGGCACACGCGAGATCTTCGCCCACCTGCCGCGCCGGGGCAGTTGGTCGAGTACTTCCGCGGGACCGACGAGCTCGAGCCTGGGGAGGGAGCCGTTACCGAGGCCGAGGTCGTCGATGTGCCGGAAGAGAGCCGCTACGAGCTCCGGCTCGGCGGGCACCTGATCGGTCTTGCCGCCTACAGGCGCAGAGACGGCCGCATCGCCTTCACACACACTGAGGTGGACGAATCCTGCGAGGGCCGGGGCTTCGGCAGTCGCCTCGCAGCCGCTGCGCTGGAAGACGCCCGCCGGCAGGGTCTCGAGGTCGTTCCCCTCTGCCCGTTTATCGCGCACTACATCGAGCGACACCCCGAGCAGTGAGTATGCGACCATCGGTCCGGTGCGGGCGGCGATCGTCACGGGAGCTGGCACGGGGATCGGCGCGGCGATCGGGCGCCGCCTCGGCGGCGAGGGCTACGGCGTCGCGCTCGTCGGGAGGCGAACAGAGCCGCTAGAGGCCGTCGCGGCCGAGTTCGACGCAGCCGTCGTCGTGCCCGCGGACGTCGGAGCGCCGGGCGAAGCCGAGCGATCAGTCGCCGCGGCAGTCGAACGCTTCGGCGGCGTCGACCTGGTCGTGAACAACGCCGGCGTGGGCGATAGCGGCACGGTTCTCGAGGAGACGCCGGAGAGCTGGAACGAGACACTCCGGATCAACCTGACCGGAGCGTTCCTGATCGCGCGCGCCGCGCTTCCGCACCTGATCGAGCGGCGCGGGTCGATCGTGAACGTGTCGTCGATCAACGGCCTCGTCGCCGGCCCCGGCTGGACGTCCTACTGCGCCTCGAAGGCGGGGCTCGTGATGCTCACGCGCTCGCTGGCGGTCGACTATGGGCCGCAGGGCGTCCGCGCCAACTGCGTCTGCCCGGGCTGGGTACGGACGCCGATGGGCGATGCAGACATGGCCGAGGTGGGCAGGTTGCACGGAACCGACACTGAAGGCGGCTACCGGATCGTCCACGAGGGTCACCCGCTCGGGCGCGCCGCCGAGCCCGACGAGATCGCGGCCGTCGTCGCCTTTCTCGCGGGGCCTGACGCGAGCTACGTGAACGGCGTCGCCCTCCCCGTCGACGGCGGCACCACGGCCTCCGACCCGTCGGCGACTGCGCTGCGGACGTGAAGCGAGTTCGGTAGTTCCTAGAATCAAGACGATGGTCGTTGCCGCAGAGCGCATCAAGCCGAGGCTGCGAGGAGTCTTCCACGAGCTTGCGTTCTATGTCGCGCTCGTCCTCGGGGTGCTACTGGTCACCACCGCCGAGGCGGGCCGCGCGCGCCTGGCTGCCGTTGTCTTCGCCGTGAGTGTCGCGGGCTGCTTCGGCGTGAGCGCGCTCTACCACCGGCCGATGTGGAAGCCGCGGGCGCGCTCGTGGCTGGCGCGACTCGACCACGCAGGTGTCTATTTGCTCATCGCGGGCACGTACACGCCGTTCGGATTGCTCGTGATGTCGACCGGTTGGGCCGTGCCGGTGCTCTCGGTGGTCTGGACCGGCGCGGTCGGTGCGATCTTGATGAAGCTCTTCTGGGTGGGCATGCCGAAGCGGCTCTCCGCGGCGATCGGGATCGGTCTCGGGTGGGTGGCCGCCGTCGCGTTCTCGCAGCTGCTCAAGCTGCAGCTGCCCGGCCTCCTGCTCGTCGTCGTGGGCGGGCTTCTCTATACAGCCGGTGCGATCGTGTACGCGCGGCGACGACCGGATCCGGTGCCGCACGTGTTCGGCTACCACGAGGTCTTTCACGTGCTGACGATCGCCGCGGCCGGCTGCCAGTACGCGTCGATCGCGTTCTACGTGCTTCCGCGGGCCTAATCGATCGAGACGATCTTGGCGCGCCACGAGCCGCGCGGGGCCTCGATCTCGACCTCGTCGCCGGCCTTCGCACCGAGCAGCGCACGTCCGACAGGCGAGTCCGGCGAGACGCCGCCGACGCTCGAGATCTCGATCTCCATTCGCTCGCCCTGCTCGTCCTCGAGCTCGACCTTGGAGCCGACTCCGACCGCGTGGTTCGAGGCGGCGACGTCCTCGTCGACGAGCACGGCTCGCTGCAGGCGGTCCCGGAGAATCGTGATGCGCCGCTCCAGCAGACCTTGCTCGTTCTTCGCGGCGTGGTACTCGAAATTCTCCGAGAGGTCGCCGAAGCCGCGGGCGGTCGCGATCGCCTGCACCATGTCCGCCCGGCGAGGGCCCTCGAGCTCCGCCAGTTCCGCTTCGAGCTGTGCTTTCTGAGCCTGGGTCAGAGGCTCCGGCTTGTCGTTGGGCATCGCGCCAGCGTAGCTAGCCGCTCGGCCTCCGCCACCAATAGCGCGGATCGTCCTGCTCGGAAGCCGCGAGATCCTCGAGGCGGACGCCTCCGTAGCGCTCGAGGGTGAACGACGTGAGCGCATCGAAACCGCGTGCCGTCAGCGCGTACATGAGTGGGTGCACGGTCAGCTCCCAACCGCTCAGCGGGCCAGCGTCGTCCAGTAACGCCTCCTCTTCCGCTGAGCGAACCTCCAGGACGATCGCGCCGCCATGGTTTTGCAGGAAGTGGTCGTGCCAGACCGCAAGCCCGCGCCGCTTGTCGGCCACGTACTCGTTCACGCGGTCGTTCGCCTCGCGCGGCGTCGTTCCCTCGGGCGCAAGGGCGTAGACGAGATAGCAGCGACCTTTCACGATTCCGGGTTCTACGACTTCGCACCGCCCGAGACAAGGGCTATGCTCGCCCGCATGGCGACGCTGGCGGAGTTCATGACGCGGGAGGTGCTGATCGTCGCGCCGGAAGACACGATCGGCGAGGCGGCTCAGAAGATGGTCGACGAAGGCGTCAGCTCGGTCGTCGTCTCGGACTTCGGCCGGTTGATCGGGATCCTGACCGAACGCGACCTCACCCGAGCGGTCGCGGGCCGCACACACTCGAGCGAGGCCCGCGTTCGTGAGTGGATGACCTCCGACCCGGTCACGGTAACCGAGTCGACACCGGTCGAGGAAGCCGCTCGGACGATGCTCGACCAGGGCTTCCGACACCTGCCCGTCGTCCAGGACGACCGGCCGGTCGGCATCGTCAGCATCCGAGACATCGCCCGCTGGGGCGTGCGAGAGGCTGCGGACTAGTCCTAACTAAACGACGAGCGCGAGCTGGCGGTGTTGCTCGAGCCCTGAGACGCCGACGCCGACGAGTCTGAGCGCGCCCGGGCGATCGGCGAGCGCGCGATCCAGCAGGGCGCAGGCGAGCTCGCCAATCCGCGCGGGATCGTCGGTGCCGACCGCCAGCGTGGTCGAGCGGCTGCGGATCGAGAAGTCCGGGTAGCGAACCTTCGTCGAGACCGTGCGGCCCGTCTGCCCGGCCGCAGCAAGGCGCTCGGCGACGCGCTCCGACATGCGGCGGAGCTCGTCGTGCAACCGCTCCCGGTCGGCCACGTCGCGTTCGAACGTCTCCTCGGCGCTGATCGAGACCGTTTCCGACGTGGTTTCCAGCCCACGCGGGTCGATCCCGCGCGCCCGGTCGCGCAGCAATGGGCCGAGCTTGCCGGGAAGCAGCGGGTTGAGCGCGTCGTCCGAGAGCGCCGCGAGCGCGCCGATCGTCTCCACGCCGCCCCGGCGCAGCCGTTCTTCCGCCCGAGGCCCCACGCCCGGTAGGCGCCGTACGTCAAACGGTGCGAGGAACGTCGCCTCCTTCCCGGCCGGCACGACGGTGATCCCGCCCGGCTTGCGCCGGTCGCTGGCGATCTTCGCGACCACCTTCGAGCCCGCCACGCCGAGCGAGCAGGACAGGCTCGTCGCTCCGCGCACGGCGGCCTGCACCGCTTCGGCGACCGCCCGCGCTTGGCCGAAATCCGTGGCGACCTCGCCGATGTCGAGGTAACCCTCGTCCATTCCCGTGCGCTCGACGGTGGGCACGACCTCGCGAATCGCCGTCCACACCGCGCGGGAGTACTCCTTGTAGGTGCTGTGCCTCGGCTTGAGGAAGACGGCGTGCGGACAGCGCCGAAGCGCCTCCGCGCAGCTCATCGCGGAGAAGATCCCGTACTTGCGGGCGGCGTAGTTCGCGGTCGCGACCACGCCCCGGCCGTGCGGGTCGCCGCCGACGACGAGCGGCTTCTCCCGCAGCTCGGGCTGCTCGAGCTCTTCGACCGCGGCGAAGAAAGCATCGAGGTCGAGATGGGCGACGATCACGCTTCCATCGCAAGCGCGCGCTCGGCGGCGGCGCTCGCCGCGGCGGCGAACTCCCGCGCCCGAACCACCCATGCGTCCGCTTCCAGCGTGGAGAGGTTGACCTCAACGAGCTTGGCCGCAGCGCGTGCGCCTGCTTCCGCGAGCGCAGCCCCAGCGGCGGCGTCGGCGCGCGCGTTGGCGTTCCCGTGCTCCGCGACGAGCGCGCCGAGCACCGCGACGTCAGCCGCGGCCTCGGCGATCTGGAGCGGAAAAGCGGCCGCGCGGCTCAGAGCCTTCCCGAGCTTCTCGTCTCCGGAGGACTCCCGCCGCGCTTCGATCACGTCCGCGTAAGCCTGCGCATCCTGCTGAGCGAGCGGAGTCACGCGCTTTCGCAGGGCGTCGGCCTGCACCCGCACCCCCGCAGCGTCAGGCCAGTCGTCAGAGACCCGTGCCGCCATCCCGACGAGCGCCGCGCCCATCGCGACAGTAATCCCCGCAGCCGAGCCGCCGCCGGGCACAGACGTCTCCGAGGCGAGCTCGTCGAGAAACTCGCCCACGGTCTGCGTGAGGAATGCGAACTCGTTCACCCGGACGACAGGCTAATCGTGCTGCCAGCCGTTAAAAGAAAAACTGCCGCCAGGCGGTCCACCAGTCCTCCGCGCGCGAGACGACTCGGCGATCGCCCTTCGCCTCGACGCCGTGCCGGCGGCGGAGCTTGTCCACCGCATCGGTGACGGTGAATTCCACCTCGAGCTCGCACGGACGGCCGGGGTCGTAGGGCGCGACCGCCTTCAGGTCGCCCAGAGCCTTCTTCGCGCCTCCCTCGATCAGCTCGCGTGCCCGGAGCGGCGGGATTTGCCTCGCGCTGTAGCGGCCGAGGCCGCGCTTGACCGCAACCGTGGTCAGTTCCTCGCCGAGCAGCGCCTTCCCCTCTGCGCAGGTTGTCTCGTCGCCGGTCACGAGCAGAACCGGGCAGCTCCAGTTCCCGCACAGCGCGGCATTGATCCCGGTCTCGCCGACGAGCGTCCCGTTGAACCAGAGGTTCTGCCACCGCTGGCCAGAGACGGTGTGGTTGAGCACGCCCTCGGCGCTGCCCGCCATCGCGTGCATGCCGACGAGGAGCGCCGCATCGCAACCCTGCTCGAGGAACTCCGTGTACTCCGTCCACTCCTGCTGGACCACGTATTCGCAGCCCGGATCGAGCAAGTCTGGAACGAGCGAGTTGAACGTCCAGCCCTTCCCGGCACCGTGACAGTCCATGACCACGATCTCGGTTGCACCGGCGGCCCGCGCGCCGCGCACGGCTGCGTTGATCTCCTCGGTGTAGAGCCGGCGTCCCTCCTCGTACAGCGGCTCGCCACCGGTCACCTGCTCCCACTTGACGATCCCGGAGACGCCCTCCATGTCGCTGATGATGTGGACGCGCACGCTTGTAGCCTCTCATCCGTGGAGACGGGACTTCGGGACAAGCGTGTGCTCGTAACAGGCGCGTCGGGCGGGATCGGCTCGGCGTGCGCGCGAGAGTTCGCCGCCGAGGGCGCTCGCGTCTTCGTCCACTACCACCGCGGTAAGGAGCGCGCAGAGGCGGTCGCGGCGGAGCTCGACGGCGCGCCCATCTTTGGGGCCGACCTGACCGACGAGGCGCAGGTCGCTGCGCTGTTCGAGCAGGTGCGCAACGAGCTAGGCGGGATCGACGTCTGCGCGGCAGTGGCCGGCGCATGGCCGCGCGACGACACACCGGTCTGGGAGCTGCCGCTCGAGCGCTGGGAGCAGACGCTGCGCGAGAACCTGACCGCCTCCTTCCTAACCGCCCGCGCCTTCTTGAGCGAGGTTGCCGAGTCCGGGCACGGCAGCCTCGTCTTCGTCGGTTCCACGGCCGGGATCTTCGGCGAGGCCGGCCACGCCGACTACGCCGCGGCCAAGTCGGCGATCACCTACGGGCTCCTCCTGAGCCTGAAGAACGAGGTCGTCCGCGAGGCACCTCGCGCCCGCGTGAACGCCGTCGCGCCCGGCTGGACGTACTCGCCGATGACTCGAGGCGAGCTCGACCAGAGGCGGGTCGACTACGTCACCTCGACGATGGCGCTACGCAAGGTCGCCTCTCCCGAGGATGTAGCCCGTCAGGTCGTCGTGCTGGCATCCGACGAGCTTTCGGGCCACGTCACCGGCCAGGTCATCACGGTCGCCGGAGGGATGGAAGGGCGACTCATCCACCCTGAGTAAGTGAGCGGCGGGGCTCGTCGAGACGATCCGTCGCCGGAGGCGGGCTTCGCCCGCCGGGAGGCTCACTACGCCAAAGACCTCCACTAAGCGCGCGGAGCGACGGCTCCTGAACCGCCGGAGCCAAGCCGCCGCCGTCAAGGAGGGGGTCCGTGGGGGAACCAGGGGTTCCCCCACGTAGAACGGCGGGCCCGAAGGCCCGCCGAAACTCCACAGCCGCAGGATGATTGCCGTCAGTCCCCCGACCGGAGAGTCAGCGCTCTTCATCGGCTCGCCAAGCCAAAAACTTGACCGCGCCGAGTGAAGTAGCAAAGTCAACCGAGAAAGGGGGATAGATCAAGTGACGAGGGCTGGACGATACTCCAGCTACCAATCGAGGCCCCCATGCGGCGGGGACACCTCGAAGAAACCGGGGCCCCCATGCGGCGGGGACACCTCGGAGACCATCGGCCCCAATGCGGCGCGGGCCGAAGGAATTTACTGCGGCTCTCTCACGGGAGACTCAAACGGGGCCGGGCGGCGGCCCCGTTTGTGTTCTGCGGCGAAGTAAAGTCACCGGCCGTGGCCAACAGGTTCCTCGAGCGACTCACGAACGGCCCGATCATCGTGGCCGACGGCGGCATGGGCGTGCTCGTCACGAGCGCGGTTCGCCAGATTCGCTGTCCGGAAGAGGCGAACATCCGCGCGCCGGAGAGCGTCGTCTCGCTGCACGCGAGCTTCATCCGCGCGGGCGCCGACCTGATCGAGACGAACACCTTCGGGGCCAACCGCCACAAGCTCGCGGCGATCTTCCTCGAGGACGAGTTCGTCCGGATCAACGAAGCGGGCGTGAAGCTCGCGCGCGAGGCGAGAGAGGTCTCGGGCCGAGACGTCTTCATCGCCGGCTCGATCGGGCCTCTGGGCGAGCTGGACGGCAACGAAGAGGTCGACCGGGCCGCGGTCTTCGCCGAGCAGGCACAGGTGCTGGACGGACGCGGGGTCGACCTGTTCATGGTCGAGACCTTCTTCGACCTCGACGAGCTGACGACGGCGATCGAGGCGGTGCGATCGGTCTCGGCGCTCCCGATCGTCGCGATGCTGACCTTCGACGAGGACGGTGAGACGCTGGCCGGCGTCTCCGCCACGGAGGCGGCCGCGCGCCTTCGCGACGCAGATGTGGCCGCGATCGGCGCGAACCACGGCGCGGGCCTCCATGCGGCCCTCGCTGCGCTCGAAGGCATGGGCAACGACGGCCTCCCGCTCGCCGCGATGCCGAACATCGGCCTAGCCAGCATCTCGGGCGGCCGGGTCATCTACCCGCACGCGACCCCCGAATACTTTGCGGAGTTCGCCGCGCACGCGCGGCAGCTCGGCGCGCGCCTGATCGGCGGCTGCTGCGGAACGACACCGATCGAGATCGCCGCGATTCGCGCAGCGGTCGAGGAGGAGCGCGAGCCCCGCGCCCCGCTCGTCCTCGTGGAACGAGAGCTGGCCGTGCCGCAGGCGGCGAAGCCTGAGGAGACCGAGCTCCAGCGGAAGCTCCGCACCGGCGAATGGGTCGTCTCGGTCGAGCTCGACCCGCCCAAGGGCGCAAACAGCGAGGCGATGCTGGCCGTGTCCCGCGAACTGAAGGCCTCCGGGGTCGTGGACGTGGTCGACATCAACGACAACCCGATGGCCCGCGCGCGCCTGAACGCGCTCATGGCCGCCGTCGCGATCGAGCGCGAATGCGGGATCGAGACGATTCCGCACGTCACTCCGCGCGACTCCACGATCATGGGCGTCCAGTCGCAACTCCTGGGCGCGCACGCCGAGGGCGTCCGCAACATCCTCGCCGTCACCGGCGACCCGCCGGCGGTGGGCGACTATCCGGGCTCCCACGGCGTCTACGAGGTCGACGCGATCGGCCTCGCGCAGGTGATCACGCGCCTGAACGCAGGCGAGGACTACGCGGGCAAGGCAATCGACGCGGCGACGTCGTTCTTCCTCGGCGTTGCGGTCAACCCGTCGGCGGACGACCTCGAGCTCGAGCTCGAGCGTTTCCACAGGAAGATCGAGGCCGGCGCGCAGTTCGCGATGACGCAAGCGCTCTTCGACCTCTCCTACTACGACCGCTTCCTGGAACGCCTCGGTGGCGAGTCTCCGATCCCGATGCTGATCGGGATCTTCTACGTCCGCTCGCTTCAGCTGGCGCAGCGGCTGCACAACGAGGTCCCGGGGATCGTCGTCCCGGAACCGGTGCAGAAGCGGTTGGAGCAGGCAGGCGCGCGTGCAGCCGAAGAGGGTCTCGCGCTCGCGCGTGACCTCTACGCCGAGGCACGCGACAAAGCCGCCGGCGTGTACGTGATCCCACCCTTCAAGCAGCCCGAAGCGGCGCTCGAGGTCCTGAGCTAGGACGCGCAGGGCCCGGTCGACACCGGCCCGCGGGCACGGGCGAGCAAGGGACGCACGATCTGCGCGGGAACGCCGTAGCCGACCCGGGCACCGATCCGCGCCGCGACCATCGTCGCCTCCACCCGGCCGAGCGTGCCGAGAATCGCGACCGAGGCGCCGAAGACCGGCGGAACGAGCAGAAGCGGGCGGGCAACCAGGCCGGCGACACGCAGGACTGCGATGTCGTTCGTCTTGTCGAGCGCAACAGCCGTCGCTGGAAGAGTCGAGCTAGAGCCGAATGGTTGCACCGTCGTGTCGCTCTCGCCCCCGATCACATGGGCCGCCGTCACGACGAGACCGGGCCGGGCGACCCAGCCGCTCCCTTCGATCGACAGCCCGCACGCGGTACCTGTCACCCGCACCACGCTCGGCGCGGCTTTCCTGACGGCGGGGTTGCCCAGGATGCGCGGGTCCGGCGGCCGGGTGGGAGGCGCAGGCCCGACGATCGCCGGGAATGGGTCCACGCGCGCGAGCGCGTTCAGGAGGCCACGCGGCGAGACGAGCCCGTTCAGTCGGCGCAAGATCAGTGACCGTTGCGCGTCCCGTCGCAGGTTTGCCTGCCCGGGGATGAGCAGGATCACGGCACCTGCTACCCAGACGAGCGCAAGGCCCGTCGCGGCGCCGAGGGCGAGACCCCCGAGCATGTCGAGCTCGCGTAAGGCTTTGAGACGCAGGTGCTGCCTGATGGCCGAGCCGGCTACGACCCCGACCGCCTCGAGGAACCCGGCGACGAAGACCGCGCCGCCGAGCGCCACGAGCGGCGTATAGGGCGAATGCGAGCCACGCGAGAGGACGATGGGCGCAAGCCGCGAGCCGAGGATTCCGCCGGCGACCACTCCGGCGAGGGACAGGGCGCTGACGATCAGCCCACGACGCGCTCCGCCCAGTGCGACCACGGCCACGAACAGGACTGCAATCCAGTCGAGTCCCGTCATGCCGTTACGCTACCGCGGTGCAAGGCCGCGAGCTACAGGAGTTCATCGACCGCTACAACGCCGCGTGGAACGATCACGACGTCGACGCAATCGTCTCGATGCACACCGAGGACTCGGTGTTCGAGAACCACACGACCGGGGACCTCAACGTCGGGCGAGAAGCAATCGGAACCGCGATCTCAGGGATCTTCACCGTCTTTCCCAACCTGTCCTTCGAGACAAGGCGCCAGTACCTGCGCGACGACCTCGTCATCCAGGAGTGGACAGCGAGCGGGACGCACAAGGGCATGATGCGCCGGAGCGGGATCGAGGTCGAGCCGACCGGGCGTGAGGTCGACTACCGCGGCATGGACGTGATTCCGATCCAAGACGGCCTCGTGGCCCGGAAGGACGTCTACTCGGACGGTGTCACGTTGCTTCGCCAGCTGGGCCTGACCGACATCGGCTAAACGCTCCTCTACGACGCCCGAATTGGCCGGATGTATCGATAGCCCCGGGCAAGCGTTGTCCCACCGAACTGCCCCGAGGGGAAGCGGATTGCGACGCACAGGGCGAGCACGTTCAGGTCGCAGCGGGGTACCAGTCGCAGAACCAGAGCGCCGCTAGACTTCTCCGGCGCCTGGGGGCGTAGTTCAGTTGGTTAGAACGCCGGCCTGTCACGCCGGAGGTCGCGGGTTCGAGTCCCGTCGCTCCCGCTCTAGAAGTGCCTGCAAATCAGCTTGTTGTGTTGTCTCCGTAGTCGCAATCGACCCGGCTGAACGCGATCGTTTGCTGCTTGGGACGGTAAACCGGTCGTAACTTGTCCTGGGCGCAGGGATTGACGGCCTCTGGTCAAGTGAGGAACCCCCTCCCGGGCGGACGGTCCTCGCAGCGCGACGTCCTCAGCAGACCACAGCCGCGCCTCGCCCTTACTTGTCTGAGAAC
>WNGJ01010016.1_pt1 | contig 11475 bp, 9 predicted proteins | sample 5400611 | NCBI WGS metagenome assembly WNGJ01 (sample SAMN13153375, study PRJNA577476) | soil metagenome | isolation source: 40 cm soil or saprolite under Garry oak tree replicate 1 | place: USA:California | collected 2016-06-15 | reverse complement strand
TACGGAGCGCAGAAGCTTTTCTGCGCCGGGTTCGAGTCGGGCGGCGACTCGGGCTGGCCCGCGAGCGACCAGCTGCACAACATCATCATGCGGCAGTCCGGCGACCAGGTTTACACCGACTGGATCAACGGCAAGAAGAAGTGGACCTCGCCCGAGATCAAGCTCGGCTACCAGACCTTCCTCAAGGAAGTGTCCGCCGCCAACGTATACGGCGGTCCCAACACGGCACTCTCGACCAACTTCGGCAAGGCCGGCGACCCGCTGTTCAAGAGCCCGGCCGGTTGCTTGTTCCTCGAGCAGGCGACCTTCATCGCGAACTTCTTCACGCAAAACACGCCTGGCCTGAAGGCGGGCACCGACTTCGACTTCTTCGGTCACCCCAGCGTCAACTCGCAGTACGACGGCAACGTCAACGGCTTCTACGACAACGTCGCGATGTACAACAGCACGCCCGCTGCGAAGCAGTTGATGCAGTACCTGGCGACCAAGGATGCGCAGCAGATCTGGGCAAACGACGGCGGGACGTTGGGCGCGATCAAGACGCTGAACTACAACGACCCGATCTACAAGCGCGCAGCAGAGGTTGCTGGGAGCGCCAAGAACCTGCTCGTCACCGCGGGCGACTTCATGCCCTCGGACATGAGGAAGGCGTACTGGCAGTCACTCCTCAACGTCACCAGGACCCCGTCCAGCCTGGATTCGCAGCTGGCACATCTCGACCAGGTTCAGACGGCCGCGTACTCAACCAGTTAGCCGAGCGTTTTAGTGGATTTGATCGGCCGGGGCGGAGCTTGTTCGCCCCGGCCGCTGTCGCCCTGATAAGGAGGTAAGCGGGGTGGAGCAGTTCATCACGGCGATAGGCGCGGTGATTTTCGTTCCTCTCGTGCTGCTCGGGTACATCATCCTGGGCGAGCGAGTCGTCGAGCGTCTGCCGGAGAGGCTGCAGATCTGGATCCGGCCCTACTTCTGGGCGCTGCCGGCGATCGGTTTCGCCACGATCTTCATGGTCTACCCGCTGCTCCGCACCGTCGTCCTGAGCTTCCGCAACAACGCGGACACGACCTGGGTCGGGTTGAACAACTACGTCTACTTCTTCACCTTCCCGGACACTCTGACGTCGCTCCGGAACAGCCTCCTGTGGCTGATCTTCTACACCTCGATCAGCGTCGCCCTCGGACTCATCATCGCGATCCTCCTCGACCGCGTCCGCTACGAGTCCCTGGCCAAGATCGCCATCTTCCTACCGGTTCCGATCAGCGCCGTCGCGGCGTCGATCATCTGGAAGTTCATGTTCGACTACCAGCCTCCGGGTACAACCCAGACCGGCACCCTCAACGCCTTGCTCGGGCTGGCGGGCCAGCAGCCGGTCGCCTTCCTCGAGGCCGCCCGCATGGATGGCGCGAACGAGTTTCGGATCGTGCAGCTCATCGTCACGCCACTGCTGTGGCCGACGATCACCGTGGTCGGCACCACGATGATCATCAACGCCCTGAAGACGTTCGACATCGTCTACGTTCTGACCGCCGGCGCATACGACACCGACGTGATTGCGACCCAGATGTTCAACCAGCTGGCCAACGCCCACTACGGTCGAGCCGCTGCCGTCGGTGTGGTCCTGTTCGTCGCCATCGTGCCGCTGCTTGTGGTCAACATCCGTCGCTTCCAGCAACAGGAGGAGCAGCGATGAGCGGAGTTCAGGTAACGACTCGCCGCGAAACCGCTCCGGTCACCGCCGCCGGCACCGCCCTGGACAGATGGGGACGCGCCCTGCAGCGATTGCCGCTGCACCTGGTGATCGTCATCTTCATCGCGATCTGGATCGTGCCCACCATCGGCATGATCATCAACTCATTCCGTGCGGTTGGGGACATGGGCACCGCCGGATGGTGGACCACCCTGTTCCCGCCACATGGATTCACATTTGCGAGCTACCAGCAGGTCCTCAACACGGAAAACGTGGCGACCTCGATCGTCAACAGCGTCTTGATCACGCTCCCCGCCACGGTGATCCAGCTCGCCATCGCCACCATGGGCGCCTACGCCTTCGCCTGGATGAACTTTCCCGGCAAGAACATCTTTTTCATCGTGATCGTCGGGCTGATGGTGGTCCCGATCCAGATGACCCTGATCCCGGTGCTTCAATTCTTCAGAGCGACGGGTCTCAACGGAACGATCGTCGCCGTCTGGCTCGCGCATTCAGGCTATGGCTTGCCATTCGAGGTCTTTCTGCTGCGCAACTACCTGGGCGGCCTGCCGCGCGAGATCTTCGAGTCCGCGGAGGTCGATGGCGCCGGTCATGCCGTTCGCTTCCTTCGCATCGCCGTGCCGATGACTGTGCCGGCGATCGCCTCGCTCACGATCTTCGTTTTTCTCGGGGTCTGGAACGACCTGCTGGTCGCGCTGACCTACCTGGGTACCAGTCCCAATCGCCCGTTCACGGTCGTCATCACCCAGCTGGTCACCTCGCTGGGTGGAGGCTGGCAGTTCCTGACCGCCGCCGCCGTGCTGCAGATGGCGCTGCCGCTGGCGGTGTTCATCTTCCTGCAGCGCTATTTCGTGCGCGGCATCACGAGCGGTTCCGTCAAGGGTTAATGGCGTAGCGGAGACATCGGACTTCGGGCCCGGCCGAGGCCCGGTATGAGCATGCCTGCCAAGGACGTGGTCGTGATGACGACGCACGACATCGGGCGTCACCTGCACTGCTACGGCATTCGCGGCGTGTCCAGCCCGAACCTCGACAGGCTGGCGGCCGGCGGCGTCAGGTTCGACAAGGCCTTTTGCACCGCGCCGCAGTGCAGCCCCAGCCGCGCCACACTGGCCACCGGCCGCTACCCGCACAGCAACGGCGTGATGGGGCTCGCGCATCACGGCTTCGACTGGGAGCTTGACTCGAGCTCACCGCACGCGGCGGCGGTGTTCGCCCGCGCCGGCTTCGAGGCCCATCTCTTCGGTGGTCAACACGTCACGCTGCATCCGGAACGTCTCGGCTTTGAGCACATGCACGGCTCGGGGAACGGAGAGACGATCGCCGCGGCGGTGGAGCAAATCCTCGCCGCCGACGCCGGCCAGCGGCGGCTCTACCTCGAGATCAACTTCGAGGACACCCATCGCCCGTATCCGGCCGTGGCCGCGCCATCCGCAGACGTGGAAGTCCCGGCGTATCTCCCGCAGGGTCAGGAGGCCGCAACCGAGCTCAGCGCGCTGAATGTGACCATCGCGCAAATGGATTCGGCCGCGGGGCGCGTCATGGCCGCGCTGGAGCGGTCAGGGCGGGCCGAGAGCACCCTGGTCCTCTTCACGACGGACCACGGGTTGGCCATGCCTCGCGCGAAGTGCACCCTCTACGATCCCGGCCTCGAGGTTGCGCTCCTCATCTCGTGGCCCGGGGCCATAGCGGCAAATGGCGCAAGCTCTGAGCTCATCAGCAACCTCGACACCCTGCCGACGCTCCTCGAGGCTGCGGAGGTGGCCGCGCCGCCAGGTCTCCAGGGCCGGTCGTTTCTGCCCCTGCTGCGAGGAGGTGAATACGAGCCGCGCGACGCCATCTTCGCCGAGAAGACCTTTCACAGCTACTACGACCCGATGCGATGCATTCGGACGAGACGGCACAAGTTGATCCGCAACTTCGAGGCCGCGTTTGCCGTGGAGGTGCCGGGCGATATCCAGCAGGGCGCCGTCTTTCGCGCCAACCCGGCACGCTACTCGACGGACCGGCCAAGCGTGGTTGAGCTTTACGACCTGGAGGCAGACCCGCTCGAGGAGCGCAACCTGGCCGGCGATCCGGCGGCCCGGGCTGTCGAGGAGCAGCTGAGCACGGCGCTGTGGGCGTGGATGCGCGACACCGGCGATCCATTGCTCAACGGGCCGGTCCCGTCGCCACGCTACCGTCGCGCGATGCAGTCCTGAGCTCACGCTCGGACGGCCTAGTCCTTTCGAGGACCGCGGTCATCGCCGTCGGGCTGGCCTTTCTTTTCATGGGCCTCATCGTCGCGGCGTATGGACCGCTGCTGGAGCACCTGACGCGCCGTTTCGGCGTCAGCCTGCCGGTCGCCGGAGCGACCATCAGCGTCCATTTCGCCGGCGGCCTGCTCGGCGTGCTGATCGCGATGCGGACGATGGAAAAGCTGCCCGCCCGCGTGACGGTGATGATCGCGACCGGCATCGTGAGCCTTGGCTGCGCGGCGGTTGCGGTGGCGTTCGCCTGGCCGTTTTTCATGGCGGCGGTTTTCGTGATCGGTGTGGGCTTCGGCGCCTTGGTGCTTGGGCTGAACCAGCTCGTCGCCTACAGCGAAGGCCGCCGCCGCGGCGCGCTGCTCAACGCTCTGAACGGCGCGTACTCGGCAGGCGCGGTGGCCGGCCCGATCATGATCGCTGCGTTCGCGCAGGAGCATTTCTCTCTCCTCTACCTGGCGGCGGCCGGAGTCGCGCTCGCGTTGACGCCTGGCGCGATCGGCATCTCTGGCCGTCTACCGGTCGCGGCCGGCTCGCCCGGCCGTCCGGGTTTGCTGGTCGTCATCTTCATCCTTGCGTTCACGCTGTACGTTGCGGTCGAGAACGGGACGGGCGGGTGGATGACATCCCACCTCGAATCCATCGGACTCGCCTCGAAAGACGCGGCCACGCTGACCTCGGGCTTCTGGCTGGCGCTGGTGACCGGACGCCTGCTCATCACGCTGGTTCCGACCCGCGTGCCGGAGGCGGCGATCGTCACCACGGGAGCCGGCGTGGCGACGGTCGCGCTGCTGGCGGCGTCCATCGGCGTGGTTGCCCCGTGGGCCTACATCGTGGCGGGCCTTGCCCTGGCGCCGATCTTCCCGACCGGGATCGTCTGGCTGGCGAAGCTCAAGCCGGGCGACGCGCGCGCGACCTCATGGCTGTTTCCGGCCGCGTCCGTCGGCGGCATCGCCGGCCCAGGCGTGATCGGCGTGGTGATTGCAGGATTCGGCGTCGGGTGGGCGCCGGCGGTGCTGGCCCTGGTGGCGCTGGGTATGGTCAGCGCGTTCGCGCTGGCGAGCCGGGCTCGATGAACCAGTCTCGCGGCGCGTTCCCGCTCCGTCTTTCGGGCGCATCGTTGGACGCCGCGGCGCCGCCGCACCAGGCCACGCAGTTGGCGATCGCGCGCTGGATCTCCGGCTGGTGGTAGACCGGGTACTCCTGGTCGCCGGGGCTGAAGTACGCGACGCGTCCTGCCCCGCGGTAGTAGCAGCAACCGCTGCGAAAGACCTCCCCGCCCTCGAACGAGCTGATGAAAACCAGCTCATCAGGAGTCGGGATGTCGAAGAACTCGCCGTACATCTCGTCGTGCGTGACCACGATCGGTTGCGGTAGGCCTGCCGCGATCGGGTGAGCGGGGTTCACCGTCCAGATGACCTCGCGTTCGCCGCCAGGATCCGAGCGCCAGCGCAGCGCGCAGCTGGTGCCCATGAGACGCCTGAAGATCTTGGAGAAGTGGGCGGAGTGGAGGACGACGATGCCCATGCCCTCCAGCACGCGCTGGTGCACGCGTTCGACGACCTCATCCGCCACCTCGTCATGCGCCGCGTGTCCCCACCACGTCAGCACGTCGGTTTCCGCGAGCGCCTCCTCGGTCAAACCGTGCTCGGGCTCTTCGAGGGTGGCGATGCGCACGCTCACCCCGTCACCGAGCTCGCGCCGAATGCCGTCTGCGATCGGGCGGTGCATTCCGTCCGGGTAGATCCGCTTGACCGACTCCTCGCCGCGCTCGTGGACGTATTCGTTCCAGACGGTAACGCGCAGCCGGCGGCCGGCCGTCATCAGATCGCCGCTGCTGCGCCGGTCTCTTCCCCGGCCGGGTACATCGTCACCGGCTCGCGCAGGGTCGCGGATTCAACGACCGCGGCGGTCAGGGCGATGGTGCCCAGGTTGTTGCGTCCCGACGTCTCCGGCTCCTGACCCGAGCGAACGGCGCCTGCGAACTCCGTCAGCGTCGCCCATGTGCCCGTCCTCGGCACTGGCGGCAGGGTCAGGGTTCGCGGTTTGCCGTCGCGTGGGCGGACCACAACTTTGTCCAGCTTGACGTCGCTGTCGGCGGCGCTCGTCCAGACGACCTCGCCGTGCTCGAACTCCATGCTCCACTCGCCAGCCCACGGGGTGATCGGTCCGGCGCTGACCCAGCTGGCGCGATAGCTCACGACCACGCCGTGGAAGACAAGGGTGGCCACCGCGACTGACGGTCCGGTGAAGGCGGTCCAGTCTGGGTTCCAGGCCTCGCAATAGACGCGCTCCGGCTCGTGGCCGAGGATCAGCCGCAGCAGGTCGAAGTGATGGATCGACATGTCGACGAGCAGGGGCTGGTCCTCGTGGTGGTGACGGCCTCGCCCGTTGGGCCCGGCGGTTGAGTAGCGCCGGAAATCGATCGAGACCTCGTGCAGCTTGCCCAGGGTCTGATCGCCGACGAGCCTGGCGATGGCGCGGGGTGCGGGGAAGAACCGGTAGTTCTGGCTCACCATGAGGACGAGGTTCCGGACCGACGCCATGTCGACGAGCTGCCGTGCTGCGGCCAGGTTGGGTGCAAACGGCTTCTCGACCATGACATGGAGCCCGGCTTCCAGGCCCGCGCGCGTGACCGGGACGTGGCCGGGCAGGGCGGTCGTGTTCAGCATCGCCTCGGGTTCGGTGGCCGCGATCGCCTCCTTCAGCGATTCGAAGCACCGGTCGGCAGGCACGCCGGCGTCTTCGCGCAGAGCATCCAGGGCGTAGGGGTCGGTGTCGACGTAGGCGACCACGTCCACTTCTTTGATGTTCGGGATCACCTGGCGCGCCCAGTTGCGGCCATGCGGACCGAGTCCCACCTGGACCAAACGAAGTGAATTCACGGCCCAGAATGATGGGGGAGCCGTGCCGGATTTCATCCGGGTTACGGCGAGAATCAGGCCTCGAGTCGCAAGACCATCAAGCGCCGCCGCTCGACTCGCGCACCACCAGGTGCACGGGGAGAAGGACCTTGCGCGGCGTGACCGAGCCGGTCGTGATCATCTCGATCAGCAGGCGCATGGCCTGCGCGCCGGTTTCGTAGAACGGCACATGGACCGTGGTCAGCGGCGGCAGCGTGTAGGCGGCCATGTCGATGTCATCGCATCCGACGACCGCGCAGTCTCGAGGCACGCGCTTGCCCATCTCGCGAAGGGCGCTCAGGACGCCGATCGCCATGTTGTCGTTGTGGGCGAAGATCGCGGTCAGCCGCGGCCGGCGCTGCAGCAGCTTTCGCGTGGCCGCGCTCGCGCCGCCGATCTCCCAATCACCCTCCTCGACGAGGTGGTCATCAAAAGCCAGGCCGGCCTCGTCGAGCGCGCGGCGGTAACCGCGCATGCGGCCCTGTGTGACCCGGCGCGCCCGCGTACCCGTGATGGTGGCGATCAGCCGGTGTCCTTTTTCGATCAGGTGATGGGTGGCCAGGAAGCCGGTACGCACGTGGTCAGAGCCCACGGTTGCCACGCCGCCGCCCGGGACGTGGTACAGGCTGACGACGGGCAGGGTTTTGTCGAGCACGTGCGCGACGGCGCGGTCGTCCTCCATCTGCGGCGCCGCGAGCAGGATGCCGTCGACTCTTCTCTCCATCAGGGCCGGCAGCGCGTACTCGGTGCCGGAGACCTCGGCGTCGATGCTGGTCAGCAGGACCCCATATGCCTGCCGGCGCGCCTCGTGCTCGGCCCCGACGATGAAGCGGCTCAGGTTGTGGTCGCTGAAGTCGCTCGCGACGAAGCCGACCGTCCGCGTCCTCTGCATCACCAGGCTGCGTGCCTGCAGGTTCGGCACGTAGCCGAGGTCGCTGGCGACCTGGAGGATCCGGGCCCGAGTCAGCTCGGAAACCGTGCCGCCTCCGTTGAGAACCTTGCTGGTCGTCTGAAAGCTGACCCCGGCGTGGGCGGCGACGTCCTTGACCGAGATATGCCTGGTCGCCCTGCGCAGGGTCACGCTGCGGTTATTATGCGCGGAAAGCGAACGTTCGCCTAATCAATCTCCCCCACCACATGGGGAGGTCGGCGACCAAAAGCCTATTACCTCCCCACCATGTGGGGAGGTCGGCGGCCAAGGGCCGCCGGGAGGGGAGGTGCAAACTTGATCAGCGGGGAAGGACCAAGACCCGAGTACCCGCGTCCGAGACTCCGCCGCCCGGATTGGATCAACCTGAACGGCGAGTGGGAGTTCGGCGCCGGCTCGCGGCCGGCCTTCGATCGCCACATCGTGGTTCCGTTCTGCGCCGAGTCGCAGCTCTCCGGGATCGGCGAGATTCCCGGCGATGTCGTCTGGTACCGGCGGCGATTCGACGCCCCGAAGGCTGAACGGCTCGCCCTGCACTTTGGTGCGGTCGACTATCGCGCCACGGTGTGGGTCAACGATCGGGAGCTGGCTCGCCACGAGGGCGGGCACACGCCCTTCAGCGTCGAGGTCACAGAGGCGCTGCGGGCGCGCGACAACGTGCTCGTCGTTCGCGCCGAAGACCCACTCGAAGACAAGACCGTCCCGCGCGGCAAGCAGTTCTGGGGGCGCAGGCCGGAGGGGATCTTCTACACGCCGACCACGGGGATCTGGCAGACGGTTTGGCTCGAGCCGCTGCCGGCACGCCACATTCGCGCTCTTCGCATCAATCCGGACCTCGCGGCTGGCGCCGTCGACTTCGAGCTCGACGCCGATGGCCGCGCCGAGCTCGATGCCAGCCTCGACGGCGAGGTTGTCGGCCGCTGGTCGGGGGTGTCAGGTCGGGGGCGCATCGGGCTCGAGCGCGTGGTCCCCTGGCATCCCGGCTCGCCGCGGCTCTATGAGCTCGACGCCAGGCTGCTCGACCCCGAGGGCAAGACCGTCGATCGGGTACAAACCTATCTCGGGCTGCGCACCGTGGAGACCAGGGACGGCCGGTTCTGGCTCAACGGCGAGCCGTTCGTGCAGCGCCTGGTGCTCGACCAGGGCTACTTCCCGGGCGGCCTCCTTACGGCCCCGGACGACGATTCGCTGCGGCGCGACATCGAGCTCGCGAAATCGCTCGGTTTCAACGGGGCGAGGAAACACCAGAAGGTCGAAGACCCGCGCTGGCTCTACTGGGCCGACCGGCTGGGTTTTCTGGTGTGGGACGAGATGCCGAGCTTTCAGGCGCATTCGCCCCAGGCCGAAGAAAGGCTCGCCGCCGAATGGGCCGATGTTGTGCGGCGGGATCGCGATCATCCGTCGGTGGTGGCGTGGGTGCCCGCCAACGAGAGCTTTGGACTCCAGGAGATAGAAGCCTCGGTTCGGTCGCGGTTTCTCGTCCGCCTGTACCAGCTGACCCACGAGCTCGACGTCACGCGACCGGTCGTCTCCAACGACGGCTGGGAGCACTCCCTCACCGATCTCTGCACCCTGCATGACTACTCGCGGCCGGCGGAGGTGGCGAGGCGCTACCGGAGCCTCGAGGGGGCGCTCGACGGCACCGTCAGCGGCCACGCCCCTTACAACCCGGGCTTCGAATTTCGCGGCGAGCCCTTGCTGGTCACCGAATTCGGCGGTCTCCAGCTGGCCGGGTCGGGCGGCTGGGGTTACGGACAGGTGGCTGGGGGCGGCCAGCTGTTGCGGGCCTACCGCGGGCTGGTCGAAGGCTTGATGGGCCGTGGCCCGGTCGAGGGCTTCTGCTACACGCAGCTGTCTGACGTCGAGCAGGAGCGCAACGGCCTGCTGACGTTCGGCCGGGTGCCCAAGGTCGATCCAGGGCTCGTGCGCCCGATCACCGAGACCCCGAAGGAGCGGTAGCAACTCCCTCGCCCGGCGCCGAGATGCCTCCCTTGACAGCTTGCCCGGCACCGCATACGATCGGGCTTAAACCGTTTTACTAAATCGGTTTATGGTCTGGGGAAGAGCGGCGTGATCAAATCAGGAGCCTGGTTGGGTGTCCCGGGTCACCATCGCTGACGTGGCCAGCGCGGCCGGCGTCTCGAAAACCGCCGTGTCGTTTGCCTTCAACAATCCGGAGCGCCTGGGCCAGGCCACGCTGGAGCGCGTGCTGGGCGTCGCCCAGGACCTCGGCTACGCGCCGCACCCCGCCGCTCGGGCTCTCTCCATGCGCCGGAGCGGCACCATCGGCGTCCTCATCCCGCAGCGCCTCTCAACTGTTTTCGCCAACCCCTTCCTGGGCGAGCTGATCCAGGGCCTGGGGGAGCTCTGCGAGGAACACGACCTGACGCTGCTGCTGGTCCCGCCGCTGGACGGGTCGCTGGAAGGCGCGATCCGCCAGGCGTCGGTGGACGGCTTCATCAGCCTGGGTCTCAGCCCGGACGACCGCGCGCTCGGCGTGCTGGACCGGATCGGGATCCCGACCGTGCTCATCGACTCCGAGGGCTCGCCTGCGCATCCAGCGGTCAACGTGGACGACCAGGGCGGCGCCGAGGCCGCAGCCCGCCACCTCCTCGAGCTGGGACACCGGCAGCTCGCCATCATCGTCCTGCCCCCGGCCCGGACGCAGACCCACAGCACGCCGACCGCGGCCAGACGCCTGGCCGGCTACCTGGCCGCGATCACAGCTGCCGGCGCGCCGGAGCCCCATTCCGTGGTCGCCGGCGTCTCGGTGGCCGCCGGAGCCCACGCCTTCGAGGCGCTGCCCAGGGGGAGGCTCAGGCCCACCGGCGTGCTCGCCATGAGCGACATGGGCGCAATCGGGGTGGTCATCGCCGCCCAGGGGGCGGGATTGCGTGTCCCCGACGACATCTCGGTAGTCGGGTTCGACGATGTGCCCGCCTCCGCGTGGACCAATCCGCCCCTGACGACGGTGCGTCAGCCGATCGTCGAGAAGGGCCGCCTGGCGGCGAGACTGCTGATTCAGCGCATGAAAGGCAGGCCGGTGACGTCGCCGGCGCCTCTCAGCACGAGCCTGATCGTTCGCAATTCGACCTCGAGGGCCCGAAATTTAGATTTGCCAATGTACGGGAGGGAAATAGAATGATCGGTGAGGGGCAGGGGATGCCTACGTGGCATCCTCGTGGACTCTGTGTTGAAGGATAGGTAAAAGATGGCATCAGTAACTTATGACCACGTCGTCAAGCGATACACCGCCGATGTCACCGTCGTCAAGGACTTCAACGTCGAGATCAAGGACAAGGAGTTCATGGTGCTCGTCGGCCCCTCGGGGTGCGGCAAGTCGACCGCGCTGCGCATGCTCGCCGGGCTGGAGGCGATCAGCGAAGGCAAGATCCTGATCGGCGACCGGGTCGTGAACAACATCGCCGCCAAGGACCGGGACATCGCGATGGTGTTTCAGTCGTACGCCCTCTACCCGCACATGTCGGTCTACGACAACATGGCCTTTCCGCTGCAGATGCAGCACATGAAGAAGACGGAGATCGACAAGCGGGTCCGCAACGCCTCCCGCATCCTCGGCCTCGACAACTTCCTGAAGCGCAAGCCGCGCGCCCTCTCCGGCGGCCAGCGACAGCGCGTGGCCCTCGGCCGCGCCATCGTCCGCAGCCCCAAGGTGTTCTTGCTCGACGAGCC
>WNGJ01007686.1_pt1 | contig 11479 bp, 10 predicted proteins | sample 5400611 | NCBI WGS metagenome assembly WNGJ01 (sample SAMN13153375, study PRJNA577476) | soil metagenome | isolation source: 40 cm soil or saprolite under Garry oak tree replicate 1 | place: USA:California | collected 2016-06-15 | reverse complement strand
TCCCCTGGGCGACGCGGCGGAGACGAAGGCGATCAAGGACGTCTTCGGCGACCACGCCTACGAGCTCGCCGTCTCCTCGACGAAGTCGATGATGGGCCACTGCTTCGGGGCGGCAGGCGCGATCGAGGCGATGATGTGCGTGCTGGCGCTGCACGAGGGCAAGCTGCCGCCGACGATCAACTACGAGCATCCGGACCCCGTCTGCGACCTGGACTACGTCCCGAACGAGGCGCGGGAAGCCCAAGTCGAGGTTGCGCTCTCGAACGCGATGGGCCTGGGCGGCCACAACGCCTGTGTGCTTTTGGGCCGCGTCGACTGAGCTTGCTTTTGCGGCCGCCCCGGCCACAATGAGAGCGGGGCTAGACGGGGAGGGGACTTGCGGGGACCGAGGTTGGCGCTTGGCGTGGCCGGGACGGCTTGCCTGCTGCTGCTCGCGCCGCTGGCGGGCGCTTCGAACAGCTCGCCCTACGCCGACGGGGCGGCGGACGCGCCGGCGGCGGCTCCCGACCTGACTGCAGTTCACGTCTCAAACGACGATGCCGGCAACGTCGTCTTCCGGATCTCGATCCCGAACCGCGCCGCGCTCGCCTACACCGATCTCGTCTCGCTGTTGGTGGACGCCGACAGCAAGACCGGCACCGGCTGTGCTCGCGGGGTCTTCGGCGCCGAGTATGCGCTCGACGTGCTCTCCGACCGCTACGTCTTCGGCCGGTGTGTTCGCGGCAGTTGGGACTTCAGCAGCCGCCCGGCCTCCTTCGGCGGTTCGTTCGCAGGCTCGACCCTGACCCTGAAGGTGAACCGCCGCGACCTGGGAGGCCCGGGTCGCTTTGATTTCCGGATCGGCGCGGCGGCGGCGACCGGGGCCGATCCCGCCTACGACTTCGCTCCCGACATCGGCACGAGCCCCTGGAGCTACCAGGTGATCGCGCCCCCGCAGGCGGCGATGAAGCCGCCGGCGCGGTTGCGGAAGGCGTGCAGGCTGCACCCGCGACGCTGCAGGCTCACTCGACGATAGAAGGGGTCAGCTCAGCGAGCGAGTTGAGCGTGACGTCGGCGAGGGCTAGCGCGTCCTCGCCTGACGGATAATGCTGGTTCGGAATCGCGATCACGCGGATGCCGGCGGCCTTCGCGGCGCGGATGCCGTTGCGCGAGTCCTCGACGGCGGCGCAGCGCTCCGGCGCTACTCCCAGTTCCCGCGCCGCCTCGAGATAGACATCGGGTGCGGGTTTCCCACGCGGGACTTCCTCCGAGGAGACGGTGACGCGGAAGAACCGGGCCAGCCCGCTCAGCTCGAGCACGAGGTCGATCAGCTCGCGGTTCGACGACGAGGCGAGCCCGAGCGGCCAGCGGGCGGCGAGCCGCTCGACGGCCTCCGAGGCGCCGTCGATCAGCGGTAGCCGCTTGCGGTACACCTCTTCGAGGCGCCGCACGACCTCGGCCGAGATCTCCTCCGGCGGGTCGGGGACGCCCAGCTCGTCGTGCATGTAGCGCGACCACTCGGCGGAGCTCATCCCCATCATCTCCGTATGAGCCTGCTCGTGCCAGCGACCGCCCCTCTCCTTGACCAGCTGCTTCCGGACCTCATCCCACACCTGCTCGCTGTCGAGCAGGACGCCATCGAGGTCGAAAATGACAGCCGAGATCACTCCGGCAGTCTTGACGATCTCTGCCGCTGCGGGACCGGGTTTAGCGGACGCGCCGCCATGTCGGCGCATCCTCTTGGACGGCATTCGCAAGCGAATGCCTGGCTTCGATCACGCGCCGACGTAGCCCCGGTCGACGTAGACAAGCGGTCGCTCGCGCGCACCCTCTTCGACGGATAGCACCTCGCCGACGAAGAACGTGTCCTCGCCGGCGGGCAGCTCGGCCGAGACGCGACCCGTCAGCCAGCCGATCGCGCCTGCCACGAGCGGTGGGCCGGCTCCCTCGCGGACGTCGATGCCTTCCCAGAGCGCGATCGGAGGCACGCCGCGCGCGAAGTGCTGTGCAACCGCTTCCTGTCCGGCGGCCAGCAGACTGACGCCGAACGCTCCGGAACGGCGCAGCAGCTCGTGCAGTGCCGCGCCGCGCCGGACGGCGAAGCCGACAAGCGGCGGCTCCAGCGAGAGCGGGATCAGGGTGCCGATCGTCAGGCCCAGGCGCTCGCCCTCGAGGTCGACGCCGACGATCGCGACCGCCGCGGGGAATCGCCGCATCAGCTCGCGAAGCTCTTCGCCGCCGACCACGGCGGCGATCTTAGGCGCGGCTCAGCCTGGCCGGTGGGACACTAATGCTGCCTACAGAGCTTGTCGCCGTTGAGAACCGAGTCGAGTTGGGAGTTCATCGCCGCCTCGAACGCGACGTCGTCGGAGTTGCTCGCGCTGAAGCCGTGCAGGGCGCTGTCGGTCCACATCACGTCGGGCGTGACGCCGGGACCTTTGGCGGTCAGCCGATACATGTCGCCGTAGCCCTCGGGGCGCACGCTGGTGAAGCCCGGGGGATGGGCGTAGCCGCCCGCGCCTGCGTTGTGCTTGAAGAAGCCGTAGCAGAAGACGCCGGACGGGTTGTGCGCGACGAAGGAGTTCTCGCGCCTCCAGCCGCTGCCGTACGCCGAGTTGTGGGTGTCTAGGTAGAGGAGCCGGCCGTAGCCGTCGGTGGGCGCCCCGAAATGGGTGGTGCCGAAGCCGTAGACGGGTTTGCCGAGATACGTGTAGCGCCCGAACAGATGGCGGAAACGGCCATGGTAGATCCAGTCCTGCCAGACCTCGACCTTGGCGAGGTCGGTCGTCCAGTGCGAGAGGTGGAGCTCCCACTGGCGCAGGCCGGTGGTCCAGGGCGTGAAGCCGAGGTCGGGCAGCTGAACCTGCCACTTCTGGAGCGCCCAGTAGCTGCCGTCCGGCGCCTTGCAGCCGGTGACCATCCACGCCAGCGCGGGGCCATCGTAGGCGCCGCAGCTGTTCCGGAAGGTCTTCCAGTAGAGCTTGTGGTACTTGCGCCAGCCGCCCGCGTAGTCGAGCTTGAAGCGCTGCTGGCTGATCGCCCGGTTGGGCTGCCGCGCGTTGATCGCGCCCCAGGCGAGCACGTGCTGCGTCTGACCGCGCACGGTTCGGTAGGTGACGAGCGCTTCGCCCTTGCTGTTGACCGCGAGCTGGATGTTGCGGACGTCGCGGTTGACGAGCTGTGAAGCCGAAGCGGGGGCGGCGAGCGCCGCCGCAAACGCAAGAGCCGGGAGAACCATCAAGGCACGAATACGCACGAAAGAGACCCCTCTCATAGGCAGATTTGGCCGCACGGTCTGCGTATCGGCCGGTCCGGCGTGGCGCTGTAGGCTCAGATCCCTCGTTTTGGGGGAGCCGTCTCCCCCGTTGATAGCGTCGCGCGGTGCGAGCAGGCCTGACCCGTCGGGAGCAGACCGAAATCGTGGTCGCCGCTGCCCTGGTCGCGATCGCCGGCGCGCTCGATCTCGCCGGCCTGAACGCGGTCCTGCGCTTCGTGGCGGCCGCAGTCGCGCTTGCGATGCTCGCCCGCCTCGTCGGCACGGCGACCGAGCAGCTCGGAGGCAGACTCGGGGCAGGCGGCGCCGGCTCAGTCCAGTCGGCGCTGGGGAACCTCCCCGAGTTGTTCGTCGCGCTGTTCGCACTCCGCAAGGGGCTCGTCGGTGTCGTCAAGGCGGCGTTGATCGGCTCGGTACTCGCAAACAGCTTGCTGGTGCTCGGGCTTGCCTTCTTCGCAGGAGGTCTCCGAAACGGCGTCCAGCGGTTCGACTCGCCCCGCGCGCGGACGATCGCGACGCTGACGCTTCTCGCCGCCGCCATCCTTTCCGTGCCCACGTTTGCGCACGTCCTGCAGGCTCCGGCCGCGGCGCACGAGAAAACGCTGAGCCTGATCTGCGGCGGCGTCTTGCTCGTCGTCTTCGTCTCGACGCTCGGGATCTTTCTGACGGGAGACGCCGTGGCGCCGGAGCCGCCGCGATGGTCGCTTACGACGACGATCGCCGTGCTAGCGGCGGCGGCGGCGGGCGCGGTGTTCGTCAGCGACTGGTTCGTCTCCGCGTTGGAGCCCGCGACCTCTTCACTGCACATGAGCCAGACTTTCGCTGGGCTGGTGGTCGTCGCGATCGCCGGCAACGCGGTGGAGAACGTCGTCGGCGTTCAGCTTGCCTTGCGCAACAGGCCCGATTTCGCGATTGCCGTGATCGTGAACTCGTCGCTGCAGGTGGCGCTGGCCCTGACCCCCGTGATCATGTTCGCGAGCCTCTTCTTCGCCACGAACCTGACCCTGGTCTTCCCGACGCTGCTGGCTATCTCTTTGCTCTTGGCGGCCTTCGTCACGGCGGTTGTTGTCTACGACGGTGAGAGCACCTGGCCCGAGGGCGTCGTCCTCGTCGGACTCTACGTCGTCATCGCGTCGGCGTTCTGGTGGGGCTAGGCGTCGTCTTCGAGCTCGTCGGCTAGGAGTGCACAGGCGTAGGCCTGCCAGGCGAGGCCGGCGTCGAGCAACAGCTCCTCCAGGGCAGGAGAGACGTTCGCAAGCCCCGCGGCGTCCTCGCGTAGCGCTTCCAACCCACGGCTGACCTCGGCGCGGCGGTCCGGGCGGTCGAGCTCGGCTGCGAGCGCGCTGACGGCACGGCCGTCCAACTCGAGCTCGCGGTGCGGATCGCCTCCCGCGGCGAGCAGGAGCATGGCGCGGCGCAGCGCCGGAGTCAGCTCGTCCGGCTCGACAAGCGGCTCAGGCGCCGCAAGCAGAGCGAGCGCGGGCCGCACGTCGGTTTCGGCACCGGCTTCGTCCAGCATCTGCAGCACGCCGACGACCACGCGTCCTCAAAACTAGACGAACGCCGCGCTAGGTGGCCGGAACGATCCGAGGCGAAGTCGAGCCCGCCGAACAGGTGCGAAGTGATTCCGGGGATGACGCCAAGGATCCCATTCGGAACGGGGCGCCGGTTTGGATCGCCTACGAGGCGAGCCGTTCAGGAGTCGCGGGATGCGCCCAGACCTCGCCGCGAAGGGCGAGGAATACCTCGACCACGATCGGGTCGAACTGCGTGCCGACGGCCTCCCGCAGCCGCTGGCAGGCCTCCTGGACCGGCAGTGCCTTCCGGTACGGCCGGTCGGTCGTCATCGCGTGGAACGCGTCGCAGACCAGGATGATCCGCGACTCCAACGGGATCTCGTCGCCCGAGATCCCATCGGGATAGCCCCGTCCGTCGTAATGCTCGTGGCAGCTTCGGACGATCGAGCGCACCTCCGCGAGGCGGTCGATCGGCGCCAGGATCCTCTCTCCGAGCTCGGGATGCTGCTGCATGATTCGCCGCTCCTCCGGAGTGAGCGGCCCCGGCTTGAGCAGGATGCTCGTCGGGATTCCGATCTTGCCGATGTCGTGGAAGAGCGCGCCCAGCTCGAGCTGCTTCAGCGACTTCGAGTCGAACCCGAGCGTCGTGCCGACCTTCAGGGCGGTGTCGGTGATCCAGCGCGTGTGCGACGACGTGTATTCGTCGTTCGCTTCGAGCGCGTTCGCCAGGGCGGCGACCGTCGAGACGAACGTCGCCTCGAGGTTTTCGAAGGTGCCGGCGTTGGTGATCGCCAGCCTCGCTTGGTGCGCGAGTCCTGCAAGGAGCCCGATGTGATCCTCGTCCAATTCGTGCGGTGCGTCGGGCGGAATCGCGGCGACGATGCAGCAGAGCCGCCCACCGTCGAGGTTGATCGGTGCGACCGCGAATGCCGTTCCGTCGTCGAGCTCCGGGATCCCGTGAATCGTCACTGCCGCGGCGTTGTCGAGCAAGAACGGCTCGTCGCGGTCGGCGAGCGGTCCCAGGCGTTCGGGGGCGATGCGAAGCGCGAGGATCCGTTCTCGACGGGCGGGCTCGAACCCCCACACCGCGCCGGGTAGGAGCTCCTGCGTCTGAAGGTCCTGGATCCAAACCGAGGTTCTGGGCGCCCCCAGGATCATCGCCGAGAGCTCGACCGTCCGGCGCAGCACCTCCGGCAGTCCTTCCGCCGTCGCCAGCTCGCGGCTGAACTCGAGCAGCTCCTTGAAGTGCTCGGCCTCGCGTCGCTGCGACTCGTACAGCCGTGCATTCTCGAGCGCGACCGCGGCATGGCCGCCGAGCACCTCGAGCAGCCGGACGTCGTCTTCGTCGAACTGGTCGCGGCCGAGCTTCGAGATCACGATCACCCCGATCACGCGCGACCCGTAGTTGAGCGGCACCGCGAGCAGCGATTCCTCCATCGGCTCGGTGCCGGGAATCGTGACCGCGTAGTCGCAGTCGAGCGCGTTGCCGATCAAGAGCGACTTCCCCTCCGCCGCTGCGTGGCCGGTGATCCCCTCGCCGACCCTTGACCGCGGAATCTCAACCTCGTGCCCGCCGCGCGAGGAGAGGATGCCGCGAAAGGCGATCGGGATGACATCGTCGCCCTCGACGATCGAGACTCGGCAGTTGTGGTAGTCGATCAAGCCTCGCAGCTCGTCGGCGATCGCCGTCCCGATCTCGCGGACGTCGTTCAGCCGGTTGAGCTTGCCGGCGAGGCTCTGCAGCATCTTCAGATGCGCGATCGAGCGGACGCGGGAGCTCGCGACCGAGGTCGTGTCGGGACGCTCGTACGTCGACTCGTCGAAGAGCACGACCAGATCCTTGCCCCGAGCCTTGGCGGTCATCATCGCCGCCTCGGCGCAGGCGATCAGTTCGCGCGGGTTGGACGCGTCGGACGGCCCCTCCGCGGCGCCGACCGAGACCGTGATCTTGCCCGCCGGGCCGAACTCGAGCTCCTTCAGCCGCTCGGTCAGCCGGTTCGCGAGCGCGACCGCGTCCTCGGTGCCGCAAGAGCCCATGACGACGCCGAACTCCTCGCCGCCGAGCCGGCAGACCAGGTCGGAGCCGCGCACCGCGGCGTTCAGCTGCGCCGCGAGCTCGCGTAGCACCTGGTCACCGACGCCGTGGCCGTAGATGTCGTTGACCTTCTTGAAGTCGTCGATGTCGAGCATCAGCAGCGCCACCGAATCCCGGTTGCGGCTCGCCCGGGTCAGCTCCGAGCGCACGTGCTCGTGGAAGTAGCGGTGGTTGTAGAGCCCGGTCAGCGAGTCGGTCTGGGCCTGCCGCTCGAGCCGCGCCCGTGTCTTGGCATTGTCGAGAGCCAGCGCGGCCGCGTCGCCGAACCGCTTGGCGAGCTCGAACTCCTCGCTGTCGAAGCTGGCGTGCTCGCCGAGCCGGTAGATGCTGAGGACGCCCTTGACGGAGTCGCGTGCGATCAGCGGCACCGTGATCAGCGCCTCTCGCTCGTCGGGCGGCGTGCCGGGCACGACCATCATTCGCGGGTCGAGGTGTGCCGCGTTCGTAAGCACGGGCTCGCGATGCTTCGCGGCCCAGCCCGCGATGCCGGTGCCGAACTCGATCTTGTTGCGCATGATCTGATCGGCCCAGCGGTCGCGCGCCAGCACCGGAACGAGCTCCGTCTGGGCCTCGTTCGCTTCGAAGATGCTGAGCGTGTCGTACGGGATCAGCTCGGCGAGCGTGTCCGCGATCCGGTCGAGCAGCGTGTCGAGGGCCTGCTCGGAGAGGACGTGGTGGAAGACGTCCGCGAGCCGTCGGTACGAGCCGACGAGATCATGCCGGTCGGGGAGGCCGTTTCCGGTCGCCGGAAGGCCGCCCGAAGGTGGCATGGAGAGAGCCGCAGCAACTCGGTCCACGCCTTTCATCTTTGGCGAAGCGCGACCGCATTTGACCCCCCGTCCGGGGGATCTCAGGTGGCCTGATTCCTGCTTCGGTAGACGGCCGCGCCGCCGACCCGTGCGACACGGCGGTACTCGCGCCGCAGCAGAGCGGCGGTGCGCCCGCTCGGGTCGAGCGTCGCGGGCGGCTGGACGACGAGCACGAGCTCCGCTCGCCGCGTCGCCAGCGCGTGGCGGACGGCCTGGAGGGCGCCGGGGATCGACGCGACGTTGCGCGACCAGAGATAGCGGACGGCGGGACGGCGGTCGGCGAGGTAGTAGAGGTCGGCGTCGGCCCAGATCGCGAGGACTCGTTCACGCGGGCGCGTGTGCGCGCGCACGTAGCGCGCGAGGACCGCGTCGTGGACCAGGTGCGGATCGGCCGGCCAGATCGTCTCCGCCTGCTCCGTGGGGGTCGCCCAGGCGACGGGCATCGTCAAGGCGAGCGTCGCAGCCGCGGCTGCACCTGCCGCTGCGATCGCGGGCCGCGGCGCCGAGAGCCAGAGGGTGCGGACGCCGACGGCCGCGAGCAGGGAGAGCGGCGGCACCAGCTGCAGGTAGTAGTGGGGGTGGAAGTTGCCGCCGCCGATCGCACCGAGGACCGCGGCGCCCAGCCAGATCCGTGCCAGGAGGGGCGAGCGCCGCCAGCCGACGGCCGCGAGCAGCGCAAGCAGACCGAGCGCCTTGCCGGCCGCAGGCAGCGAGAGCCAGAACTGGTGGGCCCGGCCGGTCAGCGATCCGTTCAGCAGCGAGTCGCCGTTGAAGCGGTAGCCGAAGACGGCGTAGAGCCAGTCGCTCAGCCGCGGCGCAGTGGCTGCGGCGATTGCGACGGGAACGAGCGCGCCGGCGACGAGCACGGCGGCGGGCGCGAGGCCGCGCCGCCGTTCGCGCCAGAGCAGGTACACGACCGCGGCGAGCCCGGCGTCGAAGGCGGACTGCTTGATCAGCACGGCGATCCCCGTCAACGCACCGGCGCCGGCGAGGTCTAGTAACAGTCTGTTACTTGCGAAAAACGGCTGAACGACCGGCCACCTTCGCCCTTGTGGCCGTGTCGAACCTAGTAACAGTCTGTTACTTGACCCTGCGCGCTCGCGGCCCTCGAGGTAGCGGCAGAAGCAGAGGAGCGAGAGCACCGCCGGGAGCGACGCCAGGAGCTCTCCCGAGAGCGTGAACGATTCGATGAACGGCGAGCCCCCGACGGTTGCAGCCAGCAGCCCGGCTGTGACGGCCGTTATCCTCCCGCGGGCCAGTCGGAGGGTGAGCAGCATCGTCGCGGCGACGACGAGCGCCGCGACTACCGCTGCGACTGCACGCATTGCCAACGGGGAGCCGCCGATTAAATGGAGAGCGCGAAAAACGAGTACGAGACCTTGCGGGCGGTCGACCCAAGCACCGCCGTAGAGGGTCGCGCCGTGGCTCCACAGCCGGGCGACCTCGGCATAGCCCCCCTCGTCGGCGGTGAGTGGAGCCTTCCAGAAGGGAAGCCGTACGAGTACGGCGAGGACGACCGCGAGGCCGCCGAGAAGTGGGGCCCACCGCGCGAGGACCTGGATCGCCGCACGGCGCTGCTCGCGTCGGCCGGGCTGATCGTCGCGCTCGGGATCGCGATCTGGCTGTTCGGGCTCGGCCTCACGCCTGACCGCTACCTGCTCGCGCTGTTGGTTCCCGCGCTCGTGCTGCGCCGGGGACGTCGCTATCTGCTCGATTTCGTTCCCTTCGCCGCGTTGCTGGTGATCTACGCGCAGTCTCGCGGAATTGCCCACCTCTTGCGTCCCCATCCTTTTTACCTACCCCAGCTGGACGCGGACAAGTTCCTCTTCGGCGGGGCCGTTCCCTCCGAGTCCCTGCAGCACTGGCTCTGGGACGGGACGCAGCAGTGGTACGACCACGTCGTGCTCGCAGTGATGCGGCTTCACTTCATCGTCCCGCCCCTGCTCGCGTTCCTGCTCTGGGTCAAGCGACGAGCGCTCTTCTACCGCTTCGCGGCGACGATGATCGCGCTCTCGTTCGCCGGCGCGCTGACCTTCCTGCTCTACCCGGCGGCTCCGCCGTGGGCCGCGGGCGAGAAGGGGCTGCTGCCGGGCCTGATCCGGATCCCGCACAACCCGGCGCCCGATCCCTCCGGCGCGCACGGCTACCACGCGATCTCGGTCTCGAGGTTGATCGACCCGAACCCATATGCGGCCGTTCCATCGCTCCACGCCGGCTATGCGTTCCTCTGCTTCCTCTTCGTCGTCACGATCGCGTGGAAGACGCGCTGGCGCTGGTGGGCTCTCGGCGTCGGTGCGATCTACCCGCTCGCACAGTCGTTCGCAGTGGTCTACACCGGCAACCACTACGTCGTCGACCTGATGCTCGGCTACGTCTACGCCGGCGCTGCCCTGGCCGGCGTCTGGTGGTTGTGGCGACGCCGGCGCTTGCCCGAGTAGCCTCGCGGAGGCGCGGACGCGCGCCGTCACCGGGTCGCGATCGCGCTGATCGCGTACGCAGGCCCGTGCAGTGGCAGGACCTTGTCCGGGAGTGCGTAAGCGACATAACGGTGCGTGGCGAAGAAACGCGGGTGACAAGCCTGGAGCTCGAGCAGCTCGTGGCGGGGCGAGCGCAGCACCGATAGGTCGTCGGCCGCGACAACGCGGTGGCTTCTGATTCGGTACACGAACGTGGCGTACGGCAGTCGCAGCGTGACGCTGTCGCCACGCCTTAGGCGCTCGATGTGCGAGAACGGTGCGAGGAAGGTCGTCCGATGTCCGGCGATGTAAACGAGTCGTCCCTCTCCGGGCATGTACGTCTGAAGCTCGCGGCCCGGCCCTTTCTCGAGCGAGCTCTCGTCGGTGCCGTCGACAAACACCATGTTCAGGTGCAGCCGCGGGACGATGATCCGGCCAATCGCCTGGCCCTGGTGGGTTGCCAGCCTGTATCTCCGTGCCTCCTCGGCGATCGTGCGCCGAACGACAGCGAGTGAGGCGCTCTCCAAGCGGCGCGCGTGATAGCCGGCAACGAGGCGGTCGTATTGGCCTGCGAGCCGGTGTTGCTCGAACTTGGTGTAGAGCGCGGTGAAGGGGTCCTGCCAGCGCCAGACGACTAACGCCCAGACCACCGCTCCGAGACCGCAGACGACGAGGGCGGTGCCGAGAACACGAAGACCTCTTCTCATCCTGCTCTCTCCACGACCACAGCAGGGATACCCGTCGAGGGAAAGGAGTAGTCGTCGGCCGAATCGGCGTTTCGCGTTTGGAGCGGAGGGGGATATCTGCTTTGAAAGTGACGGCAGCCTGGTGCGAAAGCCGCCTGAAGCTCCAGGTCGGATGGGAAAGGGGGATGAAGTGAAGTCACGAATCGCCACCGCGTTAACGGTCGCTGTGGTGTCTGCGGCCTGGACCGTGACGGCGGCGGCGGGTAACCCGCACGGCGTTCCGCCCGGGCAGCAGAAGGCAAGCGACTCGACGGCCGCTACCGCCTCGAACAGTACGAGCGTCGCCGCCAAAGCACCGGCCAAGGCGCCGGTAAAAGCCGTGGGCGCCAAGACAAACGCGCGTGCAGCGGCGCATGCCAAAGCAAACGCTCAGGTTGGTCGCGGTCAGGCGTCTGTCTCGGCCGCTACGACGGCCCCGGTACAGACCGGCGTCAAACCGTCGAGCGTGACCAGCCATAACACTGTCGCGCCGGCGTCGTCGAACCAGACGAAGCTGTACGGCAACGGCAAGACAGCTGGACAGATCGCGACCCAGGCCGGGTTCGGGAGCGCGAATCTGTACGGACCCGGCAACAGCCAGCCCCACAAGGTGATCTGCGGTCC
>WNGJ01010462.1_pt1 | contig 11480 bp, 10 predicted proteins | sample 5400611 | NCBI WGS metagenome assembly WNGJ01 (sample SAMN13153375, study PRJNA577476) | soil metagenome | isolation source: 40 cm soil or saprolite under Garry oak tree replicate 1 | place: USA:California | collected 2016-06-15 | reverse complement strand
ACACCGCGCAGGAGCCCGAGGTCCTCGACGTCATCGCGTTCCTGACCAAGATGGGCGCGCGGATCACCGGCGGCGGCACCGGCTTCATCACCGTGCACGGCGTGGACGAGCTGACCGCGGTCGAGCACACCGTGATGGCGGACCGGATCGACGCCGGGGTGTTCGCGATGGCCGCGGCGATCACCGGCGGCGAGATCAACCTGGTGGGGGCCTCGCTGGACCATTTCGGGGTGGTCCGGTGGAAGCTGGAGCAGATGGGGGTCGAGTTCGGGACCAACGGCGCCGTGGTGTCGGTCCGGATGGGCCAGCCGCTGCGCCCGATCAACGTCATCACCAGCCCGTACCCCGGGTTCGCCACCGACCTGCAGTCCCCGATCATGGCGCTGGCCTGCCTGGCCGAGGGCACCTCGTACATCCGCGAGACGATCTTCGATGGGCGGTACACGCTGGTCGGCGAGCTGGTCAAGATGGGTGCGTCGGTCGAGCTCGACCGGGGCGCGGTCGTGGTGCACGGGCCCGCTGGTTTTACCGGCGCCGAGGTCGTCGCGCACGACCTGAGGACCGGTATCGCGCTGGTGCTGGCCGGGCTGGCCGCCGAGGGCGAGACGCTGGTCACGCCTTGCTACCCGATCGACCGGGGGCACGCCAACATCGCGCAGCGGTTCAACGCGCTGGGCGCCGACGTGACCGCTGTTACCGTCTAGGCCTTCCGGGGTATTCAGCTGCTGTTTCTGCTTGTTCTGTGGCATGACAAAATGCCCACGTTGCCCCCGGACGAAGAGGAAGCACGATGGAGCAGCTGACGACGCGCATTGGCATCGAGCCCGGCCTTGGCCTAGTCGGCCGGTTCGGTGACACGGTCATCGTGATCCCTCGCGGCGAGGCGGCGGGTTCCGCCTCGGCCTCGGCTGGGGTCACCCAGGAACTGCTCGGCCTGGCCGCCGAGGTCGGCTCCGACCGCCAGGCGCCAGCCAACGCGATCGCGAGCCGCCTGGCCGCCTGGGTCATCGGCCACATGTCCGGGGACGCTCCCGCGTTCGGGATCGTGGCCCCGATGCGCGACGGCGTGGTCATGTTCCTGCGCGGCGCGGTGTGGTGCACGATCACCGATGGCGGTGCGACCCGCGAGGTATCCGGAGAGCAGGCTCTGACCTGGGTCGACCTGATCGTGCCCGGCACGTTCGAGCGGCTCGCGATCGGCGGCGCGGCCGGCCGGCCGGTCCAGGCGGACCCGCTGTCCGACCTGCGGGCCGGGGTGGTCCCGGGCCAGGGCTTCGTGCTGAGCCGGGCCGCGGGCGTGCCCGGACCTGGACCGGCCTTCGCCGAGCCGCAGGCTGGTTTTGCTGAGCCCGAGGCTGGCTTCGCCGACGCCGTGAGCGCGTCCCGGGCGGAGCCGGCCGTGGCCGCCGCCGAGCCAGCCGCGCCCGTCGCCGACGGCGGCTCCGGCAGCTTCGCGTGGCCACCGTCCGAGGAGATGCCGGGGCAGGCGGCGGACCAGCCGCAGGAGCCCTGGGCGCTACGGGCCGAGCCCCCGGACCACGAGCCCGAGCCTCCGGATCGCCAGCTCGAGTTCTCGGTCGGACCACGAGCCCGAGCCTCCTCCGGACCGCCAGCCCGAGTTCTCCGACCGCCAGCCCGAGCCCTCGGACTACCAGCCCGGGCCCCCGAACCACCAGCCGACGATGGTCGTGCGGAACGGTGAGCACGAGATGGCCCCCGGCCGGGCCGAGTCAGATCCGGCCCCGGCCGTTCTGCCCACGACCGTGTCACCGGCGATGCAACCCCAGCCGACGGCGATGCAGGCGCCGCTGGGCGTGCTGACGTCGCCGGACGGACCGCCGATCGTCCTGGACCGCGTCTACGTCCTCGGCCGGGAGCCGCGGCAGGATCCCGCGGTGGAGAGCGGGGAGGCCGCGCCGGTTCAGCTGGAGGACCCGGACCACGTGATCTCGCGGGTGCACGCGTACGTCTCGGTTGAGAACGGCGTCGTGCTGGTCCGCGACGCGGACTCGATGCACGGGACCTACTTCAGCCCGCCCGGCGCTGAGCAGTGGACGCGGATCGGCACCGAACCCAGCCCGCTCCCGCCCGGCTGGAGCCTGCAGATCGGTCCGCGGGTTTTCACCTTCGAGTCGGCCGAGTCCGACGATGACCGGTGACGCCCTCCTGACCGTGCCGGCCGCGTAGCCGCATGCGGGTCCTCATCCTCGGCGGCACCCTGTTCATCGGGCGGCGGATCGCGCTGGAGTTGCTGGCCCGGGGCGACGACGTGATGGTCGTGCACCGGGGGCAGACCGAGCCGGCCGAGCTGTCCGGCTGCGCGCATGTGCATGTTTCTCGTACGGCCCTGGCCGATGCGGCTGATCAGCTGCGCGCGTGGCGCCCGGACGCGGTGATCGACACGCGGGCGATGACGGCTGCTGATGCTTCGGCGGTGCTGCCTCACCTGCCCGACGCGCACCTGGTGCTGCTGTCCAGCATCGACGTGTACCGCGCCTACGAGCTGCTGCTGGCCGAGGGTATGGCACCACCGGCCTTACCGTCGGCCAGCGGGTATTCGGACTGACCGACTGGACCCGTAACGGATCACTTGCCGAGTACGCCGCGGTGGAGGCCCGCAACCTCGCTCCGCTTCCGGCGGACGTCGACCACATCGTGGCCGCCGCGCTGCCGATCTCCGGGCTGACGGCATGGCAGGGCCTGTTCGACCACGGCCGCCTCACGGGCAGGCCAGACCGTCCTGATCCATGGCGCCGCGGGCGGTGTGGGGTTGATCGCGGTCCAGCTCGCGCGCGAGGTGGGAGCTCGAGTGATCGGCACTGGCCGGGCCGCTGACAGGGACACCGTACTCGGTCTCGGCGCGGATGCCTTCCTGGACCTGCAGGCCGACGACCTGGCGGATGCCGGAGCGGTCGACGTGGTCTTCGACGTGATCGGCGGCGAGATCCTCGACCGCTCGGCCACGCTGGTGCGCGCAGGCGGCGCGCTCGCCCACCTGCACCTGGCGATCGTCCGTTGCCCGGGGATGACGGTCATGCGCCCCTTGAAGGCGTAGAGCTTGGCGACGCTCTGCGCACGGCACACCCGACCACTTCGTAGCCCCGGTCAAGGGCGTGCCGGACCATGTATTGTCCGAGCTTCCCGGAGGCCCCCACGATGCAGACTCTCGTCACAGGCATCCCTCTCGTTCGCCGGAACCGGCTATGGCTGCACAGGCGCAGTCTGCGCGTCGTAGGCAAGATCCATCCGCCGTCCTGGTGGCGGTTGCCAGATCTCCATGCCATCTGCACACGTCCTGCATCGCTCCTACACACGCGCGAGTTGCGGTGCTGTAACGAAGGCCACGGCTCGCAGGGGGGAATCGGCAGCGGCTGGTGGCGTGGCTTGGCTGCGGCGAGCCGGTGCGTCTCTCTCCTGAAGAGTAATCTGCCCGAACGTTACCCGTCACTTTGAGTAGCGTCCGCGGAGCGACCTGGGCTAGAGCCGAGGCGCTTCCAGACTGGAGCAAGGGCCTCACGAGGTGATCAGGGAGGGACAGATGACGACGCAGACGAAGACGCTGTACGACCGGCTCGGCGGTGGCGACGCGATCAACGCGCTAACGGAATCATGGGTGGCCCGGGTCGGGGGCGATGACCGGGCCAACGGCAAGTTCGTACGGACCGACATCGACCGGCTCAAGAAAGAGGTCGTCGACCAGCTGTGTGAGGCCACCTCCGGCCCGTGCACGTACACCGGCCGGAGCATGCTGGAGACGCACGACGGGATGAAGGTCACGGCCGGCGAGTTCGATGTCGTCATGCAGCATCTGGGGGCGGCGCTCGACGAGCTCAATGTCCCTAAGACAGAGCAGGACGAGCTGGTCGACCTGCTCAGGCCGATGCGCGACGACATCGTCGAGGTCGAATCGCCGGAGACGGGAACGCCGCTTCCCGACAGCTACCAAGCCGCGCCCCCACTGAGGTGATCGGCATGGTCCACTCGGATTATTACACAGAAGCGATCCACGGAAAGCATGAATACCTTGATCTCGGCCACTTCGAGTTCGAGATGGGAGCCTCGCTCCCCAACGCCAGACTCGCCTACAAGACACACGGAAAACTGAACGCGGCAAAGAACAACGCGATCCTGTTCCCGCATATGTACTCGGGAACACCACTCGCAATGGAACGCTTCATCGGGGAGGGACGGCCGCTCGACCCGAACAAGTACTTCATCATCCTGCCTGGCCAGTTCGGCAACGGCTTCTCGTCCTCGCCGAGCAATACTCCTCCCCCATCGGACCGAGGCGCCTTCCCGCAAGTTACGATCGGCGACGACGTGCGTGCCCAACACTTGCTCGTAACCGAGACGTTCGGCATCGAAAAGCTACAACTTGTACTTGGCTGGTCGATGGGAGCCGAGCAGACCTACGAGTGGGCCGTTCGGTACCCGGACATGGTGCTCCGAGCGATCCCATTCGCCGGAACGGCCAAGACCACGCCACACGACTGGCTCTTCGTGCGCATGCATGAGAATGTCATCAAAGCAGACCCCGCCTGGCGGGGCGGTTTCTACGATGACCCGGCTGAAGTGCGCGCCGGCCTCAAGGAGCACGCGGAGGTGTGGTCCGTCATGGGCGTCACCCAGCAGTTCTACAAGAACGAGGACTGGCGGGAGGTCGGGTTTTCTTCGCTCGACGACTTCATGCGCAACTTCTGGGAGGCATGGTTCATCCCCATGGACCCCAATAACCTCCTCACGATGGCATGGAAGTGGCGGCACGGCGACGTCAGCAAGCACACTGGCGGCGACCTGGCCGCCGCGCTGGGCCGGATCAAAGCCAAGACGTTCGTGACCCCGTTCGCGGGAGACATGTTCTTCCCAATTTCCGATCACGAGGACGAGCAGGCCCTGATCCCAGACAGCGAACTGCGGGTCATCGACAGCACGTGGGGCCATTTCGCGATGTTCGCGATAACCGATCGGGACCGCGAGGCGATCGACACCGTGATTGGCGACCTCCTCGCGACGAAAATCGCCACATAGACCTTTCGGGTCAAGGAGTGAACCCCGTAAGGCTGCCCGAAGTCTCCGGTGCCGCGAGGATATCCCGGTGCCGCCCGCCTGTGGCGTCCTCAAAGACCAGAACGTGTATCAGGACATGGCAGGTCCCGGGGTGGTGTCATGGCTAGAGGTGCTTATAGCTGTCAGTTGCAACTTGGGTTGCAATCCATATGCGTACAGCAAAGTCCGTAGCCGTCTGCACAAGCGCATGAACTGCGTAGATAGACGATCATAGACATGCAGGGAAACCCGAAGCCGGACTCATGATCCGCTGGATCACCAGTGCGGTCCAAACTCTTGCCGTGGCCGCGTGGCAGCTGTGCGACCGAAGGTTGCTAGCTCCGTACGGAGCGTCACACGGACGCAGGTGCGTACGATGTTCGCTACGGGCCTGGGCATCGCCCGCGTGTGATCACAAAGGCCGTTGGAGATCGTGGCGGCGTAGGCACCATGGGGCGGCCTGGGCTCTGAATACTGCCTGGTGCGGTGAACGCGCCGGTGTCGGCGCTTAGCAACAACTCGGGTAATGGCAGTGCTACGGGGAGTTCCTCCGCGTCGGGCAGCCACTCGGCAGGTCGCTGGTCTCGGTGAACGCGCCGGGGTCGGTCAACCTGCCGGTCTTCGTGCTGAGCAACGGCTCGGGAAACGGGTCGGCGACCTGACCCCCTAGGTAAAGGCATCCCTCCGGCCGGGCCACGGGAACCCGGCCGGAGGGATGCCCCGTCGGGATCTCGCGATGTAGCTTGCTTCCATGGTCCGGGAGGATCCCGAGGCGCTGCTGCGCGCGATGGTGGCTCCGCTGAGCATGGCGCGGCGCGGCGAGCCGCTGCCTGGCGTGCCGTTCAGCCGGGAGGCGGTGGCCAACGCGTTCGTGATGCTCGGGCTGCTGCCGGAGGCGCGGGCCGAGGAGATCCTGGCCGGGTACCGGCCGGAACTGGAAGCCAAGGGGTTCCGGCTGGGGGTGCTGACCGGCGAGCTGAGCGTGCGGCCGGGTGCGCACGGGTACCAGGACGCGCTCGCGGCGAGCCGGGACGAGCTGACCGGGATTCCGCTGGCCGTGGCCATTGGCCCGGTGCCGATCGCGTTCGGCGACACGGATCTGGAGCTCACCGGGGCGACGCTGACCCCGGGCGGGGTGAAGCTGCGCTTGCGCGCCGTCATACCGGACCCCGGTGAGCCGCCCCGGCGCCCCATCCGCGGACGGCCAGGTCTGCAGCTGGCCGAGGAGACCAGGTTCGAGCTACCAGGGCAGCGGTTCGCCGCGGAGGTCAGGTCCGGACTGCGGGTGACCGATGACCTGGGCCGGACGTACCGGCTGGGGCCGGTGAACTGGGGCGACGCTCGCGGGGAACCGGGCCGGCGGCGGTGGCACGGCGAGGTGCTGGCGGAACCGCAGCCCGCGGGACCCGCGACCGGGGGCACCGCGACCGGGGGTACCGCGACCGGCGGAGCTGTGCGCTGGCTGGAGTTCGCGGTGGCGAATAGCCAGGCCGTTCGGGTCGTCATGCCTCCTCCCGTGCCGGCCGAGACGGGTCCGGCGGAACCGCCGTGGCCAATGCCGGCCGAGGCCTACCTGGCGGAACTGGCGTCCGTCACGTCGGTGTCGATCGCCACCGGCGACGCCAGCGTGGAACTCGACACCGCGAAGATCGTCGCCGCGGTGGCGGACGCGCTGCTGTGGGCCGGGGCGCTGCCGCCGGACAGCGCCGTGCTTTCCGAGCGGCCGAAGCCCTTCGGCTGGCAGGAGGAGCTGGCGGAGTTGTGGGGCCGTCAGGCAAACCTGCGGGCACGCGACGGCAAGCCGGAACGGGCCGGGCTGGCCGTGGCGCTGCCGCTGCGGCGCGCCACGGCGGTGATCGAGAGCATCGCCGCGCACGGCGAGCTGGTGTCCGTCGAGCTGTACGGGCATCCGTGGGTGAGCGGCGAGTACTGGCCGATGATCGCGCCGAGTTTCCAGGTGCGGGCGACCGATGACACCGGGGCGGAGCACCGGGGCATGCCCGGCAGCGGCGGCGGGACGCCCGAGTGCAGCCGCGACTTCTGGTTCTGGCCGCCGGTGCCGCCGGCGGCGAAGCGGATCCGGGTGACGGTCAGCACGTTGTGGGAGGCCGCCTGGGCCGAGCTCGCTATCCCGGGGCGAGCCTAGGGCTAAGCGTTGCGGTGCGGATAGGCGCGAGCCACGGCCAGGAAGGCGTCGTTGGCTTCGGCGTCGCCGATGCTGACCCGGGCGCCGTCACCGGCGAACGGGCGGATGGCGATGCCCTCGTCGAAGCAGGCCGCGGCGAAGTCCAGGGTGTGCTCGCCGAGGCCGAGCCAGACGAAGTTGGCCTCGGTGGGGGGAACCTCCCAGCCGTCGGCGATCAGCGCCTCGCGCACCCGGGTCCGCTCCTTGACGGTCTGCTCAACCCGCTCGAACAGCTCGTCCTCGGCGGCCAGCGAGGCGATCGCGGCGGCCTGCGCGATGCTGTTCACGCTGAACGGCAGCATGACCGTCCGGGCCGCGGCCGCGACCGGCTCGTGCGCGATCATGAACCCGGTGCGCAGGCCGGCCAGGCCGTAAGCCTTGGAGAAGGTGCGCAGGACCGCGACGTTCGGCCGGTCGCGGTAGAGGTCCAGGCCGTCGGGCACCGCCTCGTCGCGGATGTATTCCCGGTAGGCCTCGTCGAGCACGACCAGGCAGTCGCCGGGCACCTGGTCGAGGAAGGCCTCGAGCTCGGCGGTGTGAACTACGGTGCCGGTCGGGTTGTTCGGGTTGCAGACGAAGATCAGCCTGGTCCGCGGGGAGATCGCGGCCGCCATCGCGACCAGGTCGTGGGTATCGTCGCGGAGCGGGACCCGGACCGATTCGGCGGCGGCCAGGTCGGAGAGGATCGGGTACGCCTCGAAGGAGCGCCACGCGTACATCACCTCGGCGCCGGGCTCACCGACCGCCTCGAGGAGCTGCTGGGTCACCCCGACCGAACCGCACCCGACCGCGACGTGCTCCGCCGGGACGCCGAACTTGTCGGCGATGGCCCCGATCAGGGCCTGCGCGCCGTTGTCCGGGTACCGGTGGACCGATCGCGCCGCCTCGGCGATGGCATCCACCACCGAGGGCAGCGGCGCGAAGGGAGTTTCGTTAGATGACAGCTTGTGCGTCTGTCCGCCCGGGCTGACCGGTGTCCGGCCCGGCTTGTACACGGGACAGGTATCGAGCACCGAACGGAAACGTGGTGACGCGTCAGTCATTAGGATCGCGGCGTACATGCCCGGCCTTCAGGCCGTGGAAGAGACGCCGCCTCACCTCCCCGGAAAATGTCAGTGGTCATCGCTACTATATTCGCATGTCCAGGTACCGGCTGCTCCCCACGCCCGCCCAGGAAGCGGTGCTGCGGGACCATTGCGCCCATGCCCGGTATGTATGGAACCTGGCTGTCGAGCAGCACGCGCACTGGCACCCTGGCCGGGCAAACGCGCCCGACTACCTGGAGCAATGCCGCCAGCTGACCAAAGCACGGGCAGAGTATCCGTGGCTGGCCGCGGGCAGCCAGATGGTCCAGCAGCAGGCGCTGCGGGACTTCGCCCAGGCGATGGCCGCGTTCTTCGATCCGGGCAACCCGACCGGGCGGCCGACGTGGCGGAAGGCCGGGCGGGATGAAGGCTTTCGGATCGTCGGGAAGCGCGGGCGGCAGTGGGACGTGCGCCGTGTGTCCCGCCACGTGGGCGAGGTGCGGGTGCCGAAGGCCGGGTGGGTGCGGTTCCGCTGGTCCCGTCCGGTGCCGCCAGGGGTGAAGTCCTACCGGGTGACCAGGGACCGAGCCGGGCGCTGGCATGTTGCCTTCTCCGCCATCCCCGAACCGGTCCCCGCGCCGGGCAACGGCCAGGTGGTCGGCGTCGACCGCGGTGTCGCCGTCAGCGCGGCCCTGTCGACCGGCGAACTGTTGCGCGTGCCCGGCCTGACCGCGCCGGAGAGCACCAGGCTGCGGCGGCTGGAGCGCAAGCTGGCCCGCGCCCGGCGCGGCTCTGGCCGCCGCAAACGGGTGAAGGCGGCCCTCGCCCGGCTCAAAGCCCGCGAGACCGACCGGCGCAGGGACTGGGCCGAGAAGACCAGCACCCGGCTGGCCCGCGAGTTCGACCTGATCCGCGTCGAGAATCTGAACGTCACGGGCATGACGCGGTCGGCCAGGGGAACCGCGGCCGAGCCAGGCCGGAACGTCCGCGCCAAGTCCGGGCTCAACCGGGGGATCATGCGGTCTGGCTGGGGCCTGCTGGTGCGTCGCCTGCAGGACAAGGCCCCCGGCCGGGTGGAGAAGATTGATGCCGCGTTCACTAGTCAGCGTTGCTCGGCGTGCGGGCATGTCGCAGCGAAGAGCCGCAAGAGCCAAGCCCTCTTCGCCTGCGTCGCCTGCAGTTTCGCCTCCCATGCTGACGTGAACGCGGCCCGGAATATCGCCGCAGGGCATGCGGTGACTGCGCGGGGAGGCGACGGGGCTGCCCGGCCCGTGAACCGCGAACCTCAACCGCTACTCCTGCCGGCGTAGTAGTTGGAATCCCCGCCCGTCAGGGCGGGGAGGATGTCAAGTCACCAGTCTGCACCAGCCCCGTCAAACTAGGACAGCGACTGGTGGGCGTACGCGTAGGCCTGGCTGGCCAGCTTCTTCGCGCTCGCCTGCGTGGCGTCGGGGCCGACGATGGTGACCGCGCCCACGAACCCGTCGGCGCGGTAGACCACCGACCAGACGTTCACCTGGGAGTAGCCCGCGGCCTTGACGTTCAGTGCCCGGGCCTCGTTGCCCAGGCCGGCGATCGGGGATTCCTTCACCGAGTAGTGGAAGGTCTTGCCGCCGACCGAGGCGGTGTAGTGCTCGCAGCCGGTCGGCAGCTTGTTGCCGAGCGCCGACGAGGCTACGTCCGGCGTCGCCGAGACGAGCACCTCGGATACCACCGCAGCCGGCTAAGGCGGTCGCGCCCAGCAGGGCCAGTGCGGTGGAGGCCAGCGCGGGTCGCTGCCAGTGACGTTCGGACATGGATAAACCCTTCTTACGCTACGAATTTTTCCGGACTCGAAGCGTGAGATTAGCCTACGGCGGGTGATCAGCACGGTGCTTTGAGTAAACAACTCGCCGAACATCCCAACCGGGCCGAGTGCGGGCGCGAAACTGCTGGATACGGGGCTATGGGGGTGGCTGGTGCGGGGCGGCTTCGCGGCGGCGCCAGTCGGGCGGCAGGGCGATCTCGAGGACGTCGTCGACGGTGATCACGCCGAGCAGGCGGTGCCGGTCGTCGACGACCGGGATCGTGATGAGGTTGTAGTCCGTCATCAGCACGGCGACGTCGGTGATGTCGGTGTCCGCGCCGACCCGGATCGGGTCGGTGTCGCAGACCTCGATCAGGGCGGCGTCCGGGTCGGCCTGCACCAGGGTGACCAGCCGGGCCACACCGCGCAGGCAGCCGTCCTCGTCGACCGCGTGCACGCTGGTCAGCGCCTCGGGCTGGAGCAGCGCAGACTCGCGCACCCGGGCCAGCGCGCCCCGTACGGTGACCATCCCGGGCAACGCGACGAAGTCCACCCCCATCAGGCCGCCGGCGCTGGCGCTGGCGAAGCCCATCAGGGTCAGCACCTTCTGCCGCGGCCCGGGCGGCAGCAGGTCCAGGACCGGCTGCCGGCGCTGCTGCGGCAGCTCGGCGATCGCGTCGGCCGCGTCGTCGGCGCGCATCCGGGCCAGCACCTCGGCGATCTCGAAGTCGGTGCGGGCGCCGAGGAGCCTGGTGGCGAGGTCTTCGTCGAGTTCCTCGAAGACGTCCGCCTCGAGTTCGGGGTCGGCGCGCACCCGGCCGAGGATCTCGGTCTCCTCTTCGGCCGACGCGCTCTCCAGCAGGTCGGCGATCTGGGCCGGCTTGAGCCTGCGGATGCGGGCGAACGGGCCGCGCAGCAGCGCGCTGCCCTCGTGCCCGATCAGCCACTCGAAGTCGTGCCAGTCGCGGGAAGCACCCGCGCCGCCGCCCCGGCCTGCGGGAGCCTCCGGAGCGAGCAGGCCGAACATCCGGCGCGGCCGGGTGTCCACCCCGGCCACGATCCAATCGGCGCCGTCCCGTGCCAGCTCCAGATCGGCCGCGCGGACCAGGCGGGCGTTCGGCACGTCGATGAGCCGGTGGCCGAGCACGTCCGCGCGGAGCAGCACCTCACCGTCCCTGCGCCCGAAGTGGCGCAGCGAGAGCCGCGCGCTGGACAGCCGCAGCGGGTCGCCGTCGAAGCTGCTGACCTGGTCGATCGGCACGAAGATCTCGCGCCCGCCCACCGCGGCCACCAGGCCGGTGACGAGCGGGTAGTCCGCGCCCCTGAGCCGGACGATGACGTCGGCCAGCCGGCCAAGGGACCCGCCGCCGCGGTCGGTGACCGGCCGCTTGAGCAGCCGCGACAGGCGCAGCGAGGCCTGGCTGCCCGCCGGGGCACC
>WNGJ01007685.1_pt1 | contig 11480 bp, 9 predicted proteins | sample 5400611 | NCBI WGS metagenome assembly WNGJ01 (sample SAMN13153375, study PRJNA577476) | soil metagenome | isolation source: 40 cm soil or saprolite under Garry oak tree replicate 1 | place: USA:California | collected 2016-06-15 | reverse complement strand
GGACGTGAGCGCGCCGGCGGCGGCATCGATGATATGGGCCGAGACAGTGTTGGAGCCAGAAGTCAACACATACTCAAAGCGTCCGCAATCCATGACCACCGTGGTGACGTTGGCGTTCGTGACCGCAGCGCTTCCCGTTCCGTTCGCGACGGTATGTGGGAATCTAATTGGAACCCGGCCGGAGTGTGTCACCCAAGGGTTGGATGTAGCGGCCAAGGGTAATTACCGCGAACCACAGGAACAATGAACTCGCCGCGATCAGCTTGGCGGAAATCGGCGCGTCTTCCCCGGGACCCAGGTTCTCGACTCCCTCGAAAATGCCCGCCAAGTAGAACATCGCCGCATTCAATCCAAGCAGCAATAGGGACAACATCTTGAGCCAAAAAACCCCGCTGTAGATGTAATTCTCGGGCAGACCTATAAAAGCCAGCAGGCCCGTTAAAATATTGACGCCCAATCCAGCCATGGCCCAGGGAAGAAACCGGTGCAGTGGCGCGATCGGGAGTTGCTTCAGAAATCCCATGATGCGTATATCGAGCAGTCCAACCGTCCCAACGATCATGATGAGTCCGAGAAAATGCAAAATCATCATGAACGTCCACCACCACTTACTGAAGGTCACGGCTTCGCTGAATTTTTCTGGATTGGGCTCAAAATCGTGGATGATGGACCCGATGGTTCCTTCCGTTACTGTTCCTTCTGCCGTTGTCACCGTTTGGCCGGGCCGAACCTCCGGATGGCGGATATCACCACCCGTGTTCCCGGTTCTGGCCATGAGGCCCACCGTCAGAAGCGAAAAAAGCAGCACAGCTGTGACGTTCCAGTGTGGCGGTTGAGAGGTCCGCTGAGACTGCCACAGTCCAATCAAGGCGAGAGCGCCGGTGGCCTCCATAAACCACAATGACAGTAGCGCTGAGCCTTGGTGCCTCTGAAGCAAAGCGTCTGACACACTGGGTCCCTTGATCATTAGCTGCGCGCCAAAGCCACTCAAGAACGCCGGAATGGAGATGAGAGCAACGGCCCCGAAAACGATGTAGCTGCTCCGTCGCAGGTCGCTGTTCTTCCCAAGGAAAGAGACCAGGAACAGGCCAAGTCCAACCATGGTGCCGATAATCGGAAAATGATTCAGTAAAAGATGCAGGTGTGCATAATTCATGTGTAGCTCCCCAATGTATCTTCCGGCATGCTCCAAGCGGAGCCCGCACCCGATGCCCAATGCGGCCAACCTTTGGATATTTATTCACCGTGTTCCGGATCTAGGATCCCCATAGGTGGCCATAGAGCACATACTTGGAAGTCTCCGAGAGCAGGCGGCCCGCCGAGACGGCCCCAATCCAAAACGCAAGCGACCACGCCGCCATCATTTTCCCTTTCGCTATCATGGCCACTTCGTCCAAGCTGGCGTCCTCGAACACTTGGATATCCATCCTCCGCATCGTGAATACCGCGAGTCCAATGAACGACAACTTGATATAAAAATCGGGATTGGTGAGTGCTTTGGTCGGGTACGCGGTCAAAAGGAACAGGCCCGACGTGACATTTAGCGCGAGGCCCACCCACATAATGGCGAAAAGCCGTTTCAGCGGCTTGAGCGGAAGCGCGGACGCAATGCCAAGAATGCGCAAGTCAACAACCGCACTCGCGCCGACCACCAATGCCATGCCGAAGGTGTGGAATAGAAGGATGAAATAAAAACCAAATACCGAGGTGGATTCGCGGAGCCAGCTGCTGAGGGCGGTCTGCTCGATGGTGTTGAAAATTTCGGGGACAGCCAAGTTGATCTCCTTTTAATCCCGCACTGAATCCTGACCCTCGCGCCCCGATCCGAACAGGGCAGCAAACAGACTTCCAGCTCCCAGACACGAAACGACGATTTCTTCTGTAAACGCGATCTAGTATTCACGGCCTCGACTCGCGCGTCAAGGATGGATATTTCGCTCCAAAAGGGTGTTACTCTGCGTGGCAATTCGCTTTTTGACGGGTGCGGGTTTACGCGCCGTACTGCCCAGGCGGGCTGTTTTCCGGCTCGCCGCGCTTCTTTGGCGGGCGAGTGGCGCGTCGGCGGCTTGGAGCCTGCCAGAATATCGATCGGAAATAAAGAGCCCCGGACGCGCCTTTCCACGGTGATATCGGCAAAAAGAGGCAATCCCCTCAACAGAAAGATAGATAGAGCCGCTACTTGGGAGGATTAGGCGAGCGTCGGGTGCTCCAGGGAGGTTTTCACAGAGGCGTGCGCTTGTTTGTTCCGTTTCTGCTCATACATAAGCGCGTCGGCAAGTCTGAGCAATTCTTCGAGCGGTGGCTGGCGAACCGCCGGCACTTCGGCGATGCCAACGCTCAGGGAGAGGCGGAAGCGCGACGCAGACACCGCATTGGTGAAATCCACACGATGCTGCAAACGCTTGCGGACTTGCACGGCGGAGTCCTGGCACGCGTCGGTCATCAGAACGCAGAACTCATCGCCACCAACACGCCCAAGAATGTCCGATTGACGAAAGCATGCGCGCAGGATGTTTGCGGTCGCGGTCAATGCGCGGTTGCCCTCCAAATGGCCGTGGGTGTCATTGATTGATTTCAGATCGTCGAGATCCACAAATACTAAAAGGCCGGAGCCCTTTCGGAGGATCAAGCGCAATTGTTGTTCGGCCAGCGACAGAAAGCCGCGGCGATTGTGCAATCCGGTCAGGTCGTCGATCAGCGAGAGGATTTGCAGTGTCCTTTGCAGGCGATGGCGCTCGATGGCGTAACGCAACGAGCGCGCAAGTCCGGCGCCGTCGAGCCGCCCCTTCGAGAGGAAATCTTGGGCGCCTTGCTGAAGCGACTCAACTGCCAACGATTCGCTTTCAGAATCGGACAGGATCACGGTTGGCACTTGCGGCGCGGCTGTCGCAGCCGCACGAACCATCGCGCGGCCCCGCGATTGGTCCGGCCCGATATCCAGGAGCAGGATGTCGGCGCCTTCCCGGGCGAGGCACTGAGCTGCCGGGTCGATGCCGGGAACATGGGTGATGCGAAACTGGCTGGAGCCGTTGGACGCGAGCAATTCGCGCAACCGGTAAGCCTCCCGAGCTTCACTGACCAGGAGAATGTGTATCGGCTCTCCATTCATGGACACCGGACAACCTCATGATTCCCCGTGTCGGCCTCGGGTGTGGACTCCGCTTTTATGCTGAACGTCCCGATCAGATCGGGACGTGAAGCCCGCCTGAATTACTCACCTACCCTCGCGCGGCAGTGTGAACCCCGGCACGCCAAGGCCTGGGCGCAAGCAATGGCAAGCTGCAACCGTGCGGCTACAACCTTATCCAACAGGGGAGTCAACTTTCCGGAAGGGGGAACTTCAGTTTCCATTAACCGAAGAAATATGTCAATGACCGCGACACGAGGCGATGTGTCAAATGCAACGGCCCTGCCGCCGGCGCATCCCGCGGGTGCGGGCTCTACGCACCGTCGCCATAGCGCTGGCTTCCCGCTCGCCGCGCTGCTCCGACCTTCGCCTGCCAGAGCAGCGGGCTTCGCGTCGGCGGGTTGGCGGGCGAGTGGCGCGTCAGCGACTTGTTTACCCTGAGTTCCGAAGGGGAGCCTGCCAAGGATGAGGTCAGCTTCGCTGGTCGATCGAGGGATAACGCCGCAGGTCGTGTCCGAGGTACACCTGACGAGGACGGGCGATTTTCTGCTCCGGGTCGAGCAGCATTTCTTCCCACTGGGCGATCCAGCCGCTGGTGCGGGGGATCGCGAACAGGACCGGGAACATCGTCACCGGGAAGCCCATGGATTGGTAGATGAGCCCGGTATAAAAATCCACATTGGGATAGAGCTTGCGGGAAATGAAGTAGTCATCTTCCAGGGCGATGCGTTCGCATTCGAGAGCGATATTCAACAGCGGGTTGCGGCCCATGATTTCGAACACGCCCTCGGCCACGTGCTTGATGATGCGTGCCCGGGGGTCGTAGTTCTTATACACGCGGTGTCCGAAGCCCATCAGTTTCATTTCGCCCGCCTTCACGCGTTTGATGAACGCGGGCACATTGGCGAGAGAGCCGATCTCCATCAGCATCCGCAGCACTTCTTCGTTGGCGCCGCCGTGTAGCGGGCCGTATAGCGCGGCAGTCGCCGCGGCGGTCGCGGAAAATGGGTCCACGTGAGAACTGCCGACGCACCGCATCGCGCTGGCCGAACAATTCTGCTCGTGGTCGGCATGCAGGATGAACAGCACGTCCAGCGCGCGCTCCAGCGTCGGATTCGGACGGTATTTGAGCTCGCTCGTCTTGAACAACATGCTCAGGAAGTTGCCGGGATAGCTCAGCTCGTTGTCCGGATAGGAAAACGGCATGCCCAGACTGTGCCGGTAAGAAAATGCCGCTAGCGTGGGCATTTTTCCAATGAGCCGGTAGGTCTGCTTGCGGCGCGATTCTTTATTGAAGATGTCCTTGGCCTCGGGATAGAAGGTCGAAAGGGCGGCGATAGCGGAAATCATCATTCCCATCGGGTGAGCGTCGTAGTGAAACCCATCCAGAAATTTCTTGACCGACTCGTGGATAAACGTATGGTGCGTGATGTGGTAGGTCCACTCATCGAGCTGCGCGCGGTTGGGCAGCTCTCCGTACAAAATCAAAAAGGCCGTCTCGAGATACGTGCTTTTCTCGGCCAGCTCCTCGATGGAATATCCGCGGTATCGCAGGATGCCTTTGTCGCCGTCAATGTACGTGATCTTGCTTTGGCACAGGGCCGTATTGCTGAAGGCCGGGTCATAGCTCATCATTCCGAAGTCATCCGGCTTTACTTTAATTTGGCGAAGGTCGATCGCGTGGATCGTGTCGTTGGTAATTGGAAGTTCATAGGTCTTTCCCGTCCGGTTATCGGTAACGGTGACCGTGTCCCGCGTCATGGGGGTAGCCCTCTCGGCAGCAGTCGGCGTTTCAGGTTTGACTGGATTCATGAGTGTTTTTCCGCATCAAGGCACAACGGCCCAATATGAATTTACACTAACTTTGGATTTTCCGGGAGTGGTATCCGCCCGCATTCCCAGCGCCATCCCCGGTCGGCCATCCCTGACTTGAAACGGGGCGAATGACCAACTGGTTGCGACGAAGTAGAACTCATTGCATCTAAACTGATATACGAAGAATAAAAAAGGCCACCACCACAGAAGGGCCAGGAGGGTTCGCCGTGATCCAGACGATCCGTTCAAACGAGCGCTATCACGCTGAAACAGATTGGCTTAACACGCACTGGCATTTCTCGTTCGACCACTACCACGACCCGAAAAATATGAATTTTGGACCTCTGCGCGTGTTCAACGACGACGTCGTGGCTCCCGCCGGTGGCTTCCCCTTCCACGCGCATCGGGAGATGGAAATCATCACCTACATCATTGAAGGCGCTATCGAACACCGCGATGATATGGGCAACACCGGCGTCATCCGTCCCGGCGAAATTCAGCGAATGAGTGCGGGAACCGGAGTGCGTCACTCCGAATACAATCCTTCGAAGAAAGATCCTGCGCACCTGTTGCAACTCTGGATCATGCCCGCGGTCCAGCATCTGAAACCTTCGTGGGAGCAAAAGAGCTTTTCGCTAGCGGACCGCTCCGGCAAATTGTTGCCGATTGCCGTGCCCGCCGGAAGCAATGGCTTGCCCCGAGCGAATTCTGCGAGGGGCGCGGTCCAAATTCATCAGGACGCGAAGATCTACACTTCGCTTCTCGCCCCCGGCCAATCCACCTCACACCAGCTCGCCCAAGGGAGGCGCGCTTATCTCTTCGTGATTGGCGGCAATCTAAAACTCAACGGCGAAACGCTCGGTTCGGGAGACCAGGCTCGCGTCACGAGTGAACGCGAACTGCAACTGGCTGCCCCATCGGAAAAAGGCGCCGCCGCGGCGGATTTCCTTCTCCTGGATTTACCGTAAGCACAAGCTAGCGATCTTCCCGTCTTTTCTCTGTGCCCTCTGTGTCCTGACTCAGTGTACTCTGTGTTAAATCTCTTTCCGAAAAGCATTGAACACAGAGTACACAAAGGGCACAGAGAATCTCGATCTATGCGTCCAGTTTGTAGCGCGTTGCCGCCAGGCGATAGAGCCTCTGCCACAGCACGCGGTTCACGGTTACAACGATCACGGACATCACCAGCGTTGCCGCCAGCAGCACCGGCAAATTCCCCGAATCGGTCGCCCGGCTAATCGATGCTCCCAAGCCGCGAACGGAGAGCGCCTTCCCCTGAAAATGAAAATATTCGGCGACGATGCTGGCATTCCACGCGCCGCCGGAAGCCGTCAGCATCCCCGTCACCAGATACGGAAAGGTCGCGGGGAGGATCAAGCGCCGCCAGCGCTCCCCTCGATGGAACTGAAAAACGCTCGCGGCTTCTTTCAGGTCCGTAGGAATCGCCATCGCTCCTGCAATCACGTTGAACAGAATGTACCACTGCGTGCCGAGCAGCATGAGGGCCATCGCGGCCGATTCCATGCCGCCGCCGGCGCGAATCAGCAACAACAACAGCACCGGGAAAAGCGCCGTCGCGGGAATCGACGCGGCAATCTGCACGAGTGGCTGCGCGAGGCGCGCCACGCGCGGGCTGGTTCCGATCCACACGCCCACCGGCACCGTCCACAGCGCACCGAGCACGAGCGCGGCATTGACGCGAAGGAACGTGAGCGCGGCATCGCGCGCGAGCGAGACGAATTCTCCCGCACCAAGCCGCGCCAGAGCGGCCAGCGCGCGAAGCGCCAGCCAGCCCAGCGCGGCCAACACGGCCGTTCCCATCACGCGCGCGATCCATTTCTTCACGGCGCCAGCGGTTCGCGGGCGCTCTCCGCGCTCCTCCCACCTCCGCGCAAACGCGCTCATCACGCGTTCTTCCATCGGTCGGATCGCACGGCGATTGACCTCGGCATGGATTCCCGACTGTCGCAGTAGCGTCAGCACAAAAGACCGCGGCGCCGCGCCTTCGACGCTTTCAAACTTGAATTTGTCCGCCCAGGCAATCACCGGCCGCCACACAAACTGGTCCAGCAGCACGATGACGGCAATCATCACCGCCATTCCCCACAATATTCCGCGCATGTCCCCGGCGCCGGCGGCGACCTGCAGGTAAGAACCAAGGCCCGGCAGGCGAAAATCGCGGTCGCCGAGAACGAACATTTCGCAGGCCATCAAGAAAAACCATCCGCCCGCTACCGACATCATCGAATTCCAGACCAGTCCAATCGCGCCGTACGGCAGCTCAAGCTCCACAAAACGCTGCCACTCGCTGAAGCGGTACAGGCGCGCGGCCTCGTCCAGCTCGCGCGGGATCGCCTTAAGCGAAGCGTAAAAACTGAATGCAATGTTCCACGCCTGTCCCGTGAAGATCAGCAGCACCGATCCGAGTTCCAACCCAAGCTGCCTGAGCGGAAATAGAGCGACCATGCCCAGCATCACTCCGGGAAGAAAACTCAGCACCGGGATCGACTGCAGAATATCGAGCAAAGGGAGCAGGACGCGGGCCGCGCGCTCCGATTTCGCCGCCGCGAGGCCATAGGCAAGCGCGAACAGGAGCGACAATACATAGGCAATCGCGATGCGCACCAGCGAATATGCCGCATACAGCGGCAGCGCGCGGGGGCTTGATGAAATGTGCGCCACGGGCGTAAATGGCGCGAACCAGATGCGCCCGGAAACAACTATCGCGTAAAGAATCGCGAGCACTCCGGCGAAAACGGAAACGTCCGCGACGAACGAACTTTTCCACCGCGTGCGCTCGGTGATCGCGCGCAGGATCGCTTCGTAGTGGATGGGCGGAGCGATTTTCATGGGCGGCGTGGCGCGAGGGGAGTCACGGCCCGGTCCGGCTCAGCCGCCCGGTCACGGAATCATAGTCAAATAGTTTCGCGTAGCGGCCCCATTGGATCGCGGTATCGAGCTGGCGTTGCGATTCGGCTTCGCTGAAGTGTTCGTCCAGCAAATCGTGGAAAAATTCCGCCGGGATCGTTCCGTCGGCTTTCGCGTGCAGGGCCGAAGCCATCTGCTGCAAAAGAGGTACATGTGCGAGCACGGCCTCGCGAAAAAGTTGCTTGCGCTGTTGAATATCGCCAGCGGCAACTTTTCGGCCCAGCTCCGTGATCTCCGCGTCGCCATGCTCCACGCGCAGAAATCCCAACAGGACGCAAGCGTCCACGATCGGGAGCAAATCGTCCGCCTCGAGTTTCAGATCTTGCGCGAGCCGGTGCAGCTCCTCGCGGCCGCCGCGGTCCGCCAAAATCTCAAGCAGGCCGTGCATGCCTCCGGCCCGCGCGTGAGGCAGCATCAGATAGGCCGGCGGGGTTGCGGCGACGGGCGTTGCGGCCGCGGCTTTCACACCAGCCGGCATTTCATGCACGATGTTAGGCTGCGTCAGAACGTGATAGATGTGGTCCACCAGTGCCTCGAAGGGCCCGGACTTGCGGTTGCGCGGCTGCGGAAGCGCGATTTCAAAATCCTCGCGGATCCTCGCCGGATTGCTCGCCAGCACGATCACGCGATCGGCCAGCACTACCGCCTCCTCGATGTTGTGGGTGACGATAAAGATTGCGCGGGTGGGAATTTTCCGGCCATGCCACAATTCCAACAATTCGCCGCGCAGCGTCTCCGCCGTCAGCACATCCAGTGCGGAAAACGGTTCGTCCATGAACAGAACTTCCGGCTCGATCACCAATGCTCGCGCGAACCCCACGCGCTGTTTCATTCCGCCGGAAAGCTCCTTCGGATACGCGTTTTCAAAGCCATCGAGACCCACGGCGTCCAGAATGTTTACCGCTCGTTTTTGACGCTCGCCCGTAGCGACGCCTCGCGCCTCCAGCGGCGCTTCGACGTTCTGCAGCACGGTCAACCAAGGAAACAACGCGAAGCTTTGGAAGACGATCCCGACGTTTGGCCGCTCGCCGTCGAGAGGGCGCCCGTGCCAGAACACCTGTCCCGCCGATGGACGCGAAAGCCCTGTCAGCATGCGCAGCAGCGTGGATTTTCCGCATCCCGATGGCCCGAGCAGCGCCACGATTTTCCCGGGCATGATTTGAATGTTGGTGGGAGAGACGACTTCGATGCGCCCGCCGTCCGGCTGCACGTAGAATTTCTCGAGACTCCGTCCCTCAAGGAGCGGCGCCCCGTCTTCGGGGAGGGCGGCCGGTCCGGTTGTTACTCGATGGCTGTCGGTTTCCGGCACCCGCGCATTATGAACGATTCAGCCGCGCCTCGAAAGGCTACAAATGTGGTTAACGGACCGGTTTGGAAATCACAATTTCCTTCCGTGAGCGGGCCATTCCGCGATGTGGCCACGCGTGCGCGCACATTCTTTCCGAGTACACCGTCATCCGCCCGCAATCGGCGGTACGCGCCGCATAGAGCTTCCCAGAATCAGACTTCGGGCCTGAGGCGCAAGTCCAGCGGGCACCATTCTTGGCACGGCGTCGCTCGAGTAGTTCGCGATGAAAAGGATGAAATTGCCGCCTGAACATATGCGATTGGGAGTATGCTCCCTGGTAGCCGGGATGCAAAACGGGGAACCCGGATAACTAAAGGGGGAAAGATGCGCAAGCAAGATCTCATTCGGCTGGTTACGTGTGCCGCGCTGGCCGCTGTTCCCATGATGATTCCGACGATTGCAGCCGGGCAAACGCCAGTTCTTCCTGCCGCAGCGCCCGCGCCGCCGCCACAAATGCCGCCTTCTCTTGTACCTGCGCAGGTGGTTGATCTGATGACACCGGAAGGATCAGCGGTGTTCAGCGCGCAGTGGAAGACTATGGAGGCGAAGATCGTCGAAGGACCCGCGATAGCGAACGCCATGCCCGGGTATAAGACGTCGTACGACATCCAGCCCCACGCCGGCGAGCGCGGCTTCGATGATTCGTCCTGGCCGATAATCGGCGCCAAGGGGCTGGCCGACCGGCGTGGCGGCGGAAAAGTGTCCTTCATCTGGTACCGCGTGAACCTGACAATACCCGCAAAAATCGGAGACTTCGACACGTCAGGTGCCACGGCGGTGCTCACGGCGTACGTGGATGATTACGCGGAAGTCTGGGTCAATGGGCAGATACCGCGCCGCGCCGGCTACCCCAGCCCAGCCACGATCCAAGGCTTCAACATGCCTAATCGCGTGGTGCTCGCCGATGCTGTCAAGCCAGGCGACAAGTTCCAGATCGCAGTCTTCGGCATCAACGGGCCGATTTCGGTCGCACCGATGAATTTCGTGTGGTTCCGCGAGGCGAAGATCGAATTTTTTCGCTAAAGCGATTTCAGATTCAGTTGCCAGCAACGGACGTGGGGACCATTGCGTCGGCGCGTGGTAGTTTCCGGTTACGCCGTCAACTACCCGGAATCCTGACCTGCCGCTCCCGGTCGTGAGTGATATCGCCTGCTTTCGCCAGTAATCGCAACCCGAAGTGATTCCAGCGATGCGGTGCATGGACGGGCACTCTCGAACTTAAGAGGGTCGCATGGATGGCGTTTGGCAACTCCGGCATTAGGCCTCGGGTGAAGCCGCTCGCCGGGTGCACCACACGGGCCGCCTTTGCTCGTGTGGCGGAACTCTTTGACGGCGTTCGCCGTATCTCCGGCTGAACCCTCACAAGGAGGACACATGAGCTCGACCAACAACCCCGGGAGAGTCGCCGGACTCCTGTACCTGCTCCTCTTAGCGGCCCCTGTCCGCCTCATCTATATTCCCAGCAAACTGTTCGTGTATGGCAACGCGACCGCGACGGCCAACAACATCGCCGCACACGAGACGCTCTTCCGATTTGGCATCGCCGGCGACCTCTTCACCGGGACCATGGTGATCTTTGTTGCGCTAGCCTTTTATCGGTTGTTTAAGGGAGTGGACCAGAACCAGGCTGTGCTGATGGTGATCCTGGGTGGTGTGCTGCCATCCGCCATCTACTTCTTCAACGTGCTGAACGACGCGGCTGCCCTCATGCTCGCGCGCGGCGCCGATTTCTTGTCCGTATTCGAAAAACCTCAGCGGGACGCGCTGGCCATGCTGTTTCTCCGTCTGCATCACCAGGAAGTCGTTGCCGCAGAGATCTTTTGGGGTCTTTGGCTTTTTCCCTTAGGGGTCCTCGCGTACAGGTCGCGCTTCCTGCCCCGCTTCCTGGGCGTGTGGCTGATCATCAACGGCTTCGCCTATCTGGCCATGAGCTTTACGGGCTTACTGTTACCGCAATACGAAGATATGGTCTCTAACATCGCCTTCCCCGCCCAACTCGGAGAGCTGGCGTTCATGGTGTGGCTTGTGACCAAGGGCGCCAAGCCGCAACCGCTGGACGCCGCAGCCTCATCGTCGGCGGCTGGTTAGGCTGCATTACTGGCGTTTGACAACTCCGGCGTTAGGGGTCATACGAAGCCGCTCGCCCGGTGCCCCACACCACCCGCCTTTGCTCGTGTGGGAGACTCTGCCCTGGCATGCTTAGCTGGCGTGAAATCGCGATAGCACTCACAACCCCAGAATCGGCTCGTCACCGGGCGGTCG
>WNGJ01007684.1_pt1 | contig 11480 bp, 9 predicted proteins | sample 5400611 | NCBI WGS metagenome assembly WNGJ01 (sample SAMN13153375, study PRJNA577476) | soil metagenome | isolation source: 40 cm soil or saprolite under Garry oak tree replicate 1 | place: USA:California | collected 2016-06-15 | reverse complement strand
GTAGCCGAAAGCGACTCTGGTACTGTCTTTTCCTTCTTCGCCTATCCGCTTGATGACCTTCTCTAGCTGCTGAGTGTAGGTAAAATAAGACGCTCGTCACCCCTCAGGCAACGTCACAGTGTAGGTATTATGTAAACCAGCCGCACGCGGCGCAGCGGCGCAGCCCGGGCTACACAGGAATTCAAGGGCCCGCCAGGCAGACAGGGCAGAGGGCAGAGCCTTCCCGAAGTTTCATCGTGAACCAACCTGGTTTGTTGCCGGTTTTCGATTCCAAGAATCCTTCACTCATCCAGGAGAAACTTCATGTCAATGAACAGCACCCAGCCGCCGGCGATTGCCAACGACCTTAACTCGAAGCTGGCTCAATTGTGCCGTGAACCGGATTGGCATGCCGCACTGACCATCCTGACCAGCGACGCCTTCATGCATGACGGACGCGTCTGGCATCATGTCGATCTCGCTCGCAAAGAGATCCATTTTGAGCGAATTCTGAAGGACGGGACATTTTCGGGCGGAGAAAAAAGGCTACTTGAAAGCGCAGCTTCACTCTTCAATTCCGACCACAAAGTGAATCTGTGGCGCGCGTTCGGCATGCTCGATGGCCACTTTACGGAGATCGCCATCCGCGCGATTCGGGCCTACACCCAGACGCAGACGGCATAAGGGACCGGAAAGCTATTGTCTTTGGGCGGCGGCATCCTCCGCGAGTGCCTCGGCCACATTCTGTAGAGCGTGCTGCCAGGGAATGCGCTCTTGCTCAAGTCTGAGGTTCGTACCCCAAATCTGCGCCTTGAGCCCCTGATAAACGCGTCGCTCCGATTCGGTGAGCCGCGTGAGGTCGTTCGCGCCGTACTGGCTGGGTTCTAAGGTGCAAAGGTTTCGGTAGGCGAGCAGCGTAGATTCATCCATCAACAGGGACTTCACTCCCGGCAAAGTTGCGCGCGCCAGATCGAGAATCGCGAAGCCATGCGTGTCGATATCACCCCAATAGACGCACCGCGTTCCAGTAGCCCATTCCACATTGGCCAATAACGGCACAGCGTTGCCCAGCTTCAAAACCGCCACGGTTCCAGACAGGTCGGGAAGAGCGAGCCCGGTTTCCAAATTCTCCAGAACGAGAATCTTGCATGGCTGGATAGGGAGCCCTGCGAGTTCTTTAACGGGTGCTTCCAGATCGCACAAACCACCGCTCAGCTTTCTGAGCTCCGGGCAAAGAATACGGATGCGCACGCGCGGAGGAGGACACAACAAACCACATAGGTCGTAAAAGTCTGGCACCTCCGAAGCGGTCTGTTTTATTGCGATTTCTTCTGATGCCGCGCGCAATGCACGCATCAAATCGGCTATTAGGCTCCTGCGTGCCTCCATCCACTTCGTATCCAATCCTTGTATGGGCAGCTGACGCGGAAAAAGGCCAGAACTCGGATGCGCGATGAGCCAATCAAGCAGCTTGATCAAGCGTTCAAAGTCGACGTCCGCATAATCTGCCAGCACATCAAATTGCCGCGACAGAATCCCCAGATGTCCGAGCGCCGGCCAGTGCTCTGTAAGTTTGCTGCGTCGCTGACACGCGCGTTCCCAACGAACGGTTTCGCCTGCCCACGCCGCAACATCTTGACCCGACAAAAGGGCAAGCCGCACGGGAAGACGTTGAGTTCCGAGCCGGCGCCACTGTTTTGATTCCCATGTAATCTCGCCAGGAAAACCGCGCAGATTGTTCCACGCCTCAACCCATTGGCGTACGGCCGCGGGTTGACTGGTCGCCTCATGCTCGGTTGGAACCTCAAGTGCGAGCGACATCGGCCACGCGCCAGTGCCATCGAACCAGTCCCGGTGCCGATTCCGAAATCGGCGCGTCAACGTTTGCTGAATATTGTCCGGGAATAGCACTGCCGATCAGGCTCCCGAGGTGACCGACACGCTGGACTGGGTGTCAGGTCCTGGCAATCTTAACGTTTTCTTTTCCTCGTCGTACTCGATCATCAGCACGCTGGAGTTCTTGCGGTCTCGGATGTGCACGAAACACGCACCGCCGATAAACGGTTCCAGTGTCATGACGGATTTAAGAGGAGTCGCAACGATCATTTGAAATCCGAAGGCCTCGAAAATACGCATCGCCATCGTCGTGAATTCGGCATCAGCCTTGTCAAAGGCCTCGTCAAGCACGACTGTTGCGTAGCGCGGCACACCGATGTCTTCTCCACCGAGCTGATAGCGCAACGCGGCAGCGAGACATGTTGACGTCAGCTTCTGCCGCTGCCCGCCGGACTTTCCTGCGCCGCTACGGTAAACCTCAATCTCGACCCCGTCCTGATCGAGCTCACGCGCGATGAATTCCACGTGCTGGCGCACATCGAGGACCAAATCTCGCCAAGTGTGATCCTTCCCCTCCTGGCTGGATAGACGCTTCACGAGAGCCTGAAGGATCTCAAATCGCTTCTCGTCCGCATCTGCATCGTCTGCCAGAGCAAAACTAATCGCCTGTCGCAACCCTTGCTTGAAGTTCCTAACGTCTTCCAAGGGGCGATCCATATGCTCAATGACCAGGTGCGTGCCGTAATTGAATTCTCGCGATCGCAGACTGTCGTTGACGATTTCAAGCCGTTCAAGAATGGCCTTGCGCTCCTGTTCCAGTTGGGATGAGAGCAGGGTCAGGTTCTGATCACTCTGTTCACGCAACAATCGTCGGAATCTGTCTTCAAAGGCAGGCAGGTTGTCGGTTTCCAAGCGTTTTAGTTTTGCAAAGAAGTCTGGAGCGCTGGGCAAAGTCGGATCCAGCCCACCCCCTTCCGCAGGCCACTCCCGAACAAAGTCGGCGAACCGGCGCTCGATCGAGTTCCGCAGATCCGCAATTGCCTGAGTCTGCTGTTCCTTCTCTCCGCTAAGCCGCTTGTGGACATCCAGCGTCACCCCATCGAGCGACTCGACGGTTACGACTCTATTGGTCTGCGTGTAGCGTTCGTCGAGATCGGCCTGCTGCGTCGGCGTCAATGGCGCCTCAACTTCAGTGCGCTCCTTTTCAAGAACGCCTTTAAGGGTGTTGATCTTCTTACTGAGGTCTTGCGTAGCGCCTCTGGCGCGATTGCATTTGTCGACTGCCCCCTTGTACCGTTTCTGTTGGTCAGTAATCTCGACTTCGAGCGCGGCCAGACTCGGATTGTCCGTCTTTTCCTGTTCAATTTGTCGCTGTAGATCCGCAATACGCGTGATCAACGTGGCGACGTCGAATTCCTGCCACTCCATATTCGCCAGCGTCTGACACGCCAGCATGGCAACATGATGCGCGGAGTCGTCCTGATTCAGCGATAGCAACCGCCGATCGAGACGCACACGTTGCTGTTCCAGATCCGCTTCGCGGCCAATGAATAGCTCGAGCTTGGAACGGTTCTGGAAACCGAGCACCCATTGCGTTCGGTCATCGATGCGGTATCGGTCGTCTTTTTCGTGCCGCTCTCCACGGTGCTTCACTTGTCCTTCGCGAGTGACCGCCTGCTCGGCATTTCGAAATGCGGACATCGATTCCGCGCATTCGTAGTCGAAGCGTGCCCGAAGTTCGTCTCGCAGCCACTCCGCCATGGGGACGGGAGCATACTTCAGCTTGGCAAGCAATGAATTCGGCGACAACGGACGTGTCGGAACACCAGTACGTTGCGTCGTCCGATGGTAGACAAGACGGCGTCCATCCAGGTGCGTCGCGTTAACATGGTTCGAAACCGCGGGATACAACCGTTCGTCCACAAGCAGCGATAGCGCGAGGTTATGCAACACCCGCTCAATCGCTCCCTGCCATGCCGCTGCGTCTTCTCGGACCTCCATGAGTTCGCCCGCAAAGGGCAATCTGTCTTCATGGACTCCGATGCTCTCGGCAATGCTCCGTCTCAAACTCAACATTCGAGCCGGAATGTTGGACGATTGCCGCCGCATCGCCTCAATTTCGTCTCGCGTTTCCGTCAGCAAACTTGCGATGTTGCGCAGTTCTTCCTTAACCTTATCTTTCTCGCCTTCAATCCGCGACTTTTCTTCCGGGCTCCCCTCCAGGCGAACTCGGGCAGCAGATGCGAGTTCGGCATAGGTGCGGGGTGAATCCGGAACAGGCCGATCAAGCAATTGACAGGCTTTCTCGATTTGCTCGCGATTTTTCAGACGGGTTGCCTTCTGGATCTCTGCCTCGCGGATCTGCCGCTCCCATTCCTCCAATCTCCGCCCACCGGCGCCCAGGCGTCTGTCCTGTAGCTCTCGCAGGAGTCGTTCCTCGCGGTCCTGCTGCTCTTGAGCGAGCGCAAACTCGCTTTCGGCAGCGTCGGATTCGATGCGCAGTTCTTCGAGCCTGGCGCGAAGCAGCACTGTGCGCTTCTGCTCGCGATAGCTATCCAGCCGCGCCAACAAATCCTCCAGGTGATTCCGGCTGCTCAGGTGAGTTTGTAGACGCGTGTGTTCTTCACGCGCCGGCACGAGAGTTTCAATTTGCCGGCGTGCTGTAACCACGGATTGGTGCGCCTCGCTTAAGTCAACGAATTCAGCGACCAACTGCGCAGCCAACTCAAAAGTGCCCGGTTCATCCAACATGAAGTCGCGAAGGAAGGCATTCAGGTCACCAAGATTCTTCGCAGACTGTGTCTTATGGAGAAGCTTCAAAGCGAGTTCGTTTTCAATCCCGAGCAGACGAGAAAATCGCTCACGGTAGCCGGAAAACTCTTCCCGGACTACCGCATCGGAAAGCGTTTGTTTAAGTTTCCGAACGTCGAAATCCGCTGAGGCAAAGAACTCAAGTTCCTTCAAGGCGAACGGACGTTCGAAGATCAAGTACTGCTTGCGCACGTCGGTGGCCGCGTTAGAAGTCCCACGCAACCAGAAGACCAGCGCCAACACAACAGTCTGCCCCAACCCGTTTTGATACGTTTCGGCGATGGCGGACCACGTGGTACCACGGCGCAAGTATTGAACTGCGGTTTCCCCGAGTTCGCCTGTCTGCTGCGACCATGCGCCTCGGATATAAGTGACGAGATTGCGATCGTGACCACGGCGTTCGTTCTCTCGCGCGGCGACGTTAAAGTCCAGCCACTTCTGTGGGGTTATCAAAGACGCGTGAGCATCCAAAAGACTCGACTTCCCTGAACCGGATGGACCAATTACCAGGAATCCCTTGGCAGCGACGGGCACGTCAAACAATCCGTCGAAGGTGCCCCAGTTGTAGAGTTCCAACCGAACCAGCCGAAATTGCTCAGAGGCCGCGGCATCCGATCCAAATAGCTCCGAACTGATTCCCGGTTCGTTCTTCACACAGACTCCTCGGCCTCGTCATCGCCGCCTTCGACTTCAGGCGTGTCAGCGGCAAGATCGCTATCCTCATTGGCCGATCCATCCGTCCCGGCACTCGAGTTCGACGGCAGAGCACCACCTGCAAGAGAGCGGTAAATTTGCGTTAGTGCTATGACTTCCTCGGCCGAAAACAATAGCCTCAGAGTCGGCGACACCTCAAAGCGATCCTCGCTGTTGCGGATTTTCTGCAACACGCTATCGTGTTTCATCTTGTCGATAGAGTGTCGCATTCGCCTCTCGAAACCAGCTTTATCCGTATTGGATTGCCGCTCAAACAAAGACATGTGTTCGATTATTTCATCAACAGAGACTACAGCGCGGTCGCCTTGAGCCTCCGCCTGCGTCAATCGCTGCCGCAAAAACAGCAGCAATACCGAATCGAGGAAACTCAGCGGACTGCGCCGCAGGAGAACCGGTGTTTCGATTTCCTCCGTCTGGACCTGACGGGTGAAAGCTACCTGGTGATCACGGTCGATTACGAGATCCAAGAACAATTCATGAAGGCGTCGGCGGACGACTGCTTCATCGCGCAACAAGATGGGCCACAATCGGCCATGCCTGCGGCCGTCCACTGATGGACCGAGAAGAAGCTGTACAAGAACACGTCGCGTTTCAAATGCAAGCTCGCCCGTATCACCTGGAAACAAATCAGAAGTCGCCTCGGTTGCCGCTGAAACGGAGCCGTTTGTTATTTCCGTCGCGTCCGACGAGGAATTCGGTATTCCTGAATCAGGCCCCCAGTTCATGAAGCCGCTCCTTCAGGAAAAACATTGCGGGAATCCTCGCTCTACGCGAATTGCCGTCGCGACCTTCCCATCGGACAGTCTCCAGTTCGGATGTCCGTTCGCCATAGCGCGCACCAAGCGCGACGTATCCCACTACCGTACCTAGCCCTTGAGTTGCCGGAAATCGCATCATCAATTGTGCGATTGAAACCTGAGAGGCTTCGCCGAGATAGATGCATATGTTTTGTTTCAGGTTCCGGAAGTCGATTTCCGACTGCCGCACCAGATCGCCTATCGTCTCCAAATCGATCAGCGCCGCTTCACCGTCTGCCATTTCAGCTGAGGCCACGTGCTGCGTTGGGTCATAGAGGTTCCATTGCGATAACGATCGAATGCGGCTGCTGGTGAGTTTCAAGTCGTAGGGCAAACCTTGCGCTGGGCGCACGGTGTCCTTCAACTCGAGTGCTGCTCGTTGCGCCTCCCGCAGCAACACGTGAAGACGCCGCTGTTCCAGGTATTCGCGGCTCTGGACAAAGGTCTTAAGGCTGCGGGCGAACTGTTGTAGCGTTTCATGTACGGAGCCTCCCTCTGCGAGGAGCGCGGGCAGGAGTCGCAATAGGAATCGGCGTTCACGGGCTTCGAGCCGGCGTGCGAAGGGTCTCTCGATCACCTGCGATAGCGCATTTTCGAGCGCCGCATTCTGTTCGGGCTGTGTGAGAAGTCGCCAGAAAGCCGAGAACGTGCGGCCGGCCTCGCTTGCAGCGATAACATCAACACCGGCGAAAAGAGTTTCTAACGTTTCCGCCCGGCTGCCTTCGCTCTCCATCAGATCCTCACGCAGCCCTCGATTCAATCGATCGAATTCATTCCGAACCCTGCGGAAGTCACCTGCCAGTTCTTCAGCAAGCGTAATAATCTCCTGCACTCGCTCCAGTGCGCGTTCGTCAGGAAGCGTTTTCAGCCGCCCCTGTTCAACATCGCCTATCTCGCGATCAATGCGTTCTCGCTCAGCGATTAATGCGGCGATGCGCGTACGGGGGTTGGTGTCCGTCTCTTCAGCAAGGCGGGAGAGTTGCTGCATCACCGTTGCAAGCCGGCTCTCGGTCGCGACCGTTCGCGGCCGCTCCAGGCCAGCTACAAAACGGATGGCGGCTGCGGCGTCTGCCGTGAGCTCAAATTCCTCTTCGACCGCTCCTGCCGGAAAGCGGCGCGTCAGCCATCCCTGAGATAACCACTCGGCGACGTAGGATTGTGGCGTCTGCGGGAGATCCTCACCACGAGTGCGAAGTATTTCGATATCTCGGCCGATACGCTCATACAAAACCGATGCAGGCAGAGACTTATCGGCCTCCAACAAGTGCGTATGCAGAAGTCCAATGAAGGCCGGCGCCTTGTCGGCAGCCAATAACCTCCAGATCGGCTGCTGCCGAAGTTTGTGGTTTGTCGCTATTGCCAGAGCAGCCTTCACGAGGACGTCACTCCGTAGATTTTTCGCTCGTCGCCTTGATCCATGGAAAATTCCCAAAACATATCCCAGGAAGATGAGTGTTCAAAACCCATATTCACGAAGTACCGAGACCGTCTGCGTCAATCCTTGCGCTTCTAGAGTATTCAGGTACTCTTCGATCGTCTTTGCAGGATTCTTGAGACTCAGCCGGTGATCCTGTGCCGCACGAGCCACGACGCCTGGCGCGAGATCCAACAGATGCAGAATGAATTCGTCTGGATGTTGCGCTTCAATGCCGAAGGTTGCCATCGCCTCCGGAGGAAAATCGCGCAGGTTAATTGTGACGATCACATCCGCACGCGCGCGAATCGCAGCCCGCCAGGACATGCCGATCATTCGCATCAGGAAGTTGCAAACCCGGGATTAAGTGTTGATAGTCCGTGACGAGCGCATCCGTGGCGTGTTGATCCATAAGCATGCGCGTGCGTTCAAGTTTTGTACGGGTCAGATCGGGACGATTGCGGAGAAGAGCCGAAATCCATTCCTCGTGAATGTCGGCCGACCACTTTGCTCGGAACAACCCTGTCAGCGCCAGATGCATGAGAAGATTCCGGAGATCGGAAGGATACAAAACACTGGCGTCATACAGGGCAGTAAAGCTGGACACGGATGTTCAGATTCCGAGTTCCTGGTCGTAAGCTGCAAGCTGCTTCAGCACCTTTCGGCGTTCAGCATCCACTTGGCGCTTGTATTCCATTAGGGCTTCAAAGCGGACGCGGCGGTGCGTACCGACACGGCGAAACTCGATCCTTCCCTCGTCGAGAAGCTGGATTAGTGAAGGCCGTGAGATATTGAGCATGTCCGCAGCTTCCTGCGTGGTCAGTTCCGCATGAACAGGGATGAGCGTGACGGCATTGCCACGAGCCATTTCTTCGAGAATCCGTACGAGTAGCCGCAGAGCGGAAGCCGGCAGATTGAATGTTCCTTCAGGTGAGGGATCATCCGAGATGCGCAACCGCAGAGGCTCATCCTCTCGAAGTCTCGCAGCAAGAACGCGGCTGGTCTCTTTTGCTAAAGTCGCCTCAGCCTCGGAAGGAAGACTCGGCTCTAAGGTTGTTTGTGGCACTTCAGTCACCTCCGCCCTTTCATTCATATAAGTCCTACCTTACCACGCAATCGAAGCAATCGCAACTTATCGAATCAATCGAAAACACCCAGACACCGGACACAGATCCATTCAACTTAACCTGACTTTCGCAGTTCAGGGCGATTTCGGGGGTTAAGTTCTTTGGATTCAGTCGAGGCTACCTCAAGGTCTTCACCACAAAACGCATGTCATCGTTATGCTCCGGCTACGGCTGAAGGCAGCGCAGCCGCCGTGATGCGGGGCGGCGGTTGAGATGGAAGTTCCAGGTGCAGGTGATGCAGAAGGAGCTTGAGGTCGTCTTCAGGCTGAGTGTAACGCGGCAAAATGAGCCAGCGACCGTCTGCAGTGGGAAAGCACACGTCGATCATCTGGATGGCGCCGAGTTTTTCCAGGATGGCCTGCGGTGTGAGACCCGGGGCATAGGCCATCGCGCGACTCTTCAGTGTCACCTGCAGACAGTACGCCAGAAAAGCGATGAAGATATGCGCATCAATGCGATCTTCCTTCTGGTGATAGATCGGACGGATGTCCAATTCGCTCTTCAATGAACGGAACACCGCTTCGATTTGGGTGAGCTGCACGTACAGTGTCCAGATCACGGCAGGATCTTCAGCGGTGAGGTTTGAACGGAGCAGATAATATCCGTCGCGGTGTTCGGCCTGCTTTAACCGTTCCTTGTCGAGTTGGAAACGAAAGCTGTCGCGCGTGACGGCTTGATCCTTGTTGGGGAATTGAATCTTGACGAAACCGAAGGCACGGCCTGCTTCCTTCTTCGCCGCTCCGATCCGCAGCAGCAACTGATCGCGCGAAGGCAAGCTGCGCCGCATCGCGCGCAGTTTCCACAGCAGGCGCGCCAATCGTTTGCGCCGCATCGCCATTTCTTTCTGCTGCCGGCCTTCGCTTTTGGCCAATACGTAAAGTTCGTTCTGATGCGTGTAGAGTTTCACTTCGACCGAGTCGCGCACTTTCTGCCAAGGCAGGTCCAACCATTGCTTCTCATGTTCCGAGATTTTGCTTTTCGGTGTACCGACCAAATACAGCGTCCGCGGTTGGGCCGACCGCATCTCGGCCAGGACCTCTTCGGTGGGAATACCACGATCCATCACCCAAATGCGCTTGGCCCGACCATAGGTGTCTTCGATGTGCTTAAGAAACTTCCGCAGCGTCGTGCGATCCGATGTGTTGCCATCCATGACTTCATAAGCCAGTGGAAAGCCATCCGTCGTCACGACCAATCCGATGACCACTTGCAGGCAGTCCGGCCGGCCATCACGACTGTAGCCGCGTTTGGCCTTGGGATTCCGCTCCATCTCGCCTTCGAAGTAGGTGCTGGTCAGGTCGTAGAGCAAGACTTCGAAATCGGCTTGAAACAGATCCGCCCATTTCTTTCTCAGATACGTGAAGACCTCTTGTTTGTGCTCCAGAATCCGATCCAGGCAACGATATAGTCGATCTTTGTCGGCGATGGCGAAATCGGTGTTCAACAACTCATCCATCGCGCTCGACAGAAACCAATGCCGGTGCAGATGAAACTCACTGCCAGGTGCGATCAGCCGGTTGACGACCAACAGCTGCAATACTTTTTCCCAACGAATCGATTCGCGTCCTTCCGCGAACCGTTCTTGCCAGAACCGGTCCAGTCCCAACTCCCGCCACAGCTCACATGCCAACCAGCAGTTCCCAAATACTCGTGGCCGTCTCAATTCCAATTCCCCGAGCCGTACTTGAATTCCATTGCTCACACCCGTAGGAATGGCGCGATCGTCGGGAAACAAGCTCATCGTCGTGTATTGCGCCCGGTCTTGGTCGAATACCGTCAGGCTCTTTTGCCACGCTTCTTCTTGCTTGTCGTTGATCTCTCCCAGATACAGCACCGTCCGTTGTGCCGTGCCACCCGTCGCCAGCCGACGGTTTTCGACAACGCTGAAATACCGGTGGACCTTTCCGTCTTTCTTGCGCTTCGTGCTTCGCAGAAACATCCACTGGCACAATGCCAAAATCTATCGGGTTAGAAAAGAGGGCAGGTCCGGCAAGTCAGTTTGGCTCGGCTTCTGCCGGCGCTCGAAGTGATTCCGTTGGACGATGTCTTGGGACGGCAGGCAGGAGTTCTGTTGGGACGCGCCCGGATGGACGATGTCCTGGACGCCGCACTTGTGCTGCTCGCAATGGATGGTGACCTGCTTTCCACTTCCGATGGCAGCGATCTGGCGTCCTTAGTGCGTTTCCCGGCGTTCACATCGACATCGTTGCCGTTTAAGAATTTGACGGAACAAAATTTGGCGAAGATCGGTCTGTGGAGCGAAGCCGGTCGTTGCGCCGCAGGTGAGCACCCGGCCTCCGCGGCGCGCGGACCGGAGACTGCAAACCCACCTGTCGGCGCCGATGTAATCCACTACAGCATCGACGCCGCGCTTGTTTGTGAGTTCCCGGATCTTCCTAATCCGCAGAACGATGTGGGCTGCAAAAGTTCTGTGGACTTACAAGATCTCGCTCCGATGAGCCGTTATCCAAATGTCGACTTGTTCGAAGCGCAAGGTGATGCAGAAAATTTAGAAGGTGTGGCCTCCTCGGCAACCCATGAGGTTGACATGATCAGCTCGCAGAGCAGGGGAATGTTTGCGCTCACCGCCCCCGTTGGTGATATATTTCGCGCCAAGATAGAAGAAGCTTACCAAAAAAGGAGACGGGAGATGGCCCGTGTAATTCGAACATGGCGTACCTCGCGAGCGATCCGGTTCCTGGTGTTGACGGCGGTACTCGCGACGACGACGCACGTTATTGTGTCGTGGAGTGCCGGCGCGGTTCAGAGTGGAGCTGTCCGGCAAACAACAGTTATCGGTGG
>WNGJ01017461.1_pt1 | contig 11482 bp, 12 predicted proteins | sample 5400611 | NCBI WGS metagenome assembly WNGJ01 (sample SAMN13153375, study PRJNA577476) | soil metagenome | isolation source: 40 cm soil or saprolite under Garry oak tree replicate 1 | place: USA:California | collected 2016-06-15 | reverse complement strand
CGTTGTGGCAGACACAAGTTAGATGAGGGATCGGGTCCAGCTTTGTTGTGCGCTGAATCCGCTCGACAAGATCGTGAGTTAAGTCACGCGTTGACCCGCCGGCACCATAAGTCACGCTGACAAAATGCGGCATGTACGACTCGAGGTCGCGAATCGTCTGGTAGAGCATCTCCGCCGCCTCGGGAGTTTTCGGAGGAAAGAACTCGAACGAAAATGTGGGAGAATTCTCCCGCATAATGTCGGTGATATGCATGACTCAGCGCCTACCTTCGTTCCTGGCGCGAGTTTCGGTCAAATCACACGAAGAAGATTTGCGACCAAGCGTTCGCCATGAACCACGCGAAGGTACTTCGACTCGCTCAAGCAAAACCACAGGAGCTGCGATTACCCTTGCCTGACGCGCAGGTCAACTCTTGGGACAATTGCAAAGACGCGGGCTGGAAAACCCGAGCCGTTCCTTGGTTTTGGGAAAGTGGCCACGACAATTGCGCCAGCTTTGGGCACTTGGTCGAGGTTAGTGAGGAGCTCGATCTGATAGTGATTGGTGCTCAAAATGTAAGTCTCAAGTGAGTAATCATCTTTGCTCGCGGCTATTCCCGGATCAGTGTCGGTTGTTTCGTGGCCTGAAGCGGTGATCCTTCGTTCTTCGTAAAGAAATTTCAGCGCTGGCAGACTCCATCCGGGATAATGGGCAGCTTCTTTTCCGTCTTTATTTTCCATTTTCGTTGCGTCGGGCAAGCGTTTGGACCAATCCGTGCGCATCGCCACAACTGCGCCGCCAGGGGATTTGGCCGTGATCTTTTTCCCATTTCTTAGCCCGCTTCGAGCGACGCGGAATTCCGAGCGCAAAGTCGTGCGCGAGATCGTCCGCACGCGAGACCATGGTCACTACAAAGAAACAAAGCGATACCAAGACGCGCATCCTCCAAGCGCTTTTCTTGAAATGCCGCCACGTGCAATTTCTTTTGCTAATCGCTTGGCGTACACCCACAAGCTCGCGCGGTGTTAAAGCGTTTCGTTGATTTCGCTTCATCTGTTGCATTTGCCCTGTTTAAGCGTCTCTCAACTATGCGGCAACAAGTTTGAATAACGTCGAATAACTTGCCGTTTCTTTTGAAAAGGGCACGTTTGTCGGGGCTGCGCACAGATGTTATCAACAGCTGCCTAGTGCTTGGGATTGGCGAGAATAATTGTGCATGTTGTTCACGCGATTAAGAAGAAGAGAATTCGAAAACTAGAACTCAAAATCATCTTCGCAGGCTGTGAAAAACTTTTGCGTCAAAAGATGAATTCGTTTTGTATTCTCGATCCTGTTGTTGCGAATCAAAATACACGTCGGCTCTGTGCCCTGGCAGTAATGACCAAAGTGCCACAGGCAGGGCGCGTAAAAACGCGCCTGGTGCCGCCACTTATGCCTGGCGAAGCCGCGGAGTTGAACAAATGTTTTTTGCGCGACATGGCAGCCTCGATTTCCAGCGCGGCTTGCGACAACAATGCCTGTGCAATCGCCGTTTACACACCGGTCGGCTGCGAGGCAACCTATACTGATATTCTGACACTCGCTTTCAGATTGCTTCCGCAACGGGGTGAAACCTTTGGCGAGCGTCTCTATTTTGCCGCAGAAGATTTGTTCAAATGCGGATTTGAATCGGTGTGCCTGATTGATTCCGATAGCCCGACTGTTCCGGCGACGAGTTTTTCTCAGGCTGTTGTTGAACTGACGAAACTTGGCGATCGCGTTGTCCTCGGCCCATGTGACGACGGCGGCTATTACCTAATTGGACTCAAGAAACCGCACCGGGAACTCTTCGAACGAATCGATTGGAGCACAAGCCGGGTACTGGATCAGACAAGGCAACGTGCGCGCGAAATCGGGCTGCAAGTCAAACTGTTGCCGCCCGGATACGACGTCGATGACGGGGCAAGTTTATGCCGATTGTGCAAGGAACTGCTGGCCGAGATAGCAGCAGCAGATATCGCACCGCATACAGGAGAATTTTTGCGGAAGCTGACGGCGCGGAAGAAGCTGTAACCGCCCTGTCCAAGCGCTGATCTGCATTTGCGACGGTTCGAGACCGCCGCTACAAACACCCATGACGAGACGCGCGTTAGTCACTGGTGCTGCGGGCCTGATCGGCTCGCACATTGTCGATCTTCTCGTCCACGAGGGTTGGCAAGTGCGCGGCCTCGACAACTTTGAACCGCAAACCCACCGTCGCGGAAGGCCGCCGTGGATTAACAAGAAGGTGGAATTCATGGAAGGTGACTTGCGCGATCGCGGCACAATAACGGCCGCGCTCGATAACGTCGATGTCGTCTTTCACCAGGCCGCCTATGGCGGATACATGCCGGAGATCACGAAATTCGTCCATGTGAATTCATTCGGCACGGCGCAAATGCTCGAAGTTATTCGCGAGAAAAAGTTGCCGATTCAAAAAATCGTCGTCGCGAGCTCGCAAGCCGTTTACAGCGAAGGCGCCGGCAACTGTCCGAAACACGGTTTGGTCTTTCCGAGCGTGCGTCCGATCGATCAACTACGTAAGGGCGACTGGCAAGTCCATTGCCCAGTTTGCGGGGCAATCACCAAAAGCACTCCTACTCCCGAGACCGCACCCGTCGGCGGCGAAACCGTTTACGGCCTTACCAAAGTCGATCAAGAGCGGCTCGTGCTGCTCTGGGGAAAACAGGTCGGCGTCCCCACGGTCGCGCTGCGTTACTCCTGCACCTACGGCCCCCGCCAGTCCATATTTAATCCTTATACGGGGGTGATCGCGATTTTTTGCACGCGCTTGCTGAATAATTTGCAGCCGGTGCTTTACGAGGACGGCGAGCAGACGCGTGACTTTTCATTCGTTGAAGATATCGCGCGTGCCAATCAACTCGCTGCCGAAACGTACAAGCTCGACGGATTAGCCGTGAATATCGGCAGCGGACATGGTGTACCGATTCGCGAAATCGCTGAACAACTTTCCGATATTCTGAAAATCAATATCGCGCCCGAGATCAATGGCGAATTTCGTCCCGGCGAAATGCGTCATCTTACCAGCGACACCAGACTTGCGCGATCCGCCGGCTACGAGCCGAGCGTCGATCTGAGCGACGGCATTGCACGCTACATCGATTGGATCCGTGCCCAATCAGACATTCGCGATTATTTCAGTGAAGCGAGCGAAATTTTGAAGAACAAAGGTATCGTTCACCGTGTAGCGAGATGAATGTCGCTACGGGCATCCCGGATTTCGACGCGTCTGTTGTCGAACATGCGCGCAAGGATTTTCCGCTGCTGGATGCGGACATGACGGTAAGCGAAGCGCTCGAGCGCATCCGACGCGAAGGCGTGGGCGAACGCGTCATTTACTTTTACGCGGTTGACGAGCAGAAACGGCTCGTTGGCGTAGTTCCCACCCGTCGTTTGTTGACGGCGGCGCTGGAAACACCGTTGTGCCGGATCATGGTGCCGCGCGTCGTGGCTATTCCCGCGACCGCCACCGTCCTCGACGCATGCGAATTTTTCGTGCTCTACAAATTTCTTGCGTTTCCCGTGGTGGACGAACAACGCCGCGTCATCGGGATCATAGATGCGAATCTTTTCGCGGAAGAAATCTTAGAGGCGGGTGAGAGGGAGGATCGACATCGCTCGGCTGCGCCGGTGAGCGCCGAATTTTTTGAGGCGCTCGGGTTTCGCATTGAAGAAATTCGAGGCGCATCGCCGTGGCGCGTGTTTCGGTTTCGTTTTCCGTGGCTGCTCGTCACGGTGACTCGGCAATTCTCGCAGGCTTTTTTGAAGCGACCCTCACCCGTAGTCTGGTGCTGGCGTTTTTTCTCACGATGGTGCTCGGGCTGAACGAGAGCGTTAGCGCGCAATCCATGAGCGTGACGATTCATGCCTTGCGTTCAGCCACCGTGAGCTGGCGCTGGCTCTCGACTGCGTTTCGTCGCGAAGTGGCGACTGCAATCCTTCTAGGCGTTGCGTGCGGCTTAATTGTCGGCATCATCGCCTGGGTCTGGCGCCATGACATCCGCGCTGCGTTTGTTATTGGCGGTAGCATCGCGCTCTCGCTGGTTACAGCGTGTGCCCTCGGCCTTGGCGTGCCATCGGTTCTGCATCGACTCAAGCTCGATCCGAAAATTGCAGCGGGCCCAGTTACCCTCGCTCTGGCCGATTTCGTTGCGCTGGTGATTTACTTCACGACTGCGTGGCTGGCTTTGCGATGAGTAACATCTCCGTCATTATCCCGGCGCTGAACGAACAGGAACCTATCGCTGGCGTCGTTCGCGAATGCCTCGCGACCGGTCTGCCTGACGAGGTAATCGTGGTCGACAACGGCAGCACGGATCGCACAGCCGCGCGCTCACGTGAAGCTGGCGCGCGCGTGGTGACTGCGCCCCGGGGTTACGGGCGCGCCTGCGCAGCAGGTGTTCGCGCGCTCTCGCCCACATGCGACATCGTGATGTTTCTGGACGGCGACGGCAGCGATGTGCCCGCGTTCATGAATCAACTTGTCGATCCAATTGCGCGCGGCACACATGATTTCGTGATCGGCTCGCGCACGCGGGGGCAGCGCGAATCAGGCAGCATGAACTTCCAGCAAATTTTGTCCGGACGAATTACGGGAATGATTCTGCGCCTGCTTTACGGAGTTCGTTACACTGACATGTGCCCCTTTCGCGCGATCCGTCGCGAGGCTCTCGCGAAACTCAACATGCGCGAGGAAACTTACGGCTGGAATCTGGAGATGCAGATGAAAGCCGCCCGCTGTGGTCTGCGTGTTCTGGAGATTCCGGTAGACCATCGCCGGCGGGTTGGTGGAGAATCGAAAGTTTCAGGCACGTTGCGCGGCACATTTGTCGCTGGCAGTCGCATCATTGCGACTCTCGTGCGTGTGGCGCTCGAATAATAAGGCGACTCGCCGAGAGGGAGAGCGCTGGAAATTCCGGCCTCTTCGTGTAGCGTCGGCCAATGCTTTGGATGCTCGATTTGGAGAGATTTCGGAACACGCCGCTCACGCGGCAACCATTCGACTTTTTGATCGTTCCAGGGTTCGTCAAGGCCGAAGCGCGCTCTGCGATCGAGAAAGACTATCCAGGGGTCAGCCGGCCCGGCAGCTTTCCGCTGCGCGAGGTAACCTACGGCCCCGCGTTTGCGAAGCTGATCGAGGAGATGCGAAGCGACGAGTTTCGCCAGGCCTTTGAGGAGAAATTTAACATGGATCTTACGAATCGCCCGGACATGATCACGGTGCGCGGCCGCTGCAGCGAAAAGGACGGGAAGATCCACACAGATTCTGAGACGAAAATCATCACGATCCTCATTTACATGAACCCGGCTTGGGAATCGTCCGGCGGACGCCTGCGGTTGCTGCGTTCCGGGACGAATCTCGATGACGTGATCCAGGAAGTGCCACCGACCGAAGGCACGCTGCTAGCGTTCCGTCGCAGCAGTAACTCGTGGCACGGCCACAAGCCGTTCTCCGGTCCGCGCCGCGCGATTCAATTTAATTGGGTCACAAGCGCAGCAGTAGTGCGACGCGAGCAGAACCGGCATCGCTTATCCGCTTGGATGAAAAAAATTCGCGGCGCATTCTCGGGTGAGAGGCAGGCGGGCTAGCGCAATTTACCTTGGGCAATTGAACGGCCGGATCGAAAGCGCGCACACAAAAAACCGCGATGCATTGGAACTGCAATCGGCAGAATTCTCGCGGATTTTGCTCATCAAACCGTCAGCGCTCGGCGACGTCGTCCACACGATACCGGTGCTGGTAAAGCTGCGCGCGCGATACCCGCACGCGCGGATTGACTGGCTGATCACCCCGGAGAACGCTGAAGTCGTGCGCTGCCATCCGGCGCTCACCAATGTTGTTCTTTTTGCGCGGCGCGATTTCTCGAAGCCCGGCCATAAATGGCGCGCACTGGTGGCGTTCTTTGATCTGCTCAAGCAAATCCGCCGCGCGAAATATGATTTGATCATCGACATGCATGGTCAGGTGCGTTCGGCTTTTTTCGCTCTCATCAGCGGCGCCCGCGTGCGGATCGGATTTGATCGACCAGTCAAACGCACATTGACAGTTTCTGCGGAGCACGCTCTGAAGAACGTACCCAGCCATGGCTGGCGCGGCGCGCGAGAAGGCTCATGGCTAGCGTACACGCACCGCATCGCGATTCCGACGCTCGATGTTCACGCAATCGATAGATATCTTTGGGTCGGAGAACTGCTCGGGTTCAACGCCGATCCACCAGACCTAACAATTCATCTTCCACCGGAAGCGATATTTAAGGTGCAGCGATTGCTGGAGGAGCACGGCGTGTCCGCTGATACGCCGCTTGTTGTTCTGGTGCCCGGGACCATTTGGGAGACGAAGCACTGGACGATCGAAGGATTTGCGGGTGTCGCGCGCGAATTTCTTCGCGATGGATTTGCCGTGGCTCTTGCGGGCACAAAACGCGACCAGGAGCGTTGCCGGCAGATCGCAGCCGCCGCGCCCGGCGCATGTGATTTTTCAGGCAAAACCACGCCAGCCGAGTTGGCAGCGCTTATTCGCCGTGCCGAGGTGGCGGTAACAAACGACTCAGGTTCGATGCACGTCGCAGCATCCCTCGGCAAGCCCATGGTAAGCGTCTTCGGACCAACCAATCCCGTTCACATCGGACCTTACGAACGTCCAGAATCGGTCGTGCGCGTGGATTTGCCATGTTCGCCATGCAACTATCGTCGGCTGAGCCAATGCCCGTTTGACCACGCATGCATGAACCAGGTTACATCTGCGATGGTCGTAGAGCGGGTCGAAAAGATTCTCGCGACTACAAAGTGAATTGACGTAGCGCCGTCGACGCGGCGAAAGCCCTCGGTCGAATCATCAGGGCGCTTGGCACAAGCGCCTCTACAACTCATATTTGCGGCGCATGAGTAGAACAAAGGCGATTTTTACTGGATTACTCGCCGGATTGGTCGGCGGAATTGTCATGACGGCGGCGATGTTATTGCTTGCCGCGCTTGGTGTGGCAACACCGCTCGTGATCATCGGTGATCGCCTTTCGGTTTTCATACCGCCCGGTCCGTTCCTTTCACTGATGGGCAAAGTGGGCGGATACAATCACCTCAAACAACTTGGCGTTGGATCGACAATTGCTGGCCAACTTCTGGTTGCTGCGATTGCAGGTGCGATTTTCGGTTTGTTCGCCCGACGCAACCCCACGCGCGTCCCGGCGATCTGGACAATCGCGACGTTTGTCATGCTACCGATCGTTGCGTTCGCAATCGCGTTGTGGCGAGTCCTGGGCACAAGCTATGTTGGCCTGCCTATCGATGCCGCGCGCCTGGTCACGCTCGTAGGCTTTGTGCTGTGCGTTTTTTTGTTCGAACGAATCCTTGTCGCCAGTTTCCAATTTTTGGCGACGCGAAAAATCGGGAAGCACCGTTACGAATTTAGTCCGGCGATTGGCCGGCGTGCGTTTGTCTTGAGCGCAATCGGAGTCGCCGTAGCCGGTGGCGGCTTCGCGCTGGCTCGAAGACTTTATCGCGTGGCAACATTCAGTTACGACGGCACGCAATATAAAGGCCGCATCGTCCAGCCGATTACGCCTAACGAATTATTTTATTGCGTGACGAAGAACGTGGTCGATCCCAAGGTGAATGCCGACCTGTGGCACCTCGAACTGAACGGACTCGTGCAAAACAGTGCCACGTGGCGAATCCAGGATCTCCTCGGGCTCCCAGCGCATGAGCAGCAAACGACGCTTATGTGCATCAGCAACGGGCTGGACGCGGGCCTGATCAGCAATGCGATCTGGAAAGGTATTCCCTTGCGCGATTTACTTGAACGGGCGGCCCCGCTTCCGAACGCCGCACGGGTCCGCTTCCACGGCGTTGATAATTACACCGATACCATCCCATTGGAAAAGGCGATGGAGCCGACAACTTTACTCGCCTACAATATGAATGGTGTCCGATTGCCGCACCGGCATGGTTATCCGTTGCGCGTCATTGTGCCGGGCTATTTCGGCGAAAAACACGTGAAATGGCTCACGCGCATCGAATTGACCGATGCTAGCGCGAAAGGATTTTACGAGGCACAAGGCTGGGGCCCCGATTTCATTACGCCGACAAGATCAAGGATTGACGTGCCGGATTATGACGCGTCGTTTTCGTTAGGCAAGCTGAGTGCTCCGATGGAAGTAAAAGGAATCGCCTACGGTGGCGATCGCGGCATTTCGCGAGTGGAACTTAGCTTCGATGGCGGCAAATCTTGGCGCGACGCTGAGATTTATTATTCCGGCGGCAATCTGGCGTGGTCGCTCTGGAAGACAGAATGGATGCCAGATGCCGCAGGTGACTATGTCCTCGTGGTCCGCGCGACCGACGGCGAAGGCGACGTACAGGAATGGGAAGAAGAGCGCGGTCCATTTTCCGGTGTAGCGGGCTTGCACGTGATTGTCGTGCATGTGGTGGCGTAGGTGGCTGTCAGCTTCCAAGTCCCAAACCGCCGCACGGCCGTCAGTTGCAGCTTTGCAACTTGCGCGATGTGCTAAGTTTTACCGATGGAGAAAGTGATTATCGTCGGAAGTGGCTGCGCCGGATTGACGGCGGCGATTTACGCTGCCCGGGCTAACCTCAGCCCGCTGGTGCTGGAAGGGCGGCAGCCGGGCGGACAACTCTCGACCACGACGTTAGTGGAAAATTATCCTGGCTTTCCTGATGGAATCGACGGACCCGAGCTCATCCTTAACATGCACAGGCAGGCCGAAAAATTTGGCGCCCGTTTTTCCTACGCGGAGGTGACCGACTTCGACGGCAGCAACAAGCACGTCCGCATCAAAGCCGATGATGAATGGCTCGAGACCCAGGCACTTATTATCGCCAGCGGAGCGTCAGCTCGATATCTCGGACTGGAAGATGAAAAAAGATTGATCGGTCACGGGCTGACTTCATGCGCAACGTGCGACGGTGCATTTTACAAGAATGTGCCGGTCTGCGTTATCGGCGGCGGCGATTCCGCTGCGGAGGAATCGTTATTTCTCACCCGGTTTGCTTCGAAAGTTTACCTGATTCATCGCCGCGACAAAATGCGGGCTTCGGTGATTATGCAGGAGCGTGTATTTGCGAACAAGAAGATCGAGCCCATCTGGAATACCGTCGTGACGCAATACATCACCGACGAGAAGGAGGAGATGCGGGCCGTGCGGTTGCGCAATGTGAAGACAGGAGAAGAGCGCGAACTAGCGGTGGCCGCCGTTTTTATGGCGATTGGGCATAATCCCAACAGTCAACCATACCGTGGAAAACTCGATATGGATCCGGATGGGTATTTGATGACGAAAAACCTGGTGGAAAGCAAGCATCCCGGCGTATTCGTGGCGGGCGACGTTGCAGATCGGATTTACAAGCAGGCGGTAACTGCAGCCGGTTCTGGTTGTGCTGCGGCCATGGATGCGGAGAAATACCTAAGCGAGCTGGAAAGCCACTGATTTTTAATTTCCAAATGCCGATTGCCGAATCAGAGAAGATCATTCGCACGGCGGACCTAAAAGCGCGAACGAAGCAGTTTGCATTGCGCGTAATGAAACTCATCGATGCACTGCCTCGGACAATTCAAGGACGCGCTATAGCAAACCAGATTATTCGGAGTGCGACTTCAGTGGCCGCAAATTATCGGGCAGCATGCCGAGCACGGTCGCGCGCTGAATTTGCTGCGAAGATTGGAATCGTAGAAGAAGAAGCAGATGAAACTGCCTTTTGGTTAGAGTTAATCATTGATTCAGCCTTGGTCACTGAAGCAAAGATTCGTCCCCTGCTCGCCGAGGCTGGGGAACTGGTAGCGATCATGGCTGCTTCGCGGAAATCGGCACTCGGCAATCGGAAATTGGCAGTCCGATGAAGATCTGTGACCTGACACAGTTCTACTCTCCGGTCAGCGGCGGGGTGAAACGTTATCTTCACGAAAAAATCCACTATATCGAGAAGCACGCGCCGCGCGACGAGCACGTTCTGATTGTTCCCGGCCCGAAAGCAAACATGAAGGCAAATGGGCGCTCGCGTATCTACTCGATTCGCTCGCCTCTTGTGTCACGTACGGGCCAATATCGCGCTCTACTGAATTTGCGCGCAGTGGAGGAAATTTTGGAAGAGGAACGGCCGGACCTGATTGAGTCCACCGATCCTTATCAACTCGGGTGGAAAGCGGTGAAGCTTGGCCGTGCCCTGCGCGCCCCCGTGATCGGATTTTATCATTCGCATTTTCCGGAAGCATATCTGCGTAACAGCGCAAAAGTCCTCGGAAAAATTGCGACGCGCCGGGTGATGAAGCTTTCCCGGGCTTACGTGCGTAAGCTTTACAATGAGCACGCGGCAACGTTGGTAGCATCAGAGCGGCTCGCGAGCGTGCTGCGCGATTGGGGAGTGCGTAACGTGCGGGTCCTGAGTCTCGGTGTTAATCCTGATATCTTTCGTCCCGACGCCTCCGAGAAGGAAACAACGCGCCGCTCGCTTGGTCTCAATTCACAAAAAAGACTCCTTCTTTACGTCGGCCGTCTGGCGAAAGACAAGAACACGGCAACTCTGTTTGCGGCATTCAAAATTCTGCAGCAATGCCGTCCGAATGAGTTTCATTTACTCGTCATTGGCGATGGTCCCGAGCGAACTCAGCTTCGGAAACTCCAAGCGCGAACCAAAAACATTTCGTGGGTTCGTTATTGCGGTGATCCGCGCGACCTCGCCCGCTACTACCGCGCCGCCGATCTCTTCGTTCACCCCGGTGTTCAGGAAACTTTTGGCCTAGCGACGTTGGAGAGTCAGGCATGCGGGACGCCTGTGGTGGGAATTCGTGGCAGCTGCATGGACAATATTATTTGTCATGAGCAGAAATCATGGGCGCGAGAGAACAGCGCGGATGCGCTCGCGGGTGCGATTGACAGTTGCGCGACAAAAAAATTGTTAACCGTCGGCAGAAATGCGGCAAAGAGGGCGCGGAGCCTCTATAGCTGGGAGCGGGTGTTTGACGAACTGTTTTGCATTTATCGCGAGGTTCGCGCAAACTACCGCCAATTTTAAATGGCGAACGACGATCACCAGCCGTTCCTCATTCGCGGCTATCGCAGATCGGACCGCGAAGCGGTCCGAAAACTCTGCTGCGATACCGGTTTTCTTGGCGACCCGATTGATCCCGTGTACGAGGATCGGGAATTGTTCGCTGATTTTCTCACCACTTATTATACCGACCACGAACCGGAATCATGTTTTCTCCTGGAGGTGGACGGTGAAATTCGTGGTTATCTGCTCGGCTCGCGCAACCCGCTACGAAACCAGCTCTACGCGCTTTATCAAAATGTCTGGCTCTTTTTTCGCGCGCTAACACGCTACTTCCGCTACAATGAGCGCTCGCGCCGTTTCATTCGCTGGACGCTCGTGCATGGCTGGCGCGAAGTGCCGGCCGCGCCGCGGCGCACGCCACATTTCCACATCAATCTGTTGCCGGACGCTCGCAAAGTC
>WNGJ01018263.1_pt1 | contig 11483 bp, 9 predicted proteins | sample 5400611 | NCBI WGS metagenome assembly WNGJ01 (sample SAMN13153375, study PRJNA577476) | soil metagenome | isolation source: 40 cm soil or saprolite under Garry oak tree replicate 1 | place: USA:California | collected 2016-06-15 | reverse complement strand
CGAGTCACTCGTCTTCGGGCTCAGCTTCACGAGCACGAAGCTGCCGTCGGCGTACTTGCAGCGCATCTCGACGGCCTGCCCGACCGCGAAGCTGGAGAGGCTCACCGAGCCCGGGACGGCGCAGCGCACCGGGTCGGGATGCCCGTCAACCTCAACGCCGACCGACGTCGACGAGAGCGAGCTGATTACGCCGGTGACGGTGAACAGCTGGTCCCCCATGTCGACTCCACCATCGCCACCGGTCGATCCGTCGGCCGCGTCCTCGTTGTCGAGGCTGACGAGCGTGAACGTGCCGTCGGACTCGACGGTCGCGTGGAGCGAGACCTCATCACCCGGCTTCAGCGCCGGTAGGTCGAAACCGTCGGGGACCGACACCTTGACGAGCCCGCGGCCATGGACGGCGAGGCTGAGCACGCCTTCCTCGGTCGAGAGGTAGATCCCTTCGAGCTCCAGCTCGTCGTCGTGGCCGACAGGCTTGACGGCGTCGCAGAAGAGCTGCGCCTTCTCGAAGCTCGCGGAGGCCGTGACCCGGTCGCCCGGGCGGAGCTTGGCGCGGGCGCCGCTTCGAAGCCCGAACACGAAGATGCTGTTGCCGGCGGAGAGATAGAGCTTCTGTCCAGCGCGCTTGACGACGGTCGCCTGCACTCGTGCGTGCTTGACACGGCGAATCTGTTTCGTCGCGGCTGCCGCGAAGGTGCCGTCGGGCAGCTGGCGCGCGTGAACTGCGACCAGCGCGCCGAGGCCGATCTTGCTGAAGGACTTCGGGGCCCGGATCGTGCGGACGGTCCCGTTCGCGGATGCGGTGACGATCGCCTTGGGCTTGGCGTTCTTCGCGATCACGACGCCCTGAAAGGCGCCGGCGTTCGCGGCCGCGGGCAGGACGAGCCCGATCATGGCCACGGCAAGGACAAGAACTCGTTTCATTTGGCTTCCTCCTGGGTGCCGGCCCGGGTGGGCGAAGCGCCGGCTGTCGCTGGCTACTGCGGCAGCGGTTGGGCGGCAACCACCGCGGCTTTCATCGGCACCCGGACGCCGGACTCGCGCAAGCTCCCTCCCGAGAGCCAACTCGTTCGAGTGACGCGGAGGCGGGAAGGGCGACGCCTAGAATCAAAGCGCGATGCGCACGACCGCCGAGCTGCGCGAGGGGTTTCTCTCCTTCTTCGAGGAGAAGGGTCACGTGCGCCGGCCGTCGGCCTCGGTGATCCCGCCGGCGGACGATCCGACAACGCTCTTCATCGTCGCCGGCATGCAGCCTATGAAGCGCTGGTTTCTCGGCCTCGACAACCCGCCACGGCGGGTCACCACTGTGCAAAAGGTCGTTCGAGCCGGCGGAAAGCAGAACGATCTCGACGACGTCGGCCTGACGAACCGCCACCTCTGCTTCTACGAGATGCTCGGCAACTTCTCGTTCGGCGACTACTTCAAGGACGGGGCCGTCGAGTACGCCTGGGAGTTCGTCACCCAGCGGATGAAGCTCGAGCCCGAGCGGCTTTGGGCCACCATCTTCGCGGGCGATCCCGAGCTCGCGCTGGGCGAGGATGAGGTGGCCGCGAAAGCCTGGGAGACGTACTTGCCGCGCGAGCGAATCCTCGGCCTGCCGCGCAGCGAGAACTTCTGGCAGGCGGCCGATACGGGGCCATGCGGACCGTGCTCGGAGCTCTACTACGACCGTGGCGAGAAGTACGGCTGCGGCCGTCCCGACTGCGCGCCCGGCTGCGAGTGCGAGCGCTACCTCGAGTTCTGGAACCTCGTCTTCATGGAGTTCGACCTCGCCGACGATGGGACGCTGACGCCACTGCCGCAGCAGAACATCGACACCGGGATGGGCTTCGAGCGCGCGGCGATGCTCTTGCAGGACGTCGACTCGTTCGCCGAGATCGACATCCTCCAGCCGCTGCTCGACTGGATCCGCGAGCGTGCGAATGCGGCTTACGGCTCCTCCGACGAGGCGACAAAGGCCTACCGAGTGGTCGTCGAGCACGCACGGACAGCGGCTTTCCTCATCGCCGAGGGCGTCGCGCCCTCGAACGAGGGCCGCGGCTACGTGCTGCGCCGCGTGATCCGCCGCGCGGTCCAGTTCGGCCGCCGGCTGGGGCTCGAGCCACCGTTCCTCTACGAGTTGGCCGACGTCGTCCGCGGGCAGATGGGGTCCGTCTACCCGGAGCTCGAGGAACGCCGGAGCGAGATCGCCGAGCTGATCCGGGCCGAGGAGGAGCGCTTCCGCGAGACGCTCGCGCGAGGGGAGAAGCTGTTCGAGGAGATGGTGGCGAAAGGTGAGATCACGCCGGAGGACGCGTTCCGCCTCCACGACACCTATGGGTTCCCGTGGGAGCTGACGAAGGAGCTCGCGGCCGAGCGAGGGCTCGAGGTCAACGAGGAGGAGTTCACGCGCCTGATGGAGGAGCAGCGCGAGCGCTCGCGGCAGGGCTCGGCTTTCGACGTCGACGTCAAGATCAGCGGCTCGGCGCCGCGAACGCAGTTCGTCGGCTACGAGCGGACGGACGTGCTGACGGCGATCCTCGCCTACGCGGACCTCGGGGACGGCACGTTTCAGGCGAAGCTCGAGCAGTCCCCGTTCTACCCGGAAGGCGGCGGCCAGGTCTCCGACGCCGGCTACATCGAGAACGAGGAGACCGGCGCGCGCGCCGACCTGATCAAGGCGACGCGGCTGGACGACGACCAGGTGCTGACCTTCAGCGGCCGTGGATTCGGCGAAGGCATGCGCGTCCGGGCGGTGGTGCCGTGGTCGGTCCGCTTTCCGACGATGGCGAACCACACGGCGACGCATCTGCTGCACAAGGCGCTTCGCGATCTCCTGGGCGAGCACGTCAAGCAGGCCGGGTCCGCCGTGCGGCCCGACAAGCTGCGCTTCGATTTCACCCATCCCCGCGCGCTCACTGCCGAGGAACGGGAACGGCTCGACCATGCCGTCAACGAGATCGTCTTCCAGAATCGCCCGGTCCGCACGTTCGTGACGCCGATCGAGGAGGCGCGCAACCTCGGCGCGATGATGCTCTTCGGGGAGAAGTACGGCGACGAGGTGCGGGTCGTCGAGATCGACGGCTATTCGCGCGAACTCTGCGGCGGCACGCACGTGCGCTCGACGGCGGAAGTCGGACCGTTCGTGGTCCTCTCGGAAAGCTCGGTGGGCTCCGGCGCGCGGCGGATCGAGGCGGTCACCTCCGGCGAGGCGTTCGCGCTCTTGCACGAGCGGAGCCGCGAGGCCGAGCAGCTGCGCGCGGAGCTCGGGGAGACGCGGAAGAAAGCGAAGAAACAGGGCGGCGACCGGAGCGCAGATGTGGTCTACCGCGAGGAGTCGGGAGACGTCGTCGTGGCCGAGGTGAAAGCCGTCAAAGGCTCTGCGCTGCGCGACCTGTCGGATCAGATCCGCCAGGCGAAGAAGGCCATGGCTGTGTTGCTCGGCTCTGTCGACGACGGCCGCGTCTACCTCGTGGTCAATGTCGATCCGTCGCTCGTCGATGCCGGCGTCGACGCGGTCGCGATCGCACGTGAGGCCGCGAAGAAGATCGAGGGCGGTGGCGGCGGACGGCCGAATCTCGCCGAAGCCGGCGGGAGGAATCCCGCTGGGCTCGATGACGCGTTCGAGGTGGGAAAGAGCGAGATCGCTGCAGCCCGCGGATGAAGGTCGTTGCAGTCGATTACGGCTCGGCGAGAACCGGGGTCGCCGCCTCGGACCCGACCGGCACGCTTGCTAGACCGGTAGGCGTGGTCGAGCGTGTTCGCACCGCGGCCGGCTTGCAACAGCTCGTGGAGTTGATCCGCGGCGAGAATCCCGAGCAGGTTGTCGTCGGTATGCCGCTGACGCTCCGCGGCGAACGTGGCGAGCAGGCGCGTGAGACCGAAGAGTTCGTCGACACGCTCAGGCAGGCGCTCGAGGTGCCCGTTGATGGGTTCGACGAACGCTTCACGACGGAGCGCCCCAGCCGCGCCGCCCTGAGCGGCAGCGGCCCCCGCGGTCCGTCGTCATGCGGCGCCGGCTGGTTGCGCTCTGCGTCCTCCTGGCCGCGTTGATCGGGCTCGGCTTCGCGGTTGCAAGCGTCAGGGATCGCGGGCACAAGGCGAGCACGCCCACCGTCGCCGCCCTGCCAAAGCCGTTCCGGGTCGTTTTTCCGGAGGGGTTCACCCGCCTGCAGATGGCGGCGCGCGTCAAGAGCGTCGCCGCGATCGCGGCCCACGAGCGCGGCCGCACGCCGCGTCTCAACGAGCCGGCGTACCTCGCGGCTTCGGGGCGCAGGCGTCTCATTCCCGGGTTCGGACGACATCCGCTGGAGGGTTTCCTTTTCCCGGCGACGTACCAGTTCACGGAGCGGTCCGGGTCGGCCGAGCTTGTGAGCGCGCAGTTGCGAGCCTTTCAGAGGAACTGGAGCACGATCAACCTTGCCTATGCGCGCTCGAAGAACCTCACGCCTTACGACGTCCTGACGATCGCCTCGATGGTCGAGAAGGAGGCGGTCGCGCCGGAGGAGCGCCCGAAGATCGCGCGCGTGATCTACAACCGGCTTCATCACGGGATGGCGCTTGGGATCGATGCGACCGTCCGCTACGCGTTCCACGTTCCGGGCACGCAGTCCCTGCTGCAGTCGCAGCTGAACTCCAACAACCCCTACAACACGCGCAAGCGGGTCGGTCTGCCGCCGACGCCGATCGCGAATCCAGGGCTCGCGTCGATCCAGGCGGCCGCGCACCCCGTTGCCGGCGACTGGCTCTACTTCGTCCGCAAGCCGGACAAGGTGCACCACTTCTTCACCGCGAGCGAGCGGGCGTTCATCAACTACAAGAACGCGCACGGGTTCGGGTGATTTCCGGCTCGACGCGGCTGGTCGCGCTGCTCGGGCAGCCGGTGGCCGGGTCGCTGTCGCCGCGGATGCAGAACGCTGCGTTTGCTGCACGCGCGCTCGACTGGGCCTATGTCGCTTGCGAGGTGGTGCCGGAGCGGCTGGCCGACGCGGTGCGCGGCCTCGTCGCCCTCGGTTTCGCGGGGGCGAACGTGACGATTCCGTACAAGCTGGCTGTCGCAGAGTTGTGCGACCAAGCGGAGGGACCGTCGGTCAACACGCTCGTCTTCCGGGACGATCGCGTGCTCGGTTTCAACACCGACAAGGAGATCGTGGCGGGGATCGAGGCCGAGTGCGTCTGCCTGATCGGCTCGGGCGGAGCGGCCGAAGCGTTGCGGCCGGCGCTCTCCGGTGAGGTCCGCGTCTACGAGCGGCGCGGCGACTGGCCGCCCGACGCTTCGGGCGCCGACCTGATCGTGAATGCGACGCCGGTCCGCGACGAGCTGCTCGTCGAGCCCCGCGCGGGGCAGACCGTGGTCGACCTCGCGTATGACGCCGGCGGGCGCGCAACGGCGCTCGTCGCGGCGGCACGTGAGGCGGGCTGCGAGGTCATCGACGGCCTCGAGGCGCTCGTCCGCCAGGGGGCCGCCTCGTTCGAGCTCTGGACGGGCGTGCCGCCGCCGGTAGACGTGATGCGGGCCGCAGTACGCTCCGCCTGATGCTGACGCTGACAACCGCGGGCGAGTCGCACGGTCCGGCCCTGGTCGCGATTCTCACCGGCTTGCCGGCGGGTCTCGTCCTCGACCGCGGCGCGATCGACGCCGACCTGCGCCGCCGGCAGCAGGGCTACGGCCGCAGTCCGCGCCAGCAGCTGGAACAGGACGAGGTCGAGGTGCTCGCCGGTTTGCGCCATGGCCGGACGCTCGGGACGCCGCTCGCGCTCGTCGTCAGCAACCGCGATCACAAGAACTGGGCGTGGGGGATGAGCCCTTGGCCGGCGGAGGGTGAGCCGGAGGGGAAGGGGACGAAGCCGGTGACGCTAGCGCGGCCGGGCCACGCCGACCTCGCCGGGGCGCAGAAGTTCGGGCTTGAGGACATCCGCGACGCGCTCGAGCGCGCGAGCGCGCGGCAGACGGCGGTTTCGGTCGCGGCGGGTGCGGTCGCGAAAGCCCTCCTCGCAGAGATCGGCGTCGGCGTGCGAGGGGAGGCGCGGGCGGAGGCGGGCGCCGACGAAGTCGAGGTCGACGAGGCGCGTGCGGAGCGAGACACGCTCGGCGGCGTCGTCGAGGTGCGCGCGCGAGGCGTCCCGCCGGGGCTCGGCTCCTACGCGACGAAGGAGGACCGGCTCGACGCGCGGCTGGCCGGCGCACTGATGGGTATCCAGGCCGTCAAGGGCGTCGAGATCGGCGCCGGGTTCGAGCTGGCCGGCCTGCGGGGCTCAGAGGCCCACGACGAGATCGTTCGCGACGAGCGCGGGTTGCACCGGACGACCAATCGCGCGGGCGGGATCGAGGGCGGGGTCTCGAACGGCGAGGAAATCGTCGTCCGTGCGGCGATGAAGCCGCTGCCGACGCTGATGCAGCCGCTTGCGTCCGTCGATCTCCAGACGGGCGAGCCGGGCGAGGCGCTCGTCGAGCGGAGCGACGTCTCGGCCGTCGAGGCGCTCGCGGTGGTCGCCGAGGCGGCGGTCGCCTGGGAGCTCGCACGAGCAGCCCGAGAGAAGTTCGGCGGCGATGCCCTGGGCGACTTCGTCGCGGCGCACAGGGCGTACCTGGAGCGGATCGACTGGCAGCCGCGCTAGGTAGGCATATCGCGCTGGTCGGCTTCATGGGCGCCGGCAAGTCGACGCTGGGGCGGGAGGTCGCTGCGCGGCTGCAACGGCCGTTTCTCGATGTGGACGCGCGGATCGAAGAGCGAGAAGGGTCGATTCCGGAGCTGTTCGAGCGAGGCGTCTTCCGCGAGATCGAGGAGAAGGTCGTGATCGAGGCGCTGGCGATGCCCCCGGGCGTGATCGCTCTCGGCGGCGGCGCCCTCGAGACGCCTGCGATCCGCGAGGCGCTGCGCGCACGCGCGACGACGGTCCTGATCGAGGTCGACGTCGAGACGGCGTGGGAGCGCGTAAGCGGCAGTGACCGGCCGCTCGCGCGGGACGAGGCGGACTTCCGAGAGCTCTATGCCCGCCGGCAGCCGTTTTACGACGAGGTCGCCGACGGCCGGGCGCGAGACGCCGACGGGGTCGTCCTCGCCGCCGGTGCGGTGACCATCGCGGCCATGGCCGCGGACCTGGTCCCCGGACCTGGCCCGGCCGAGCTCGTCGCGGACGAACGCGTCCTCGAGCTCCACCCGCCGCCACTCGACGTCCGGGTGCTGACAGTCCCGCCGGGCGAGGAGGCGAAGACGGTCGCCACCGCCGAACGCCTCTGGCGCGACCTCCGGCTCGACCGCAGCGGGACGCTCGTCGCGTTCGGCGGCGGCTGCACGACCGACGTCGCCGGCTTCGTCGCGGCGACCTACCTCCGCGGGATCGACTGGGTCGCGGTGCCGACGACGCTCGTCGGCCAGGTCGATGCGGCGATCGGCGGCAAGACCGCGATCGACCTCCCCGAGGGCAAGAACCTGGTCGGCGCCTTCCACTGGCCGGTCCGGACGGTGATCGACCCTGCGCTGCTCGAGACCCTGCCGGAGGAACAGCGCCGCGAAGGGCTCGCCGAGGTCGTCAAGACGGGCCTGCTCGCTGGCGAGCCGCTCTGGGAGCTTCCCGACGCCGAGCTCGTGCGCCGCTGCGCGGCCTTCAAGACGGCCCTGTGCCTGCGCGACCCCTACGACCACGGGCCGCGGCAGGCGCTGAACCTCGGTCACACGTTCGCGCACGCGCTGGAAGCCGCGGCCGGCTACGAGACCGTCACCCACGGCCAGGCGGTCGGGCTCGGGCTGCTCGCGGCGCTGCGGCTGTCTGCCCGAGCGACGGACACCGTCGAAGAGGTGCTCGCCCCCGAGCCGGTCAACGTCGACCGTGACCGCGCCTGGGAGGCACTGAAGCGCGACAAGAAATCAACGGGCGGCGAGCTGACGCTCGTCCTGCTCGGCGACGAAGGCGGCTTCACGGCAAACGTGCCGGAGACCGACGTCCGCCTGGCGCTCGACGAGCTGATCGCCGATTAGGGTCCACACAATGCGCGTGGCCGTCCTGAACGGAGTCAACCTCGACGTCGTCGGCCGGCGGGACCCGGAGGTCTACGGCGGCCTCAACATCCGGCAGCTCGAATCGCGAATCTTCGAATGGGCGATGGAGCTGGAGCTGAATGTCAAATGCCGCCAGACGAACAGCGAGGGCGAGTATGTCGACTGGTGCCACGAGGCTCTCGACTGGGCCGACGGCGTGATCGTCAACCCGGGGGCGTGGACGCACTACAGCTACGCGATCCGCGACGCCGTCGAGCTCTTCGACGTCCCGGTCGTCGAGGTTCACCTCTCGAACATCGACCAGCGAGAGGAGTGGCGCCGCAAGTCGGTCATCTCCGACCTGGCCGCGAAACGCGTGATCGGCAAGGGACCGGACGGCTATCGCGAGGCCCTCGCATATCTTGCTGGGAACGAATGAACGCCCGCGCCGAAAAACTGGCCGAGAAGCTCGAGGAGCCGCTGATCGTCACCACCCCGGCGAATGTCCGCTACCTGACCGGGTTCGTCAGCTCGAACGTCTCGGTCGTCGTCGAGCCCGAGCGGGTCAGGCTGTTCACCGATTTCCGCTACGCCGGGGCGGCGCGCACCGTCCCGGACGTCGAGTTCGTCGAGACCAGGCGAGAGACGATCGCCCACATGGCCGAGTTCCTGTCCGGCAAGTTCGCCTTCGAGAGCACCAATCTCACCTACCGGGACTACGAGCAACTCCGCGACGGAGGTCTCGAGCTCGTCCCGCGGATGGGGCTGGTCGAAGGCCTGCGTGCGGTCAAGGGCGAGGACGAGCTGGAGAAGATTCGCCGGGCCGCTGCGATCACGAACGAGGCGTACGAGCGGATTGCCGAGGAGCGGTTCGTCGGCCGCACCGAAGGTGAGCTCGCCTGGCGGATGTTCGAGTTCTTCCACGAGCTCGGAGCCGAGGAGGAGGCTTTCGACACGATCGTCGCCGCCGGCGCGAACGGCGCCCGGCCGCACGCCGACAGCGGCGACCGCGTGATCGAGCCGGGAACGACGGTCGTGGTCGACGCGGGGGCGGTGCTCGACGGGTACTGCTCGGACTGCACGCGTACGTTCGCGACCGGCGAGCTTCCGGACGAGCTCCAACAAGCCTACGACCTCTGTCTGGAGGCTCAGGTCAAGGGCCTCGAGGCGGCGCGTTCCGGCTTCGAGGCGAAGCAGACCGACGCGGCCGCCCGCGACGTGATCACGGCGGCCGGCTTGGGTGAGAGGTTTGGCCACGGGCTCGGCCACGGGGTCGGGATCGACGTGCACGAGGCACCGCATGTGGCCCCGACCTCCACCGACACGCTCGTCGCCAACAACGTGCTCACGATCGAGCCGGGGATCTACCTCGAGGGCACCGGCGGGATCCGGATCGAGGACCTCGTCGTCATCACCGACGGTGAGCCGGAGGTGCTCACCAGCTTCCCGAAAGAGCTCGTGACGGTGAGCTGATGGCGGAGATCGTCGGCACGAACCAGTTCCGGAACGGGATGCACATCGAGCTTGAAGGTGGCGTCTGGCGGATCGTCGAGTTCCAGCACGTCAAGCCCGGCAAGGGCGGGGCGTTCGTGCGAACGCGCGTCAAGAACCTCGACACCGGCGCGGTCGTCGACCGCACCTTCCGCGCGGGCGAGAAGTTCCCGCGCGTGCACACGGAGGTCAAGCACATGCAGTACCTCTACGACTCCGGCGACGAGGTCGTCTTCATGGACCAGGAAACCTATGAGCAGACCGCCCTTCCGCGGGAGTCGGTCGCCGACGCGATCGAGTTCATGGAGCCGTCGTCATCCGTCCAGATGCTGACGGTCGACGGCCAGCCGTCCGGCGTCCAGCTGCCGGCCTCGGTCGAGCTGACCGTCTCGGAGACCGAGCCGGGCGTCCGAGGCGACACGGTCTCGAACGTGACGAAGCCGGCGACGCTCGAGACCGGCGCCACGGTGCAGGTGCCGCTGTTCGTGAACACGGGTGACCGGATCAAGGTCGACCCTCGCGAGCGGCGCTACATCTCCCGCGCTTAGCCTCTCTGAGCCGCCGAAAAGGCTGGTCCTGCCGCGCTAGGCTCCTGGGTCCAGATGCCCGCGCTTGTCGATACGACGATCCGGCTGCTGTCCCAGGAGCCGCTGGCGGGCCGGATGCCGACGGCCGACCTGCTTCGGCTGGCCGAGACGTTGGACGGCGCCGGCTTCGCCTACCTCGAGGTCTCCGGAGGCGGCGTCTTCGACAGCGCCGTCCACCGCGGCGTCGAGAGCCCGTGGGAGCGGATCAGGGCCCTCAAGGCACGCACGAAGACGCCGCTCGCGATGGCGTTGCGAGGGCGATTCCTCGTCGGCTCCCGGCCGGTCGGCGCTGATTTCGCGCGCCGGTTCGTCGCTTCGGCCGCCGAGAGCGGAATCGACGTCTTCCGGTTGCACGACCCGCTGAACGACGTCTCCAACCTGCGAGAGGCGGGCGAGGCGATCACCGGAGCTGAGCGGGAGTTCGACGCGGGCCTCGTCTACGGCTCGGGCCACACCGGCGAGACCGAGGACCTCGTCGAGCAGGCGAAGAAGCTGCCCGAGCTGGGGGCCGTACGCATCCTCCTCCACGATCCGTCGAGCTCGCTCGAGCCCCATCGCGCCCACGAGTTGGTCGGCGCGTTGCGGGAGGCGAGTGGCTTGCCCGTCGGCCTCTACTGCCAGGGTGCCGCCGGCAACGCGCTCGCAGCCGCGCTCGAAGCCGTCCGCGCGGGCGCGGACCTCATCTCGTGCGCCCTGTATCCGATCGCGCTCATCCTGCATCGCGTCTCGGGCGAGGTGCTTGCGACCTCTCTGGCCGGGCTCGGACAGGACGCCGGTGTCGACGCCGACGCCCTCTGGCGGGCGTCGGAGCTCGTCGATGAGCACCTGGGCGACGAGCCGGTCACGCCCGTCGCTCCGCGCATCGCCGTCCGCGCCGCCGAGCACCGCGTGCCGCCGGGCCTCGTCGCGGCGCTCGACACCCACTTGCGCGCGCAGGCCGCCGGCGACCGGCTCGACGAGGTGCTCGACGAGCTCCTCCGCGTCCGCGAGGAGGTGGGCTGGCCGCCGCTCGCGGCACCGATCGGCCAGATCCTCGGCTCGCAGGCGCTTCTGAACGTGCTCTCGGGGGCGCGGTACCAGACGATGATCGACGAGTTGCGCGCGCTCGTCGCGGGCCGCTACGGCTCGCCGCCGGGCTCGATCGATCCGACCGTCCGCCGCGCCGCCGAGCTGCTCGCGGACGGCGTTCCCGAGCCGGATCCGGTCGACCTCGAGCGGCTGAGCGACGAGGCCGAGGGGCTCGCCGCAAGCGACGAGGAGCTCCTGCTGCTGGCGCTCTTCGGCGACGAGGCACGGCCACTGCTCGAGGCCATTCGCGGCCGTCACACGGGCGCCGACTCGCTCGGGGCGAGCGGCGTCGACCAGGCGCGCGCCGAGCGGATTCGCGAGGTCGTCCGCATCGTCCAGGAGTCGGGCGTGGGGGAGATCACGATCGACGAAGGCGGGA
>WNGJ01029562.1_pt1 | contig 11484 bp, 12 predicted proteins | sample 5400611 | NCBI WGS metagenome assembly WNGJ01 (sample SAMN13153375, study PRJNA577476) | soil metagenome | isolation source: 40 cm soil or saprolite under Garry oak tree replicate 1 | place: USA:California | collected 2016-06-15 | reverse complement strand
GAGGGCGCGGAGCGACTCCATGGCCCCAATAGTACCCCAGCCATTGTCCTAATCCAAGGACAATGTGTTGAGCTAAACCGGATATTCCGTCGGACCTATGTACTTCACGCAATTTCGCCATTGCCTGACCGCGCCATCGTGCCTAAAATGAGGTGCACCCTTGGCTGACCCGCTCCCCGAATCGTCTTGAGTGACGACGGGCGAACTGGAAACAGAAATGAGCCAAGGGTGAGATGCGTACAGGCGGGCAACACAGAAAAACTGAGGCAAGCGCAGCGCTTCGATCCGGTGCTCGGGTCGGGGCGCTTTTTTGTTACTCGGCCTTCTTGTGTTTCGGCCAGCCAGTCTTGGGACGTTTCTTGGCGAGAGCGGTTTTGACGTTCGCTCGCCACGGGCCGGTGAGGGTGAGCCGCTCCTCTTTTGGCCCGCGCTTGCGTTTCGATTTCTTGGGCATGGGAGACACTCTGATCTAGAGAGAAAAAAATGGGGGAGAGGGTGCCCGGAAGTGGGCGGGTGGCGCTTGCACGCCAGCGGTTCGACTCATGCCACCCTCTGTTGTCCCCCCTTGCATCCGTGGCGAAACCGGTAAACGCGCTAGGCTTGGGACCTAGTGGCTGCGAGGCCTTGTGGGTTCGAATCCCATCGGATGCAATGGCTGCAACAATAGATACGGCTTGATCGCTCGGCAAGTTCATCCCTTCCGTGGCTGCTTGTACATGAGCCGCTTCCCCACCGCGCCGCGAATCGCGGCCACCGTCCGCTCGCCATCCTCGACGCGGCGGTGATTCCACCGGAACGCGAATTCGTTGACGTAGCGGTGTAGGTGCCGCTTGCTCACCGCGTGGAACGTGCCGACTAGTCCGCGCTTGAGAAGGGCGAAGAAACTTTCCGCTGTGTTGACGTGGACGTTACCGCGTGCGTACTCGCGCACCGCGTGGCGCACCGTATGATGCCCGCCTGCGAAGTGTTTCCCGATACCGCGATAGCTCGATAGCTCGTCCGTGTGAATCGCGGCAGAGGGCCGGACGCTCTCCCGAATCGCCTGCCCGAGAGACTGCGCGGTAACATCTGTTACGACGCGCGTCCGAATCCTACCGCCACGCTCGACGAGTGCGACCACCGGGACCTTCTTGGTGCCCCGGCCACGGTACTGACTCCGGGCCGCGAAGTAGGGCTTGCGCTCGTCATAGGTCATGGCCCGAATCGCTTGAACACTTGGCGGGCGCGGCTTGCCGCCCACGTAGGTCTCGTCCACTTCCACTGTTCCGTCGAGCCTCGGGCTTCGTGGCGGGGTCATGGCGTAGCGAATCCGGTGCATGAGGAATAGCGCGGACTTGTAGGACAATCCGGTCTGGCGCTTGATCTGCAACGCACTGACGCCCTTCTTGCTCGCACTTGCGGCCCAGAACGCATAGCACCAATGGCGCAATGGAATGCGGCTATCCTCGAACACCGTGTTAATCCGCACGGTGAACTGATCGCCACAGTCCCGGCAGACCCACAAGAACCGCTTGTTGCGCTTGCCATCGCACCCCCGAAGCTGGTACACGTCCGTTGCCTCGCAGCGCGGGCAAACGGGAGAATCCCCCCACCGCTGCACCTCAAGAAATTCCACGGCGGCCGGCTCGTCGGAGCACGCTTTTGGAAGTGCGGCCACGATACCCGACTTGTCTTGCGCAACCTTGCTCATATGGTCCTCTCAGTTGCGTCAAGTATAAAGATAATGAACGTGGATGTCAAGTGCCGTAACACACATCGGCGTAACACGTTAGAGATCGCCAGCCGTGCCATCGGAAATGACGCGCAGCCCTTGGCCGGCGCTGTCTTTCATATGCGAATACTGATCCTTGGTCATGATGAATGTCGCATTGTAAATCTTGCACCGGTCGAATACGCAACCCTGGAACGCGATTGCTCCAACGGTCGCCGCGCCTTGCTTTGCAATCACGGCTTCGCAGTTTAGAAGATAGGGGTGAAAAAGAGTGCAGCCATTCAAGAAGATCACAGCGGGGCCCAGTAGTTCGCAGTCTTCAAACTTGGCAGCCACGGTGGCCTGCATGAACGGGTGAAAGAAGTCCATCAGTCTTAGTCGTTGTTTCGAGAAGTGACCAGCAAGCGGATTAACCGCGCTCGTTTCCGCCCTTCGCGCTTCGAATCTGGCTTGAACCCAATACCTGCGTCCGACACTCCACAGCAAAAAGACGCCCGCCGCCACCAGCGCGCTGACCAGACCGACAGCGCCCCAAGCCACAGCACCATAGGGCTTGAGGAATGCGGCCACACTGGCCAACCAAGTCATGACTAAGCTGACAAGCCCGATCGCAACGTAGGGCCAGCGTTCGACGAGGAAATCCACCAGCCAGTCGAATCCCGATTTGAGAACTTTTCCCATGCCCCGAACCTACCCGCTGCGACTTTCACGGCCAGAACCGGATAGCGAAATAGGCACCCTTGGCGCGGTATAGAATGGCCATTCACGCGCCCCTAGCGCGTAATTGCGCTAAGTACACAGGTCGCTATTCCGTCAGGACGGAACTCGTTAGACTTATGATGCGTTCACCGACAAAGCATTTCAGCAACGGATAGTCGGACAAACCCGTGGAGAGCTTCCCAAATGCCCCCCAGGAACGAGCTCGACACCACTGACCGACGCATTCTTCGCATCCTCGCTCAGGATGGTCGAGCCAGCTATCAAGCGGTTGCCGACGAGATCGGTCTCTCGCGACCCGCGATCATGGAGCGCGTCAAGCGGCTGGAGGAATCCGGCTACATCCGCGGCTATCGCGTCCAGCTCGACCGCCGCAAGGTCGGCTTCCCCGTGACGGCGTTTGTCGCCGTGCGCTATGGCTCGAGCGATTACGTCGGCGACGAGCCACGCATGCGGGAGATGGAAAAACATCCGGGCGTGCTCGAGTGCCATCACATCGCCGGCGACGATTGCTACATCCTCAAAGTCGTGGCGCCAGATCTCGAGGGCGTCCAGGAAATCCTCCGCGATTTGCGCGGCCCGAACTCACAAATGAACACGCGCACGACGATCGTTTTGTCGACCTTGTTCGAAAAGCCCGGCTTCATTCCCACGGAGCCAGACTGATGGCAACGCTCAAGGGCAAGGCGCTCATCGCGTATCTGGTCGTCTGTGTCTTCTGGGGCTCGACTTACCTCGCGATCAAGGTCGGCGTCACGGATTTGCCGCCGTTTCTGTTTGCGGGCCTCCGGTTCCTCGTCGCGGGACTGCTCCTCCTCGTCATCGCCCGCGCGCTCGGCGATCCGCTACCGCGCCGGACTGACTGGCGCACGCTGGCCATCGTGGGCGTGCTGCTGCTCGCGGGCGGCAACGCGTTCGTCGTATGGTCGGAACAGTATATCGGATCGGGGATCGCGAGCATTTTCGTCGTCACCGTGGCGATGTGGACCGCGCTGTTCGACGTCATCATCCCGGGCGGTGCCTCGGAGCTGAATTGGCGAATCATCGCGGGTCTGTTGCTCGGGTTCCTCGGCACGCTGCTGCTGGTCGGCGCGACGCCGGCCGAGATTCTGGCTGCCGACAAGCGCGGACCGATAGCGCTCACCCTGGCGAGTGCGTCGTGGTCCCTGGGGTCCGTCTACGCGAAGCGCCATCCGACGCAGGCGAGCCCGTACATGGGGGCCGCATTCCAGATGATCGTTGGGGGTGGCACCGTCGCGCTCGTCGGTACCTTGCTCGGTGAATGGGCGTCCTGGCATCTGAGTACGCGTGGCGTTGGGGCAATCGCGTACCTCGTCGTGTTCGGATCGATCGTCGGCTACAGTGCGTACTCGTACGCGTTGCGGCACGCCTCGGCGACGATCGTCGGCACGTACGCCTACGTGAACCCCGTGATTGCCGTGCTGCTGGGCTGGCTGCTGTTGCACGAGGCGGTCCACGCGCGCACGTTCATCGCGATGGGGATGATCCTGGTGGCGGTGGTGTGGATTCAATTCTCTCATAAACTGCGTCGGTCGGACGGCCTGACGTCCGGACGGCCACAAACAGCGAGCGATCAGGCAGTCAGGCCGTCCGGCCGTCCGGCCGTCGACCCCGAACCAGAGGCCTCCACATGACGCCGCTCCCCAGAGACGCCGTCCTCCTCACCATCGACGTGCAGAAGGGCATGGACGTCTTTCGCGAGAAGTACCACCGCAACAATCCCGATCTCGAGCGTAACATCGCGCGGCTGCAGCAGGCGTGGCGCGAGAGCGGCCGGCCGTTGATTCATGTGCAGCACCTTTCCAAGCAGCCGAATTCACCGCTCCGGCCCGGACAACCGGGCGTCGAGATCAAGGACGAAGTGCGGCCGCTACCCGGAGAGCCCGTGGTGCAGAAATCGGTCAACAGCGCGTTCATCGGAACGACGCTCGAAGCCGACTTGCGGCGTCGTGGCATAACGACGCTGGTGATGGTCGGGCTGCAGACGAACATGTGTGTGTCGACGACGGCACGGATGGCCGGCAACCTGGGGTTCACCACCTACGTCGTATCAGACGCGACAGCAACCTTCGACAACACCGGACCGGACGGGAAGCGCTATGCCTCCGAGCTGCTGCACGACGTCGCGCTGGCTGACCTGCACGGCGAGTTTGCTACCGTGGTCGACACCGCGACGATTCTGCGGCAAGCTGCGCGGGAGGTGGCATGAGTGTCCGCAAAGTCAATCTCGCCGAGATGTTCGGGCGGTTTCAGGATCAGTGGAAGCCCAAAATTGTCGGCGAAGTGAACGACAGCCTCGTCAAGCTGGTGAAGTTCAAGGGTGAGTTCGTCTGGCATCATCACGACCGCGAGGACGAAATGTTCCTGGTGGTCAAAGGTCGCATGCGGATGCAGCTGCGGGACGGCGAGGTGACGGTCGGCCCCGGCGAATTCATCATCATCCCTCACGGCATCGAGCATAAGCCGGTCGCCGAGGTGGAGACCGAGGTGGTGCTCTTCGAGCCCAACTCGACGCTGAACACCGGAAACGTCCGGAATGAACGGACGGTCGCACAGCTCGATCGCCTGTAGGACGCCACGATGATCGCGCGGATCTGGCATGGGGTCACCGCGGCCGATCGGGCCGACGAGTACGCCGCGTATCTCGACCGCACCGGCGTGCGCGACTGTCGCGCCATCCCCGGCAACCGCGGCGTGTACGTCCTGCGCCGCGTGGAAAACGACCGCGCCGAATTCACGTTCGTGTCGCTGTGGGAATCCCTCGACGCTATCCGGCAATTCGCCGGAGAGGACTATGAGAAAGCCCGCTACTACCCGGAAGACCGCGACTTCCTCATCGAGCTCGAGCCCTTCGTCGAGCACTACGACGTCATTGCCGGAGATCTCCCTCGATCCGGCTGACGCCCGCGAGTGGGAGGAGCTGCGCCAGCTCGGCCACCTGATGGTGGACGAGATGCTCGAGTACCTGCGCACCGTCCGGGAGCGGCCCGTGTGGCGGCCGGTTCCGGCTGAAGTGCGCAAGCGGCTGGCAGGGGAAGGTCCTGCACCACGCGATCCCACGCCGGCAGCGCGTGTCTACGAGGAGTTCAAGCGCGACGTGTTGCCCTACCCCACCGGCAACATCCATCCGCGCTTCTGGGGCTGGGTAATCGGCACCGGAACGCCGCTCGCGATGCTCGCCGACATGCTCGCGTCCGGAATGAATCCGCAAGTCGCGGAGTTCGATGACTCATCCGCCGTCGTAGAAAATCAGGTGATTGGATGGCTCGTCGAGCTGCTGGGGCTCCCCCCCGGCACGCATGGGCTGCTCGTTTCCGGCGGGTCCATGGCGAATTTCGTGGGGCTGGCCGTAGCGCGGAACGCTCGCGCCGGGTTCGACGTCCGCGAGCGCGGGCTGCAGGGGGGGGGGGGGGGGGGGGGGGGGGGGGGGGGGGGGGGGGGGGGGGGGGGGGGGGGGGGGCGCGGGACCGCGGCTGAGCGTCTATGCGTCCACGGAAACCCACTCGTCCGTCCGCAAGGCGGTGGAGCTGCTCGGACTGGGCCACGACGCCCTGCGCGCGATCCCGGTGGCAGCCGATTACGCCATCGACATCGCTGCCCTGCGCGAGAAGCTCGCCGCCGACAAAGCCGCCGGGTGGCAACCCATCTGCATCGTGGGCAACGCCGGCACGGTGAATACGGGCGCGACCGACGATCTGCGCGCGCTGGCCGCGTTGAGTCGTGAGGCCGGCGCCTGGTTCCACGTCGACGGCGCGTTCGGCGCGCTGGCGGCGCTGGTTCCCGCGCTGCGACCGCTCGTGAGCGGGCTGGAGCAAGCGGACTCCGTCGCGTTCGACCTGCACAAGTGGCTCTACATGCCGTACGAAGTGGGCTGCACGCTCGTCCGCGATCAAAAAGCACACCGTGCGACCTTCAACGTGACTCCCGCGTACCTCGCCTCGTTCGATCGCGGGATCGCGGCGGGCGGCTTCCCGTTCGCGGAGCGTGGCGTGCAGCTGTCGCGCGGCTTCCGGGCGCTCAAGGTGTGGATGTCGTTCAAGACACACGGCGTGGACGCGTTTGCGCAGCTGATTCATCAGAACGTGCGCCAGGCGCACTACCTGGCGGGGCTCGTGACCAAGCACCCTCGGCTCGAGCTGCTCGCGCCCGCGCCCCTCAACGTGGTCTGCTTTCGCTTGGTCGTGCCCGGCGCGGACGATGCCGCCTTGAACGCGCTGAACAAGGAGATCCTGCTGCGGATTCAGGAGAGCGGCTTGGCGATCCCTTCCCAGACCATGCTCAACGGCAAGTTCGCCATTCGAGTCGCCATCACGAATCACCGCAGCCGGCGCGAGGATTTCGACCTGCTGGTGCGTGCCGTCGTCGACACCGGCACGGCACTGCGCGCGCGCTAGCTCTGCTCTTCGGCGGTACCCACGATCTTGCCTTCGATCGGATTGCTGAACGAACGGACCGTGTGATAGGCAAGATCGATGTCTTTGGCGTTCGCGAATTCGGTGAGAATGTCGTCCCAGATCGCCGACACGGTGCCGCGGCGGCGGCGGGGCTCGATGAGGTAGCGAATCGTCAACAGAATGCCGGACGGCGCGGTGCTGGTGTAGACGATCGGCGTGAGCTTCTTGTAGTTGATGAGGTACTGCTGTGAGGCGGCCAGCAGATCGCGCTCGGCCTCCGCCGTCAGATGCTCGGCGTGTTTGAATGCGATCGCCGTCAGGATCTCCTTCGCTTTCCGCCAGTTGCTCTCGTAGGTCACCAACACCGGGACTTCGTTCCAGATATACCTGAACCCCTTGTCGTAGTTGGCAACGGGCTCGGTGAAGACCTGCTGATTGGGGATGTGGATGATGCGGCCCGTGCTCTGATCCGCGTCGACCCACACGCCGATTTCATTCAGCGTGAACTGGAACAGATGGATGTCGATGACGTCGCCCCGATGCTTCGCGACCTCGATGCGATCGCCGACCTCGAAGGGGCGCCGCCACACGATGAACGCCCAGGCTGCCAGGTTCGAGAGCGGATCCTTCAGCGCAATCGCGACGCCCGCCGAAACCAGGCCGAGGAACGTGGCGAGCGACTTGAAGCCTTCGAGCCACTCGCGGCCGATCACCAGGACGGCAATCGCGAGTGTGAGGTAGGTCATCGTCTTGCGCCAGCGGTAGCGCTTCCACGGATCGGTGACGCGCCGGTAGACGATCGCGAGGATCAGCCGTTCGATGATCCAGAGCCCCACGATCACGATGACCGTGACCAGGAGGTGCGTCTGGACCTCTGGACTCAAGCCGATGCGGGTTTGGAGCCAGTCGCGCACGGTGGCCAAAGCTAGGGCTCCTTCTACTTTTAGGCCACCGATGGAACAGCTCCACATCCTGCGCGACCTCGCCGTCATTTTCGCCGGCTCACTGCTGGTCATTCTGGTTTTCTATCGCCTCAAGCTGCCCGCCCTGCCCGGCTTCATCGTCGCGGGCATTTTGCTCGGCCCCAACGCCCTCGGGCTCGTCAACGATCCGCACGACGTGGAGGGACTGGCCGAAGTCGGCGTGATCATGCTGCTGTTCACGATCGGCATCGAGTTCTCGCTCAGCCGGCTGCGGGAGATGGGACGGCAGATTCTCGCGGGCGGATTCGCCCAGATGGGTTTCACCGTGCTCGCGACGCTCGCGGTTGGCATCGGGTTGTTGCCCAGCTGGCAGCTAGCGCTCTTCCTCGGATTTCTGATCGCGCTATCGAGCACCGCCATCGTGCTCAAGGTCCTGACCGACGCGAGCGAAATCGACGCTCCGCACGGCCGTCTTGCGACTGGCGTCCTGATTTTCCAGGATCTCTGCGTTGTCCCGATCATGCTGGTGCTGCCGTTCCTCGCGGGCAAAGCGGAAGGCGGCGTGGTTGGGCTGCTCGTGGCCTTGGGAAAGGCAGCGCTTGTCGTCGTCGGGGTCATTATTGCCGCGCGCACCATTGTGCCGCGCGCGCTTGCGGAGATTCTCAAGACACGCAGCCGCGAGCTGTTCTTGATCGCCGTCATTCTGATCGGCACGCTCACGGCACTCGGCACGGCTGCCGCCGGAGCATCGCTTGCCCTCGGCGCATTTCTGGCCGGCCTGATTATCTCCGAGTCCGACTACGGCTATCAGGCGCTCGCCGAGCTGATGCCATTCCGCGACATCTTCATTTCGCTGTTTTTCGTCGCCGTCGGCATGCTGGTCCAGCTCGATACCATCAAGGCGCACATCGGTCTCACCCTGATGGCGGTCGCGGTGATCATGGGCGGCAAGACGCTGTCGGCGGCCGTCGGCCCTGCCCTGATGGGCTACTCGGGTCGCGTCGCGCTGCTGGCTGGCGTCGCCGTGTCGCAGATCGGCGAGTTCTCGTTTGTGCTGGCGAAAGAAGGCCGAGTCGCCGGGCTCCTGCCGGAGCCCTTGTATCAGCAGTTCCTCGGCGTGGCCGTGATCACGATGCTCGTAACCCCGTTCCTGCTGCAGGGCGGTCCAGCGCTGCTCGATGCGCTCGAGAGCGTCGTGCCACTCGACCGGCTGCTCCCCGGATTTCGGCCGCGCGGTCTCGCACCCGTGCACGAGCAGGTCAAAGATCATGTCGTCGTCGCGGGGTACGGGTTGAACGGGCGCAACCTCACGGCCGCGCTGCGCTCCATCCACGCACCCTACCTCATCGTCGAGCTGAATGCGCAGACAATCCGGAAAGCGCGCGCCGAGGGCGAGCCGGCATTCTATGGCGACGCCACGCGTGAGGAGATCCTGCGGGCGCTGGGGATCGATCGGGCGCGGATGCTCGTGATCGCAATCTCCGATCCAGCGGCCACGCGGCGCATCGTGCGCGTCGCGCGCGAGATCAACCCGAAGCTCTACATCATCGCACGCACGCGCTATGTGGTGGAGATTCCCGAGCTCACGCGGCTCGGCGCCAACGTCGTCATTCCCGAGGAGTTCGAGACGTCGATCGAGATCTTCGCGCGGGTGGTGGCGCATTACAACGTGCCGCGGGAAGAGATCGAGCGCCTCGTGAGCGAAATCCGGGCGTCGCACTACCAGGCGCTACGGCCCGGAGCCCGGCCGCGCCTCACGCTGACCGGCACGCTCAGCCGGATGCCGCAAATGCAGGTCGAGCGGATCGTCCTCGGAGCCAACGCACCGACGGTCGGCCTGACAATCGCCGAGACGGCGCTCCGCTCGAAGACCGGCGCGTTGATTCTCGCGCTGCGGCGTGGCGAGAGCGATCTGGCGACCCCCGACGCGGACTTTCGGCTCGCCGCGGGCGATGTCCTCGTGGTGGTCGGGCAGCCGCAGCAGATCAAAAGCGCCTACCGCCTGCTCACAGGGGGCGAGCCTAGCTAAAGCGCAGCGTGAGCACCGTCACTGGTTAACACACGATGGCGCAATATCGTCCGCAGATCATGGGCGCATTCTGCCGACTATTGCTCTGCGGTCTCGCGGTCGCCATTGCCGGTTGCGGCAACAAGGGGCCGGGGACAGGTCCCGCCACCGCGGCACGTGCTCCGTTGAGCGAGCTCGGCATGGGGACCTACAAAGGGTTCGTAGGCGGGCTGTACCCTGCAGGAGGAAACGTCGAGCCCACCGCACACGCGGCTGCCGGGCAGTCGCGCGCGCAGGCCGTAACCTCACTCGACACTTCAGGGACGCCGAATGCAGGCGGGAAAGTCGTGTTGTTGTCGCTCGGAATGTCGAACACGACACAGGAATTCTGTTCCGGAAGCTCCACAACCACGAACTGCAGCAGCTGGAGCTTCATGGGGCAAGCCGCACGCCAATTACGATACCGTCCGGCTCAACCGATTGGGTCCGCTGGGGCTCACTGAGCGCCAGGTCCAGATTGTCTGGGTCAAACAGGCCGACGCTGGACCGCGCGACTCATTGGCGTCCGCACAGTCGGATGCGTACCAACTCGAGTCGCGGCTCGGCAACATCGCGCGGGCGCTCAGGACACATTATCCGAACTTGAAGATGATTTTCCTCTCGAGTCGGATTTACGCGGGCTACGCGACGACCACATTGAATCCTGAGCCTTTCGCCTACGAGTCGGGCTTCGCGGTGAAGTGGTTGATTCAGGCGCAGATCGAACAGATGTCGAACGGCGGGACGGTGACCGACGCGCGCGCCGGCGATCTGAACTACAACAGCGGCGCGGCGTGGCTCGCGTGGGGCCCGTACCTCTGGGCCGACGGCCTGACGCCCCGCCAAGCCGACGGTCTTGTGTGGCAAAGCACTGACTTCGTGCAAGATGGGACGCACCCGTCGCAGAGCGGGCAGCAAAAAGTCGCTACCATGCTGCTCGCGTTCTTCAAAACCTCTCCGTTTACCAAATGCTGGTTCGTCACGGGAGGCACGTGCCCGTAGGGCCATAACGCGATAAGATCATGCCATCCCGTTCCGCGGAGATGCCATGGTTGCCGTCATTGCCGCTCTCCTGATCGCCGCACTCCAACAACCCACCGCACTGACAATCGGCTCGGCCAGCGCCCGGCCCGGACAAGCCTCGTCAGGTTTCATCGAAGTGCCAGCCGGCAGCGACGCGGCGACGCGCATTCCGATCTCGATTGTCCGCGGCATGCAGGCGGGGCCCACAATTGCGTTAATCGCAGGCACTCATGGCTCCGAAGTCGCGCCGATTGTCGCGCTCCAGCGCGTGCGTGCCCTGATCGATCCAGCGGCAATGCGCGGCACCGTGCTCATCGTCCACGTCGCGAACATGCCGTCGTTCCTCGGCCGTACCATCTACTACAGCCCGATCGACGGCAAAAACCTGAACCGCGTCTATCCCGGGAAGGCGGACGGCACCGTGTCGGAGCGGATCGCGTACGCGATCACGAATCAAATCATCGAGCGCGCGGACTACCTCGTCGACATGCATGCGGGCGACGGGAACGAGTCGCTCCGGCCCTACAGCTATTGGAGCCCGCTCGGCCTCAATGCACGGGCTGATTCGATCGCGCGGGAGATGGCGCTCGCCTTTGGGAGCGATCACATCGTCGTCGACACGATGCGCCCCCGCGACGTCCGCGCATC
>WNGJ01007677.1_pt1 | contig 11484 bp, 7 predicted proteins | sample 5400611 | NCBI WGS metagenome assembly WNGJ01 (sample SAMN13153375, study PRJNA577476) | soil metagenome | isolation source: 40 cm soil or saprolite under Garry oak tree replicate 1 | place: USA:California | collected 2016-06-15 | reverse complement strand
TTGGCAGAAGGAATATTGCGAGTCGAAAGTACGATGTTCTCATCACGTTTCGGCAACATCATTAGAACCCGCTTGCCACTTAATGGCAGATTGTCCAGAAGCGCAAGCATCTCTTTCGTTCGCGGAGCTTCTAACGTCAGGTCCTTGAGTACGATGAGTTGCTCATTTGCTACTTTATCGGATAGAGCCGACTTAATTGCCAGGCGGCGCATCTTTTTTGGTACATCATGATGGTATTTACGAGGCTTAGGGCCAAATACATTACCACCATGACGGAACTGCGGTGCGCGGGTGCTTCCCTGCCGGGCGCGGCCTGTCCCTTTCTGCTTATACGGCTTTCTACCGCCACCTGCTACTTCACTGCGAGTCTTCGTCGAAGCATTCCCTTGACGGCGATTCACCAGCTGCGCGGTGACCACCTGGTGGAGGACCGCCACGTTGGGGGTAACTCCGAACACCTGCTCGCTCAGTTCGAGCTTTTCAACGGCCTCTCCGGCCATGTTATACACTGTAGTCGAGGGCATTTCGGTTACCTCATCACATGCTTCTTAATCATGAGCAACCCGCCATTGGCTCCGGGTACGGAACCCTTGACCACAAGCAGATTGCGCTCAGGATCAGCTTGAATCACTTGCAGTTTCTTCGCCGTCACACGTACATTACCCATGCGACCTGCCATACGAGTGCCTTTCAGCACGCGTCCAGGAGTAGTACCAGAGCCAATCGAGCCAGGTGCGCGAGTGCGGTCTGACTGACCATGTGTCTTGGGTCCACCGCGGAATCCGTGACGTTTGACACCACCCTGGAAACCTTTACCCTTGGAGGTACCAACGATATCAACCGATTCCCCTATTACGAAGAGACTTGCATCAAATTTTGAACCGAGCTCCAGATTCTCCAAGGTGACGCCTTCTTGCAACGCTACTTCGCGCAATATCTTAAACGGACCAAGTTCCGGTCCTGGACGACGCTGCCGATTTTGCTGCACCTTGAGTAACTTCTCGATTTGTTTGTCCTTTTTATTTTCCGTAGAAGCTGTTTCCGTTTGCACTTCCCCTTCAGTCGCTTCGCTCGTGGCCTTTTTCCCCCGCTGCTGTTGCTGGTAGGTCTGCAGGCGCTTACGCTGAGCCTTCAACAAAGGGAGACTGTGTCCAAGATGCCCTAATTCCGGGCGTGTGGCGCTTTTCAGTCTCGCCTGCTCAAAACCAATCTGGACAGCTTCATAGCCGTCACGGGCAGTAGTCATTATCTGTGTTACAATACATGGACCAGCTTCGATCACTGTGGCCGGGATAGCTGTGCCATTCGCCCCAAATATCTGGGTCATGCCGACTTTTCTGCCCAACAATCCACTGAGCATATCCTTTCCTCTCTTCCCTGCTGTAGGGGCCCGATTTATCGCGCCCGCGTCCCTGGTACTCATACTACCGTATTCCAGTGGTTGGTACCCTGTCCCTTTTGTGACAGTACTTCTCTACAGCTTGATTTCGATATCCACGCCTGCGGGCAGATTCAATCGTGTCAAGGCCTCAACTGTTTTGTTGGTCGGCTCAATAATATCTATCAGGCGCTTATGTGTGCGAATTTCAAATTGCTCGCGCGCATCTTTATCGATAAATGGCGAACGCATCACGGTATATTTATCGATCTCTGTGGGCAAGGGCACTGGGCCTGAAACTCGCGCACCCGTCTGCTGTGCTGTATCGACAATCTGCATCGCTGATTGATCGAGAATGCGGTGATCGTATGCCTTCAGGCGAATGCGAATCCGCTGTTTAGTTCCTGTAGCCATTTCTTTCTCCTGATAAGTCATTTGTCGTTCGGGTTGGCGGGTGCCACCCAGTGGACCCTGCCAACCCAAACGGCAAAGCGAGCGCCATACATTGGGCGGGCGCCATACATTGAGCCCCTACTGAGGGCGCCATACATTGGGCCCCTACCTAGTTCTCGACCTTGATGCAGACGCCGGCACCCACGGTGCGCCCCCCCTCACGGATGGCAAAATGCACGCCCTCTTCCATCGCAATCGGCACGAGCAACTCCACCGTCATCTCGATGTTGTCGCCTGGCATCACCATCTCCACCCCCCCCGGCAGCTTGATCGCCCCCGTCACATCGGTGGTGCGGATGTAGAACTGCGGCCGGTAGCCGTTGAAGAACGGCGTGTGCCGCCCCCCCTCTTCTTTCGACAACACGTACACCTGCGCCTGGAACAGCTTGTGCCCCTTGATCGACCCCGGTTTGGCTAACACCTGCCCCCGCTCGATCTCGCTGCGCTCCACCCCGCGCAACAAACAGCCCACGTTGTCGCCCGCCAGGCCCTGATCCAGCGTCTTCTGGAACATCTCCACCCCGGTCACCACCACCGTGCGCGTCTGGTCCTGCATGCCCACGATCTCCACCGGCTCCCCCGTCTTGATCACGCCCCGCTCGATGCGCCCGGTGGCCACCGTGCCGCGCCCTTTGATGCCGAACACGTCTTCCACCGGCATCAAAAATGGCTTGTCGGTGGCTCGCTCGGGCGTCGGGATGTAGCTGTCCACCGCGTCCATCAACTCCCAGATGCAGGCGGCCGCCGCATCGCTGCGCGAGAGGTCGCCCACACTCTCCAAGGCTTGCAAGGCCGAACCCCGGATCACCGGCACGTCCTCGCCGGGAAACTCGTAGCGGCTCAAGAGTTCGCGCACTTCCAACTCCACCAGTTCGAGCAACTCTTCGTCGTCCATCATATCAACTTTGTTCAAAAACACCACCATGGCCGGCACTTCCACCTGCCGCGCCAGCAGGATGTGCTCGCGCGTCTGCGGCATCGGCCCATCGGGGGCGCTGACCACCAGGATGGCGCCATCCATCTGGGCGGCGCCGGTGATCATGTTCTTGATGTAGTCGGCATGCCCGGGGCAGTCCACGTGCGCGTAGTGGCGCTTTGCGGTCTCGTACTCCACGTGCGCAATGGCGATGGTGATGCCGCGCTCGCGCTCCTCGGGGGCTTTGTCGATCTGGTCAAAGGCCACGTACTTGTTGCTGGCGTTGGCACGGGCCAGCACTTTGGTGATGGCCGCCGTCAGCGTGGTCTTGCCATGGTCGATGTGGCCAATCGTGCCCACGTTCACATGCGGCTTCGTGCGCTCAAATTTCTTCTTTGCCATGAGTTTTCCTCATCCTCCATTAGTGCTCAGTGCAAACATATGTGCGTCAGGGGCTGCACCTTTGCGATAGCACCTTATTGATTATCTTAGCAGGACAACCCTTTGAGGTCGCCTCTACAATTCAAAAAAGATTACTTTGTGATTGTTAGGAACACCCCATGCAGATGTCCCGATGCTCGGTAGGCCTCTCCCCTGGTTTCGGCTCCGAAGCTCCTCTTGGACCGCGATGCAAGAACACGTTTGACTGTTTCCCACATCGCTCACTAACCACATATCACCCCACCCTTAGCGAGTTGCCTTCGCAACAATTGTCTCAGCGATATTTTTCGGCACAGGATCGTAATGTGCAAATTCCATTGAATAATTAGCGCGACCGCTAGTCATCGAACGGAGGTCGTTCACATAGCCGAACATCTCGGCGAGAGGAACATGGCTCCGCACTACAACCATCGCCCCACGGCTTTCCATGCCCAGAATGGCTCCACGGCGTCGGTTTATATCACCAATTACATCGCCATAGAATTCCTCGGAGGTGGTCACCTCTACCAACATTACTGGTTCAAGTAGAATAGGAGCAGCTTTACGTGCTGCCTCTTTGATCGCCAGCGAACCGGCGGTCTTAAAGGCCATTTCGCTCGAGTCAACTTCATGATACGACCCATCGTAGAGCGTGGCTTTAACATCGATCATTGGATAGCCGGCAATAATTCCATTTTCCAATGTTTCGCGAATGCCATTCTCGACAGGTTTAATATACTCCTTGGGCACCGCACCGCCAATAATGGCGTTGATAAACTCAAAACCTTTGCCACGCTCGTTTGGCGCTACTCTTATCCACACGTCGCCATACTGGCCATGCCCACCAGTCTGCCTGACATGTTTGCCCTGGGCATGAGCCTCGCGCGTAATCGTCTCGCGGTAGGAAACCTGCGGACGTCCCACGTTTGCTTCAACCTTAAATTCACGGAAGAGTCGATCTACAATCACCTCCAGGTGCAATTCGCCCATTCCCATAATGATGGTCTGGCCGGTTTCTACATCGGTATGTAACTGGAAAGTCGGATCTTCCTCCGTCAATTTATTCAGGGCAATGGCCATTTTATCTTGATCAGCACGGGTTCTTGGCTCGATAGCAATCGAGATCACCGGCTGCGGAAAAGTGATAGACTCCAGGATGATCGGGTGATTGGCATCAGACAACGTATCACCGGTGAAGGTGTTACGCAGACCCACGGCAGCGCAGATGTCTCCTGCCCGGATTTCATCGATATCCTCGCGGTGATTGGCGTGCATACGCAGGAGGCGCCCGATACGCTCTGTTTTTCCCTTGGTGCTATTTTCAACTGCTGCGCCTTTCACCAGCGTACCCGAATAGACACGCAGATATGACAGGCGACCGACAAAGGGATCAGACACTATCTTGAAGGCCAGTGCGCTAAAAGGCGCTGAGTCGTTCACCTCGCGAGTAACTGTTTCATTTGTGTCGGGATCAATACCAGTTGGAGCAGGAATATCAAGCGGAGATGGCAGGTAGGCAATCACAGCATCCAACATCGCCTGGACGCCCTTATTTTTCAGCGCCGAGCCAGAAAGTACCGGCACAAGTGTACCGGCTATCGTTGCTCGACGAAGCGCTGCAACCAGCTCCTCCTTGCTAATCTCCTCACCCTCGAGAAATTTGAGGGTCAACTCTTCATCAGTTTCGGCAACCCGCTCGATCAGGAACTCACGGTGCTGCTCAAACTCGTCCTCCATGCCCGTAGGCACCTGCGTGTGATCAGACTTTGTGCCAAGGTCATCAGTAAAGATAACAGCCTGCTGTTCCATCAGATCTATGAAACCTTTAAAATTGCTTTCCTGCCCAATCGGAATTTGAATTGGGACAGGTGAGGCACCCAGGCGCTCACGAATCATCTCCACTGTACGCCAGAAATCAGCGCCAATGCGATCCATCTTATTTACAAAACAGATACGAGGGACATTGTACTTATTCGCTTGACGCCATACCGTCTCAGATTGAGGTTCAACGCCCGCAACCGCGTCAAAGACGACGACACCACCGTCTAGAACACGCAAGGAACGCTCGACCTCAGCAGTAAAGTCTACGTGGCCGGGCGTATCAATGATGTTGATGCGATGATCCAACCAGAAACAGGTCGTCGCGGCTGACGTAATTGTAATGCCGCGTTCCTGCTCCTGGGGCATCCAGTCCATCGTGGCTGCTCCTTCATGCACCTCACCCATGCGGTGAATTTTCTTGGTGTAGAAGAGCACGCGCTCTGTCGTGGTCGTTTTACCAGCATCTATATGAGCAATAATACCAATATTGCGGGTTTTTTCCAGTGGAAATTCTCTAGACATATGTATTGTTAATCCTCTCGTTCGGGCCGAGTGCTCGTAGAGCACCTGGCCGCATAGCGGTGTTACCCGAACGGGCAAGAGGCTCTACCAGCGATAATGAGCGAAGGCTTTATTAGACTCCGCCATTTTATGGGTCTCCTCACGTTTCTTAATCGTCGCACCTTGCCCCGCTGCTGCATCCATCAGTTCGCTGGCAAGTTTCTCAGACATTGACTTTCCTGTACGGGAGCGAGCAGAACGAATAAGCCAGCGCATTGCCAGCGCATTGCCCCGCTCCCTGCGTATATCGACGGGAACCTGGTAAGTCGAACCACCGACACGGCGGGGCTTCACTTCCAGTGAAGGCGTCGCATTCCTGAGCGCCTGCTCAAATACATCGAGCGGAGGTCGCTTCTGCCTGGCCTCAATGATGTCAAAAGCATCGTACGTGATACGTTCAGCCAGGCTACGTTTCCCATCTAACATTAACTTACCGATAAAGCGGGCCACATTCCGGTTCCTATACTTTGTATCCGGCACATCTGGCCGACGCACCACTCTTTTACGTCTTGGCAAGGTTTGCCTCCTCCTGCTAAACACCAGAAAAGGCGCCGATTCGATTGAGTGGGTACCTGTAAAGGAGACCCTCTACAATCTCAACAGACGCCTACACGCAAGTGCCTATCCACCTTGTTGTGGAGGACACTCGACTCTCATCGCAATTGAAGAAAATGCTAGTAAACCACTTCCTCTTGAGTACTCGCGATGATGTGTGATTTGCCGACCTACCTGAGGCGTTCAGGTGGTATCGGGTAGTTTTCCAGGGCGCAATTCATTGCGCCCTGGAAAACTACTTCCTACCGCCCTTTTGTGGCGGCAGTTTGTCCTGGTTTTGGCCGCTTGGCTCCATACTTGGAGCGGCCCCGGCGACGCTTTGCGACTCCGTCACTGTCGAGCGTACCTCTGATAATGTGATAGCGCACGCTCGGTAAATCCTTTACACGCCCACCCCGAATAAGCACGACGGAGTGCTCTTGTAGATTATGCCCTTCACCCGGGATGTAAGCAGTTACTTCCATCCGGTTACTCAACCGAACGCGGCAAATCTTACGCATTGCCGAGTTCGGCTTCTTGGGCGTCATAGTACGCACCTGAGTACAGACGCCACGTTTCTGTGGCGACCCACGCAGGGATGAAGTCCGATTTTTCAGTGCGTTAAATGAATAACGCAAGGCTGGGGCCTTTACTTTTTCTTTTTTCCTCGAACGGCCCTTTCGGATCAATTGATTGATCGTCGGCAATGAAAGATTCTCCCTATCCTTTTATTGGGCGCAATAAACTGCGCCCGATACTTTACATGCGTGCGGAGTCATATAGTATCACTCATTCTCCAGTCTGTCAAGTACCATCCCGCTAAGAGTACTTGCGCCTGCTCCCGCGCCAACTCCAATACTCTCAACGGCTGACGATGTCGTCAGCCGTGCTGCTGCCTGCTGCTGGCGGGCAATCTGCTCACGACGTCGCTGCGCGATGCCTGAGCCGGCCGGAATGAGTTTACCTATGATCACGTTTTCTTTAAGTCCCACCAGGTGATCGGTCTGTGCTTCAATTGCTGCCTCTGTTAGCACACGTGTGGTCTCCTGGAAAGAAGCGGCCGCCAGGAAACTATCAGTATTGAGTGAGGCCTTCGTGACACCAAGTAGTACCGTCTGGGCAGTCGCAGGCTCGCCGCCCTCTGCTAACACCTGGGCATTCGTTTCCGCATAGACAAAACGATCCACCAGGTCACTCGGCAACATCTCAGTATCGCCTGGCTCGTCTACTTTAACGCGCCGGAGCATCTGGCGAATAATCACCTCGATGTGTTTGTCATTGATATACACACCTGTATTGCGATAGACACGCTGCACTTCCTTGACCACATACATCTGCACAGCCTCACGTCCCTGGATACGCAGCACATCCTGTGGGTCGCGCTGACCAGCAGTGATTGGCATCCCTGCCTGAATCCTTTGACCTTGATTCATTACGATGTTGCGCGCAGCCGGGATTTGATACGAACGCTCCTCACGTTCCTCAAATCGAATTGAGAGCAGTCCATCAGGATTTATCAGCGCTTCGCCTTCGGTACGAGCCAGGACAGGAACTGGCTCATTACCATTTTCGGCGGGCATCAAGGCAATGACCAGGTCTTTCCGCACTTTGTCCTGGTCGTTGACACGTATCTGGCTGCCTTCGGGTAGTTGATACTCATCGAAGAAGACATTGGTGGAGACAACGCGAACTGTACGAACACCAGTATTCTCGTCTTTGACGATTTCTACTACTCCATCAATTTCACTTATCTCGGCCTTATCTTTCGGCACACGCGCTTCAAACAGTTCCTCGACACGTGGCAAGCCTTGTGTGATGTCTCCCTGTGCTCCTGCAATACCGCCGGTATGGAAAGTACGCATCGTTAACTGCGTGCCAGGCTCACCAATCGATTGCGCAGCAATAATTCCTACTGCTGTGCCAAGACCGACGAGGGCATTGGCAGCAAGATCACGTCCGTAGCACTTGCGGCAGACTCCCCGGTGCGCCAGGCATCCGAGCACTGAACGTACACGCACAGCTTTGACTTCCGCGCTGACGATTTGATCGACTACCTCATCGGTCAGGTCGTCGCCGACCTCTACCGAATCAAAACCAGGAATGGGGTCTGCCAGAACACGACCAATCAGGCGGTCGCGCATACTCGGCAGCATCATTTCTTTGCTGTCTGCTTCAGTAATCAAGGTTCCTTCTGTGGTGCCACAGTCCTCTTCAGTCACAATCACGTCCTGCGCTACGTCGATCAAACGCCTGGTCAAGTAGCCAGACTCGGCGGTTCGCAGAGCAGTATCGGCCAATCCTTTACGAGCGCCGTGACTACTAATAAAGTACTCCAGTACGCTCAGGCCTTCACGGAAGTTACCACGGATCGGAATGTCGATAATTCTGCCCGATGGGCTTGCCATCAAGCCACGCATACCCGACAACTGACGAATCTGCTGGAACTTCGCCTTGGTTGCCCCCGACTTCGCGATGGTATAAATCGATCCATACGGGTCGAGAGTTAACTCTACCATCTTGGTGACGTTCTCGGTAGCTTCGTTCCAGGCATCAACCGTTTGCTGGTATCTCTCGTTTTCTGTGATAAGGCCATCGCGGTACTGCTCTTCGAGTTCAGCAATCTTGGCATCGGCCTTCGCAAGTTCCTCTTGCTTGCCTACCGGCACCTTGACATCGCTGATGGCGATAGTCGTGCCAGCCTTCGTAGCGTAAGCGAAACCGAGACGTTTAATTTCGTCAGCCAACTCAGCAGTCTTAGCCCGCCCATACTCCTTGAAACACTCGCCGATAATCTGCTTGAGGTTCTCTTTCTTCATCGGGTAGTTCTTGAAGCGTAATCGTTCCGGCAATGCTTCATTCAAAATGATGCGTCCCACGGTTGTCTCCACCAACTTCCCGTTTGCATGCACTGTAGCTTTTGCCGGCGGCGGTACATTATATACATCTGCATCACCGAGACGCACTTTGATCAGCGCTTGCAGCTCAACTACCCCATGTTGATAGGCCAGCATGGCTTCGGTCGTATCGGTAAAGACATGTCCCTCTCCTTTCAAACCAGGGCGGTCCTGCGTCAGGTAGAAGCACCCCAGTACCATCTCGCCGCTTGCGCCAATGGACGGCTCACCCGTTGCCGGAGAGAGCAGGTTACGTGTTGAGAGCATAAGTCGACGCGCTTCGTCCTGCGCCTTATCGGAGAGCGGTACATGCACCGCCATCTGGTCTCCGTCAAAGTCAGCGTTAAAGGCTGAACAGACAAGTGGATGTAGTTGGATGGCACTACCTTCAACCAGGACAGCTTCAAAAGCCTGGATACCTAGTCGATGCAGCGTTGGTGCGCGATTCAACAACACCGGATGATCCTTAATCACCTCTTCGAGCACATCCCATACTTCCGGCTTGACACGCTCCACAAAGCGTTTCGCACTCTTAATATTGTGTGCGAAGTTTTGCTCAACCAGCTTACGCATAACAAACGGCTTGAACAGTTCCAGAGCCATCTTTTTAGGTAAGCCGCACTGGTTTAGTTTGAGATCCGGCCCGACCACAATCACCGAACGGCCAGAATAGTCAACGCGCTTACCAAGCAAATTCTGCCTGAAGCGGCCTTGCTTACCCTTAAGCATGTCGGAGAGGCTCTTCAGCTTGTGATTACCAGAACCAGCCACGGCGCGACCACGGCGCCCATTGTCAATCAAGGCATCACAGGCCTCTTGTAGCATGCGCTTCTCATTGCGAATAATGATCTCCGGCGCACCCAAATCTAGCAGGCGCTTGAGCCGGTTATTCCGGTTAATCACACGCCGGTAGAGATCATTCAAATCGGATGTCGCGAAACGCCCGCCATCGAGCTGCACCATTGGGCGCAGATCCGGCGGTAATACTGGCAAAACCGTTAAGATCATCCACTCGGGCGAAGTGTTTGACTTGCGGAATGCCTCGACGACTTTCAATCGCTTCGTTGCCTTCTTGCGCCGCTGACCAACGGTGGAGCCGATCTCGTGCCGCAGGTCCCCGGCCAGTTTATCCATGTCCAGCGCACTGATCAGTTCGCGTACCGCTTCCGCGCCCATACCCGCCCGGAATACGTTAAGACCAAAAGAGTCGCGCAATTCACGATAGCGGTTCTCCTGGATGAGGTCCATCTTCTTGAGCACCTCCAGGTCACGTCGCAGTTGTTCCCAGCGACGCTTCTTGTCGACACGCTGTGTCTCTAACTGCGTCTGCACAGAGTCAATTTGACCCTGGTAATCTACCCTCAAGCGCTCCGCTTCGTGACTGCTACCCGTTTTTATTTCTTCGATTTTATGATGAGCATTTTCGGCGATATCATTACGCCAAACCTCTGCGACCCGTTCAAGCGTTTCAATGTCCTTTGATGTAGCCTCATCGCCCTGCTTGACAATGACTCGATCCGTCGGGCTAAAGACAATGTCTTGTTCGGCTGCATGATTCATTGCTGCGCGTAACTCGGCGAGCGTTTCGCTTTCGGCCTGCCTGGCCGTCTCAAGTTCCTGCTCGCGGTGCGCCTCGATATCCTGCTGATTTTCAGTGATGCGATTGAACGCCTCCTGAATATCGCTATCACGCTTCTCCTTCAAGCTATCGATGCGTTCGACGACCTTCTCATCCAGATTTTGATCGAGATTGACAAGTTCCTCATCTATGCGCATCAATTCCTGCTGCCGGGCTTCTTCGTCGATCTGTGTGACAACATAGAGGGCGAAGTAGAGAATGCGCTCCAGGTTACGTGGCGAGAGATCCAGCAAGAGACCAATACGGCTCGGCGTCCCCTTGAAGTACCAGATGTGACTTACGGGGGAGGCGAGTTCGATATGACCCATGCGCTCGCGGCGCACCTTTGAGCGAGCCACTTCAACGCCGCACTTGTCGCACACGATGCCTTTAAAGCGCACGCGCTTATATTTACCACAGTAGCATTCCCAGTCCTTAGTTGGGCCGAAGATGCGTTCGCAGAACAACCCGTCCTTCTCCGGCTTGAGTGTGCGGTAGTTGATGGTTTCCGGTTTCGTTACCTCACCATAACTCCAACCACGAATCTGCTCAGGGCTGGCAAGGCTGATACGTATTGCATTAAAATCGTTTACTTCGAGCATGAATACCTCCTGGTACTATTGATCCCCTTCGAAACCGGATATATTAATGCCCAGCTCTGGCATAACATCATTCGAGGTATCCTCGACAAACTGAATCTTCTGTTCATCTTCGTTGAGCACCTCGACATTAATACCAAGGCTTTGCAATTCTTTGACTAAGACTTTGAAGGATTCCGGCACTCCCGGCTCCATAATATTTTCACCCTTGACGATAGCTTCGTAGGTCTTCACGCGCCCCACGACATCGTCGGATTTGACGGTCAAGATTTCCTGCAGGATGTTCGCTG
>WNGJ01007675.1_pt1 | contig 11484 bp, 12 predicted proteins | sample 5400611 | NCBI WGS metagenome assembly WNGJ01 (sample SAMN13153375, study PRJNA577476) | soil metagenome | isolation source: 40 cm soil or saprolite under Garry oak tree replicate 1 | place: USA:California | collected 2016-06-15 | reverse complement strand
CTACGCGAACCCGGTTTCGCTGATTCAACAAACTCTCCAACGGCTTGCTGCCGCGGGAAAAATTCATCTGTATCCAGATGGAAGGTATGGTCGCACTGCTTTTTACAATGCTTTGTTGAATACGACGAGATAAACGGGCGAGGCACCTAGCTGATGGACGAGCACGCCTCAGAAATTTCAGCCGAATTGCTTCACGAAGTCGTAGGCGAACGCCGGGACGATCTTCCTTGCTACGAATGCGGAGAGTATAGAGACACTTTGATCGTCAAGGTCAGAGACACCACGCGCGACGTGTGCCACACTTGCGCGACAAGACTCGGAATCGAGTGGTGATCCGGGAACCAGACCAGATTAGTACTAACTTGGTTGCCTTGTGCACCGCGACGGTGTAACGTGGTGCACCAGGCGAAGAGGCAGTCGAATGACTGAAAAGAGACATCTCAAAGAGAAGGCGAAGCCCCCGCGACAGCCACGCGCGTCCATTACTTTCCCCCCCAAGCTGTACCGCACTCTTGAAATCCTTGCAAAGGAGAAAAAGGTTTCGATTGCGTGGGTGGTACGTGAAGCGGCAGAGAAATATGTGACGGAACAATCCCTTCAGTCCGAAAAAACTCAGGGGAGCCAGTTATGAACAGCCCGGCACCGATCCCTTCATTGTTCAAGCACGGGTCGACTTGGGTTCGCGCTGATTTCCATATGCACACTGGGGCGGACAAAGAGTTTTCTTACTCCGGGGAGGCAAATTACTTTGTGTCGGAGTACGTCGCAGCTCTTAAAAAAGCAGGGATCCGCGTCGCTGTCATCACGAACCATAACAAATTTGATCGAGACGATTTTAAGGTTTTGGCAAAGGCTGCGAAGAGGGAAGAAATTTTTTTACTCCCTGGACTCGAACTCTCCGTCAAGGACGGATCCAATGGGATTCATATACTTGTTGTTTTCAGCGATGATTGGATCTCAAACCCGGAAAATACGAACTATGTACAAAGCTTTCTGAATGTGACGTTTGCGGGACAGGCTAATTTTGAGAATGAGAACGGTAGGTCGAATCATGATCTAAACGAAACCCTTCGCGAACTCGATAAATTTGGCCGCGAGTATTTTCTAATCTGCGCTCACGTGGAGGCAAATAATGGCCTGTGGGGTGGTCTGTCGGGCGGTCGGATTACTGAAATAGGAAAATCCGACCTGTTCCGACAACGATGTGCGGCCTTCCAAAAGATCACGACTCACGACAAGCGAACGCAAGTCAAGACGTGGTTGGACGATTGGTATCCTGCCGAAGTGGAGGGCTGCGACTGCAAATCGATTGCCGACATCGGCAAAGGGAAACAGACGTATATCAAGATTGGTGCCTTCACCTTTGAAGCGGTCAAATTCGCTCTTCTCGACTATCCCAACCGAGTCGCCGCCGCCCCGCCAAAGCAAGAAAACTCGTATGTGAAAAGCATCGCCTTTGAAGGTGACAAACTGGATGGTCGGGTCATTGATTTTTCGCCGGAGCTCAACACCTTCATTGGTATCCGTGGGAGTGGCAAATCAACGATCCTCGAAGCCATGAGGTATGCCCTGGAGATTCCGTTCGGCAAGAATGCAGCAGATCGCGAGTACAAAGAGGGCTCCGTAAAGAATGCGCTGGGCAGTGGTGGCAAAATCACCCTCCTTGCCCTCGATCGGCACGGCCAAGAATACGAGGTTCGGCGCATTGTTGGCGAACAGCCTGACGTCTACGTGGCGGGCAAACTGCAACCGGGTATCAACATTCGAGAAACCGTACTTCACAAGCCGATCTATTTCGGCCAAAAAGATCTCTCCAATACTGGCCAAGGCTTTGAGAATGATTTGGTCGAGAAGCTTGTAGGAGACAAGCTCGCCGACATCCGCCAGGCAATTGCTGAGCAGCGTCAAATAGTCGTCGAACTAACTCAGCGGCTGCAGAAGCTTTCCGATGTCGGCGAGAAACAGAAAGAATACGAGGCCAAGAAGCAGGATGCCGAGTTCCGATTAAAAATATTCAAGCAACACGGCGTAGAGGAGAAGCTTCAGAAGCAGGTCGATTTCGAGCAGGATGGTCGAACCGTTAAAGACCTTAGCGATTTCGTCAGTGGATATATCCAGGAACTAGATGATTTCATCGCCCGGTATACCGACGATTTCACAAGTCGCGGCAAGTATACTTCTAAACAGAATCAAAAATACTTCGCTGAGGTGCTTGCAATATTCGATCGCATCGTTAAGGGATTTGGAGAGCTAAAGAAAATCGTCCTTCAAGCAAAGTCAGCATCGACCGAATTGAAAAATAAGGTAAAGGAGTTTGAGACTCTCAGGAACGCTCTGAAAGAGCAGTTTGCAGAAGTTGCTAGAAAGCTCTCGGAAGAACTTAAATCGAGTGGCGTTACAGCGATTAAACCAGATGAGTTCCTAAGGCTGAGGAAAGTGATTGAAAATGCTTCACAGATTCTCAAGGCTCTCGGCAAGGAAAAGGAGCAGCAAATCTCTCTGCAGAAGCAGCTAACATCTGCCTTAACGGTGCTAAATGACCAGTGGCATCAAGAGTTCAAGCTCATAAAGCAGGAGTTGGATAAGATCAATGAGCAGGAAACAGCCTTGCAAATCGAAATCGAATATAAAGGAGACAAGGCTGGTTTTCTCAGATACATGAAGGATCTATTCCGAGGGAGCAAGCTGCGAGAGACCACCTTGGCCGAACTGGTTAGTTCCTTCACAGATGGAGCTGGCCTTTATCGGGAGCTCGATAAAGCCAAGACTATGGTCGGCACCTCTGCGCCCACTTTCGAGGAATATCTGCAGGAAAATTTAAGCGCGCTGCTGACCTGGCAGGTACCTAACGCGTATTCCATTAAATATCACGGAAAGCAGCTCAAAAACCATTCGCTGGGTCAACGAGCTTCGGCGCTGATCTTGTTTGTTCTGAGTCAGCGGGAAAATGATGTGATAATCATCGATCAGCCCGAAGATGATCTCGATAACCAGACAATCTACGAAGACGTAATCAAGCTGGTCAGGAAGCTCAAGCCTAAGACTCAGTTCATTTTTGCGACTCATAATCCAAATATCCCCGTCTTGGGCGACGCTGAACAGATAATCGCCTGTGCTTACACGGAGGACTCGATTCACCCAGCCGTGGGTAGCATCGATGCTCCGCCACTCCAAGAGGCAATTGTCAGCATCATGGAGGGGGGGAACGAAGCCTTTGAGCGTCGAAAGGAGATCTACCAGATTTGGAAACGATAGAGCTTCTGGAAATCGTCGCTCGTGGAGAGGACAGCCGTCATCAATTTAAGGAGGATGTAACCAATCCAACCTCCTTGGCGACTGAGATCGTTGCCTTTGCCAATTCAGGCGGAGGGAGAATATTCATTGGTGTTGGCGATGACGGAAGTATCCACGAGCTTGATGCGGCGAATGTGGTTCGGCTAAATCAACTTATAGCGAACGCTGCCTCGAACTTGGTTCGCCCACCGATCAATCCATTGACCGAGAACGTGCCAGTGTCCACAGGTGTCGTAATCGTTGTGACGATCCCCGATGGAATCAGCAAACCGTACATGGACAATAACGGCGCGATCTGGGTCAAAAGTGGCAGCGACAAACGTAGGGTGACGGCCCGTGAAGAGATGCAGCGGATGTTTCAAACGGCGAAGCTTGTGTACGGGGACGATGTTCCCGTTCCTGGCACCTCTATATCAGACATCGACCTCGAATATTTTCGGCGGTTCTATAGGTCCCGATACGAGCAAGATTTGGAGGAGCAGGGTCAGTCCCTAGGCCAGGTACTCTCGAACATGCGACTGTTAAGCGACAGCGCACTGACGGTAAGCAGTATTCTGTTGTTTGCGAGAGACCCGCAGGTGTTTCTACCTGTTTATCACGTCAAGGCAGTATCTTATCCAGGTAACGACATCCATGTTTCGACCTATTTGGATAGCGCAGATATTTTCGGTCGCATCCAGACGCAATTTGAAGAGTCTCTGAGCTTTGTGCTGCGCAATCTCCGTAGGGAGCAGATGGGACAGGGTGTTAATACGACCGGAGAGTTGGAAATCCCAAGAGTTGTCTTGGAAGAACTTCTTGCGAATGCCCTGATTCATCGCGATTACTTCGTGTCGGCTCCCATTCGTGTTTTCGTTTTCGCTGACCGGGTCGAGATCATCAGTCCCGGCCACCTGCCAAACAATTTGACAGTGGCAAACATTCGGAGCGGTAATTCCAACATTCGCAATCCGATTTTGACTTCGTTTGCCACGAAGGTGCTCCCGTATCGCGGCCTTGGAACTGGAATCCTGCGAGCGTTGAAGGAATATCCAGAAATCGACTTCGTGGATGATCGGGACGGAAATCTCTTTCGAGTAGTGATGAGGAGGCGCGCTGCGGCCCCGACAGGGTAATTGATTCTCTATTGCGAACGCGCATTGGTTTATTCTTTCCTGTGAAGGAAATAGCCACTCCCGATTATCCCGATACCGCCACCGCTTCTCGCGAACCGCCGTGTACGCGCCGTGTACCCCGATAAGTTGGAACGGCACTAGCCATACGGCACGAAAACTAGCTGAGTTACTGACATAAATGCATTTCCGCGTGACAGCGAGCGATGCGTCACCTAAACTTAGGGGGTAAGCTGGAGAAGTATTTCATGACCCTGGATGTAAGACCCGAAATCGTCGCCGCACTGGAAGCCCTAGCTTCTGCCAAGGGATTGCCCGTAGAAGACTACCTTGAGCAGCTCGTAGAAAAGGAGCTGCCGCTTAAGGCGGCAGGGGGCCCCCGTTCGGAGGGCAGTGGCATGGTTTGGGAAGACGGGCTATTTGTTTACCGTACCGGCAGGCCCCTGCCATTGCGCGTCGTCGATGATGCTATCCGCCAAGTCCGCGAAGGAAGGGCGCAGCGCATCCTGCGCAAGCATTCTTGAAGCAGTTCTTCGACAGCTCTGTTCTGATTCCGGCGAAGGATTTATCAATGGATCTGAGCATTGGAATTTTAGTAATTGGCTCTTTGGCCTGGGACACAGAAGGTGGACGGCCCCGTTGGCGGACCGAGCGCTTAAAAGACGGTGGAAGTGTCTTTTGCAACGTAAAGGTGCCAATCAGATATGGTCGTTTGTCTCACACAAAACTCGCGAAGCCCGGCTTGGGTACTTACACAATGGTTTTCGCGGATTCAGTTGGCTGCCCGCCGGGAGACGCCAAAGTCTTTCCGTGTACCTTCGCTGTGTCCAATTTTGAAGATCTATGGCTCGAAGCACGCTGGCTCTGGGCGGCGGAGGTCAAGAAGGCAAACAAGGAGCCAAGCGCTTCTGTTGCATCGGATTGGGGATGCGTGGCTCTGCTGCGAAATCCGGCTTTGCAGAACGACCCCCAAAAGGCCACGCTCGAAGCGGCGCTATTTAAGCAGTGGACAACAACAGTTAATAACCAAAAGAACTAGAAGTGTTACTTCGCTGATAAAAATGCCCGACTGCTGACAGGCGAAGGCATGCTCAAAGCTGATTGGTCTCAATTTAATGTCACGGGCTGCTCAAGTCTTCCTGACCTGCTCCTCGCCACAACAAATACACCATGCTTAGACAACCAAGGACAGACCTGCTTTCCATCCCTGAATACTATAGTATCGGCGTGGTACAACGATGTTCCGAACGCCCCGGCAGAAGACAGGGACCCATATGTCGGATACTTTTGGTGCAACTATCACAATGGATTTCGAACGTTTCAGGACGAAGACATCAAACGCGGTCTGAACGCTTTAGCGGGCGCTGTCGCAGACCCAGGGAAGTGCATACCACCTCAGTCGCATAAGACCGGCAGTAAAGTGTAGTGACTAAGCCCAAACGAGTTGTCGAGACAAAACGGCGGGTGGATCACCTTCGGCGCGCTGAGACGATTTTGACTTTGTCTTTTTCTAGGATGGCCTACCTTTTCAGGTCTGCTTTCTGAAAAGGTGGGTCTCTCCGGACGTGCTCTTCCCGTGTGCTCAAGGTCGGCTTCCACCTTGGACCACTCCTCCGGGGACACGTGGAAGTTGGCGCGAACCCAACGGCGCACCTATCTTGTCGCCCGTGGTACACATCGAGGTACACAATAGCGATGTCTAAGACTGTCTTGCAATGACTTAGGATGCCGTCCGTGCTCTTCTATGTCGTTGAAAGTACTTCAAACCCGCGCGCTGTCACTGAAGTGGCCTCGATTTGAGATTTCCCAGAACCGGACTTCTGGACATAGGAGAAATTGAACCTGTCTGAATAGGCTGGTGATTTTGTTGACGTACATCTGTTCAACACTATGGACTGTGGGGTGGCTATGTTCGTCTAGTGCGCGGTTTCTTTTCCGACACCCAAACGACCCGATTGCGATAGATCCAAAAATGACTCCCACAATCGTCGGACGACAACCAAAGCGAGGGCATCAGTGTGATCGATCGATCCTGGTGACGCCTTACCCTCCAGCGGGGCCATCTACTCCGCATCAGGTTCGCTTCAACGCGCTTGCCACATCCGCACGGGCACATCAGCACCGCCCATCGCAGGGTGCCACCGCGTTCAATCAAATAAACAGTGTCGCCCAACCGCTTCGGCACCTCATCCATTGAAACTACAGTCATCACGGAGCGGTAGGCGCTAGTTTTGTGTTCGCGACGCGGCATCGTGTCACTCCGAGGGCCAAGTCACGTCGAGCAGAGGATCGCAATCTCCTCGACCGAACTTCGACTGATCAGCACACAAACACCCGGCTTCGGAAGGCACACTATTTGTTCGGATCCTGCTTTGATCGAATAGAAACAACACCTCTGTTGAAGTCCTCTCGTCCGTCATGAAGCCGGTCAGTCGATGTAAGAGTTCGCAAACAGCCCAAGATGCGACTGCTGTTGTGAATGAAATAACGGCCGGTGCAGCCGTGTCCACTTCTGGGATGTAACCTTCACGTCGCAATTGTGCGGCCGCAGCAGGATCTGTTGCTGCAATGGATTCCGAAGCAACAGCATTTGGATCAAGCCTACGACGGCAGAACAAGCAAGCATTGCCAGGCATGAGGGTGGTCACACGCCCTTGGACAGATCTGACCAATCCATGCTCCGAATCGATTCTGACGCCCATATCAAACACAGGGATGTAATAGTAGAGCGCGAGCCTCGTCAGAATCGACCGGCCCCATTGATCGTCGGTACATCCGAATACCACGTCACAGTTTTTCAGTAGCTCGGCCGCAGAACGAAACGTGATGGGTTTCTCGACAGGGATCACTGATGTACCCAATCCTATTCGGTTTGCAGACGCTTCGACTATCCGAACTTTCTTCTTGCCAACCTGTTCGCGGCCAGACCCATAGACGCGGGTCAAATTGGAATCATCGAGCTTGTCTCCATCGAACACGTATAGCGTGCCGATGCCAAGACGAATAAGCTGCTCTGCGACAGCGGACCCCGTTCCTCCTGCCCCTACCACTCCGATCTTGAGGTTAGACAGAACCCCCTGCACACCACCACCGAAGGCACGAACCTGACGATCATACAGTTCGTCAGGATGTGCTTTTCCAGAGTTGAAAAATTGAAATCGCGCACCGATCACGCGGATGCAATCCAAAGCGATGTGGCTCCCATCAGCCCGCCAGACACGACCTTTGATGGAACCGGGTGAGGCCATAACGAGACTTGCATGCGGCCCCTTCCGATCGATTCTTGTATAGGCTGTTGCGAAGAGTTTTTTTTCTTCTAAGTCATCTTGGCGAGAGAACTCTGTAAGGCCACCGGGGTGCGAGTGAACAAATACGAACGTACTCTTTCGCGTTTGGGCAATCTTCATAGCCCGCATAAATGAGGTTGATTTGATCGACATATGAGCGGCAGATGATTCGAGAGTCTCATGTGTTTCGACCGTGATTACTTCCCGAACCAAAAGTCGGGTTTCATCTGATGATGTGGAAGTTCTGCAGATAAGATAGGCAGCCCGTTCCCTCAAAACCGACGGTGGGAACAAATGCGCCTTCAAGATCTCAAAATCCTCAGAGCGAAATGTGATTGAGTAGCGCATTCACCTGCCCTTTGCCAGCTCACTGACGACGGCACGCAATTTCGTCTGAATGTTGTCAATTCCTGCGCGCCAGGTGTTCGTATGCCTAGACCAACGTTGCCATGACTGGTTCATATACACCTCAACCACCTCGGCAGCGACGGGAACGCCTCCACCGACGAGGCGCACATTGGGCGCGGTCCAAAACATGTCGGGATTTGCATTTGGATACCCAGCGGGCAATTTCAAGAGCAAAGTGCAAGATCGTGGCGAATAGGCTTCCGGGAGGGTGAAATCGCGAATCGTGACAAAGACGTCGCCGGCTTGCTGCACGTCATAAACGTAGCCCTTCTCATCGAGGAATTCTCGATCCGATTCAGGGAGCAATTGCGTTTGGCCGTTACCACTCATTGCCGGGATTCAGGGTTGACTGGGCGCTATAAAACTTGTCGCCATTGTGTAGTTCAACGCTGACACCACTGTTGGCTATGAGTTCGTCGTCTCCCGAGCCGTGTGTCTCCCGGAATAAATCGTAACCGGGCGCAATTTGCCCTAATGCATACAGCGCCTGTCCCGTAGTAGGACTAGGTGACGTGTACTCTTTTTTGTCAATCGAGATGTGGACTTCATGGATCTGTGTCATAACGGCTCCTTTCCTGCAGCCAACTCAACGTGCAGGTGTTCGGGGTCAAGCTCCCATCGAACTTTTCTTGGTTCATCAACAATTTCGGGAAACTTTTTAACTACGTTCTCGCTGCCCTCTCGCAACCCTTCTCCCAAGATCACTGCGATGGTCCGAATGAGTAAATCGCTCTTGGATCCGACTGGCTCGCGGTCGTTCTCCCATCGGGACAAAACGGCCTTATCACTGTGCAAGTGACGCGCAAACGTGTCCCCACTCATTCCAAGATATTTGCGCAGAAACCGAATCTCTTCTCCTGTTAGCGCGAACGGCTTATCAACTATGGCTCTCGCCAACGTCCGGATTATGTCTTTCGGCTTGGAGATGATGGGGTCCGAGTTACCGCACTGATCACACTTGATGATCTCAATGTTTTTCAGCACTAAATTGCTTAGGCCACTTTCACCAAACAGATAATTACCTGTGGTTTGGGTAGCCTCGGCATCGCAATTCGAACACCGATGCTTCACTCTCCCGATTCTTGCGTTTCTTGATTGCACCATTTGCTCCCTTCCGCCTCGGTTTCGCTTCTCTTATTGCTGAGTGAAAATTGTAATCAGCAAGGCAAGGTCATCCGTTTTAAGACTGAAAACGATCCTAATGAGCAGCCCGTCCGGGCTGGTACCCTCAATCGTGTATTGCCATTCTCCGTGCTTGGGGTCAATTTCCGGCTCGTTGTAAATGCCGCCGTGCTGCCCTATGTGGATAACATCCTGTATCGTCACGTCCTTCTCTACAGTTAGAGCGGCTAACCTTTCACGGAAGTGATTACTCTCGATAAAGTCGCCCTGCGCAAAACACTCCTTGATCAGTGCGCGGGCCATCGCTCGGGTTCGTCTTTCAGTCGAGCACATAAGCTAGAGTTGATGTTATATCATCTGGTGATAGAATGTCAACTATTGGATTCCCGGCATTTTCGATCCATGCCGGCTTATCCCGGCGCTCTCCGGATTGCCGACCACTCGCCCAGAATTCCTATGCACCGAAGAACAGCGAAGTCTAAGATGACACACGAACTGAGCGGAGAAATGTGAAGCCGACCCAGTTCCCTTTGCAACCTCCCAGAGGTCTGTTCCCAGTTCGGCCAAGCCGCCATCATTCTTGACAAACTAAGCTATAATTCTGTGCCGCGCGGTTGTGACTCTCTGTTTCACGATTAGAAATCATATGAATATTCGCGAATCGAAGGACATCATCCTGTTGGTTGCGGGATTTCTACTTTCCATCTTGGGAGCACTCATGGGGGCTTGGATTCAGCATTCCTATGACAAGAGACATGAACGCCGCCCGCTGGCACAACTTCTGAATTTTGGAGCCGGTGAATTGCTCTTCATATTCCCCCATCGAGGCCCCGTGACGCAGGCAATTCTTCCGCGAACGTCGACGGAAGATTTTTTGGCAATTAACAACTTCATTAGCGCATTGATACATCTCGACTGGAAAGGCAAGATCTCAGTTCGGGACTTTGCCCATATCAGTCCCAACGACAGAAAACAAAATCTCGTTATTATCTGCAGTCCCAAATCGAATAGCTTCACTGAGGAATTTCAACAAACTCTGAAGAACTCAGGTAAATCATTTTTTTACTTTTTTGAGGACGACCCAAACAAAGCGGGGACGGTTCGCATATTGTCCCCCTTTGGCGAAGTCTACATTTCTCGAAGTTACAAGCAGGAAGACGATTGTCTGGGCCGCGGTGTGTCTAAAGATCAGCTCGCATACGAGCAGCTTGAAGACTATGCGATCATCACAAAGGTACAAAACCCCTGGAATGAAGAAAACATTGCGATCCTCATAGCCGGAATTCGCGGAATCGGAACGTGGGGGGCCGCCGAGTTCATTAAGAAAAGGTGGCGATTCATCTATGACCAGCTACCTGCAGATGCAAAAAATGAAGAATTTTCGGCCTTGCTGCGCATAACGTATCAGGAGTACGACATTAAAGACTGGATGGTTGTGAGGGTACTGAAGAAAAAAGACGCTACGCATGAACCGCCTGCACCCTATATCCGCAATGAGCAACCGCCAATCGATCAAAGACGTGCATAGCCTGTCGCTATAAGCTCTCACGACTCGCGATTTTCTCGGCTGCCCTGACGCACGCTAGTTCGGACTGATCGGCCGCAAGTCGAGAGCAGCTTGCCGCTGCGGAACACTTGCCCGACGTGGCACACTTCTGGCACACAGAAACTGGGAACAAATTGGGAACAGATTGGGAACAAACTACCGAAGAATAGGGATGAAATAGGTAGAACAACAAGTACGTAAACCATTGAGAAGCAAAGACGGGCCTATTCAAAGTTGGGCTCATAACCCGAAGGTCGCCAGTTCAAATCTGACCCTCACAACCAATTGATGAGTTTCGCAAGATTGCCGGAAAAGCATGGTACACACCGTGGTACACAAAAACGATGTAGTGCGCCTGTCAACAGAAAAGACTTGCGAAAGGAGATCTTCGTCAGACGTTCTCAAACCAGCACGCACCTGCGCCGTTTGCAAACTCCTGTGTAGTCGGCAACCCTTACCTTGGGATTACTTCAGGTTTGCCCGTCACCCACGAGTGACAGGCAGGTGACCATTACCTTGCACAGCTTGCATGGGTTAGACTTCCCTTGTTAACGGGTAGAGGAGACAGCTCGCGCAAAGTGAAACATAGCACAAGGAGGTGATCATGAAGAGCCTGCATCGAATCGCTATCGCAGCGCCCCTCATCGTCCTGCATGCCTGGGCAGGAGAGATTCCATCTAAGCAAATTGCCGCGCGAACCGAATTGCACCAGATT
>WNGJ01026235.1_pt1 | contig 11485 bp, 13 predicted proteins | sample 5400611 | NCBI WGS metagenome assembly WNGJ01 (sample SAMN13153375, study PRJNA577476) | soil metagenome | isolation source: 40 cm soil or saprolite under Garry oak tree replicate 1 | place: USA:California | collected 2016-06-15 | reverse complement strand
GGAATCAATAGATAGGAGAACCAATTTAGAAGGTATCATTTTAGGCAGTAAGCAATTTGGGTATGCTTTATTGGCTGATGTGAATTGGGGCGATGCCAACCTTACACTGATAAATTGGGAAGGCATCGACATGCTGGGTGATGAACGCGAGGCTCGCAACCTAAATGTACCAGACAAAAAGGATTTGTGGCATGACAAGGTTAAGGCCAGAACAGAAAGTGAGGAAGTACAGCAAAGAGAAAGGAGAAAAAATACAAGGAGTTAGCCCAAATGCGCCAGGAAGACAAGCAGGAGATAGAAGAGGCGTGGATGCAAGTAAAACGAAATCAGATCAATAAATATCAAGAGGCTATTCGGGCTAACCGTCAAATCGCAGCCGTATTACAAACCAGAGGCATGAATGAGAATGCTATATATTTTGCTTATCGAGCACAGCTTCTCAAGCAATGGATACTTCGACAAAATTTGTTACAGAAACATGTGCAGCGAGACATGTCAAAAGTATTATTATTACTTGCGATATTTTGCATAATAGCCTTATTCATTGCATTAGTCTGGTTACAGTCGAATGCTTCTCAAAATAATTTCTGTCCGCCTTTCCATAACTATTGGTGGGCAAATCAGCCTATATGTCAGCATTCAGGTGGTCAACTATTCACGATTTGGATGGCAAATCTTCCACAGTGGCTCGTTTTAAGTACACTTATGTTTTTAGGGGGAATTTTTTTCCTGTCGCTCTTAGGAATCCCTTTTTTTCAAGATCCTCAACAAGGAAATCAATGGCAAATATACCCCACTCTTGGGATTTTACTCATAGGCATTCTACTACTTGTAGCTCCTCCTTTAGCGATCCTACCCTCGATAATCCTGTCTTTATTTGACCCTCATAATCTTTCTCATGTATTATTGAATTTAGCACCATTTCTTACTACATGTTTCTGTTATATTTTATGGAGAGTAGTATCCCGAAATATAAAAAGGCTAAAGCAACCAACGGGTTCAATCTCTCCCATTCTCTATATTCTAGATTTTGTATTAGGATTTTCTGTATTATTTATTTTGATATTTTTGATAGGCTTCATTATAGTGATTTGGAATTATGAATACACAATTCTAACTATAATATTACAAGTTTGCTTCCCTTTTTTATTGTATTTTATTTGGAAAGGACTTCAATATATTCAAAGAATACAAAATGTAAAAAAAGATATTTTATCTTGGGCCATAGAATTTCTGAAAACACTAGCAAACTACGGTAGGTATACCTTCTCCCTTTTTCTTGATGCGCTAGCCGGTTATGGATATAAGCCGTGGAGAAGTATTGGTTGGTATGTAGTAGTAATCATTGCATTCGCGTTTATTTACTCTCTCCTTGGAATGTTTTATGGCCCCCATGTTGAATGGAATGAAGCACTTGTGGTAAGTTTAACAGCTTTCCATGGAAGAGGTTTCTTCTCAGATATGTTTAAACCTGGAGATCCACAGGCGGCGGTAGCAGCGATTGAAGCTGTTATTGGCTTAATTATCGAGATCAGCTTCATTGCAACATTCACCCAAAGATTTTTTGGAAAGTGATACCATTCTCAACATCGGCCGTTTGTGTTCTGTTTGTTCATTCCATTGTTCACCAGGCTCTTACCAAGAACGATCCTTCTCAAAACTCATCTTGACATCTCTGTTTCATCTCTTGACAGTAGTGATGAGTTTTGAGATGGTCGATAACCACTTGCTCTTTGCTCACTTCTTTGCTCCAAAGCCAGGCATCCTACCAACTACCACGTAAAAGCGGTTCTCCCTCCATCTTTGCTTGCACAACAGAAAAAAGAGCACCGCCATCAGAGGGATCGTCTGGTCGAGCGAAGCAAGCAACATAACCATGAGTACACCAAACATGGTTAATAGGGTATCACGCCGCGAGAAGCGAGGTTGCTCGTAATCTTCTACCACTATACCCGGTCGATCTGATGTTAAAACAGCAACATCAGACTGAGTTGTTATAGTTTCCATTACATAATCCTTTAATGAGCACTGATACCTTTGAAGTAGATTCGCTTAAGGTTCTTCTCCACTTCTTCTGCAGACATCTGCCCCTCTTCCATTAAGCGCTCATAACTCTTTGGTGACGATAAACTATAGAATGCGCTTAGCATTACCATTGTGGGCAATGTAGAATCAAACTCACCAGCAGTCTTTCCTTCCTCAAACATTGAATTCAGGCGCGCCGAAAGTTGATCCCAAATTTCACGCAAACATCCTTTCTTCTCGACCAATAGATGCCTTAATCCGGCACTATTGCTTATCGAATAGAGTAGTTGCATGCGCTTACTAATAATCCCCCCATGCATCAAATCGAAAATAGTCTCCATCTTTCCACGAGCCGTCACTAATGAAGCCAGGGTTGTATCAATATACTGCAATAACTGCTGCATATCGCGCTCAAAGATTGCAACAACCAGGTCCTCTTTACTTGGAAAGTGCAGGTAAACAGTACCCTTAGCAATACCTACACGAGCAGCAATTTCATCGATGGATGTTTCGTAATATCCCTTCTCCATCAAGACTTCTTCGGCTGCCTGGAGAATAAGCGCCTCACGTTCCTGGCGCTGCTTTTCTTTTAAGGAACGAGGGGCAGTTACTGGTTGCATCATTGCATCTCCTTGAAAAAAATGACTATCAAATTATTCTCTGACAATGAGAACAAAATTTGACTCTCCAGTATTCCATATGACTTATTAGTCATTATTTTACAAGAGAGTCAGAGAAAAGTCAAGGAGTATTTAGTGCTGGGTGCTTACTGATGTTTACGAAGTTCCTTCCTGGTTTGCAGCTACTCGTTTCAAGTTATCAATGGAACCTACAGGTCGCTCCGAATGATCATGATTACAATTTTCTGCAGTCTCCAGGTGGCAGTAAAGGCCATTCACCGCGCAATACGTCTCCTGGTGAGGATCGCATTCAAACTGAATGGTTGCGTGGCCGATATGATACTTCTCGCTCAGCATCGTGTTCAAAGACTGCAGGATGGCTGAGCTGTCACTTGGTGCCAGATCAGCTATGAGCGCATGACATGATAAGGCGTACATATTACCGGTAATGCTCCAGACATGTAGATCATGCACATCCTGTATCCCTTCAACGCTCTTCATATCTCTCACCAGGTTTGGCATGGAAAGGCCTTTGGGGACGGCTTCCAGCAATATGTCGGTTGTTTCCCGCAGTATGCGCCAGGCGCCCACCGCGATAAGCACAGCAATGCCGACAGAAAGCAGAGGATCGACGATGGTCCAGCCGGTCAAGAAAATGATGATACCTGCAACGATTACACCTGCCGAAGCCCCAACATCTCCAAAAACATGCAACATGGCAGCTCGCACATTCAGATTATTAGCTTCCTTCAACAAACCAAAGCCGATGATGAGATTAACAACAATACCAATTCCTGCAGCTAGAAACATAATGAGCGGCTGAACTGGCTCTGGATGTTGGAAACGCTGTATAGCCTCCAACAGAATGGCAAAGGCAATCACAATCAGCGTCACTGCATTCACCATTGCTGCCAGGATGCCGACACGGTGATAACCAAAGGTTTTACGTGCGTTCGCAGGCCTCTCTGCTTGAATTGTGGCAAACCACGCCAGGCCAAGCGCAAAGATATCGGTCACAACGTGGCCAGCATCGGACAGCAAAGCAAGCGAATTTGCTAACAAGCCACCTACTAGCTCCACAATCAGTATGATCAGAGTTAAGAAGAATGCTAAACGCAGGCTATTTCTGGCCATTCCATGAGTGTGATTGTGCCCATTATTTCCATTACTCATGCCAACACCTCCGCTTCTCCTAATGCAGAAAGCATTGACGTTTCGCTGGAATGGGCCATACCCAGTTCAAGCAACAGGCGAATGTGTTCATCAACCAACCGATAGTATACTATCCTCCCCACTTTACGCATAGCCACAATTTGCTGGTTGCGCAAAACACGTAGTTGATGCGAGATTGTGGTATCATCCCGACCAAGACCGGTGGCTAAATCAGAAACGCACAGTTCACCTGTTGGAGCACAAAGCAGAGCATACACAACTTGCAGGCGTGTGGGATCGCTGAGAACGGCAAAGAGAGAGGCTATACGCATAGCCTCGTCGGTAGTCAATAGATTACGCCGAACTGCAAGCACATGTTCGGTATGGATGGAACGTTCCTTGGACGTATTCCCTGTGATTGTATCATCTGAGGTCGCACTAAGAGGAGCGCCGTGTATCGCATCTACCGCTCGTGATACCATGCAAATCATCCTTTTCTTCTAATGAATAGCTGTACAACCGTGCAACTATTCTCCACTTAGTATAGCACGGTTTAGCAAAATTTGCAAAAAATCGCCTTGCGCCAACTGTATCAGCATGTTACACTAGAGTGTGTTTATTTCATCTGAGCGCACAACTGATACTGCATGGCGGCAACTACGGCTACGCCTCACACTACTCTACCTGGTCATCGCATTGATTCTGCTCATCTTAAGTGGAATAGGGCATGCACGTATAGTAAGCCAGGTTGGACGAACTTTTGGGGGCTTTTTCTGGGCCATCGATACGAATAGGCAGGTAGTTGTTGTTTCGACACCACCTCAATTACCCTCCTTTTCCGTATCCCCTGCATCACTCACCAGCCTTGACCACATTACCGGAGTGAATGGCCAGCCCGCTTCCGCGTTAACGAATGTGTATCAACATGCCCATCCAGGTGATCTGATCACATACAGCATTCAGCAGAATAGCAAACTCGCCAGGATCACATATCCAGCTGGAACATTCACCCTGGATATGTGGTTTGAGAGTTATGGGTTGACGCTTATCGCAGGTCTATGCTGGCTACTGGTGGGCTTTATACTCCTTGCCAGGGCTCTAAATTGGACAGGCGTTGTCGAAGGCATTACGCTCTTGCCAGCAGCTATACTCTTTTTGCTCTTCAGTCACTGGGGAAACGTCCAGCAGGCGAATCCTGCGGACCTCGTTTTTCAATTCTTGTGGACACCAGCATTCGCATTGCTCGGGGCAGCCTTTATTCACCTCAGTTTGACATACCGACCAGAGGCTATGCGTAAGTCTCGCTCGCCTCAACTGGCCATAGATGTACTGCCGTACCTGCCATTGATCGCGCTTCTCGCTTTTGATGCATTTTCCTACCTCTTCAGGGGTAGTGTACCAGGCCGCCTTCAATTCATTTTCTCGCTTGGCTATGCCGTATTCGGCGTATTGCTCAGTCTTGTTATTGGTATTGCTTCATTGCTGCGCATTAGTGGCTTGCTTCCCGGGGCAAACATCCCGGCAAACGTTCGTCGTCGCCTGGGCGACCTGTTAACCCTTTGGGTCGGCGGTGTAGGCCTGGGGTTCTGTCTCGGCATTTTGCCTATCCTACTGACCGGTAAGCCACTCCTTCCGCTACAAATTTTTTATGCACTGGCAGCCATCTACCCATTTATTCTTCTGTACGCTTTACGTTCGCTACGGATGATGGACCGCCTGCAGCATACTATTGAACAACGCGAGCAAGCGCTACTTGAGCAACAAAAGCTGGCCGAAGAATTGCGTAAGGCGAATGGTGAACTTCAGCGAGCGACCTCGCTGCTGCTGCATGCCGATGCACATCTACGCTCCCTGCTCTCGCAACGTATTCACGACCAACCCAAACAACAAGCGCTGCGTATTCGCTCATTGCTGAGTCACTGGCATTACAAACTGAGAGTTGAAGTAGAGCACAACCCTCCAATCAAACCTTTTGCGCAACCCATCATCGAGGCATTGGGTAAGGTACGCAAGATCAGTGAAGAGTTAGAGGGAGACTTACGCGGGCTACAATTACTCGTCGAAGACGCCTACCAGCGACATAGTTTAGGGTTGAAATTGCACCTGGAGAAATTGATCCGCGAAGATTTACCCAGTTTGCACCCAGAATCTCCACTCAAGGTGCAGCCAGATTTATGGCGGTACGCTTACAATTAGCTCTATTCCTCGTCCAAGGCCACAACATGGAACAACCATTATCCTGCGTTTACCATTTCCCGATAGCAAACGACCTCTAAAAACCAGACCACTCCCAAGCTCTAAGGTGCCGTGAATGTAGTTACCCAATATCCCTCAACCCGCAAAAGCGATCACAAGAATACCGGCGAAAATTAACATTGCGCCAACCAGGCGTATCGCCCCAAAGTCCTCCCCCAACCAGCGCCATCCAACGAACGCAGCAAAGACAACACTTATCTCACGGACAGATCCGGCATAGCTCACACGTGTAATTGAGTAAGCTTTCAAGGCAAATAGGTATGCCAACAGCGTAAAGAGACCAACCAGAACTATGCGTATCCAGTTCGCACGCCACTCATCTGCGATAGCACGATTTCCGTAGTGTTTCACAACCGCTGGTGTAATGAAAACGGCAGCAAGCGCGATCACCAGTACAGTATACGGTAGAGGGGATATCTGATGCACAGCAGCGCCATCAATAGCAGTGTAAATTGAGATACAACAGGCAACACCTAGAGCCAGAGTGAGTGCGCTCTTACTGAACCCCGCTGTCTTGCGTAAAGTCCACCAGGCCTTTCCACCGACAACGATCAAGCCAAACACAAGCAGGGCAATGCCTACGAGTCCAAAGAGTTGTGGACGCTCCCCCAGGAAAAATGTCGCCCAGAGAAGCAAAAAAGCTGGCGCAGCGCCACGAGCCATCGGATAGACAAGCGAAAAATCACCGTTTTCATAGGCGCGTATCAGTGTACTATAGTAAATCGCTTCTACAAGAGCACTAGTAATAAGGTAAGGCCATATCGAGATAAGGAATAATGGGCTTGTAAGTAACAATGGAGAGAAAATAATTACTCCGACAACTAACGAGCACCAGATAAAAACCTGCTTTTCTTTCGCACGCTTGACGAGCAGGTTCCAGGTCGTATGCATCATTGCCGCCACCAGCAGCAACCCCAAAGCGGTCAGCGGCATTCACCTGTTCTCCTTTACTCCATTGATATGACATGCAAGTCACGATTTCTTAAAGAAAGGAACCACTACCCCAATCAAAGTAGCATCGGCCCCCAGGCGGGAAGGAACAACCTCGAGCATATTGCGCACTTTTGATGAGGATTGCGCAATTATCTCACTCCGAACAGTAGCAAGCAATAATTCACTTGCACTTAGCGCACCACCACCCAGAATTAGCACATTAGGCTCAAATATATTGATATACCTGGCCGTGGCAGTGCCTAACCAATGCCCTACTTCACTATATACTTGCAATGCAACTGCATCACCCCGCAATGCCTCCTCCACTAACAATTGCTGGCTAAAATATTCGCCGTTATTCAACCGTTGTACGAGACTGGTTTGCTCGCCTCTGCGCAGAGCACGCTGCACCATTTTTTGCATAGCCTCCATCGAGACCAGTGAATTGATGCAGCCGTGTTTTCCACAACTACATCGTGGGCCACTTGTGGAAACCAGCAAATGACAAACATGCCCAACATAATCCTGTATAAATCGCTCAAGTTCACCATCTGTGACAAGCGCAGCGCCAACCACAGCATTGACATTCAAGAAGAGTAAGCGACGAAATCCTTTGCCTGCACCGAAATGATATTCGCCCAGTAATGCTGCATCAACATCAACATGTAATTGGACAGGTAGATTATAGCGTGCCTCAAGGAGCTCACACAGGGGAAAATTGTTCAGCGAGGGAAGAATAGGAATCATCTGAGGGCCACGAGTCGTAAGGTCAAGTGTACCAGGAATACATACGCCCAGGCCACGCACAAGCAAGCCTTCAGATTTAGCAAGCGCAAGAACATTCTCAATTGTGCGTAAATAAGGCTCAAGTGTGGCAGCAGCGGGACGTCCCCACAGCGTCTTCGCATAGCAGTGGTGGCGTATCCTGCCGTGACGATCTACCAATGCGACAGTAGCTCTATTTCCTGCAATCTCTATCCCCACAGCTACGCTCTTATCGGTTTTTTTTCGATGATCCGGCACTGATGACTCTACTATATTCTAGCATTTATATAGAACATACGTTCTATATTTAGCAGCCTGCAGCAACAGATACAAAAACAATCACGACACTATAGGCAAGAAAAGTATACCGGGCATTGAGAACATTTGTCAAGATCAAATGTTCAAGTGTTCAAGTTGACCCGATTCTTTTGGGTATTGGGAGCATATAAACCCTGATATGCAACACATTGAGAGCTCGCTGAGAGCGATCCCTTATTGATATGGTACAATAATCCCGTATTGGGAGTCGGCATTCATCAAGGGGAACCATATGGCACGTGTAGCAATGTATCTACAAGATAAACATGAAATACGTGAAGGCATGGCGTACGCGCAATACGCTGAGCAGCGCGGCTTCGAAGCTATTTGGCAGGCCGAGTCACGCCTCGTGCGTGATGCGATCGTACCAATGGCCGCGTTCGCGGCAGTGACGTCACGAATCAACATCGGTAGCGGCGTGCTTAACAACTGGACGCGCAAACTAGACGATCTTGCGCCAAATCGCATCATCTGCGGCATCGGCGCCTGGTGGGATCCATTGGCAAAAAATGTGGGCATTGAACGCAGAAAGCCGATTAAGGCGATGCGTGAGACCGTCGACGTAATGAAGCGATTTCTCAATATGGAGCGTGTAACCTTCCACGGCGAATTCCATCACGTGGATGGAATTGAGCTTGACGTCGTACATGGACGCCGCGAGCCACGCAACGTGCCGGTATACATTGGTGCTACACACATGGGCATGATGGAACTGGCAGGCGAAATTGCCGATGGCGTTGTGCTCAATTACTGTGTGCCGCCAGAATATAATCACGAAGCCTTACAGCACATTGAAATCGGTGCGAAAAAAGCCGGGCGCAGTTTGGACGACATTGATCGCCCGCAATTGATCGTGTGCTCGGTAGATTATAATCACCACCGCGCAGTGCAGGCGGCGAAGGAATTAATAACACAATACCTCGCACAGCAGCCACACATTGCGCAAGTGAGCGGCACACCGCCAGAAACAGTGAAGAAGGTGCAGAGCATTCTCGGGTGGCCCGCAACTAAAGAACAGATTCATGAGGCTATGCAGTTTGTGCCGGACGAATTGATTGAGCGCATCACTGCAAGTGGAACACCAGATGAAGTCCGTGCGAAGGTGGAAGAGTATAACCGCAATGGCTGCACCTGCCCGATACTTTATCCATTGGGAGACGATGTGAAGCTGATGATCGATACGTTTGCACAGGCATAACAGAGAAGGAGCATTATCGTGGCCGATAATCAAAATAACAGAAGCCAGAAGCCTAAAAAGGCTCCTATTCTTGGACAGAGCCATGGTCTCTCCAATAGAGAGGGAGACATGATCCAGCAGATGATTCGCGAGGAGCAGCGCTCTTCGCGCGAACTCTACATTCCGACAGGAGACCTGGCTCAGGAAGCAACAACCCGGATGTCTCCCGCCGCGGCGCAGGTTATCGAGGATAGTCGAGTGCGCACCATCCTACAGATGTTCAATCGCGACTACCTCTATGGCCAGGGGCGTTTCGACGAATACAAGGACGGTTTAATTTTCAAGTGGGGAGATGGGTACTCTCGTACACATATCTGGGCCAGTGTTGAGAACGGCAACCTGTTATTCGAAACCAGCCATTTCAAGAAATGTGATAAGTCCTACTGCAATGGCACACATCACGTGTTACCACGAGACCTTTATATGAATGTGGATGTAATTAACCAGGAACTTGGTGATCTCTTCCGCAGGCCTGTGCATGAGCCATCAGACGACTAGAAGCGAGCAGCCGTGACAACACACATACTTGCACTCGAAAAGGACCTCTTCTTCTCGGTGAAAATGCGCGACACGCTGCGCCACCATGACATGGAAGTAAAAGTGGTGCGCACACTGCCAGCTTTCGAACAAGGCCTTGCATCAACCGGAGGCGAGAAACCCGCGCTGGTTATCGTGAACACAGCCACGACCGGCGTTGATTGGGAAGCAGCCATTCGCCTGGCGCGCGCTGCTGCATTGAGCGTGCTTGCTTTCGGTTCGCACATGGATTTAGAGGCACGCGCAAAGGCTCTCCAGGCGGGAGCACATCGCGTCGTCGCCAATTCGAAATTCACCAGCGATATGCCGGGGCTGGTGAAACGGATGCTCGCTGAATCTGATACCATATCTCCCGATGAGCCGGATTCAGCGCAGCAAAGCACGACTGAAGATACGATAGCCCCACGGGATAAGTAGTATGCCTTGGCCTAAGGTGCGCTTCTGGAAAGGGATGTTCTGGGGGCGATAGGTCCAGCGATAACGAAGAAAATCTTTGTGAGTACGGAGTGGAGATTGCGGTATTGACCGCATACTTTGGTAACGAGGGCGATATGCAATCCGTCTGCTCATTCATTCTCCTTTTGTACAGAAAAACAGGCAAGACAAAAGAGGCCTTTCTACCTGTTATCTATACGTAGGAAAGACCTCTTTTGTCTCATGCAATACCAGGCTCTAGGCTAGTATGATTTAGTGTCCACAACCGCAGCTTTTCGCTTCACCACCACCACTGGCAGTTTTGAAGGAATGCCCGCAGCCACAGCTCGACACAGCATTGGGATTATTTACGGTAAAGCCAGCGCCCATCAGGCTATCAACATAGTCAATTTCACTGCCGTCGATGTAGCCCATGCTCATCTCATCAACCAGGATTTTGATACCACTCAGGGGAATGACGGTATCACCCTCTTGCTCTTCATCAAGAGTCATACCATATTGGAGACCCGAGCAACCACCACCCGCGACGAAAACGCGCAGGGCAAGGCCAGGATCGTTTTCTTGCGCAAGCAGTTCGTGTACTTTGTCCACTGCGGTAGGCGTCATATTAACGATGCTGGTCTCGACTACAGATTGCTGGTTTTGCTCGATCATGTTTCATTGCCTCTCTGTTCGGGCCAAAAGTTAGCCGTAATTAATATATAGATACCTGAAGTAAAGATATCCTCTAGACGTTCCTTGATGTTTCCATCTGCCAGTATTATATACTGCAAAAAGTGAAGCGTCAAGGTAGCTGGGACTCGATACTACAAAAAGTGAAGTGTCGCATAGATCCTCCTCTCACACAAACCTTTGCTGCACCCGGATCACATTCGCAAGCAGGTCTGGAACTTCGAGACCTGAACCAAAGAGTTTTTCGGTACGGCGCTCCTTCCCTGACGCGATACGAGCAATTGCGCTGGGAAGCGGCCAATCTTGCGATATAAGAAGTGCTCCTACTCCACTGACGATGGCCGTTGCAAACGATGAGCCACTCCAATCCGCCCAACCGGACACATTCTGCTCGCCACCTGGAAAGGTGGGCGAGATATAGACTCCCCGCACAGCTTCTGGCAATCCATTTGCATCTACTAAGCCATCACTATCTCCACCAAATGTGGCAACGCCCGCATTCGAAGGAGGCATGCGGGCAGCATTGGCAAAAATT
>WNGJ01007674.1_pt1 | contig 11485 bp, 5 predicted proteins | sample 5400611 | NCBI WGS metagenome assembly WNGJ01 (sample SAMN13153375, study PRJNA577476) | soil metagenome | isolation source: 40 cm soil or saprolite under Garry oak tree replicate 1 | place: USA:California | collected 2016-06-15 | reverse complement strand
TGCCCGACAGCGGCTGCGCGACCTTGCAGTTGTCGCGGTAGATCGCGATCGCCTTCACGCCGAGCTTCCACGAGTCGACGAAGAGCTTCGCCACCTCGTCCACCGACACCGTCTCCGGCAGGTTCACCGTCTTCGAGATCGCGCCGGAGATGAACGGCTGGACCGCGCCCATCATCTTCGTGTGGCCCGTGTAGTGGATCGCCCGGTCGCCGACCGCGCAGTCGAACACCGGATAGTGCTCGGCCTTCACGTACGGCGCGCCCACGACGGTGTTCCGCTCGTCGACGAACGCGACGATCTCTTCGCCTTCGGCCGGCGTGTAGCCGAGCTTCTCGAGCGCCATCTGCACCGACTTGTTCACGATCGTGATCTCGCCGCCACCGACGAGCTTCTTCGACTTCACCAGCGAGAAGTCGGGCTCGACACCGGTCGTATCGCAATCCATCATGAAGCTGATGGTGTTGTGGCTGACGAAGCCGTTGGCCACGTACGTGACGTTGTCGGGAACAGAGATGTCGAACGTCGGCTGGTCGTCCAATGTCTCGACGGTTGCGACCGTGTCGTAGTAGAAGCCGAGCGCCTGTTCGAGTTCAGGATCGGCCGTCCGCTCGAGCAAGGCCGTCGCAGAACGCCGAGAGACATCGCCGCGTCGCGAGAGCGACATAAGCATCGTCTTCCGCAGAGAGTCGTTCTCGGGCGCTAGCTCGTCGAGCTTCGTACGACTCAGCGGGATGTGATCCCGCCTAGAGGCCTGGCGATGGTCGCCCTTCCACAGGGAGGAAGCCTTTCGGACCGACATGAAGTCGATCTCGCGCAGATAACGCTCCGCGGCCGCCACGTTGAGCAGTCGGAGAACAAAGCGGTCGTTCGCGCCCCAGTTGGTGTTTGGCAGGTCGACCTTGCGTGTCGTTACGAAGCCGAGCGCGAGCAGCAGGCTCTGGACGTCTCGGCTGAAGGTTTCAGTAACGGTGCTCCACGAGACGTAGCCGTTGTTTGTCGTGCCGTCTGCCTCGAACAGGCCTCGGATGAATGCTGCGTAAATCTCACGGTCGTTCGTATGGAGAACGGAATCCGGAATGTGTGCATGCCAACCCTTGCCGCTGTGCTCGGCCGACGGCGGGAGCTTGGCGAAACTGCAAGCCTCCCACCAGAGCGTCAGAGGCACCGAGTTGAATGCGACCTCGGTGTAACCCTCCTTCTGGGTGACCGAGGCATCGAGGCCGAAGAGCGCTGCGCCGAGATCGACGAGTCGCTCGATGACATCGTCGTCGCCCTTGGCGACGCACAGCCGCAATCCCTTGGCATGGAGGGAGCCGTCGCCCATGAAGTAGCCGACGAACTCTGCGAGCTCGGGCGTCATTCGGCGAGGAACGCGCGTCCGGAAGTCGGCAGTCCAGTAGAGATCCCCAAGCGGCGGAAGCGCGACCTCTTGCGGCTCGCCGACGAGACCGTTGAGCATCAGCGGGACGCGGTCGTCCTTCTCGATCTCGGCGAAGCGGCGCCAGACCCAGTTGCCCTCCGCGTCGACGACCTTGATCCGGTGCGTAGCGGTCCCCTGGATGCGGTAGCCACGATCTGTCTCGATCGACACGACCTGCTCGAAACCGTTGACGTAGAACTGAGTCGCTTGACGTGGCCCGTCGTCGGTCGCGACCTCGAGGTCAAGCTCCTGCCACTTCGAGCCGACCGGATCGCCGAGCGTGCGGAGTCGGACCAGGCCACGGCTCGTGGAGACGAGGCTGTCGCCGACGAGGCATCCGGTCGGCGCGAGCACGGTCGCCTGCGCATTGCGGTACCCATGGATCTCCCCGAGGTTGAGGACGTCGTCCCAGGCCTGGCGGCAGGTGCCGAGCAGGTCGGCCGGAATCACGTCGGAGTCCTGGATGTTCCCGACCGCAGCGCGATGCTGCGCCATGACGCCGATCATCGCCGCCGCGTTCGGCTTGTAGCCGGCGAACGGCCCCATCCGGCCCGCGATCTCCGCCGACTTGCGATACGCACGACCAGTCATCAACCCGGTGATTGCAGCGGCGTACGCGCGACCCTCATCCGAGTCGTACGGGAGCCCGCGCGCCATCAAGAGCGCGCCCAGGTTCGCATAGCCCAGCCCCAGCTGGCGGAATGCCTTCGCGTTCCGCTCGATCTCAGGCGTCGGGTACGACGAGTTGCCGACCGCGATCTCCTGCGCGAGGAAGACGACGTCCACGGCATGCGTGAGCGCCTCGACGTCGAGCTCGCCGTCCTCGCGGCGGAACTTCATCAGGTTCAGCGAGGCGAGGTTGCACGCGCTGTCGTCGATCGACATGTACTCCGAGCAATTCGCGACAACGACACCATCGACGATGTAGGAGTGATGGAGTGGCTCGGTCAGGTTGTAGACGAACTCCTGGCCGTCATTCTCGCGGGACACGAGCGTTGTCGCGCGCTTGGTCGCGTAGCGCTCTGTCGTCGCGAGCAGTTCCTCGAGCGCGGTCTGCTTGCGCGGTGTCGAGAATCCGATCGTTCCCGCGAAGGTTTCGAGATCCGAACCCGTGATCCGAAGGTCGAACCCTGACTTCGATGCGTACGCGACTTCGGTCCCGTCAGAGCGCGTATACGAGAACTTCTGCGAATCGCTGCCCGTCATTGCGTAGATTCGGCTTCGGACACCGAAGGCGTTGAGCAGGCGCTGAACATCCTTCAGGAGGGCCTCACTTCGACTACCGAGGCCAACGTAGCGGCTTGCCTTCCCCGACTCGACTCGCGCGACGCAACCATCCGCGCCGAAGAGCCCGCGCAGGAACGCAGCCTGAACCTCCGTTGGTGCACCGAACACGCTGCTCGGCACGCGCTTCTCGTGGGCGCGTCCGGTGCTCGCTCCGAGCCAGCGGAAGAACGTCCGAACGGTCTCGCTGCCTGCGCGCAGCTGCACGGTGCCGTTCTTCATCTCCTGGCGAGAGATACCGCCGATCAGTTCGCTGAGCAGTCCTTCATGTGAGTCGAGGAGTCCATCCCTGATGTCGTCTCCGCCGTAGACCCAGCCGGTCTGAACATCGGTGATCCACCCGTCGCCGACGAGATGACCCATCAGTTCCGCGAGTCCCTCGCTCCAGCGTTCGGGCAGTTCTTGGTAAGTGAGTGTCCCGCCGTGGCTGAACGACTTGGCGAGCGCTTCGATCTTGACCGGAAGTGCCCAGGATGCTTCCTCGGCAGGAGTCGGGCTGTCGTTCAGCAGCACCTGGTCGTCGCGCGTGAGCTGTGCTGCCTCGACGTAGCCGCGATTCACGGTCCAGAGGCGGTGATTTGGTGTGCACCGAAGCTCCTGACCGTTGGCGAAGCGCATACGAAAGATCGACGAGACACCATTCTGCATTACGACCAGCGGCGTGCTCGTAACGACGCCTTCACCGGGCTCTTTCGCAGTCGCGCGATGCGTGTAGACCTGAACCTCTTCGCCTTCAGAGGCGAGGCTCCAGAGCTCACGGAAAGTAAGCAGACCGCGAGTCGTATGAACGCGCGAATCCCCAGGGAAGCACGGGTTCGACGCGTTGATGCGGCTCGTGTTCGGGAGCGTGTGCCAGTTGTTGATCGTTGTGTCGTACTGGACACCGGGGTCGGCGCACTGCCAGGCCGCCTCGGCCATGTCCTTCAGGATCTTGCGCGCCTTGACCGTGTCGACGACGGCGCCGTCGGTGCGTGCCGTCAGGTTCCAGTCGCCGTCGGCCTCGACGGCTTCCATGAACGCATCGGTGACGCGCACCGAGTTGTTGGCGTTCTGGTACTGGATCGACGCCCAGTCGGCCGAGTCCAAAGACATGTCATAACCCGCCTGCTCGAGGACGCGAGCCTTCTTCTCCTCGTACGCCTTGCACCAGATGAACTCAGCGATGTCGGGATGGTCGACGTCGAGCACGACCATCTTCGCCGCGCGCCGCGTCTTGCCGCCGGACTTGATCGTCCCGGCAGACGCGTCGGCGCCGCGCATGAAGGAGACAGGCCCGGAGGCGTAGCCGCCCTTCGAGAGCTGCTCCTTCGAGGAGCGAAGCTTGGAGAGGTTCACGCCCGAGCCGGAGCCGCCGCGGAAGATGACGCCCTCGCGCCGGATCCAGTCGAGGATCGAGTCCATCGAGTCGTCGATCGAGAGGATGAAGCACGCCGAGCACTGCGGCCTCTCCTCGAAGCCGACGTTGAACCAGACGGGCGAGTTGAAGGAGGCGAGCTGGTTGACGAGGATCGCCTTCAGCTCGGCCTCGAAGGTCTCGGCCTCCTCCTCGGTTGCGAAGTAGCCGTCGGCGCGGCCCCAGCCGGCGATCGTGTCGACGACGCGGCCGATCATCTGCTTGACGCTCCGCTCGCGCTCGGGCGAGGTCATGCGGCCGCGGAAGTACTTCTGGGCGACGATATTCGTCGCTGTTTGCGACCAGAACTTCGGGAACTCGACGTCCTTCTGATCGAAGACCGGCTTCTCCTTGCCGGGGATGAAGGCGTCCCGGATCTCCCACTCGATCTCGTCGAACGGGTCGCGGCCCGGAATCGTGAAATAGCGACGCACGGCCAGGCTTGCCGTTTCGTCGACGACGGTGTTCTCAGCCAGCGGGGTTGCCGGAGCCTGAGTCTCTATGTCCTTGGCGGTCGCCATCCTGTCCCTCCCGAGCGCTAGTCCTACGGATATCAGTCTCGATCGGTGTGATGGTGCGTCTTCTAGGAGGCGCCGCCGATCGGGATCTGGACCATAGAAACAGCCCCGGACGTAACCCCAAGTGTAGCCGCGAGGCCGCTTCCCAAGCCGGATTCCGGCGCCGCCGACACGCCGGAGGGGAGTCCCTCGGACGAGTGATTCGCCGCAAGTTGTGGCGGTGCCACGGTTCTTCTCCGCTAACGCGAATGCGGCTCAGATCGATGACCGGTTGGCTGCCGCTGTGGGTGGTGGTCGCTCTTGCCCTGGCCGCAGGGGGAAGCGCCCGCGCCGACGTGTGCGTGGTCATAAATCCGGTCCTCGACATTGGTTGCCGCGATGTACAGGGTGCGCCCGCTGGAGGGGAACCGACGGCAAGCTCGGAGCCGGCGGGCGCGCCCCGCGAACAGGAGCCTGCGACGCGGAGCTCGACCGTCGTGCGCTACGACCCCAACCGTGTGGCCGTGACCTTCAAGCCCGGGGTCACACGCGCGCGGGTGGCGAAGGTGATCTCCGATGCCGGCGGGACGCTCCTGCAGGCCATTCCCAAGATCAATGCCTACCTCGTCGGGGTGGAGCCGGAGCAGCGAGCCGAGGTGTTGGCATCGCTGCAGTCGTCGGCAGCGGTGGCGAGCGCCTCGAAGGAGCCGATCGCCGAAGCGTTCGACACGAGCCCAGACGACACGGACTGGCCACAACAGGACTGCTTGCGTGTCGCAGGCTTCCCCAAGGCCTGGGACGTCACGCAGGGCTCGAGCAAGATCGTCGTCGCCGTCATCGACACCGGCGTGGACGCAAACCATCCGGATCTGCACGGCGCGCTCGTGCCGGGCTGGAACTTCATCGGCAACAACGCCAATCCGTCCGACGACCACGGACACGGGACCGCGGTGGCTGGCGTCATCGCCGCGCGCTCGAACAACCACGTCGGCGGAGCCGGGGTCTGCTGGGGCTGTCTCGTCATGCCGATCAAGGCGCTCGACTCGAAGGGAAGCGGCGACGACACGCTGATCGCAGCCGGGATCGTGTGGGCTGTCGACCACGGCGCACAGGTGATCAACCTCAGCCTCGGCGGGCCGGGCTCGAGCGTCGAGCTCGCAAATGCGTTGGCGTATGCGAGCGCGAAGGGCGTGGTCGTCGTCGCGGCGGCCGGCAACGCGGGGGTCACGACGCAGTTTTACCCGGCCGCGGATCCCCACGCGGTCAGTGTCGCCGCGACGACCGTGGCCGACAACCGCTACTCGTGGTCGAACTTCGGCTCGTGGGTGCGCCTCGCCGCTCCCGGTTGCAATGTCGCACCGATTCTCGGCGACGGCTACGGCACCTTCTGCGGCACGTCGTCGGCGACGCCCGTCGTCGCCGGCCTCGCTGCGCTCGAATTGAGCGCCCAGCCTGCAGCGACAGCGTCTGAGGTCGAGGACGCGCTTGCGCACGCCGCCGTTCCGCTGCCGGCGTTCGTGCAGTACGGTCGCATCGACGCGGGGAAGACGCTCGCGCTGCTGCGGCCGGCCGCGGCGAAGAGTGCCGTCTTCCGAGGAGTGGTCGGCTCGCAGGTTCGCACGCATGCCTACAGCCTCGACCTCGGTGCGGGCCCGTTCAGCGCGGTGCTTCGTTTCACCGGCGGCAAGCGGCTCACGCTTTTCACTCCTCTCGGTCAGATTGCGGGCCGCAGTCCGCTTCAGCTGAACGGAACGTCGACACCGGGGACGTTCACGCTGCGTGTGACCGGGACGGGAGCGAAGACCTCCTTCGTGCTCGCGGTGGCCTATGTCGCGTAGCTCGCATGGCATCACTCGATCGAGTGATTCGGCGCAAGTGCGACAGCGCTGAGCGGTCAACTCGAACGATGGCTACGAAAGAAGGGGTTATGAGAGCCAGGTGCTTGCTCGTGATCGCCGCAGTTGTGGCGCTCACGCTCGGCACGGCGCAAGCCGCGCTCGCCGACAACAATGCGACGGGCTCGGTCGGGGCAGTGCAGACCGGACCGGTCGGAGTCACACCGACCGCGGGCACGAGTCAGGCGGGCGCAACTGCCGCCGCCTCCGTCCCGGTTGCAGTGGGTGGCTCGGGCAACAACACCGCGACGAACTCCGTGGGCGCTGTGCAGGCCGGTGGTGGAAACACATCGAACGGCTCTACCGGCAGCGCGCAGGTCAGCTCCGTGAGTGCGTCACCGTCGGCATCGGGCGGCGCCTCGGGCTCGAACGCGAGCGCAGGCGTCCCGGTGACCGTCGGCGGCGGTGGCACCAACACCGCGTCGAGCTCGACCGGCGGTGTTCAGATCGGCGGCGGCAACTCGGCCACCGGCTCGTCCGGCGTGCTGCAGTCGGGCTCGCCGCAGGCGTCTCCCGCCGCCGGTGCGTCCATCGTCGGCGAGGCGGTCTCAGCCTCGGCACCGGTGGGCGGTACAGGTAGTGGCAACAGTGCAGCCGACTCCGTTGGAGCAGCACAGGTCGGCGGCAGTAACACGGTCACGCGTTCGTTCCTCGAAGCGCAGTCCGGTGCAGCGACGGCCGGCACGACTGCAGGTGCGGGCGACACGACGACGTCGGCGCCCGTGACGGTCGGCGGCGGCGGAGCGAACTCCGCCACCGATTCGATCGGCGCCGGACAGGTCGGTGGTGGGAACACCGCCACTGGCTCGGTCGGGACGGTTCAGTCCGGCCCGGTCGGTGGGACTCCGTCGCTCGCTTCCGGTCCGACGGCCATGCCGACCGCAACGGCGGCCTCGACTCCGGCAACGTCGGCGTCGACACCGGCGTCCGCAACCGGAGCGCCGTTGCCGGGTACGCGTACGTCAGAGGGCGCGCCACGCCCGAACCGCAACACGTTCGGCGCCACGAAGACGCCGACCAGTGGGCCGCAGACGCTGGGCCAGCTCCCGTTTACGGGACTCGGCTTGCTGCTCATCGTCCTGCTCGGGCTGATCCTCGTCGCCACGGGTCTCACGACCCGCACGCGCACGCGCCTGAGCGTCTAGCTAGAAGGAGGGGCCTGCGGGCGGCGGATCAGGCGCCGCCCGACGGGCCTGCATGCGTCGGGCGATCAAACTCACTCCGGCGGCCGCCATCAACGCGAACGCCAGCCCGCCGAGTATGAGCAGCGGAATCGGAATCGAGTCGGCCGTGCTCGGACCGAGCTTCTGCGCCAGCCAGTGGAAGACGCCACCCGAGCTGCCCCCCGAGCCGGTCCCGTTCGGGCCGCCACCGCCGCCGCCGATCGGCACGACCAGCGTGTCGCCGGTCACGTGGCCGCCGTGCTGGCGGATGGTCGACTGCAGGGCGCGCGTGAGGTCCTGGCGCAGGGTTCCGTAGATGGCCTGGTCCTCCGGGATGTTCTTCAGCGCCTCGCGGTAGCAATGAACGGGATACGTCTTGTCGACGCGGCCGTCGACGTACCAGTCGTGGATCAGCGCGGCGGAGCAACTGCTCATCGATCGCGCCTGGGCGGGCTGCGCGGTGCCGAGTGCCGCTGCCACCGCAAGCGCGGCGATGACGAGGATGAGGGGCTTCGAAAACTTGGGCATGCGGGGGCCGGGCTACGGCTTGCGCGAGACTCTAACGACGATCTTGCCCACCTTGCCGGATGGGAGTATGCGTGCGATGAGTCACTTGTAAGCGCTTTGTAAGTGGCTTTCGGCTCCTTCGTCGGCTCCCCTCCATTGCCGTTCGAAAGTCGGGCAGGCTTTCCGGATGCGGCCTGCGGCTCTGTTAGCTTCGCGCGCGATGCGCTGGCCCGTCCTTTGGGGAGCCGCGGCCGGCGGGCTGGCCTTTGCGGCGCTCTTCTTCAGCGACGGGTCGAGCCAGTCCCGGATCTTCTGGATCGGGGCGCCGGCGGTCCTCCTGGCGGCGATCGGCTGGGCCTGGCGACCGCCGCGGCTGCCGCCGTGGGGCTCGGCGTTCTTCGTTTGTCTGGCGGCGTTCGTGGTGTGGCAGGGCGTGTCGACCGCCTGGTCGATCCAGCCGAGCCGATCATGGGACTACACGAATCGCGGGCTCGTGTACTTCGCGTTCGCGGCGGTCGGGGCGCTCCTCGGCGGCGTGCCCATGCGGCGGTACGCCGCGGCTGGTTGCGCGCTGCTCGGCGTGCTCTTCGTCTGGGCCTTGGTCGCGAAGGTGATTCCCGGGCTGTATCCGGACTACGGGCGGCTGGCTCGCTTGCGGTATCCGGTCGGGTACTGGAACGAGCTCGCTTTGCTCGCGTCCGCGTCCGTGCCGCTCGGATTGTGGGCGGTCGGCCCGCGGCATGACCGTCGCGCGCGCGTGGCCGGAACGCTGTTGCTGTATGCGGCGCTCGTGGTCACGGTCCTGACGTACTCGCGCGTCGGGATCGTGCTGACGGTCGTCGCGGCGCTCGTGTGGCTCTGGCTCGACCGCGACCAGCTTGCGGCGCTTGGGCCATTGGCGCTCGCCTGGATCGTCGGTGCGGCCGTTGCCGGGGTCGGTTTGCTGCTTCCCGGCGTCAGCTCGGACGGACAGTCTCATCACGTTCGCGTGCGGGACGGGCTCGTGCTCGGCGCAGTGCTCGTCGTCGGCGCCGTGGTCGTAGCTCTCGCTTCGCGGTTCGCATTGTCGCGTGCGGTCGATCGGCGCGTCGCACGAGTGGCAGCGGTGGCGCTCGTCGTTCTCGTGGTCGCTGCGCTAGCTGCGGCGGTCGTGCGCGCGGGCGGCCCTTCGGACTTCGTCAGCGCGCGCTGGCACGAGCTCTCGAACAAGGTCAGCGCGCAGGTGCCCAACACGCCGGGCCGCGTCCTCAGCGGCAGCTCGAGCAACAGGTGGCGGTGGTGGAAGGAGTCGTGGAACGCCTTCACCGACAAGCCGCTGCAGGGAACCGGCGCCGGAACGTTCGAGCTCGTCGACCGCGTCGAGCGCAACTCGCCGCTTGCGACGATCGAGCCTCACTCCGTGCCGCTGCAGTTCCTCAGCGAGACCGGGATCGTCGGGTTCTTGTTGTACGCCGCTGTCGTTGTGTCAGCCGCGATCGCCGTTCTTCGGCGCGAGCGAGCGCGCGCATGGTTGGCGCTTGCTCTTGGAGCTGCACTTTGTTTCGTGCACTCCTGGGTGGACATCGACTGGGACTTCATCTCGGTGCAGGGGCCGCTCTTCCTTACGCTGGGAGCTCTCGTGTGCGGGCCAGGAACTCCGGTCCCGGGCCGGCGCCGGTGGCTGGTCTCCGCGGCGATCGGCGTGTGTGCGCTGGCCGGGCTGTACTCGGTGACGTCGCCGTGGCTGTCCGTCAACCGCATCAACGCCGCGAACGATGCGATCGTCAGGGACGATCCTGGGCAGGCGCTGGCCGATGCGCGGTCCGCACGGGCGTTCAATCCACTTTCGGTCGATGCGCTGTTTATCGAGGCGATCCTGGAGCCGAGCGACGCGAAGGCGCTCGAGCTCTACCGGCGCGCGCGCGATCTGGAGCCCACGAATCCGGAGACCTGGTACCAGCTCGGCGCGTTCGAGTTGAGGTACCTCAAGCGCCCGCGCGACGCCTACCGCGATCTGAATGAGTCGTACACGCTCGACAGCTACGGCCCGGCGAGCCTGAAGGGCGGCCCGCTCGACCAGGCGCGCTGCAAGATCGACCCGGCTACCTGCCCATGATCAGCACGAGGTGCGCGCCCATCAGCTGGGTGGTGCGCATCCCGTCGAGTGGCCGGACGATGCGGACGTGCAGATCGTGTCCGAGCCGCGCTCCTTCGGCTGCGTAGCCGGGGCGGTACATGATCAGCGTGCGGGGTGTGTCGCCGGCGGCGTTGCCGATCTGGCCGAGCTGATAGCCGTGTGCGCTCACCTGGTCCGCGGCGCTGTGTGCGGCTCCGGCTTGGCCGCCGCCGTTCAGGACCATCACGGAGGTGTCGCCGCGGGAAAGGGCCGCCTTCTTCGCGGGCGCGGGCTGGGCGGTGCGAACGCGAGGTGGTCCCGCGGCGGCGGCAGTCGTCTCGCGCAGGTGCTTCGCGATCGGATTGCCGAGGAGAACGATCGCGACGGCGGCGAGGGCGACGAGCTCGACCGCGGCGACCGCGCTTACTGCGATCGTCGCACGGCGCCAGGGCCGGATCGCGTCGATGTCGATGTCGATGTCCTGTGCGTGCTGCATCGCCCGGAGCGAGTTCGGCCTGCGCGAGCGCGCTCCTTCAAAAGGTCGTGTCCCTTCCCGCTCGGGTCGGACCCTTGCCGTTCGAGACGTGGCTCCTTACATGGAGGAGATCCAGGCCCACGTTTCCGCGAGGCCTTCGTCCGGCGAATGCTCCGGCGCCCAGCCGAGCTCGCGCCTCGCGAGCGACGCGTCCAGAACGCTGCGCTGCAGCTCTCCCGGCCGGGCCTCCGCAAACTCCGGCTCACGCTCCACGCCGGCGACGCGCTGGATCCGCTCGTACAGCTCCAGCACCGACGCCTCGATCCCCGTGCCGATGTTCAGCGCGCCGCCGGGATGCTCGACGGCGGCCAACGTCGCTGCCACGACGTCGCCCACGTACACGTAGTCGCGCGTCTGCGTTCCATCCCCGAAGATCCTGGGGGCCTCGCCGTCGCGGAGCCGGCTCATGAAGATCGCGACGACACCCGCTTCGCCCGTCGGATCCTGACGCGGCCCGTAGACGTTCCCATAGCGCAGCGACACGTGAGCGGTCCCGTACAGACGGTTGTACGCGGCGATGTACTCCTCGCCCGCGAGCTTCGACACCCCGTAGGGCGCAAGCGGCACGCGCGGATGGTCCTCGCGCGCGGGGCCCTCGCATTCGCCGTAGATCGCGCCGCCCGTCGAACTGAAGACGATCTTCGTCCCGTGCGCGCGCGCCGCCTCGAGCACGTGCAGCGTGCCGACCACGTTCAC
>WNGJ01007673.1_pt1 | contig 11485 bp, 11 predicted proteins | sample 5400611 | NCBI WGS metagenome assembly WNGJ01 (sample SAMN13153375, study PRJNA577476) | soil metagenome | isolation source: 40 cm soil or saprolite under Garry oak tree replicate 1 | place: USA:California | collected 2016-06-15 | reverse complement strand
CGCCGGCAGCGAATATCTCCTGCGCACCAAGACGGGCAGGCAGTACCACGTGACGCGCACCTACCGAAAGAACCTTCGCGGGCTTGCGCAGTTCTGGATCGGCACCGAAGGCTTCGATTCCGACTGACGGGAGGAAAGATGCAAGCATTGCACGCTGCTCGGAAGTACCTTTTGCCGAGTGCGCTGACTCTGGCGTTGTGCGCGGCAGCCATAGCGGCCCGAGCGAATTCGGGCGATGCAACAGCCGGACCCCGGGAAACGGCCAAGGAACGGGACGGCCAACACGATTTCGATTGGGACATCGGTAAATGGAGGGTTCACATGAGGCGCCTCCTGCATCCGCTGACAGGCTCCACCACCTGGGTCGAATACAACGGCACCGACGTCGTTCGCGGCGTCTGGGACGGACGCGCCAATCTCGGCGAAGTCGAGGTCGAGGGCCCGGCAGGTCACTTCGAGCTCCTGACCCTGCGCCTCTACAACCCCCAGGCCCATCAGTGGAGCATCAATATTTCCAGCAGTGCGACGGGTACCCTGAGCCCACCTGCGATCGGCGAGTTCAAGAGCGGACGCGCCGAGTTCTACGATCAGGAATCATTCAACGGCAGAACCGTTCTGGTTCGATTGGGCATCTCGGACATCACTGCGGATTCGTGCCGTTTCGATCAGGCGTTCTCGGCCGACGGCGGCAAGACCTGGGAAGTGAACCTGATCGTTACGGAGACGCTGATGAAGGGTGAACCTGACAAAGCGCATTGAGCTTCGAGACCCGTCTGTTCGCGCCGCCTCGCGCTTCGCAGGGGTCGGCGGGACCCAAGCGCGCTCAGCTCGCATTGCGGGTGCCCGAGCGGCGCGCGTACCTCCACTCCAGCAGAAATGCGGCCACCATTCCGGCCACCACGAATGGCCAGACGAGGCGCGGCTGAACGTGAATGAGCTGCGCGTCCGAGAGCAGGAACAACGTTCCAGCTATGAGGAGCAGCGGAGCCGTGATGCCACAGTGCAATATGCGATTCCTCCGCCAGTTCGCAGCACAGCCGATTCCCATTGCTATGAGTATCGTGCTCGCCGAGACCGGCCCGAGAGGATGCCAATAGAGGCCGACCAGGGTGAGCAGCCCCCAGCCCAGCACCGAGACAATGAGCCAGTAGCCCATCGAAGCAGGCGAGCTGCAGCAGACGGCCCGCCGCGGCTCATCGAAGCTTTCACTCATGATTGCAGCCCATTGCAGCCGGGCAGTCACCCGCGGCCCTCCGTCATGCCGCGACCCTGAAGTCTCCAATCTGCGCATCGAGCGCGCGCTTGAAGGCCGGCCGCGACGCGCAGCGTGCGACATACTCCGCGAGACGCTTGTCGCTGGAGACAATGTCGGTGTGCTTGAGGATGCGCAGCACCGTCGTCATCATGAGATCGCCGGCCGTAAACCGGTCGCCATCGAGGAAGGGCTTGTCGCCGAGCGACCTGGACAGTGCAGACAGGCGCCTCTGAACGAACGCCACAGCGCCCGGGCGGCGCAGCTTCGCCCACTCCTCGTTGGCGTAGAACAGGTCGATGAGGGCGACATTCATCACGAAGGGCTCGACCGAATTGAGCGCTGCAATGAGCCATTGCACTGCGCGTGCGCGTGCGCGGGAATCCTTCGGCAGGAGCGCCTCGCTGCGCTCGCCGATGGACAGCACGATGGCTCCGGACTCGAACAGAACAGCGCCGTCTTCCTCGAGGATCGGCACCTGGCCGAAAGGCTGCAGAGCGCGGTACTCCGGCTTGTCCTGATCTCCCTGCTCGAGAAGGCGTGTTTTGTACGGCAGGCCCGCTTCCTCCAGCGCCCAGCGCGCGCGCAGGTCGCGTACCTGACCCCGGGCTGATTCAGGGACCCATTTGAAGGCGGAAATCGTGATCACGTCAGGCACTCCTATCCATTCTATAAACTTCACCGCAAGCCTGGCCTAAGCTCGCACGCCTCGCACCAGCCGCCGACGGCCGGCTCGTCAAGCGCGTGCCGCGCCGGCCTCGGGTGGGGACGGAAAACCGGCGCACTCGCTCACCAGCCATTCCCGGAAGGCAGCGACCTTCGCCAGCGCAAGATGCGCCGGGGGACACACGAAGTGGTAGGCGTGTGCCGAGCGCACTGGCCGACCGGCGACCGCGAGTCGACCCATCGCGACTGGGTCGGCGACCAGAGACCAGCGCGAGAGGGCGAGTCCCTGCCCGGATTCGGCGGCGCGCACGATGGCGATCGCGTCGTCGAAGGCCGCGCCGGAGCTCGGCCACACTTCGTCGGGTCCCGCTTCCAGCAACCAGGCCGTCCAGGGCTCATAAGTGCTGTGCAGGAGCTTGTAGTGCCTGAGATCCCGCGCCTCGGTGATCAGACCATGGCGCTGCAGCAGCTGAGGCGTACACACCGGGACCAGCCACTCGTCGACGAGCTTCTGCGCGTGCAGGCGGGGCCAGGTCCCCGCACCAAAGCGGATCCCGGCGTCCATTCCGGTCTTGACGAAATCGACGAGCTCGGTCGAGGTGTGGATCTGCACGTCGATGCCCGCGTGTTGCGACGTGAAATTCGGGAGTCGCGGCAGGAGCCACTGCGCGAGGAAGGAGGCGATGGTCGTCACGCGCAAGGGCCCGGAGCCGCGATCGGCGCGCGCCTCGTCGATCGCACGCTCGAGATCGGCGAGCGCCTCCTCGACCTTCGGCCGCAGCAGCGCGCCCTGCGGCGTCAGCTCAACCTGGCGCCCATTGCGGCGAAAGAGCGGCACGCGCAGATACTCCTCGAGCGCCTGCACCTGCATGCTGGCGGCGCTCGCGGTGACGCCGAGTGCGTCGGCGCCGCGGGTGAAGCTCTTGTGTTCGGCCACTGCGACGAAGACCCGCAGGCTCGCGAGCGGCGCCCGCCGGTACGCCGTGCGGGGTGCCGACGGCGCGGTCGTACGGCGGGGAGCCCGGCCCGCCCCGGGCGTCGGCTCCGGCGGCGTCGCGCCCTTCTTTCCACGATTGGTTGCGCGTATCGGCACGGGTCGATGCTGACTGATCCTCCCCTGGATTGCCGATCATACGCCCGGAATACCGGGCGCCCTCGGCTGCACCCTCCCTTCAGCGGCGCTTAACGGCCCTTCAGCTCTTTTGACGGTGCGCCTCCCCTCGACGCTCACCATTGCACTCGAGTCGTAACCACCTGACCCACCAGAGGAGAGCCATCATGAACGTCAGCCGTGTAGTCAGTCTCGCAGCCGCGCTCGTCATCACCGCAACCGAGTGGGCGGCATTTTCCGCCCTGCCACTGCATACTCAGGCGGCGCAGGCCGCTGCCGCCCCCGTCGCCCGCGAGGCGCTCGACCCTGAGTTGCCGGTGATCGTCGTGACGGCACGTCGTCCGTCGTGACGGGAGAGAGCCGCGCTCAGGCCACTTCGCTGCGGGCCGCCGCGACGGCGGGCAAGGTGATGGTGAAGCGCGTGTATTTCCCGGGACGCGTGCTCACCCCGATCCTGCCGCCCAGGCCATGAACGGCGCGGGCCACCTCATCCATGCCGAGGCCGCGGCCGATGTCGTTGGTGGGTTTCTTCCACGTGGAAAACCCGGGGCGGAAGATCATGGCGACGGCGGCGCGGCTGTCCATGGCGGCCGCTTCCTCGAGGCCAAAGAGCTGCTGACGCAGCGCCGCCTGCTTCAGCGACTCTGCACTGATTCCGACGCCATCGTCCTCGAAGACGAGTTGGTATCCGTCGGCGGCGGCCGCGAAGGTGATCTTGATCGTGCCGGTCTCGTCCTTGTTCTCGGCGCGGCGCACCATCGGACTCTCGATGCCGTGCATGGCGGCATTGCGCAGCATGTGAATCAGGCAGCTCTTGATCGTGGCGAGATAGGGGCCGGGCACCCTGTCCAGGCCGACGACCGTCAACGCCAGGCGCTTTTCGTGCTCCTTCGCGAGGATCTCCGCGATCCCCGGAAGGGTCGCGAACTCTTCCGCGCTACGCGGGCTCGCGGCCTCGGCACGTCGAGTCGCGGACTCGGCGCGGGGACTCGCGGACACGGACGTGGGCCGCGAGCGCGCCGTCTTGCTCGCCGCTTCCGACTGCGGCTTCCTTGCGAACACGGCGGCATCGGCAATCGCGGTCGACCCCGTCGTCTCTTTCTTGACGACTGCGAGCCGGGTGGCCACGTCACGCACGACTGTCAGGTGGGCGAGCAGCTCGTCGAGTTTCAGCACCATCGGGAAAAAATCGGCCCCCGATAGGCGCGATGCCTTCCTGCACTCGGTCACCAGCTCCTCGAGGTGCTGCAACCGGGCGGCGATGCTCTTGATGTTCAAGGCCGAGGCTTCGCCCGTGAGCGACTGGAACTGCTGAGAGAGACCGTGCAGCTTATCGCGGAACTCTCCATCGCTGCGCGCCGGCTTGCGCAGCATCGTGTTCACGATCTCGAGACCCGTGTCGGCGGTCGTGAGAAAGGCGCCCAGCTGCAACGGATCGACCTGAATCAGGTCGAGCATCATCTCGACGTGCGCGTTTGCATCCTGTGGCGATTCCTGCACTCCCCGTGTCTCCCGGGCGAGCATGACTGCGGCAGTGGCATCGGTCACGCTGCACAGGATGTGCTTGACCCCCTGCGGGCCCATGACGCGATTGAAGGCGAACTGCAGGAAACGACTCTCCCTGCCGCCCCGAGCCTTGTCCGGCGCGATTTCGAGCTCACTGAGCGGGTTGATGTCCTTGATCAGGTGCTGAGCGCGCTCGCCCCAGAGCAGCTTGATGTACTTCTGCGCCGTGGCCAGGGTATCGGGCGTTACCAGATCCTTCAGCAGGTCTTCGAAGGACAGACCGCCAAGATCCGTGCGGCCAAACAGGCGCGACAGCGCGTCGGACCACACGCCCGTGATGCGGTGCTCGGCGTCGAGAAGGAATACCCCTTCCTGGACCGTCTTCAGAATCTCGCGCGTCTGTTCCTGAGCTTCGAGAACGGTGCGCTGGAGACGCGCACGGGCGAACTGCAGGTACGCTGCGAGCGCGCCCAGGGCGACTACCAGAAACCAGCCGACTACGCCTGCCGACGGCACCGAGAGCATCTCCTCCTGTCCGGGTGAGGCCGGGGCCGAAGCACCGGCACTGCCTCAGTGTCTGAGGGTAGATACACATCCCGGCCACGGCCTTGCTTAAGTTCACAGAGTCGCGAGCTCTCGACGACCTTCGGCAGCGCAGTGCTCAGGACTCAGAACCAGGCCACAGAGCACGCGGGCCCAACTGCGCCCTTCAATGGCGCCACCGATCGCCGCGCGGCGTTATGACAAGCGGACTTGAGAGCGCGAGGCGCGGACGGCATCACATGCTCACCCCCGGCCGCTCGATGGCGAGGCCGGCATCGAGCCAGGCATGAATACCACCTGCGAGCGGCCGAACGGGGTGAAAGCCCATGGAGATGAGTCGCTTCGCAACTCGCGCCGCGGTCGCCTCGTTCGGGCATGCGCAATACACGACCACCTCGCCGCGGTTACGGGCTCCAGTGGCGTCTTTCTCCAGCATTTCGAAGGCGACCGCTCCGGGTATCATCCCGTCCCGGGCGCGGCTCTCGCTCGGCCGCGCGTCGATCACCATGAGGGGGCGGCCCGCCTCCCGCAGGCGCGAGAGCTCCGCGACCGATATGCGGCTCATTCGAAGCTCGTGGAAGAACTGATGGCGTCGCCACCACTTCAACGTGAGGAAAGCCGCGAAGATACCCAGGATGAGGATGGCTCCCAGCCGGCCGAGAGCCGCGAGCTCCGCGAATACGCTGTCGACGGCGTCGTGAAAGATGACGCCGAGTGCGATGCCTGCGCCCGCCCAGAGCGTGGCACCGATCAGGTCGTAGAGCAGGAAACCGCCCAGCGGCGCTCCCACGACTCCCGACATTGCGGTGGCCACGGCGCCGAGCCCGGGAACGAACTTCGCAAACGCCAGCACCCGCGTCCCGAAGCGCGTGAACATCCGCTCGGTGTCCGAGACGCAGGAGTCGGGCTCGAGGGTCAGCCTGCACATCGCGCGCAACACGCGACTGCCGAGACGGCGACCCGTCACGTACCACCCGAGATCCGCAATCAGGCATGCGGCGACCGCGACGGCCGTGATGGAGGCGTAGGGCGCGCCGCCCTGCGCCGACCAGGCTCCGGCGATGATCAGCAGCGGATAGGCCGGGAGCGGGAGTCCGGCTTGTTCCAGGAGAACGAACAGGAACACGAAGGTGACGCCGACATGCTCGAGCCACCCGATGACCGTTGCCATGCTGATCGCCCCGCCGGGAGAGCCGGAGACGGAGTATGCGGCTATCGGGCCTGCGCGATCACGTGCCCGGGCACTCGCTTCCGCTCGCCCGCCACTGCCGCGCCACCTCGACGAAAGCCTCGTGCGACAGAGGCGGCGTGGAGCGGGGGGCGCCTTGCGCGTTGGTGCCGGGGGCCCAGGCCCAGCGCACCAGAGCGGTGTTGAGATGCGCGACGAGCTTCTCCGGCGGCATGCCACCCCGTTGCGGATCGAGCAGCGCGCGACAGAGCTCGCCGGGGCTCAGACCCTCCCAGGCCATCCTGAGCGGAGCCAGATGCCAGTCGGGTGCGCCGGGAACGCCCGATGCGGGCTGATTCGCCGCCTGGTGACAGGTCTTGCACTGCAGCGCCGGCGCTCCATGGTCGTCCGGACCGCGCGAGATGTTCATGGTGTGGCGGTGCCGATCGTCCCCCTGCCGGGGGAAGTCAGCGCGAGAATGGCAGTTCAGGCACCGCGGGTGCATGAGCACCGGCACCATCTTCTCGAAGAGAGCGGCGGATCGCTCAGGCGACGACCCGCCGGCGTCGGCTGCAAAGACTCGCTCGCCCGGGAAGGAGGCGAGCAGGAGCGCGAAAAGGCACGCGAGGATTGCGAAGGCCGGATGTGCGCGCGCGCGCATGCTCTTTAGCCCTTCGCAGCCTCGAGCGACGATGCCGCACGGTGCACGGCTTTGCGGATGCGTTCGTACGTGCCGCAGCGACAGATGTTCGTGATCGCGGCGTCGATATCCGCATCGCTTGGGCTGCGATTCGCGGCGAGCAGTGCCACGGCCGCCATGATCATGCCGCTCTGGCAGTAGCCGCACTGCGGCACCTGCTCCGCGATCCAGGCCTTCTGCACCGGATGACTGCGGTCGCGCGAGAGGCCCTCGATCGTCGTGATGTGGCGGCCTTCCGCCGCACTCAGCGGGAAGGAGCAGGAACGCACCGGGCTCCCCTCGACGTGTACGGTGCAGGCTCCGCACAGAGCCGCGCCACAGCCATACTTCGTTCCCGTAAGTCCCAGATGGTCGCGAAGGACCCACAGGAGCGGGGTGGCCGGGTCGGCACTCACGCTCTCCCACCGGCCATTCACATTCAAGCGGGTCATCTTGTCTCCGCTACCGGCGCGCGCCGCTCAAGCCCGGTCGGCATGCAGCGAGTAACCGGACCGCGACAGCGGCAAGGCGCGCACGCGTTTCCCCGTCAGGGCGAAGAGCGCGTTGCCGACGGCGGCATGCACCGGCACGGGACCCAGCTCACCGGTACCGCCGAGCGGTGCATCGCTCTGCACGAAATGCACCTCGGACGCGGGTGTCTCCCACAGATGCAGCGGCTCGAAGCCGTCGAAGTTCGAGTACGCGGCACGCCCATTGTCGAAGCGCATGGCGGTCCTCATGCCGGAGAGGCCCCAGACGATGCCGCCGGCGATGTTGGAAGAGGCGATGCCGGGATCGAGCGTGCGCCCGCAGTCCACCACCTCCACGATGCGCTGAATGTGGATTTCCGAGCCCGACACGCGCAGCTCAGCCGCGCAGCCGACCAGTCCGCCGAACGCCGCGGCCAGCGCGACGCCTCTGCCGATGTCGGCAGGAGCCCGGCGGCTCCAATCCGCCTTCTCCGCCAGCGTGTCGAGCAGCCCGAGGGCTCGGGCGTTCCTGCCGAGGGCGGCGCGGCGGAAGGCGAATGCGTCGACACCCGCGTCCGCGGCGAGCTCGTCGACGAAGCTCTCGAGAACGAAGTTGTTGGGTCCATGACCCGTGGTGCGCCACACGGAGACCGGGATGTCGAGGGCGAGCGAATGCTGGCTGATCAGCTGATTCGGCACCTCGTAGGGAATCGCGAGCAGGCCTTCCACGGCCATCGTGTCGTACTGGGCCGGGGGAGCCACGGGCTCGGTCCAGTCCTTGAGATCCGGAAACATGCCCCGCGGCCAGATATAGAGCATGTGCGAAGGCGAGACGACCCGGTGGCGCAGCGCCAGGAGCTTGCCCGACGGATCGAGTGCACCGCTCACCTCGTGCAGCATCCCGGGACGGTACGCGTCATGAGTCATGTCCTCTTCGCGCGACCAGATGAGCTTCACGGGCGCGTCGACCGCCTTGGCGACGATGAGCGCCTGCTTGATGAAATCCCCGAGCAGCCGCCGTCCGAAGCCGCCACCGAGAAGGGTGCGATGAATCGTAATTCTCTCGTTCGCAAGGCCCGTGACCTGGATCGCAACATTCTGGGCGAGCTCCATCCCCTGGGTCGGCGCCCAGATCTCGCAGCGATCGGCCGTCACCCGGGCGGTGCAGTTCATCGGCTCCATGGTGGCGTGCGCCTGAAAGGGAAGCTCGTACAACGCGGTGCGCACCCGCGCGGTCCCCGTGAACGCGGCCACGGGGTCCCCGACGGTCTTGTGCGTCTGGAACGAGCCCGACTTCAGGCTCTCGTGATAGATGGCGGGCAGTCCGTCTCCCGAGCTCAAGGAGCTGCCGCCCTCGCTCCATGTCAGGTCAGCGGCATAGAGCGCCTGACGCGCCTCCCAGTAACCGTGCGCGGCCACCGCGAGACCGTGCGGCAGCTCGACGACTGCCACGACGCCGGGTCGCTGACGAATCTTCTGCGCGTCGTAGCGTGCGAGCGCCGCGCCGAAGCGGGGCGCGCAACGCACCGCCGCGAACAGCATGCCCGGCAGCCTCACGTCGATTCCGAACACGGCGCTCCCGTCGACCTTGGGCGGAATGTCCCAGCGAGGCAGCGCGCGAGCGGCGAGCGCCGGGTCCCGACGAGGCCGCGCGTCCTTCGGCACGGGCAGGCGTGCCGCCTCGGCGGCCACCTCGCCAAACCCCACCTTCCGCCCGGTGCCCGGGTGGCGGATGTTCCCCTCGTCCAGCACCAGCTCCTGGGCGCCGACGCCGAGCCGGGTGGCGGCGGCCGCGACGAGCATCTCGCGCGCGGCAGCGCCCATCTTGCGCATCAGCTCATAGAAGGATGAGCTCCCCTGGCTGTTCCCGGTGAACATCCAGTTGTAGACGGGATCGCGATAGGCGGGATCGTAAGGCGCGAACTCGATGCCGACCCTGCCCCAGGGCAGGTACAGCTCGTCCGCGAGCGCCGCGGCGAGCGTCGTGGTGATGCCCTGCCCCATCTCGGACTGGGACGCAATGAGCGTCACGGAGCCGTCTCTCGAAATCCTGACCCAGGCGGTGATCGGGCTCTCGCGGGCCGCGCCCGATGCAGCGCCCTCGCCCGGCCGCGTGGGCTCACCGTGGACGCGATCGGCGCGGGCCGCCGAGCGAAACCACGCGGCCGAGAGCATCAGCGCACCGCTCAAGCGCAACACGTCTCTGCGACTTGCCGACACCATCTTCCCTTCGAGCGTGCAGACCGTTTGACAGGATCGTACGAAGCGAGGCGGGCATTCAACGCACCGCTTGGTAAGTGCGCCTGTGAATGTCGTTCCCTGCGCGGCCTGCGGGAGCCGAAATTGCCGACTCGCCGGCCACGGCGCACGATAGCGGAGCTGAATCCCTCCCCTGGCAGATCCGCTGTGGAAGCCCGGAATCGGGCTTGCGACCGCCGTTCCGGAGAAGAAAGCATGGCGAAGAAGCTCGCGACCCGATTCAACTGCCCGTCCGAATTTGCCCTCGACGTGCTGGGCGGCAAGTGGAAGACCGTGATCCTCTGCTACCTCAAATACCACTCACTCCGGTATGCGGAGCTGCGACGGCTGCTGCCCGCTTTGAGCGACAAGGTGTTGTCAGAGCGGCTGCGGGAGCTCACCGACAAGGGACTGATCACGAAACTGCCCACGGTGCGGGGGCGCGGCTCCGCGGTGTACAGCCTGTCGGCCCGGGGACGCTCGCTGGGCAAACTTCTCGAGGCACTTTATAAGTGGGGATTCAAGCACGCGGCAGACTTCGGCGTGAAGGTCGACGAGCCGCTCCGGCGACTCGGCTATCGGCTATAGGCGCACGTCCAGCGAGAACGTCAGATAGCTGAACGGATGCCCGCCGGCTGAGCGGATCAGGCTGCCGGCATCTCCGTGAACGTATGACAGCGTCACGCTCGAGCCCGGGCGCGGCGTCCAGTCCCCCCGCAGATACCTCAACGCGGTGACGTACGAGGAACCGGTGCCGGTGCCGGGGATCAGCGGAACCCCCGGTGTCGTATAGACCGCATCGTGCTTCGAAAGGCGGTGAATGATGTCCGAGCCCGCGCGCAGCCGAAGCGGCGGTGCGAGCTCGACGGTGACGTTCGGCTGGAAGTCGACCGTGTTTCCCGGATAGAAGACCGGTGCGTCCGTGAAGTAGCCGAGATTCGGATAGAGCACGTCGAAGGTGCTGAGCCGGCTATCGCGCGAATTCGAGTCGCCGCTCGCGTAGCCGAAGCTGGCTGCAACGCGGGCGTGTCCGAGGATGGCCGGGTGCCAGCCCACATCGCCCGCGACGCCATCCGCCGAGATATCCGTGGAGCCAGACGAGCCGTACTGGTGGGACGCCTGCAGCGCGTAGTCCCAGCGCGGGGCGGCGCCGCTCGCCCGAAGGCCGACGGTACGGCGGTCGTCCGCGGCAACGCCCTGCTCGTACACGGCGCGATTGCGGTCGCGCGACAGGAAGAAGACGTTGATCGCCGGCGCGCCGGGGCCGCTCCCGAGGGCCCGCTGCACCCAACCGCCCAGGAACTTCTCGGCCGGATTGCCGGAATCGTCGAACGCGCCGCGTTGGTTCAGCACCGGTCGTCCATAGAAGGCCACGGCGTCGAATCCGGAAATGCGACTCTCGAGGTGCGCCATGTCGAGGGCCAACCGAAGGTTGCCCGCATCGCGCGTGGAGATGAGGCGGTTGCCGCCGGAGTCCAGCTCCTGACGGCCCACGCGCAGCACCGTGGTATCGAGCAGCGGCACGTCGACGAACGCCTGCGCGATGTCCGGACGGGTGCGATCGAAGGGAAAGTACACCGGCTTGCGGTTGGCCTCCGTCGCCCCGTCGAGCTGCACGAAGATTCTGAACCCCTGTGCGGTGCGCAGATCGGCATGCAGGAGCACTCGCTCACCGAGCGCCGTATAGCGCTCGAAAGCCGGCCTGACGAAGAAATCGGGGGCGTTGTAATACTCCGTCTTGAGGCGATATTCGCCCCCAAGAGTCAGCCACACCGATCCCGAAGTGTTGAGTGGCAGATAGCGCAGCCGCCCGAGCGCGCCGAGGGCGGCCGCCCGAGCGCGGAGATTGCGG
>WNGJ01052430.1_pt1 | contig 11487 bp, 8 predicted proteins | sample 5400611 | NCBI WGS metagenome assembly WNGJ01 (sample SAMN13153375, study PRJNA577476) | soil metagenome | isolation source: 40 cm soil or saprolite under Garry oak tree replicate 1 | place: USA:California | collected 2016-06-15 | reverse complement strand
CGGATGCGCAATGCGTTCACCTGGCTTTCCGCATCTCCTGGAGATGAGGCGATGCTCTGGTAGAGTCGCTGCCGCAGCAAATCAGCGAAGAGATGGTGATAGCGGTACCAACGCCGCTCGTTGTCCAGGGGGACGATGAACAGGTTGGCATGTTCGAGATATTCCAGGGTTTCTCGCCCGGAAGCAGAGGGATCCATCAGAACGGCATCACACAGGGGGCCACAGAAGCGGTCGAGGATGGACGTGCGCAGCAAGAACGTCTGGACGCTTTCGGACTGCTGCCCGAGGACTTCTTCAACTAGATAGTCCATCACGAAATGGTGGCTGCCGGTGAAAGAGGTGATGAAGCTGGCGGCGTCTTGATGTCCCTGCATGGAAATCGCGGCTAATTGCAGGCCGGCAATCCAGCCTTCGGTGCGGGTTTCCAGGGCGGCGATGTCTTGGGCTGAGAGGGTGAGGCCCATCACCTGGTTGAGAAATTCGGCGGCTTCGGAATGGGTAAAGCGCAAGTCGGTGACGCGCAGTTCGGTCAAGTGGCCCCCGACGCGTAACCGGGCCAATGGCAGCGGTGGATCCTCACGGGTGGCGATGACCAGGTGCATCTGTGGTGGCAGATGATCGACGAGATACGTGAGGGCATGGTCAACCGGTTTGGCATCAAGCACATGGTAGTCGTCAAGGACGAGGACGAAATCGTCTGAGATGGTGGTCAGGTCATTGAGCAGGGCCGTCAAAATCGATGCGGGTGGCGGTGGCTGAGGGGATTGGAGGAGAGTCAATACCCCTTCTCCAAGAGTCGCCGCAAGCGTCTGCAAAGCAGCGACGAGGTACGTCAGAAAGCGGGCGGGGTCGTTCTCCCCTTCGTCCAGTGACAGCCAGGCGGCCGGTCGCTGGCAACCGAAGACCCATTCACTGACCAGCGTGGTTTTCCCAAAGCCGGCGGGGGCAGAGATGAGGGTTAGTTTGCGGTGCAGACCCTCGTTGAGCCGCTCGATCAGGCGAGGGCGGCTGACAACGTTAGGCCGAAGCCGAGGGATATACAGTTTCGTGGCGAGAATTGGCGTAGGCATGCCTGCTTATTTTCCTTCCTGGGCGGCCTGCCTTTGAGCGCGACCATGCCGGCAAAGCTGCCGCCCGCAGGGACTTCGATCAGCGCATCAGGCTGACCAGCATATTTATCGGAGACGTATTTGACGAAGAGGAGGACGAGGACATAATCCTTGTACTGCGAGGCGTCCATGCCTCCCCGGAGTTCGTCGCAGCTTTTCCAAAGCGAACTATAGAGCTCACTTTTCTTGATCGCCATTGAAGACTTTCCCTACCAATGCTGTAGACAGCGACCACGCTGCGCAACGCCTGCAGCTTGTTGATCGCATAGTCACCAGAACTCATCACACGAGCAGTATAATGCTTGAGCGTATCAAGGTCAACTAATCTCTACTTCTGCCAGGGCAATTTAAAAGTCGCCGGTGCTTCCTCTCCGTAGGGGCGAGCGGGGAGTGGGGAGGTGGAGTGGGCCTTTATGGTCGCCCGCCGTCCCCCAGATGCCTGCCGATTCTCTGTCATTGGTCAAGTCGATATGGCCGACGCGGGCGACCATAAAGGCTCTCCCCGCGTCGCTCCACCACCCTCGCCCCTACGGGGGAACTATGTGAGAAAAGGACTTTGAAATCGCTTGTACTTCCGCTCCATGGTAGAGTAGTATCAAAAGCGTTTTCTAGCACTGGAAGATGCTCTAAAGGACGAGCAACCATGAGCGAACAGAACAAAGGCCTTCACCATCGAAGTCGCAGACTATCATTAGGAGAAAAAACCATGCGAAAACGTCCGCTCTATCCCATCCATCCGGGTGAGATATTAGCTGATGAATTGATGGAATTGAACACAAGCCCGACTGAGCTGGCGCGTGAGTTGCATGTACCGGCTAACCGGATTTCACAGCTTGTTGCAGGGAAAAGAGCGATGACCGCTGCTACCGCCTTACGCCTTGAGAGATGGCTGGGTGTGAGTGCTGCTTTCTGGATGAATCTGCAAAAACGCTATGAACTGGACATTGCCCGCGAGAGGTCAGACGCTGTACTGAGGGTGATTGAACCGCTCCATCACAAGAGCTCTAAGCTCAAGACGCAACCGCTTTGACAGCCGGGAAGGATGCAACTATTCCCATTAAGGCTACGTTTGTTCCTGTCTAAACCTTTGTTTACAATCTAAAGCGACCTCCCAGGGGCGAGGTCGCTTTTTGGAGGGTGAGTTATCAGGCAGGCGCCCAGATGCCGAATTCGTTTCCATCGGGGTCGGTGAAGCAGGCCGAGCATGATGTGGGTCTGTGCTCCCTGGGGAGCCACTTCGAGCCAGCGCTCAGTTTCGCTCATGGGCTGATCATCGATCTTCTCAAAACCCAGTGTGTTGACGTAGAAGTCCAGGGCTTTATCCTGGTTGCTAACACCAACGCCGATGGTGCCAACTTTTGTGAACATGTGTCTCTCCTTTATGTGTTATTTGCCGCCTGCGGTGTCAGGGAAAAGAGGGGAATGCAGTGACACTGTTATTCATTCCTCCTGTTCAAGCACAGACAAGAGATTGCCGGCGGGGTCTTTAAACCACGCGATCTTCGGACCCCCGCCGCGGAAAATCCCCTTTTCGTCTGTCACCAGGTCGCCTTCATGGTAGGACTCGAACTGCACGCCATACCTGGCCAGGTCGTCTACAGCTTGCTCAATGTTGGCGACCGGAAAATTCAGGATAGTGAAGGTGGCTGGCGTATGGTTCTCCTTCGGATACATCAAGATCTTCGTCCCGCCAGCGATATGGAGCGTTAACAGACCGTACGATTCGGACACGTCTAGCCCGAGCGTCTGGCCATAGAACTCCTTCGCTTTTTGTACGTCGTTTACCGAAAAGCCGGAAAATGCTTTCGTGTTTTTGAACATGGGCTCACTCCCTTCTTTCTCGATGACTATTTGGAGTATCCATGCGTGAAACATCCGCCAAAACTCGTTGTGCGTCTCATTTTAGAGGGACAGTTCTGTCGCGGGCTAGATCTCCCTCAAAAGATAGTGTAGCACATCGACGGCACATGTTCTTCTTCCATCTTGCTCTTTTTGAACGGCAGCAGTAAACGCTTCCTCTCACAGCAAGGGCAATACTATCACCGAAGGTGAGTCGGTCAGACGTGGTAGGGATTGTGTTGCAAAAATCTGAGGAAAGTGATGAGGGCGTGATACCAAGACGCTTCCTTCCAGAGTTGTATATAATCGTTTTCCCTTATGTGCCCAGGTTTGGTAGGAGAACAGGTACAGACACAAAAAGATGCCGGAGCCTTCATTACGGCTCCGGCATCAGACGCGCACGAGCCTACTAGAGATCGGACTCGACCGCTTCACCCTGCTGCTTCAGCCACATCCCGAGCTTTATCAAGAATATACCCAGATTATGGGCTACTCGCCTGCTTAAGCTTCGACGCCGGGGCAGACGGTCAACCAGCCGCTGCTGTGCGGCCTCACGCAGCAGGTCCTGACGATGGGCTTCGGCCAGTTTTGCAGAGTGGTAGTAGTTGTAAGCCATGGTGTTTTCCTTTCATTGTTCCAATAGATTTGATCCGGACTGCACAAGCCGTGCAATGATGTTGCGCCTTAAGCGAGCAACTTCCTGCACATCACAGAACTCCGGCGGATTGCCACGTACTATTTCCCCCGGCTGCAAGCCACAGTGAAAGAGTAAGTAGGCTACTCGCTGCTCACGTTCGTTAGGGAGCATCCTCTGGACTGGCCTGTAAGAAGGCAAGTGCGGCAGTGAGAGTGCCGAATTCCAGCACCTGCCGGCGGCTTATTGCTTGCCAAAAACGCTCAAAGGCCAGGGCCACGTAATATTCTTCGCTCTCGAAGCGGCAGACGACTTCCTTGTGCGGATGACGACCTATCCAGTCTCGTAAGAACTCACCGAAGCATTGCCGCAATGCCTCCAGGGCAACGTCATTGTGTTGTATCCTGGCACGATGGAAGAGTTCCAGACAGGATGGAATATCCTGTGTCTCTCCACGACGATAGCTGTTGATCTCACGCAGGCAACGGGCTGCGAGAGCCGGGACACTCATGTTCCCTGGTTGTCCTTCCATTTCTCTGTTCATAGCTCTCGATTTACCTTCCTTCGGTATGTGCACCCCTTTGATAGGTACAAGGGCAATAAAAAACCGTGGGACTGCTCGTTGCTGCCAGTGCCCACGGTCCGAGGAAATCTCTTCACCTGTTCTCTCTTATCTTATCCTGAACGAGGCGGACCTCCTGTGAAAATGGGCATACTCCGGCCTTGCACAAAGCAGGAAATGGGCGGCATGACGTGATGACATGCTCCAGCCCTGGCGAATATGTCTTGCTTCATGAGGCTAAAAGGCATGGTATGGGCGCAAACAGCATAATCATGCTGTAGACAGGGACTGTTGAGCCACTGCATTGCAGTTGTCATTGCTGCCATCTCCTTTCGTGAGACCTGGTTATCGTAGTTTGGATTCCAACGCTCTGATATGATAGACGATAGGAAGGGTTATTTTTTGGGGGATGGATTTTTGGGGGAAAAGTTTGCTCAGATTCATTTCTCCTCACGCAGTCTCACCAGGATTCTTGCACTCACGGCCACCATCGGTACACGTCCTCAATAGCATGAAGTAGTTCCACTGGAGCCTCTGTCCCTCCCAATGTAGCAAGCACAGGAGTCAAACAGCACAAATTTGGGACCAGGTATTGACGTGTGCTGCTAGCTAATCGAGGAATTATATCCCGCCATACCTTGTACAGGGTAGACAGAGGCCACGTTGCCAATTGCGGTGATAGTGTTGCTATCATCTTACTGTACTCTTTCGTGTTCTCAATCTGCTGGGTTGCTGCTAGCACTTCCCGCCAGACGGAGTCCTGTACTCCTTCATGAATATGTGAAGCAATTGCTCTCAGTGCGTTTGCTCGCCAGAAGGGATTTTTGATGTTTTGTGCATGAGACAGAACATCCTGGCCCCCGCCAAGTTCTGCTATTCGAGTGCATAATTGGGATAATACGGACTCGCGAGTAGTGGAATCTGGCAACTGTAAGGCAACTGTAAGCGCCTCTCGTGCTAAAGATTCAGGGAGGTGCGGGGTCAAGGCTAGCAGCCCTGGTTCAAAAAATTGCTGGGACTTCCTTGCCCTCTCTATAACAATCTCATAGGCCGTTGTAGGATCACCCAATTGTGCCAGTCTTGCAGCCAATGCTGAACATACCTCGTCTTCTTCATAGACATCTATTGCAAATCCTAGCTTGGTCAGTGGTCGAGGAAGCTGAGCGTACAGTTCAAACCATTCAAACAAACGTTCTTGAGGAAGAACCCTCCTTCGCAGGTCATGAAGAATATGCCTTACAATATTTTCGGGAAGCTGAGGTGCAAGTATTTGCAATACGTGTCGACCTTGTCGCAAAAGACCTGCCCGCCTCTCAATAGCCAACTGTATAACTCGTTCTCCATCCGATGAGGGAAGAAGAGGAATTAATTGCACCAAAATCGGAGCTTCTTTCTCGATATCATCGATTCTGTTCACCTCGTTCAAAGCCTGCTGTACAACCTTTTCACGCTTTGAAAGCGGGAGATGTAGAATCAGCGATACCAGATGCTTGGCCCTAGAAGCAATATCGTTAACTTTTACAGAAGAAAATGCTTCTTCCACTGTAGAGAGAGCTTCTTCCAGAATCGTCTGCCGTTGAGGTTCTGGTAAGAATGGAGCAAGTGCTGCCAAACCTTCTATGCGCAATCCAGGTTGCTCAAAACCTTGTACGTTAATGAGCGCCTCAATTAGCAGCCCTTCCGACAAATTAGAAGCTAAATCGGCCACTAGTTTCTGCCGCTTCCATTCCTGATCGAGTCCAGGTGTTGCATCTAAACCCAAACGCCATGCCCGTTCTCGTTTGGAATCGGGTAACCTTGAGAATAATGTTGGCAGCCCATCTATTAGTGATTCGCCATCAAGGATGGCTTGTGCCGCTGTGAGTGCTTCCCGCAGCAACGGAACTGTGAGATAGGGAGCAAGAAGTGCCAGGCTTTTTTTGAGGTCGTTCACATCTTGAAGCGTCAGAGCTGTCTCCAGCGCCTCTTTTAGCACAACTTCGCGTTCTCGACCGGTTAATGGAACTGACAACCCGACGAGTGCTCGCACTTTCCACCTATCTCTCCAAACCTGCCGTGCGATATCTAGCGCTTCCTGCAAAAGTTGCGGCGACATATAAAGGGCAAGTTTTCCTACTTCGTCAGCAAGCCACATTCCACCTGTGGAGGTACGTGCCGCTTCGACCACCTCCTTCAGGAGCTCATCTCGCTGTTCTCCTTCAAAATAAGGGGTCAAGTCCGCCAGCAGGTCGATGCGGTCTATTTTATTACTGGTTTTCCGGGCCACCGATAGAACCTCTGTGCGCAACGATAATGGCAACTGGGAGACCAGGTAGATCAATTGGTTATCTCGATTAAATTTGACTGTTTCAATTAAAAGCAGTAGTTCCTGAAGCGCCCGCTCCTGTTCTGGTCGCGGAAGGTACGGCATCAAATCCATCAAAGCGCCTTGTGAAAGAATTCGCAGGTATTCGTCTTTCTCAGAAAGGCCTGCACGAGCTTCTGTTAGAATAGCTTGCAAGAGCGCATCGAGCTCAGGTGAGAATTGGTATCTTGCCAATGCGAGAAAAGCAAACTCTCGATCAAGTAAAGCACCTGGTTTACTCGCAGTTGCCAGTATTTCCTCGAAAATCTCCTGCCGTTGTCGCTCTGGTAGGCGATGAGCTAATGTCGCCAGCGGTATAGCGTTTCCTCCACTTCGTCTCACAATAACCAGGGCATCATCAAGCAGTGCTTCAGATAGATATGGTTCCACCTCCATAAGGACTTTCGTTTGGTGAGCTTCCTTAAGCGATGGTATTAGATCTAAAATGGTTCGTAAAACTCCTTCTGGCTTCGGTTCTGGATAACGAGAAACCAGGCTCAAGAGAACGTCAACACGATGAACTTCATTGTCCACAGCTTGAACAGCGGTAAATGCTTCTCGAAACCACTCCTCTTGCCTCGTTTGGTCAATGAATGGAAGAAGTTCGGCCATGGCTTTAGCACGTTGTAGTACATCTGGAACTTGCCGGGCGTACGTCATCGCTCGGTGTGCAGTCCAGACTCCCTGTTTTACAAGAAAGTGCAACAGTTCCGGGGGTATGTTTTGGACAAGGCTGTTCAGGGATGAGACGATCAGAGCATAACGACATTGGAGGCCAGTGTTCCATCCTGTCCGTGTGGTGTCAGTTGGTATATAAGCACTTTCTGCAAGGTGCCGGGCTCCCCTGATATCCGCTAAGTAGCCCGCAATATCACCTCTGGTTTCTTTCACCTCATACCAGGTGTTTCTGTGCTGTTTCGTTTCGAGGGCAAGGAGGCGGTGCAGTTCCTCGCTATGTCCGGAAGCTTCCAAATGAGCAACCAGGTGGTTGAAAGGATAGCTATCTGTGATCGCTCCCCAATCTACCTCGTTCCAGGTGGCTCTTCCCTCACGGTAGTAGGACGCAATTTGGTTGTGATACTTTGGTCCATCCAGTGGATACTCACGGTTCCGTTGGCTATCGAGGAGATATTCACTAAACGAAATGTGATACAACTGATAGGCATTGGTTTGCTCATACATCACCTCATCTAGAAATTGTTTTAGCCGCCCAATAACTGAATCGACATAGATAATCTCTACCCTGGCAAATTCCGCGATTTGCTCACGATGCAGAGGTTCATAAGCCACGGACATTACGCCCAAGATAGGCAGATATTTTTCTTCCCAAGCACCAAGTTGTTCAGCTTTTTGCAAATGAGGAGTGGTCGTCTGTACGCCAATATCATCTAGCCAGCGAGACAATGAGAACATCACCTGATCACTGTTAGTTGTAGTCATCATTACTTTAGTCATCATTACTTTTTGCCCACTAACCTCAACATTACTAATTGTAGGCTTCGCTTTCAATTGAGGATGTAAAGAAGGAGGAATATCCCCAAGGGCAGTAAATTGGATCACATCTTCTACGTTTCTCCGAATCTTCTCGACTGCAAAGGAGCGATAAACTTCATCTAATCCCTTGGGGATGCCGAAACTGTGCAAATCCGTTTGGGCTATCTCAGCATTCAATGCTAATTCATTAAAAAAGTAGTAGAGATACAGAAAATTATCCTGGCTGTGCTCTAGTACCTGAGCGACATAAGCATCGACTTCATCCTGGGTCCAACGAGCAATAATCCCAGCAAATGGAGTTTCTGATAGTCGCTTGTCAATGTATTCCCGTATATCCTTTTGACTCGCTTGCCGATATCCTTTCTTTTCATCATCAAGGTAGAGGAGGTCATCAGACCGAAATTTACTGAGGTGCTCACCCCTCCGAGAGGTCATAATCAAGCGCAGGTTGGCAGGGAATTCAGCATCGGTCGTTTGGGGAATAACATCCAGGATTTTTATCCCTGCATGGTGTAATGACTCATCCAGCGCATCGATGAGAATGACCACCTTTTCGGTCGGATACACCTCTTGCATCTTTTGCAGAGGGTTAATAAGAGTGACATGAAGCAGGGTCAACTCATCCAATTTCAAGGTGACATCGACCAACCGCTTGATCCGTTCCCCAATCACCTGGCTCTGCCCTGTAGCAATGCCAACTTTCACCTCGATGTCATCTCGTTGCACCGGGAGGAAAGGTAATGTGTAGAGTTCTTCGACAAAGCGCCCGACAATTTCCTTTTGATCCTTCGCCCATCCGACCATGACCTTAGTCGTGCTGGATATGCTTTGCTCAAAGATATGAGGACCATATTTCTGATACAACTGTGAACCAAGAGAGACGAGAAAAGCACGTGGGTCTACTCCCGTTACCCCACTGATGTTGTCTACGCGGATGAAGTGGCGCGGACAATTCCAGGACTCAGCCAGATAGGCCAGGAAGGTTGATTTCCCACTTCCTGGTTCGCCTACGATAACCATGTGTCGCCTATCCTCGTCATCCCGGAAGCGGGCAACTTCCTTGGTCAGCCATCTCCGTCCAACGAACTCTTGTGGGTTATAGCGGGTATGGATAACATTATGGTGTGTCGTAATTCTACCCAGAGGTTCAGGCATTTGGTTGCTCCTGCTTAGTAAACATATCCACAGCATTCACGAATAACCTTTTTCGATTCTCCTGGTTCAGTTGCTGGAAGATGAGCATAATGTTTTGAGCATCAGTGGATTGGGCAGTTTCAACATCAAATCCTACTACTTGTGCTCTCCCACTAGCCCTATACGAATCCACATCCACCTTGTTTGGCAAAGCTTGGACTGGACCACGCACACCTCCTACATAAGCCTCATCCTCTGCTCTATGTGATCTGACTCGCACACTCTGATCACCTGCCTTTTTCACAATCGTGCGCCTTTTTAGCCAGATGTATGCACCCACACCGAGGACGGGAATAATGTAGAACAGGCTGCGAAGTTCAGTTTCGATGCTCGATCCAAATGCTGCAAGCCCTATCAGTAGGATCATATAGGCAAGCAAGAAGATGAGAATTTCAGAAGTCAGTCTATTAAATGCTATGTTCAGTGCCCCTTCATAAGGAGCATTTGCCCGGGGCTCGGGTTTGGGTTGTTCAGTCATATCTTCACCTCGTAGTTACACACTTTTTCACGTTTAGGCCAGATAATCACCTTTACTAAACGCTGAGGATCTGGAATAGTAGTGCATGGATATGGTGGGTGCACCACTCAGTATTCCCAGGATACGTGGCCCAGGGGCTCCCGATTGAGTTCCTCGCGGTAATATTGCCACAGTGGCATGAAACGGTTCATATAGGCGATGAAACGATCGTTATGATGGCGCTCGAGCAGATGCATCATTTCATGGACGATGATGTACTCTAAGCAATGAACAGGTTTCTTGATCAGCTCGAGATTCAACCAGATTCGAGATTCAACCAGATGCGACGCGCCTCAATATTGCACGTGCCCCACCTGGTTTTCATCTGTTTCACGCCCCACTCGGCCACCTTCACGCCGGTGATCGCTTCCCATTTCGCCATCAGAGGAGCAATCTCCTCCTTGAGCCGTCGACGATACCAGGTAGTCAGGATGCGCTCGCGCACAGAGGTATCGCTACCGGTCCGCACGAAGAGATCCATGGTCTTGTTGTTGCGAAGGCTCACTGCTGGCGAGCCCTGGTGATACATCACATTGAGTAAGTAACGGTTTCCTTGATAATAGTGGCTCTCGCCGGAAACATACTCGCGTGCCGACTGGCGCTCCTGGCCCTCAAACTTGGCCTGCTGGCGCTTGATCCATGCCAGCCTGGAAATGGTAAAGAGGCGCACCGCTTCGTCATTTACGCGCAATGGCGCCGCCACTCGTACCCGGCCAGCCGGTGGATAGACACCAAGATGCAGGTTCTTGATATTCTTGCGCACCACATCAACGACAAGATCATTGACGATGATCTGATGTTTCTCAGTACTCATCTTGATTCTTCACCAGTTCAAAAATCTGATTCACCAGGGTCTCCTCTTGCAGGACCTTCTGGATTGCATATCTGAGTTCCCGCTCCTTGATCCTGTTGCCGCGCCAACCATCCTTTTTCGTTCCCTGGATCACACTATCCAGGGTGATAGCGAGCTGCTCATCTTTTCCAAGGTTGTCGTACAGCGCCCGCCTGGCGCGGGTATTCAGCAATTTAGGATAGACTGTCCCGCTGGTCGGGTTTTGCACTTGTTTGGCAAGTGCAATGATGCTCGCCAGGTATTGCTCGTATTCCTGTGCCTGATGTTGACGCTGCTGGATCAGGGTATCAAGCAATTCTGACATCTTTTCGTAGTAATTTGGGTTGATTGGCATCTCTTCGACGATGACCCTGCGCAGGTTATTTTCGATAGTTTCGGCCATCGCTTCTCTGCTGCCGGCAATGCCCTGGGGCAAGTCCTTCAGCCCGTTCTCTCCTCGCTCCACAATCAGCTGAATCAGGGTGGTGTCGTCAAAGGCCGAGAGCTTTTTACTCTCTCCGGCACGGATATAGGTGTCGATCAGGTGACGCATCGCTGGCTCATACATCTTCAGGTCAATGTAGTCGCCACTGGCCAGCTTGACCTCGGCGCGTACCTTTTCGTAATGATCTACCTCTTGCTTAATGTGTTCGATTTCCTGCGCGGTGTACCCTGCCTCCGGCAGCTCATTGGCAAGGTTCGCAAAGGCGCGGATCAGGGACGCCGTGAGCTTGTAGAGCGCAACCCGTTTCGGCTCGTTCTCTTTGAGCGCATCCTTGTCTGTCGTGTCTTTGGCGCAGAAGTAGCGTATATAGGCCACCGTATCTTTAGGCGGATCAACCAGCTCACAGAGTGCTTTGATGGCCTCGCGGGCCTCTTCGAGCCGTTCCCTGGCTTTTTCAATGCGATCGCTCAACAGCCCGGCCACATCTTCCTTGTCGTAGCCATCCAGCGCTTCCGAG
>WNGJ01012664.1_pt1 | contig 11489 bp, 11 predicted proteins | sample 5400611 | NCBI WGS metagenome assembly WNGJ01 (sample SAMN13153375, study PRJNA577476) | soil metagenome | isolation source: 40 cm soil or saprolite under Garry oak tree replicate 1 | place: USA:California | collected 2016-06-15 | reverse complement strand
CCGGTGCTGCGCCAGCAGGTGGGGCGGCTCTCGCCCCTGGAGCACCTGCTGCTCGCCTGGCTGGCGGTGCTGCGCGAGTGGACGAAGCTCGACACCCTCGTGCAGGTCCTGCATCCCAGGGTGCTGCGCGCACAGATGCTCGAGGCGCTGGAGGCGCTGCGGCGGCGCTCGCTGCTGGAGCGTGGGCAGCAGGCGAGCTTTAGCCTGCAATCGGTGGTGATGGAGTACCTCACCGATGAACTGGGCGAACGTCTGGCTGAGGAGATCGTGCGGGGCGAGCCACAGCAGTTGCGCCGAGTGGCACTCGCGCAGGCGCAAGCCAAAGACTATGTGCGAGAGATTCAGGTGCGCCTGCTGGTGCAGCCCCTCCTCGAGCGGCTGCGTGCCGAACTGGGAGCCGACGTGCAGGTCGAGGCCCACCTGCTGCGTCTGCTCGTGCAGTTCCGTGCCGAGGACGCGGCCATCCAGGGCTATGGTCCCGCCAATGTCCTCAGCCTGCTCAAAGCGCTGCGCGGCCACCTGCGCGACCTGGACCTCTCGCGGCTCTCCATTCGCGGGACCTACTTGCAAGGCGTCGAGTTGCAGGACGCGACCCTTTCTGGAGCCATGATGCGTGAGTGCGTCTGGACCTCTACCTTCGATGCCATCTCCGGGGTAGCCATTAGTGCCAATGGACAGTACTGGGCCGCAACCAGCAGGCGGGGAGAAGTGCGGCTCTGGGAAGAGGGAGGACAGACCTTGTCCCGCATCTGGCAGGCCCATACGGACAGGATACGAGCCCTCACCTTCAGCCCTGATGGCAGCAACCAGATCCATCTCTGGGACCTGCGGAGTTATACGCTTCGTGAGACACTCTCGCATCCTCATACGGTCTCTGCGATTGCCTGGAGTCCGAAAGGGCGGCTGTTTGCCAGTGGTGACTTCTATGGAGTCATTCGGGTATGGGAACAGCACAGAACAGAGCCAACCACCTGCATCCAGGCCTTCGCAGGGCATACGGACTGGGTGATGGGACTGGCCTTTGCTCCTGACGGCAGCCTGCTTGCCAGCGGGAGTAGGGATGGCACGGTCAAGCTGTGGGACGTCGCAGGGGGACGCTTGCGTCGGACGCTAACCGGACATACGGACGGGATGAATCGTGTGGTTTGGAGTCCCGATGGGCGCACGCTGGCCAGTGGGAGCCGTGACACCACAATTCGGCTCTGGGATATCGTTGAGGGGAGATCCCGATCAGTGCTGCAGGGACATACTGCCGAGGTGTATGGCCTGGCCTTCACCCCCAACAGCCGCAGCCTGCTCAGTGGAAGTGACGACGGCACTTTGCGTCTGTGGGATGTCGAAAGTTCGCAGTGCTTGCGCATTATACGCGGCTATGTGTCTTCCCTCTTTGGCATCGACTGGAGTCCAGATGGCACCGAGCTCGCCAGCGGAGGCTCGGATGCGCTGGTCACCGTCTGGAATGTAACCGATGTGACACGACCCAAGGTGTTGCGTGGACATCGCGGGGTCGTCTCTGGAGTGGGATGGAGCCCCAATGGGAGTTTGCTGGCTAGTAGCGGATGGGATAATACTATCTGGATGTGGGACCCCACGTCTGGTGCCAGTGTAAAGAAGCAACAAGACACAGAGCATCCGGATACTGTCTTTTTCGGAATGGCGTGGAGTCCGGACGGGCAACAATTGGCCTGCGGAACCAATCTGCAGGGCGTGCGCGTGTGGAAGGTGACGACGGGTTCCCGCTGGTGGATCGGGCATCGGTTGCCGACCAGGATACGTCGCGTAGCCTGGAGTCCGGACGGCATGCGGCTAGTCGGTGCTGGCGATGATGGCATCGTCTATATGTGGGACGCCTCGGATGGCATAGAGCTGCTGCGGCTGGCGGGACATCATGGGGCTGTCAGGAGTGTGGCATGGAGCCCCGATGGCAGGCTGCTGGCCTCTGGTGGTGGCAGAGAAGGCGGGGAAATCTTCGTGTGGGAGGCGTACAGCGGGGAGCGGGTGCAAGCCCTGGCGGAGCATCCAGGAGTGGCCTTTGCGGTGGCTTGGAGTCTGCGTGGGGAGATGCTGGTCAGTGGAGGCAGTGACGGGAGGCTGCGTTGGTGGGAGATCCAGAGCGGAGAGTGTATGCTGGTGCGAGAGGCACATCAGGGGATCGTGCAGGCTCTCAAGGTCAGTCCCGATGGAAGTATGCTGGCCAGTTGCGGCGATGACGGGGCCATCCACATCTGGGAACTCGAGCGTGGCGAGCATCTACGTACACTGCGGCGCGATCGCCCCTACGAGCGGCTCAATATTACCGGGATTCGAGGACTGACCGAGGCGCAGAAGGCCACGTTGCGTGCCTTAGGGGCCATTGAGGACGAGGTCTTGTAGTGCTAGGACCAGGATATATGCGAAATTCTATCACAGTGAAGCTTTGTTCTACATTCCGTACCAGAATCCTGTGAGAAAGAGCATTATTATCAACCGATTGGTGGTCAGCTTTTGGGTCTGAATGCGGCCTAAACAGCGCTAGTGGTCAGTCCGCTTAGGTTTTGACAGAGGACTTCTCACCTCTCTCTGTCGGCGGCAAACAGATGACACTTGAGGTACGAGAACGATGGCGGCCCTTTCAGTTGAAACGATGGCTCCACATTGATGTGAGATAGAATGAGAGGGACAGTCCAAAGCATGCTGGAAGACTGCTGAACCAGAAGTAGAGGGATCACTCTTTCAGAATGCAAAGGGAAGAGTACCGTCCTGAAAGGAACAGATACAGATGGAGCAACAGCACAACAAACAGCTACCCTTAGAGCTTTCCTCACAACTCGTCTCAATTATGACGACTGAACACTATACCTTACAGACTGGGCGATCCATAACCACGGCAGAAACCAATGGCCGCTCCTCTCTGTTTGTGGGGGCCGTCTCCAGCGGATTAATTGCGCTCACCTTTGTGGGGCAAATTGCGCACCTGGGAACGGCCTTTTTCGTGTTTAGTCTGGTCGTCCTTCCCACCCTCTTGTTTATGGGACTGATTACCTTTGAGCGCGTCCTGCAAGCAGGCTCAGTCGATGTCATCTATGCACGCGGGATCAACCGCATTCGCCACCTCTATCTGGAGTATGCCCCGCAGATGCAGCCCTATTTTATCCTCTCCACGCATGACGATCAGGAGGGGACATTGGGTGCTGAAGCGATGCAGACCTCCTGGTGGCAGGTCTTCTTGAATACGGCCGGCATGATTGCCGTGATCAATAGTGTGCTGGCAGGCAGCTTTGTCGGCCTCCTGTTTTCTGCATTCACCTTCCCCTTGTGGGTCTCGACCAGTGCAGGAGTCGTCACCTTCCTGCTGAGCGTGGCTCTCCTTCAGCGCTATCAATGGAGGCAATGGATGCGTCAGGCACGCACGATGCCCGTCCTGTTTCCAAGCCAACCGAGACCGTAGCAGCCGGAAGAAGCGGTCCTCTGGCGTGTGCTCGTCGCAGGTTCATTCTGGCGGCCCAGGTGTTTGCAACAAACACGTGCATCTGATTTGCTGGTCAGTCCGATGAGGGTTCTTTCATGGGATAGAGCCGCTCCGGCTTGGTGCAAGTATCACGTGAAGTGAACTGGAAGGCAAATGCCGCGCTGCTGCTGGTTGCGCTCGGTTTCTACGGCCAACACCTGCCGACGCAGAGCCGCCTCGTCGGGCAGGCGTCGGGACAAGGCGTTGCGCTCCAAAATAGCGATCTCGATCTCGGCCATATTACCACGCGATGCGCAACGAGGTGCGCAACGAGGTGGTAGCTGAGCTAATGACTGAGCACAGCGACTCACATGGATGGGTGTTGAACGATAATTAAAACTGCCGGGGGTCCTAAATAGTTGACATTTTACAAGAACACGTCTCGCCGTTCCTTTGTTGTCACGCGCTTCGCCTGACATCTGAACATCCGCTTTTACGCCTCAGCCAACACTTTTCTTGACGCCCCGTGTGTACGCTATACAAAGAAGCCTCTCTATGCAATGGGTTGTTGCTACTTACACAGAATTTTCAATTTACAAAAGGCAAGGAGAACCACAGATGGCTACCTTCGTGAAAGCACCCTGCGACGAGGGTGTCATTCGCTCTGCTCCCGACACGGCGCCCAGCTCTGCGCGTGTTGGACTGTGGGTCCTGGTCGCAACCATTCTTGGATCGAGCATGGCCCTCATTGATGGGTCAGTCGTCAATGTAGCGCTGCCAGTCATCCAGCGAGACTTCAACACCACGGCCACCAATGTGCAGTGGGTTGTGGAGGCCTATTCGCTCTTTCTGGCCGCCCTCATACTGGTGGGAGGGACGCTCGGTGATCACTTCGGGCGACGGCGCATCTTTGCCATTGGCATTGTCGTCTTCACCCTTGCCTCAATCGCCTGCGGCTTCTCACCAAACGTGCTGTTCCTGATTCTCGCACGAGCTGTCGAGGGCATCGGTGGCGCACTGATGGTGCCGGGCAGCCTAGCGATTATCAGTGCCTCGTTCAGTCAAGACCAGCGGGGGCGAGCGATTGGCACCTGGTCAGGGTTTACCTCGATCGCCTCGTTGCTGGGTCCGGTGCTCGGGGGCTGGCTGGTCCAGTATGTCTCCTGGCGCGGGGTCTTCTTTATTAATGTTCCGCTTGCAGCCATCGCACTCATCGTGCTCTTCTTGCGAGTGCCGGAGAGCCGTGATGAAGATGCGTCCGGAAGGCTGGATTGGTGGGGCGCCATGCTAGAAACGCTTGGTTTAGGTGCTCTCGTCTACGGGCTGATCCAGGCGGGTTCTTTTGGCCTGGACAGTCCCATTGTACTTAGCATGCTGGCTGTTGGCATGGTCGCACTGATCGCATTTCTACTGGTAGAGGCTCATAGCTCGGCACCGATGGTCCCTCTCACCTTGTTCCGTTCACCGACGTTTAGCGGAGCAAATCTGCTCACCTTCTTGTTGTATGGAGCACTGAGCGGCATCACCTACTACTTACCCTTCAATTTCATTCAGGTGCAAGGGTATAGTCCTACCTTTGCTGGTGTGGCCTTTGTACCGTTCAGTCTGAGTATGTTTCTGCTTTCGCGTTGGGCCGGTGGCTTAGTGGATCGCTTTGGTGCGAAGCTGCCGCTGGTAGTTGGTCCAGTCATCACCGCGCTTGGCTTTTCGCTCTTTGCCGTGCCAGGTATCACCAGTGGCCCAGGCAGTTACTGGATCACCTTTTTCCCAGCGGTGGTGGTGATGGGCCTGGGCATGACCATCACCGTCGCTCCGCTCACGACAGCGGTCATGGGCGCTGTGGAGCAACGCCACGCCGGTATCGCTTCAGGCATCAATAATGCTGTGTCCCGCGTAGCCGGGTTGCTGGCCATCGCAATATTCGGTCTTATCGTCTTATCAGTCTTCACGAGCAGTCTGGATAGTCACCTGGCGACGCTGCATCTCTCGCCCAGCGTGCAACAGGCCATCGAGGTGCAGCACGTCAAGCTGGCTGCAATCACGCTGCCTACGAACGTGAGCAGCCAGACGCAGGTGGCACTCAAGAACGCGATCGATGAGTCGTTCGTGAGCAGTTTTCGCCTGGTTTCGCTGCTCTGCACCATCCTGGCCCTGGCCAGTGCGCTCAGCGCCTGGTTGCTGATCGCAGGGAAGAAATCAGCCCCTGCCGGAAGCACAGTCAAAGAGCCAGTGTAAATTGTTTCATTTCACTGTGCGAAACTATCGAGGCGGCGAGCCGGTTGCTAACGCTGCACCGTCAGACTCTTCGGGCTGGACGCGTCGGCACCAGTGGGCGACTGCCTCGACCAACTGACGGGTCTCCTGGCGGGTGGCCTCATCGCGTAAACTGACCTGCTCGTCGAAGAGTCGCGAGGCCTGCGGCACCAGCACTTGGGATCGGGGACCACGACCGCCCCGATGCGACTGAGCACCCCGCGCAGGGCTGCCTGCGCGTTTGCCGAGCCAGATGTGCCCAGCACGGCTCCCATCACGGCCACCGATTTGTTGCGCAGGACGCTGCGGCCCGGTGGCCGTGAGGCCCAGTCAATCGCGTTGGCCAGCACCCCCGGCACCGCCCCGTTATACTCCGGGGTAGCAATCAGGACGGCGTTAGCGTTGCGGATGGCCTCCTTGAAGCGGCGGACCGCCTCGGGATCTTCGGCGGCTTCGAGATCCTCGTTGAAGAAGGGCAGGGTGCCGATGTCGAAGAACTGTACTTCGACCCATTCTGGCGCGAGTTCCTCGGCAGCGCGCAGCAGCCCCCGATTGTAGGATCCCTGCCGCAGGCTGCCTGCGAGCGCCAGAATGCAAAATGGTTTGTTGTCCACTCTGGATCACCTCCATTGATCAAATCTCTGCTCTGCTTTCCCCATCATACTCATCAAAATTCTTATAAAGACTTCTTCTGCTCTAAAAGTGTTTGCTCTTCGATCTTTTCAGTGTACCATTTGTAGCTGTAGTTTGAGTAGAGAATGCTCCAAACGTGCGTCAAGCATTAAAGTGCCAGAGAATGAGGGCCATGACTTCCACTGCTTTTCCCGTTCGTGCGAAGATCGGCGAAGAGGTCATCGGCGAGGTCGAGGGTGTCGTCTCACCCTTCGGTAAATCAGCGGCGGGCAAGCTCGCTGGGCAAGTTGCACCTGGTTGGCCAGAATATGTGCTATGATCAAACGGTGCGCCTCTGGGATGCGCAGACGGGCGCCTGCACACATATCTTGCAGGGCCATACTGCGGCGGTTTCCAGTGTGGACTGGAGCGTCGATGGGAGCTTTCTTGCCAGCGGCAGTAATGATGGCAGCGTCCGCCTCTGGGATATGCAGGAAGGCGCCAGACGGGTGGGAAGTGTACATACCGGACCGGTCAATGCTGCCGTGTGGTCCCCCGATGGCACGCTCGTGGCCAGCGGCAGTGAAGAGGGGCTGGTGCTGGTCTGGCGAGCAACGGATGGCTCCCTCCTGCGGCGGTTCGCGCATGCAGGATATGTCAGCGCCCTCTGCTGGAGCCCCAACGGTGAGAAACTGGTGAGCGGGGCAGCTGATGGAGAAAAAAGGGTATTGTCCATCTGGGATGTGCAACAAGGCGGACTCGTGCGAAGGTTAGAAGGCCATCGCGGGTTTATCATGGGCATCGATTGGTCTCGTGCATACGATCTCCTGGTGAGTGCAGGCGCGGATGGCACCGTGCGCTGGTGGGACCCGCAGCAAGGGGTGAGTCTCGCGACGGTGCAGGCGCACGATGCCTGGGCTCGGGCAGTTCAAGTAAGCCCCGATGGCAAGACGGTCGCCAGTTGTGGGGAAGATGGCGTGATCCAGCTCTTGGAGATGTACAGTCATCAACATCTCGCTACCTTGAGAGCTGATCGGCCCTATGAGCGGCTGGATATCAGCGGGGTAAAGGGCTTGACAGACGCCCAGCAGGGGGCGTTGCGCGCGTTGGGAGCGACAGGGTCGGAGAATGCCACGCCTCCTTTACTTTGATCGGTTCGTACCTGGAGGGGCGGTATGGTGAGGTGTGGAGTCCTTTGCGGGCAACACATTTCAAATAAGACGTATTGCGAGTCAGCCGAAGCCGATTCAAAGCTGTCATTCTGAGCGAGAGCGAAGAATCTCTGCCGGGCGAGAGATTCTTCGCTCTCGCTCAGAATGACAATTTGCTCTCGCTCAGAATGACAATTTGCTCTCGCTCAGAATGACAAAGCGAGACATTAGGACCTCAGGAAGGCCAGCAGGTCGGCATTGAACTCCTCCTTGTGCGTGAGGGTAAGGCCGTGGGGCGCCCCCGCATAGACGTGCAAGATGGAGTCCTCGATGAGCTTCGAGGAGAGCATGGCCGAGTCGCCGATCGGCACGATCTGGTCATCGTCACCGTGGATGATCAGCGTCGGAATGTCGAAACTCAGCAGGTCATCCGTCTGGTCCGTCTCGGAGAAAGCCTTGATGCAGTCGAGTGCCGCTTTGAGACCGACTTGCATCGACCAGAGCCAGAAGGCGTCACGCAGGCCTTGCGAGACCTTGGAGCCCGGCCGGTTGGCCCCGAAGAAGGGCACACTGAGATCCTTGTAATACTGCGACCGGTCCCCGCTGACGCCAGCGCGGATGTTGTCGAACACTTCAATAGGCAAGCCACCCGGATTGGCATCTGTCTTGAGCATCAGCGGGGGCACCGCGCCCACCAGCACGGCTTTGGCGAGGCGCACGGTGCCGTGGCGACCGATGTAGCGGGCAACCTCGCCGCCGCCGGTGGAATGGCCGACCAATACCGCGTCGTGCAGATCGAGTGTGTCGATGAGCGATGCGAGATCGTCGGCGTAGTGGTCCATATCGTTGCCGTCCCAGGGCTGGCTCGATCGCCCGTGGCCACGACGATCATGGGCGATCGCGCGAAAGCTATGGGAGGCCACGAAGACCAACTGGTCGTCCCAGGCGTCGGCATTGAGGGGCCAACCGTGGCTGAAGACGACGGGCTGCCCCGCGCCCCAGTCTTTGTAAAAGATCGTGGTACCGTCCTGTGTAGTGATTGTGTCTGTACTCATAATATGAATTTCTCCTTTCAATGCTTGCCCTAGATGACCTGAGTCAGCCAGGTAGGTAGGTAGGTAGGTAGGTAGGTAGGTATGCGCGTGCTTTACATCTGTGCGGGATATTTTCTCCTTGTCCCTACGCTCATACACTGCAAGCATAGTGGGAGAGCGTGAAAAAAAGCGTGGGAAGATGCATAAAACTTTTTCTTATGCTACCCTTCGCCTTATCGGCGAAGCGGTACCCGACACCGGGAATGGTGAGGATAAAACGCCGGTCTTCGGGAACCGGTTCGATCTTCTGCCGCAACTGTGCCACGTAGACGTGCAGGCTGTGTGTGCGTTCGTACGTGCACGCTCCCCATAGCTCTGTGAGGAGGTGCTGGCGCGTGAGAATCTTACAGCGATGCATCAGATGGCATATCACTTCAACTTGCTTCACTTCTGGGAGTAGATACCAAAGCCGGTTTCTTGCGCGGTGCTTACAGAGCGCAAATCAATTTCACGTATCTCCCAACGCTTTCCTTCACCATGTATCTGTACACTGCCTTAGAGATGAGCGAATGTCCAGACAGTGAGCGAAACCTACTTCCTCGCGGAAAATTGATCAGCAATACAAAGGAGACAACGACGATGGCAGATCCAGACGAACTGCAATTTCTTCAAGATAGTGCAGATGATTGGAATGTGCACCGGCGGGAACAACAATGCATGCATCCGAATTTGAGCGGGGCCAATCTCTCCGCAGCGGAACTACCTAATGCGGACCTGAGCGGGGCCAATCTGACCAGGGCCGACCTCAGAGCAATCGATCTCACTGGCTCCAACCTGGCGAATGCCGATTTGACTGAGGCCAACTTGAGCGGGGCCGATCTGCTCAATGCCGATTTGACCGGAGCTAACCTGACCAGAGCCGATCTCACAGGCGCCGACCTGACTGAGGCTATTGCCACCAAAGCTATCATGACCAATGCCACACTCACCGGCGCTGTTCTAGCCGGGACCAACCTGGCAAATGTTGACCTCACCAATGCCATCTTGTTTAAAGCTGACTTGAGCGGGGCTAATCTGACCAACGCCACCCTCCTTCAGTCCGATCTGACCGAAGCCAATCTGACGGATGCCGACCTGAGCGGCACAGATCTGACTGGAGCGCGAGGTCTCAATCTGGACAATGCATGAGGGCGTAGGCAGTGCGAGAAAATTTCCCCGTATCTCATTTGTTCAGGCGTCATGTCTCTACGAAGGAGATCTGAAGAATTTCATGAAGGAGAATGTATGACCAACGTAAATTCGGACAGAATCGAGCAGGGATTCGTGCTAGGGAACAAAGTGCTGGTGGCAGAGGTGTTTGCCAAACACGGTTTCCTGGTACTCTCGAGTGTCACCGAGCAAGAGAAGACATCTGAGCTGAAGCGGAGAGGAGTTACCAGGGCAAGGGATTGTAGTGACACATCAATCTCTTTCTGGTTGCGCTGACACAACTGACACAATGGATACATCAGATACAAATTTATTCTGTCGGCTGGAGGAGATTCGCTACCACAACCGTCCAGCCGGTCTGATGACTGGCACCAACGCCGCGCCCGCTATCACCGTGAAAGTATTCATGGAACGGGATAGAATCGCGCCAGTGCGGGTCATTCTGAAAGATCATGTTGGTGCCAAATACAGCTCTACGACCCTGCTCGTCACGCAAAAAGATGTTCGTGAGGCGACGCGCGAGTTCTTCCGCTACCTGTCCCAGCGTCAGTTTCGTGCCCGAGCCAGTAGGATACTCCACCAGGAAATCGTCGCCATAGAATTGATGGTATTTCTGGAGTGCTTCGACCAGCAGGAAATTGATGGGGAACCAGACCGGCCCACGCCAGTTGGAATTCCCCCCAAAGGCTCCGGTGGTTGATTCGCCCGGCTCGTAATTCACGGAATAGTTCCCATATTTCGTATCGAGCACATAGGGATGTGCCTCGTGATACTTGCTGATCGAGCGAATGCCGTAGTCGCTCAGGAATTCCTGGGGGTCAAGCATGCGTGTGAGGAGATGCTCCAGATCAGCACCACGCACGATGGACAGCAGAGCATAGTCTTTTTGCGGGTCTTTCTGAGCATCCTGCCATCGCGCGACCAGGCGTGGGACATAGGGGCGGTTTTCCGCAAACCAGCGCATGCGTGCATTGAGAAAGTCTTCTACCAGGGCTGTTTCAGCCGTCTCTACTGCCAACAATGGAATGAGCCCGACCAGGGAACGTACTTTGAGCGGAAACTGCTGGCCCCATCGGGTAAACTCAACTTGTCGTAGAAAAAGCCGTCCTCGTCGTTCCAGAGTCCCTGGCCGGTCTCTCCTCTACCGTAAATGGCATCGGCGATGTAGAGAAAGTGATCAAACAACTTGGTTGCCATATCTTCATAGACCGGGTTCGACCTCGCCAATTCCAGCGCCATCGCCAGCATGGTCACACCAAACATACCCATCCAGGCTGTGCCATCGGATTGCTCGAGCACCATGCCATCGGGCAGGGTTGTGTTGCGATCGAAGACGCCGATGTTGTCCAGTCCCAGGAATCCGCCTTCAAAGATGTTATTCTCCTCCTGATCTTTCCGGTTGACCCACCAGGTGAAGTTGAGCATCAATTTCTGGAAGACGCGCTCCAGAAAGAAGCTATCACCTTTCCCTATGCCCTCCTTCTCCTGCTTGTAAATATGCCATGCGGCCCAGGCATGCACAGGCGGATTGACATCGCTAAAGGCTCATTCGTAGGCAGGCAACTGGCCGTTGGGATGCATATACCACTCATGCAGCAGCAGGAGGAATTGGTTCTTGGCAAAGGCGCTATCGATCAGCGCCATCGCAACGCAGTGGAACGCCAGGTCCCACGCCGCGTACCAGGGGTACTCCCAGGTGTCGGGCATGAGGATGATGTCGTTGTTCGAGAGGTGCCGCCAGCCCCGGTTGCGGCTACGCTGGGGAGGTGGTGGCGGGCCTGCAGGATCACCCCTCAGCCATTT
>WNGJ01025439.1_pt1 | contig 11491 bp, 7 predicted proteins | sample 5400611 | NCBI WGS metagenome assembly WNGJ01 (sample SAMN13153375, study PRJNA577476) | soil metagenome | isolation source: 40 cm soil or saprolite under Garry oak tree replicate 1 | place: USA:California | collected 2016-06-15 | reverse complement strand
TCCGAGCAGCGGAAACTGCTTCCTCCTCGCCTGTTCGAGGACCTCGCTGAGGGCAAAGTCAAGCAGCTGGCCACCGAGGCGCGAGCCCTGGACGCGACCGAGATGAAAGACCTGGAGCCTCACAAGCGGCTCACGCTGGTGGCAGCGTTCGTGCAGGTGCAGTCCGCCGGAGCGCTCGATGACCTGGCGGAGATGTTTATCAAGCGTATGCTCGCGATCCATCAGAAACGATGTAAGCCGAGTTACATGTAAAAGCGGCCACAGGAGAGTATCTCTTATTGCGACGTGACAGGAACTGGCTCTGGTTGCATGATGCGCTCGAACAGGGTGGTCAGGACATCCTCAGCAATCGGAGGGGGAATGTCGTTCACATCCATATCATATTCGCCGTAGCGCTGTACATGCCCATGGGGGTAGGCGCTCAGCCCTTGGACTGCTTTCATGTTGACCGGATACCCTTCCTCGATCAACTCACGAAGCGCCTGACTCATGTCCAGCACATTCTGGAGCATGACACAATTGGCGACCAGCTGGTTGAATTTGACGCGTTTTTCCATCTCAATGGGGTCGTTGTCCAGGATTTTTCCATTGTTTCCAAAGGACAACCACTGAGAAAACTCATGAAACGATTCGACTTTATTCGTCTCGTTGGTAATGCCCTCCCGCATAGGACGATCAGAGATGTAGCGCAGCAAGAAGATCGTGCGGATCACGCGCCCAAGCTCCCGAAAGACTTGAAACAGCCGGTTCTTGTGACTGTGATTATTCAAGCGGCGCAAAATCGCAGAAGGGAGGACCTTGCCTGCTTTGATCGAGAGCACCACTTGCATCAGATCCTGCCAATGGGTTTCGATGAGCTCCCAATCGATCGTGTCCTTGAATAAGACATCGATGTTGCGATAGGTGGCCTCTTTGCTGGGACGGTAGAAGACGAGCTCTTTCCAATGGCGGATCCGGGGCATCAGTTTGATTCCCAACAAATACGCCATCGCAAACACCGTGGTCGTTTGTCCTTGCGTGTCAGCGTGGATGACATCTGGTTGGATGGCAGAGGTATTGCGTATCAACCCATCAATGATATAGAGCCCTTCCCAGGTCCCACACGTGAGAAAGTGCGAGCATAACGCGATGTAGGTATCGGAGATGTGATAATAGGCGATGCCTCCGAAACCCCCGTACCGAATATGATATTCCGACAGCAGATTCTCCCGCGCCAGTTCCAGCTTGGTCCCATCGGCTGCAGCCAGCTTCCCTGTGCCCCAGAAGCGCGGGAGGATGCACTGTGCATACACGTTGATGACATCCCGAATGGCACGCTCAATCATGGTGGCCGTGACATGGCGTCGGTTCGTGTAGGAAAGTTCATGCGCAGAGACCCCTTGGCGAAAATGGCGTGCGGTCTGCGCTGGGCCGAGGTTGCATCCGTAGCAGAAGGCGAGAATAATATAGCGTGCGACGGTATCATCTACTTTGGCGTCCGAGCCAGAGAGCGGGCCAAAATGCCGGGTCCATCCTGCGTAATAATAGGCGTTTTTCAGAATCTCCAACACCGAGCGTGCGGACAATTTCCTGGTCACGGCCGCATCCAGCTCTCGAATTGCTTTGAGGGGCCGTTGTGTGGGCGTCCGCTTTAAACGGATCTCTCCCGTATTCGTGATCGTCACCTGACCATCTGGAAGGCGATGATCGACCTGTTCTGCCACAGAGGTTAACTCCGCGCGCAGGGTTTCCACCAGCGTTTTGCCATCAGGGGGGAGATACACATCTCCAGTCGCTGTCGATCATACACCATCTTCTTCTGGTGCTTGGTTTGCACGGTCCGCTGCCATTGCTCACTGGCAAAGTCGAGCGAGATTACTGGCGGAAGATACTTCCTCCGATGCTTCTCATGAACCAGGAGATAGTTCACCGCTGTGATAAGCAGCTGATCCTGGCTGGTGGAACGCAGATCGAGGGAGCGCAGCACGCGAAACAACGCCGCCCGATGGACCGCAAAGTAGGGTCCCATCAAGGGAAGGTGGTTGTTTCCATGATACTTTGCCAGTGCTTCGTACGCAGCCAGGAAGGTGTCTGCCCCACCAAAGCGATCGACCATCGAGCGCGCGAATTTGCCGAGCGTGATGTCATCCACCCCTTCGGCGACCGTCCGTGTGATCTCGGCCATCGCCTGCATCCAGCTTTCCATCGTCGAGCGTTCCTGCATTAACAAGGCCTCTAATTTCTCCCTCGCCTGCTGATGGATGGCAGCCATGCGCTTGATCAGCATGGTGACCAGTTGATCCTGCGTCTGGATTTGGGTGTAGTACAGCAGGCTCAGCACCAGTGCAGTGCGTCGTGCAGGACTATGATCGCGCAGTTCCGCCACATCCAGACTGCGTGCCTCCGCAGCCAGGTGTTGGATTTTAAGCACCGGCACATCCGCAAGAAAGGTGCCAACATCTCCGAAGGATTGCAGCCATATCAGACGCTCCAACCACGCCTGCAGATGCGATAACGTGGCGCTTTGGGGTGTTTCTTTCAGGCGGTTGTAGTCGGATTTCCCATCGGGGGTCGCGAGCAGTTGATCGAGGCGGTGGCAATCCTCATCGGGAATCCGCGTGAGAATCTGCGCACACCAGCGATCATTGACCTGGGTCCGCACCTCTCCGGCCAAGCGATCGAGCGTACTAAAGGCGGGCAATTCATGGCAGTCCTTGATCAGGGTCTCCAGCGCAGCATTGATGAGATCAGGGGGATGATCCATGACCAGGGCAGCTTTTTCCATGGAGTAGCGCGCGATCTCCAGGGCTTTTTGGACATCGAAGGTGACCTTGAGTGCTTGGCGGATGAGCATTCCATAGCGGCGGCGAGAGCGAGGAGGAACCTGGCAAGGAACGCTCTCATCCAGGTGGAGATACCAGCGGAGGTGCGCGATGACCTCAGGAGGAATCTCCTGATCACGTGGGAGGTAGCCCAAACGCTGGAAACATTTGTAGAGGACCAGAAACGTGAACTTGGCCGCGTCATCGCGTGTATTCGTCTCCGCCAATGTCAGTTCCTTCGCCGTGGGAGTAAAGTGATCATGCAGTTCTGTCGGTGTCAGGGTCGCACGAAAGCGTGGGTAGGCGGTGCGGTCGATCGTGGTCATGAGACGACTCCTTCTCAGGGGTTTCAGGCCACTGAAACCCTGCTTGCATGTTTCATCACGCCTATGAGGCTGCTCTACACGTTATTGGCGTTTTCAATAGCGTATACAACGTAGTACCGCCAACCATCTACTGATGGGAACGCAGACGTCGTTGACGTTCCTCGCCTATAGCATCAGTGTAGAGGAAAACAGAGCGTTTTATTTGCATTTTCTACGTCGTTAAAGCTTTCAAAAGTTCGCCGAGATAACCTGCTTTTCGCTGCTGTGACGAGAGCGTAGAAAATGCCGCCACCGTCACTTACAATGGCTTTGGGCACACCTGCCGTGCTGCGCAGGACGAAGAGTACTTCCAAATAATCCCACTGGTTCTGCGTTGGGGAAATTTTACTGGCGAGCACCACCCTTGAGCAGCTCTCCCAAATGGAAATGAGATAGACTGGTTCTGGTGGCATCCTTCCTTGCGTCTTCTTAACTGCTCTTTCTCAATGAGGAAGTGGACAGGGATGCTCTAAGATCCTGGAGATGTACTCTCGGTTTTGCCCTGTTTCGGCAAAGACTATACACCGGTCCGGGAAGACTGCAGGTGCGCTACTCAGTATAGGGGGCAGGAGGTAACAATCACATAAACAAAGTGGGGGAGGATAGAAACAAATGTAGAAATATTTCTTGGTGCTTCGATTTCACCGGTTGAATGATTCCATGAAGCGATGGGTCAACTTCGAGGAAAATACTTGAAATTCATTGCCTTTCAGAAGTGCGAACCCGCTCAAGCTTCGAGCGAACCGGTTGAAGAAAGTGGCGGCGCTTTTGAAGTACTTTCCTGTTTTTGTGGTTGACGCGCCTGCCTACTCTTGATACACCGTTGCGTTGGATGAGCGAGCAGCCAACCGCTGTATCACCCACGTTCACTTGACCATGTAGTATCCGATGCCTGGCTCGGTCAGAATATGCACCGGCCTGGAAGGATCATCTTCTACCTTGCGTCGCAAGCGCCCGATATAGACCCGTACATACTCCGCCTCGCTGCGATATTCTGAACCCCACACGCGTCTGAGCAAGGCCTCGTGGGTCAAAATTTTCCCGGGGTGCAGCGCTAACTCTTGCAGCAGCGCAAACTCGGTGGGCGATAATTTGACGAGTTCGCCCTCCTTCCACACCTGCCGCTGTTCAAAATCGATTTCCAGGTGGCCAAAACGCTGGGTGCCAACCGAGGCGGGTGCCTCAGCCCAATGGCTGCGACGGAGCACCGCCCGCACCCGAGACAACAGTTCGCCCACGCCAAAGGGTTTGGTCAGGTAGTCATCGGCCCCCTGGTCCAGGGCCGCAATCTTATCGGCCTCTTCCCCCAGCGCGGTCAGCATAATGATGGGCACGGTGCTTTTCTGCCTGATGCGCCGGCAGACCTCTAAGCCATCCAAGTTCGGCATCATGATGTCCAGGATCACCAGCACAAAGTTCGCCTGATCAAACAAGGCCATCGCTTCCCATCCATTGTTGGCGAGCGACACCTTGAAAGAGCGCAACTCCAGGTTGCGCCGCACGAAATCCTGAATGCCCGGTTCATCGTCGACGACTAGAATATACTTGTCCAGCGGCATGCTGACACCTTCCTAATACTCGCTCACAACACGTTGTGTAATTCAAAGGCATTCGGCTCTGAGCCAGTGGTGTAGAGCACCCTTGGCGGGAGCCAGATATGAAAGACGGCACCAGTCCTACCATCGGTGCGGTTCTCTACCCAGATACGCCCACCGTGCGCTTCAACGAAACCACGGCAAATCGCCAGTCCCAGCCCGACGCCACTACTGTTCCGCTGCCTCCCTCCATCGACCTGGTAGAAACGGTCGAAGATCCGCTCAGTGAGATGAGGGGGGATCCCCGGCCCTGTATCCGTAATAGTCAAGGCGAGGCCGCCATCGGCCCGACCCTGCTCATAGAGGGCCTCAATCTCGACGGGTGCATCGGCTCCAGCATACCGCCGTGCGTTTTCTCCAGGCGGTAGAGGGACGGTGAGAGCCTGAGGGTTCCGGCTTCCAGCTGCGACATTTCTAAAAGGCTCGTCACGAGTTCGGCCATGCGGTCGCCCTCCTCGACAATGCGTTGGAGGAAGTGCTCCTGCAGGGCGGAGTCCAGATCCACATCGGTCTCCAACAGACTAGTGGCATACCCCTTAATGGCGGTGAGCGGGGTGCGCAGTTCGTGGGAGACGATGGCGAGCAAGTTCTTCTTGATTTGCTCCGCTTCGTTTTGCCGGGTCACATCCCGAAAGATCTTCCCTCTCCCGATCAGCTGGCCTGCCAGATCTCGTACCTGGAAGAGGCGCATGCGGATATCTCGTTGCACAGGGATCAGCTGGCCGACCTGGTTATAGTAACCGCGGGTCTGGAACTCGATCGTCTGGGGGCTGCTGTCGTCTCCGGCGCGACGAATGGCCTCGTGATAGGCCTCGACGTTCTCGATGAGCGCTTCCAGTTGTTCCTCCACCAGGCGCTCGTCGAAAGAATCTTCGAGGAGGAACTCCTGTGGAGAGAAGCCCACAAACTGGGTGAAGCTCTGATTGGCATAGATGATGTGCCCGTCCGGTCGTTCCAGTAGCACCCCTTCATCCATGCTGCACATGATCGCGTCCAGGGTGTGCAGGCGGGCCTGGCTTCGCTCATCGCTCTTGCGAAAGAGCGTGTGGATCTCGTCTTCCATGTCCGAGAAGGCGGCGATGAGTTGCCCGATCTCATCGCCGCGACTGCGGTCCCTGGCCAGGAGGTCGCCTTCTGTGACCTTCTCCTGCTTGTCGGGCCGGATCATGCGGGCCGCCTGCGCCAGTTTCGCAAGCGGTGCCACCACCCAGCCATGCAGCGCGAACCAGAAGAAACTCGCCCCAATGAGGAGCGTCACCAGCGCGATCAGCAGGCTGTTCTGAAAGCTACTGATGGCGGCAAACGTGACATCCGTTGGGCGCTGGATCACCACGGCCCAGCGTGTCCCCACAACCGGTAAGTAACTGTACAGCCAGTCGCGGTTCTGCGCACGCGCGATCAGGTTGCCCTGTTCCCCCTGGAGCGCGCGTGCGAGCCCGGGGAGGGTCGCACGCAGATCGGTCTGGAAGGGCGCGCCACCAGTGCTCGCGAGCGGGTGATCCTCTTCATCGACGATCCAGATGTGGACTTCGCCGTTCGCGGTCAGTTGCCGCTGCACCTCCACCAGGTGCGCGCTGAACTGCGCCAGAGGCACGTTGATCCCCAGCATGCCAACCGGGTGCCCCCGGGCGTCGATGATCTGCGTGGCAATCGAGACCACATCCGTCCGGGTGGTCGGACTGACCCGCCCGGGTGAGAGCACCGGCGTGCTGTTCTGGAGAGCACCTGGCGGAGGTGCATACTCGCAGGGACCGCCATGCCCGCCGACTTGCGCCTGGCTCGCGGGATAGCTGAGCAGCAGGTGCCCGGATCCGTCACACACAAAATAGAGGCCGATGTCTGGATGGGAGCGCAAGGCTTCGGCAAAGACGGCAGTGAGTTGAGAAAGGTCGAGCTGGCTGGCTGCCCGGCTAGTGGACAGCTCCACATCTTGCTCGACAGCCGCCCGGACGGTGGACCCGACTTCCAGGGCGATCGCCTGGGCGATCCACAGATCGGTGCGCTGCGCACTCTTCTGCAGGGCATCGCGCTGAAAGAGATACAACTCGACGCCCCCCAGGAGCAAGGGGACGATGAACAAACAATAGAAGACGAGCAATTGTAGGGCAATGCTTCGTTCGAGTATCTTCAGCATAGTGTACCTGGTTTCAACAGAACCAACGGCGTTTGGGCCAAACAACGAACCTTTCCCTCTACGAGACAGCAGTGAACGACCCGCGGATCATCCGACACTCGTGGATGTTCGGATTTCCCCCAGTCAGGTACGCCACTATATGTAGTATGCCGTAAATACCGGGGTATTGCAACTCGTTCAGCCCCGCGATTGGGCACGCTCGAAAAATATTTACACCTTTGTTTACATCTTCCCCCACTTTGTTTACGTGATTGTTACCTCCTGTCTCCTATACTTACCATAGCAATCTTTCCGCCTTGTACAGGCTGCCTGCCTACTGGCAGATCATGTCAACTCCCTGTTTCCAACAAAGAGAAAGAAAGGAGGCATGGAGCGTGTAGGACACACTCCCTTTCGGTTCCAGGCATGCATTGATCAGCTATTTGTAGGTTGTTCCCATTTTACTTAAGTATGTTTCCCCGCATCACGTTGTAGTACATTGGACTTTCCTGGTCAGAACTGGAGGAAACCATGGCGACTGCTAATGACAACTCTATCTCACGCCCCCGAATGGGGCCGGTCATCTTTTCAAGTACACTCGGGACCGCCATCGAGTGGTACGACTTTTTCCTCTACGGCACGATGGCCGTACTCGTCTTCCCAAAGGTCTTTTTCCCGGAGTCTAATCTGATCGTCGGTACGCTGCTAGCCCTGCTCACCTTCCTTGTTGGCTTTATTGCCCGCCCCTTTGGTGGCGCGCTCTTCGGCCATTTCGGCGATCGCGTCGGGCGCAAGAACACGCTCATTGCCACGCTTTTGCTGATGGGCATCTCGACGTTGCTCATCGGGTTCCTGCCCGGCTATGCCGCCATCGGCATCGCCGCACCCCTGATTCTCGTGCTTCTACGTTTAGGCCAGGGCCTGGGCGTCGGCGGGGAATGGGGTGGCTCGGTCCTGCTGGCCATGGAGTACGGCCATAAGGGTGGCCGTCGCGGATTCTGGGCCAGTTGGCCGCAAATGGGCGCGCCGATCGGGCTGGTGCTCTCGACCATCGTGGTCAACATCGTCCAGGGGGCGACTGGCGCAAGCTTCTTCACCTGGGGCTGGCGCATCCCGTTCTTCCTGAGTGCGCTGCTCATCCTTGTCGGGCTGTATATCCGCCTGCGTATCCTGGAGACGCCGCTCTTCGCGATGGTCAAGGAGCAAAAGCAGGTGGTTAAGACACCGATCATCGAGGCGTTCCGGCACAGCACACGCGAGATCCTGCTCAGTGCAGGTGCGCGGTTCGTCGAGCAGGCCCCATTCTACCTCTTTACTGTCTTTGTGATTACCTATGGCGTGGAGAAGGTGCACCTGAGCAGGACAATCATCCTGAACGCCATCACCATCGCCGCAGTGCTGGAGCTCTTCACGATCCCGCTCTTCGGCCACCTGTCCGACTCCTTTGGCCGGCGGAGATGGTACCTGATCGGGTGTGCCCTCATCGCGGCCTTTGCCTTCCCGTATTTCCTGCTGATGAATACCGGGTCGGCGGCGCTCTTCATCCTGGCCGTCGTGCTCTCTCTCACGGTCTTTCATGCCTGGGTGTATGGCCCGCAAGCTGCCCTCATCGCGGAACGCTTCGGCACGCGATCGCGTTATAGCGGCGCCTCGCTGGGCTATCAGCTGGCGGCGCCTTTCGCAGGTGGATTGGCGCCGATTATCGCGCTGCTGTTGCTTACCGGCAAAAGCAGTCTCTCCGCCCTCGGCCTGAAGGGTGTCATCATCGATGTTGGCGCAGGTTCCTGGCAAGCGGTGTCGGTCTACATCATTGTGCTCGCCGCGATCTCGTTTGGGTCGGTGCTGGCTTTGAAGGATTTGACGCACGCTGACATCTCGGATGTCGATGTCTATACGGTCACCGAGGACGAGCTTGTGCTCTCCTCAACCGATTGAGAGCACACCACACCGGGTGGCTTGTCCGCAGGCCCCCCGGACGCCAGCCGGGATCGTGACTCTACGACTGCAGGTGAGGGTGCTGGTAGCTGGTAGTACGACTTCCGCACCCTGTTCACCAGCCTGGGTCGGGTAGAAAGCACAGCACTTGCGCCTCATTCCGAACCTCTGGGTAAGGCGGTCTACCTGGCATGTTATGCTTGCAGAGGAGCATCAGTGTCATTTCATCAGGCCAGCAGGCGCTCACGGCAGGAAACCGGTGGCCGATGGCGATGGGATGAAAGCCTGCCTGCCAGGTACCTTTCCTCTGTTCAGGGTCTTGACGGATTCTGCTCGCTCTGGTATGTATTGAGTGGCAGTGTGGATAGGCATTGTTTCTAGGTGATAGTCTTCTAGGAGATCTCATGGCAACCATTCGCGTGACGACAACAGAGCGTTCGGTAACCGTACGGCATATGCTCCCGGTCATCAGCGCCAGTACGCTCGGTACGGCTATCGAGTGGTATGATTTCTTTTTCTACGGCTTCCTCGCCGTGACGGTCTTTCCGGCGGTGTTCTTCCCGACACTTGATCCGTTTGTGGGCATTCTCGCCGCGTTTAGCACCAATTTCGTGGGGTTTGTGGCGCGTCCCCTGGGTGGAGCCTTCTTCGGCTGGTTTGGGGATCGCATCGGGCGGAAATCGACGCTGGCTGCGACCTTGTTGCTCATGGGAAGCGCAACGATGCTGATAGGCATTCTGCCAGGCTATGCCGCGATCGGTCTTGCCGCACCGCTCCTGCTCTCACTGTTACGCTTCCTGCAAGGGATCGGGCTCGGTGGGGAATGGGGTGGGTCAGTCCTGTTGTCGCTGGAGTACGGCGATGACCGGCACCGCGGCTTCTGGGCCAGTTGGCCTCAGACGGGTGTGCCGATCGGCCTGGCGCTCTCCGCGCTGGTCGTGTTGCTCTTCAAAAGTCTCTTCCCCGGAGACGCTTTCGCGAGTGTCGGGTGGCGTATTCCGTTTCTCCAGAGCTCTGTGTTGATGATTGTCGGCCTGTACATTCGCCTGCGCATCATGGAGACTCCTGTCTTTGCCAGGGTACAACACGAGCAGCGCGTGGCGGAGGCTCCGCTGTTCGAGGTGATGCGCTCCCATTGGCGGGAGATTCTCCTGTGTACCCTGCTGCGTTCCGGGGAGACCGCTCCGTTCTATATCTTCACTGCCTTTGTCCTGACATATGCCGTGCGTGTCGTGCAAATTGATCCGAGCTTGCTCTACACAGGGCTGGCCCTCGCTTCGGTGGTAGCCCTGGTTGCTATGCCGGCGTTCGCTCTCATCTCCGACCGCGTTGGACGGAAGCGGTGGTTCACGCTCGGTACGGTGCTGATGGCGGCCTTTGCCTTCCCCTACTTCATGCTACTGCAGACGAAGAATCCGGCGCTGGTACTCTTCGCGCTGATCTTCTCTGTGGGGATCTGTATCTCCTGGCTGTACGGGCCGGAAGCGGCGTTGATCGCGGAGCGGTTCGCGCCCAGACTCCGCTACAGTGGAGCTTCGCTGGGGTATCAACTGGCCTCGATTACCGCGGGTGGATCAGCACCAATCATTGCGACCTACGTGCTGGCGAACTACAAAACAATCGGGGGTGGCTTCGCCGCCGGTGCCCCTGCCTATCTGCTGATCGCCCTCTACATCGTCTTCATGTCGATCATTTCGTGTATTGCCGTGCAGTTTCTCAAAGAGTACGCAGGCAAGGCCACAGCCCAGGATAGAGTGTTAAGAGAACCTTGAAAGCTAGCACGTGAGCCACGGCTGGCGCGTCCGGCCCTCGGCTCAGCAGTGATGAAAGGAGTGTACGATGGAAGAAAAAGTCTACCGAACCGAGCTCACGCCCGCGAGTTTCCTGGAGCGCAGTGCCTCTCTCTTTCCCGACAAAGTAGCCGTTGTGCATGGGGATCGGCAGTACACGTATCGGAAGTTTGCGTGGCGCGTGAACCGCCTCGCTTCGCACCTACGCGCCAGCGGGCTCCAGAAGCACGATCGGGTGGCCTTCCTGTGCCCCAACACCCCCGCATTGCTCGAGGCACACTTCGCGGTCCCCGCCGCCGGTGGGATCCTGGTCGCCGTCAACACGCGTTTGAACGCGCAGGAGATCGACTTCATCCTGAAGCACGCCGGCGTGAAGTTCCTTTTCGTCGATGCCGAACTCGCTCCCCTGGTCGAGCCGCTCAGCCTGGAGGGCATACAGGTGGTGCGAATCGATGATACAGGTTCAACTGAAGATCCCTACGAGGTGTTCCTGGCTGCCGGATCACCCGAGCCGGTGCTGAGCTGCTTAGAGGACGAGGAAGAGACGATTTCGATCAACTACACCTCCGGCACCACCGGGAACCCGAAGGGGGTGATGTACACCTATCGCGGCGCGTACCTCAACGCGCTGGCTGAAGTCATCGAGACGGGGCTGACCAGCAGCAGTGTCTACCTGTGGACGCTGCCGATGTTTCACTGCAACGGCTGGTGCTTCATCTGGGCCGTGACTGCTGTGGGTGGCACGCACGTGTGCCTGCGCAAGGTCGATCCCGATCTCATTTGGGATCTTTTCGAGTCCGAGGGCGTCACGCACTACAACGGCGCGCCGACGATCCAAATTTTCCTGGTCAACCACCCGAAGGCGCACCGCCTCGAGCGACAGGTCACGGTG
>WNGJ01016326.1_pt1 | contig 11492 bp, 7 predicted proteins | sample 5400611 | NCBI WGS metagenome assembly WNGJ01 (sample SAMN13153375, study PRJNA577476) | soil metagenome | isolation source: 40 cm soil or saprolite under Garry oak tree replicate 1 | place: USA:California | collected 2016-06-15 | reverse complement strand
CACGCGCCCGGGGTTCGCTCACCGATCCGCTCGAGGCACTCGCCGAGTTCACGCGCGCCGGCGCACGGTGGATCCATCTCGTGGACATGGATCGCGCCTACGGCCGAACCGACAACCATGAGCTGATCGAGGCGGTGTTACGCGCGGCGCGCCTGTGTGTCCAAGTAGGCGGCGGTCTCGCCACGGAAAGCGATATCGATCACATGTTCACGTTGGGAGCGAGTCGTGTGGTCATCGGCCCGCGCGGCGCGGTGGATGACGGGCTCGTCGAACGGCTCGTGGCGCGCCACGGCGCGGACCGGCTTGCCGTCGGGATCGACGCCAAGGCGGGACGCGTCGCACCGCGTGGCAAGGGCGCGGAGATGCCCGCGATCGGGGTGCACGAGCTTGCCGCGCGCGTCGTCGAGCGGGGGATACGGACGGTGATCTACAACGAAGTCACGCGCGACGGCATGCTCACCGGGCCCGACAGAGGCGCTCGCGTGTCTCTCGTAGCGCTGCGCATCCTCGCGCTGCTCGCACTCATCCTGCTGGTGTGGAATCCCGCCAGCTCGCGCGTGCTGCCCTCGGGCGATGAGCCGATCGTTCTGGTCGATGCATCGCTCAGCATGAGCGGCGCGCCCTGGCGTGCAGCTCTCGACAGCGCCCGAGCGCGAGCGCGGCGCGGCGCAGTGGTGTGGCGCTTCGGTACGCATGTCTCGATGTTCGATACGATGCCGCCCGCCGATGGCGCCACCCGCCTCGCGCCGGTACTCGAAGCCGCGGCGAGCAGGGCGGGCGAGGTGATCGTCCTGACCGACGGCGCGGTGGACGATGTGGACAAGATTCCGCCCGATTTGCTGCGCCGGCCGCGCGTGATCGTCACGCCGCGGCCCTCATTCTGGGACGCGTATGTTGCGAGTGTCGAAGGCACGCGACATCTCACGCGAACCGATACTGTCAGACTAACGGTGAGCTTCGGCGTTGCTGGTAGACGGGATGCGAGAAGCGGGATGCGGGATGCGAGACTCACGGTGAGTGTCGAGGGTCATCGCCTGCTGTCGCAACACGTCTCGCTTCCCGACAGTGGAGTCCTATCGCAAGACCTCACGCTTCCCGCATCTCGCATCCCGCATCCCGCTTGGTCCGTTCTTGAGGTCTGGCTCGATGGTGCCGGTGACGCCGAGCCTCGTGACGACGCGCGTCTCTTTGCCCTCGAGGTAAGCGCTGAACCTGCTGCGGTGATTCTCGCCTCTCCGCCCGATTGGGAGTCGCGATTCCTCGCCAAGGCGCTGAGCGACGTCGCGCGCGTGCCGGTGAAAATGTTCGTCGAGACGGAGCGCGGTCGCTGGCGCGATGCGGCGACGCTCGCTCCCGTCGCGACAGCCGACCTGACTCGTGCGGCCTCCGCCGCTCGGCTGGTCGTCGTAATTGGAGACCCTGAGCGGACGCAAAGCCTCACTGCTTCCGTCCATGCGTCACGGCTCGTCTGGCAGACCAACGGGCAATCGGGAGATTGGTACGTCGAGCCACCGCTCTCCTCGCCGCTCACGGCGGCGTTGTCGGGGGTCCTGTGGGATTCGCTCCCCCCTGCGACGGCCGTGGCCGTCTCCACCCGTGACACCACCAATGCCATGGTCGCGCTCACCGCCCGGTTAGTACGCCGCGGGCCCGCTCGACCCATCGTGACGCTCGCTCAGCGCAAGGGGGGGGCGGGGGTGGCACGGGAGGCTACGGTCACCGCGGCGGGACTGTGGCGATGGGCGTTCCGGGGTGGTGCCGCGGAACAGACGTATCGCACGTTCGTGGCCGGACTCGTGGACTGGCTATTGGGGGAGCCGGGAGCAGGCGGCAGGGAGCGGGCTGTACCTGAGACTTTCGAAGTGCCAAACGGCTTGCCGCTCGTTTGGCGGTGGATGAGTTCCGATGCACCACGGCCGCTCATTGTTACGCTCAAGACATCGAACGGGACCCGCGTCGACACGCTGCGCTTCGACGCCGCGCGCCGCGCCGAGCTGTTACTGCCGCCCGGCATCTATCAGTATGCGCTCGCCGGCGGATCGGAGCGCGGGGTCGTGGCCGTCGAGGCATACTCCGACGAATGGCGGCCGCGTGCGCCGGCGATCGGACCACAGCCCGGCGAGGCGACCGCGCGCCTTGCCTCCGTCGGGCTGCGCGATCGCTGGTGGCTGTTCGTGATCGCGATCGCGGCGCTCGCAACCGAGTGGGCATTGCGCCGCCGGCAAGGCCTACCCTGATGGGTTTGTGGGCGCGGCTCGCGCGTCTGTTCGGCGGCGGCACGGATCGCGCGGCGCGCGAAGCTGCCGAGCGCTTGTTGCTGGAAGCGGACTTCGGCGTTGCGGCGACAGAAGATATCCTCGACAAACTGGGCCGTGGCGAGGTGAGCGAACAAGCTCTCGAGCGCATCGTCGTCGAACAGCTCGGCCCGCCTGCCACGCCGCTCGCACGCGCGCAGCAGCCGCCTACGGTCGTGCTGGTTTTTGGAGTGAACGGGACCGGCAAGACCACCACTGTCGCGAAGCTCGCCCATCGGTTGAGCAAGGAGGGGCGGAGCGTGCTGCTCGCGGCTGCTGACACCTTTCGCGCCGGGGCCACCGAACAGCTCGAGACGTGGGCCGGCCGCCTGTGCGTCCCCTTCGTTGGCGCGAACTTGGGGAAGGGAGCGGATCCCGCCGCGGTCGCGTTCGATGCTATCGAAGCGGGTACCGCTCGCGGCATCGACACAGTGCTCGTCGACACCGCGGGGCGGCTGCACACCGACGAACGGCTGCGCGAGGAGCTGCGCAAAGTCGTGCGCGTGGTGGGGAAGCGGCAAGCCGGCGCGCCCCACGAATCACTGCTCGTCCTCGACGCCACGATCGGTCAGAACGTGGTACAACAGGCGCGCGAATTCGCGGAGGCGGTACCGCTCACCGGTCTCGCAATCACGAAGCTCGACAGCACCGCGAAGGGCGGCAGCGTGGTTGCGCTGCGCCGCGCCGTCCCCGCGCCGATCCGTTTTCTCGGCACGGGAGAGGAGCTCGATGATCTCGAGCTGTTCGATCCATCACGTTTTGCGCACCGCTTGGTGAGCGGGTGAAACTGCAACTCAATTCGCCAGTCAAGTTCCTCAAGGGCGTCGGCCCCAAGCGCGCCGAGGCGCTGCAACGACTCGGCATCCGCACCGCCGGCGACCTTCTCTATCACGTCCCGCATCGCTATCTCGACGCCACGACCGTGACGCCTTTGGCGCGGGTCATGGTCGGGCAGGAGGTCACGTGCGTCGGGCGCGTGGTGAGCACCGGTGTGCTGCCCACGCGGCGCGGGTTGCGCGTATTCCGCGCGGTCTTGAAGGACGCGAGTGGTCTGCTGGAATGCGCCTGGCCGGGCCGCCCGTTCCTCGAGCGCCAGATCAAGAAAGGGCAGCTGCTGCTGGTGACCGGCCCCGTGCGCTACTACCACGGGAAACAGATCGTGCCCCGCGAATTCATCATCCTGGCGGAAGATGAGGAGGGCACAGATTCGGGCCTCGTGTTGCCTATCTACCCGGCGACCGAAGGGCTCACGCACCGGCAGATTCGCGCCCTCGTGCAGCAGCATCTCGATGAGCTGTTGCCGTTCATCTTGGACCCGCATCCGACAGCATTTCGTGCGCGCTACGATCTGATCGAGCTGCGTCGCGCGCTCGAGCTGATGCATCGGCCCAAGCGGATCGAGGAGGCCGAGCTGGGCCGCCGGCGCCTCGCGTTCGACGAGCTGTTCGATCAGCAGCTCGTGCAGGCGCGGGCGCGGCATCTGGCGAAGCGCGCGCGGGCGGGAATCAACTTCGCGCTGAAGCGCGAGTTGACCACAAGCCTGAAAGAGCACCTCCCCTTCGAGTTGACCGCTGACCAAAGGCAGGCCGTCCGCGAGATCACCGACGACATGACCGCGCCGCTGCGGATGCATCGGCTGCTCATGGGCGACGTCGGAACGGGAAAAACGGTTGTCGCACTCTTTGCGATGCTGCTGGCCGCCGAGAACGATTACCAGGCGGCGATCATGGCGCCGACTGAGTTGCTGGCCGAGCAGCACAACGCCACGTTGACCCACCTCCTCGAGCCGCTCGCGATCCGCCCGGAGCTGCTGCTGGGTCGCATGACCAACGCGGAGAAGGCCGCGGCGCGCGAGCGAATTGCGGCCGGTGGTCCGCGCATCGTGGTCGGAACGCACGCCCTGATTCAGGAGTCGGTCGCTTTTCGACGCCTGGGTCTGGCTGTAATCGACGAACAGCATCGCTTTGGTGTGGAGCAGCGCGCGGCGCTGGTCGAGAAGGGTGACGCGCCCGACGTCCTGTTGCTCACCGCGACACCCATTCCGCGCTCGCTCGCACTGACCTTGTACGGCGACTTGGACGTCACGCAGATCCGTGAGCGGCCCCCGGGGCGGGGCGCGGTGAAGACCGCGCTCCGCACGGATGCCGCGCGCGCCAAGATCTACGCATTCATCCGCAGCGAGTGTCTGGCGGGACGGCAGGCGTATGTGATCTATCCGGTGATCGAAGAGTCGGAGCGAGCCGATCTGAAGGCCGCTACGACGATGGCCGAAAAGCTGGGCAAGACGTTTGCGGAGCTGCGGGTCGGGCTGGTGCACGGCCGTTTGAAGGCGGACGAACGCGACGCCACGATGCGCGCGTTCCGCGACAACACGGTCAACATCCTCGTCGCGACCACCGTCATCGAAGTCGGCATCGACGTCCCGAACGCGAGCGTCATGCTCATCGAGCATGCCGAGCGCTTCGGGCTCGCGCAGCTCCATCAGCTGCGGGGGAGAATCGGGCGGGGGACGGCGGTCGGCCATTGCATTCTGCTCTCCGATTCGCCGGAGGCCGCGCCGCGCTTGCAGGCCTTCTGTGAGACGACGGACGGCTTCAAGATCGCCGAGCTCGATTTGCAGGAGCGGGGCATGGGAGAGCTGACCGGCGCGCGGCAGTCAGGCGGCGTGCCGCTCCGCTATGCGAATCTCGAAACCGACGTGCCGTTGCTCGAAGCGGCGCGTCAGGCCGCCGGCGCGATGATCGCGACGGATCCCGCGCTCGAGCAGCGCGAGCACGAGGCTTACCGTGAGCGGATTGTGACCAGGTACGAGAGAGGGTTTGAGTTGTTCAGGGTGGGATAATTTCTAGAAGGCCACCCGCATCCCTACTGCCGCACCGCCACCGGCCAGGCCCACCTGCATCTGCGCAGGATAGGGGATATTTCCGGGCCCACCGGGATGAATGTCTATAATGAAGAGCGCCGTCGTCACGAGCAGACTGGCTTGAGCGCCGAGCAGCCAGTGATTCGCGCGACGATCGTATTGGCGCGAGAGCTGATAGAGCCGCTCGGCGTCGCTCCGCACGTAGCGACCGTCGGGACCGGTGGCGCAGGCGTCCTGGGCAGAATGACAGATGGCGAGCAGCTGATTCCACTCGAGCTTCGACTGCCGATGCTCGGCGGCGCCCATAATGGTGAGTGCCGCGACTCCCACGGCGGTCACCCACTTGCCGTAGTGCGGGATGTCACGACGCCATAGCGCGCCAGCAGCCATCAGCCTTCGGCTGTCAGAACTGACGACTGATGACCGAAGACTGACAACCTGTCCGCACATCGTCGGAACGATGCCAAGCCACAGGATTCCAGCGATCCAGGTCGCGCGCGTCATCGATACGTATGAATATTGCCGCGGCCCGCGACGACCACCACCTGGCGGTCGCGCACGAGCGGCGGCTCCTCGATTGGCCCGGCGACCTGCGCGCGCCAGCGGATCTCGCCGCTCGCGCGATCGACGAGCAACACTTCGCCACTCACACTGCCGACCAGCACGCCCGACGCGAGTGGCGTCGGTCCAGCCGTCGCCACGATGCCCAGTGCGTGACTGGTCGCCGCGTCCGGCGTCTCGGTCGGGATGCTCCACAACCGGCCATCGCGGGCGAGGACGTACAGCGTGTCGCCGACCAGCGCGGGGGCGCCATAGACCGCGTCACCGGCTGACCGGTCCCAGCGGACGGTCCAGGGAACGATGTCGATCGCGACGATGTGCCCGTTCGCCGTCGCGACGTAGAGCCGCTTCCCGTCGCTCGCGGGTGTCGTGAGGGCGGTGCCCGGCAGCGGCAGCCGTGACCGCACGGCGCCCGATTCGCGGTCGAGCAGAAACAGCGTATCGCTCGTGGTTGCGACGACCAGGCCATATGGAGTCGCGATCGGGGCAGCGCGGACCGCGCCGGCGAGCGTTTGCCGCCACTCCACGTGGCCCTTCTCGGGTTCGAGGCGGACGACGACGCCTTCCTCGGTTCCGGCGTACAGCGCATCCCCATCGAACGCGAGCGGCGCGACCACGCTGCCGACCTTCGTTGCCCAGAGCGAGCGACCGTCCCGCAGCCGGATCGCGTACACCCGTCCATCCGGTTGGGCCTCTGTGGCGGCGTACAGCCGATCCTCGTCGAGGAGTGGGCCGGCACGGACCGTTCCGTCCACGTGGCTGCGCCACAGGACATCGCCGCTCGCGCGGTCCACGAGCACGATGTTGCGATCGGCGGTACCGACGGCGACGACGGTCTCGCCCAGCGCCGGGCTGCCGCGCACGCCGCGGCCCATGGCGACGTGCCAGAGGGGCCGCGGGTCGGGGTTGAGCGTCTCGTGCGCGCCCGCGTCATGCCGGGGCGTGCCCAGATACGCGAGCCATGCGGATTCCTGACGCGCCGGGCCCTGTTTCGTCACCGGGGCGCATGCGCTCAGCATCGCGTTGACACTGAAAAGGCCCGCCACTAGTATGCCGCCCCTATGCCGGAACGTCATTGGATCGAGGAACTTCCGCGCCTCGCCGGACAGGCCGTCACGGTGCGCGGCTGGGTCGCTACGACCCGCTCGAGCGGCAAGATCGCGTTTGTCGTGCTGCGGGACGGCAGCGGATATCTGCAAGCGGTGCTCTCCAAGAAAGACCTGGCTCCCGAAGTCTGGGACACGTTCGGGAAACTTACTCAGGAGACGTCGATCGAAGTGACGGGCGTCGTGCATCCGGATGCGCGGTCCCCGGGCGGCGTCGAGCTACAGACGACCAATCTCACGATCATCGGGCCGAGCGTCGACTTCCCGATCACGCCAAAAGAGCACGGCATCGCGTATCTGTTCGAGCACCGCCATCTCTGGTTGCGCTCGAAACAACAGGTCGCGATCGCGCGGGTGCGACATGAAGTCATCCAGGCGATCCGCGACTTTTTCTACGAGCAGCACTTCACCCTCGTGGACACGCCGATTCTCACCGGATCTATCGGCGAGCATGCCGGAACCTTGTTTTCGGTCGATTACTTCGACCTCGGCAAGGCCTATCTCGCGCAGACGGGACAACTCTACGTCGAAGCCGCCGCCGCCGCGCTTGGCAAGGTGTATTGCTTCGGTCCCACGTTCCGCGCCGAGAAATCGAAGACGCGCCGCCATCTCACGGAATTCTGGATGGTCGAGCCCGAGGTCGCCTGGAATGATTCCGATGCGAACATGCGGCTCCAGGAGGACTTCGTCTCCTACATCGTGGCGCGCTGTCTCGAGCGCCGTAAAAGCGACCTGGCCGAGCTGGGCCGCGATCTCGCGTCGCTCGAGCGCGTGAAGGCGCCGTTCCATCGTATCTCCTACACCGACGCCGTCGCAAAACTGAAGTCACTTGGCGCAGACATGGAATGGGGCCGCGACCTGGGTGGCGACGACGAGACGTTGCTGGCAAAGGAGTACGATCGCCCGGTGTTCGTCTACAACTATCCGAAGGCGGTGAAAGCGTTCTACATGAAGGAGAATCCCGCCGACCCGCGGACCGTGTTGAACAATGACTGTCTGGCACCCGAGGGATACGGAGAGATCATCGGCGGCAGCCAGCGCGAGGACGACTACGAGAAGCTGCGGGCGCGCATTCGCGCCGAGGGATTACCGGAGGAGTCGTACTCGTGGTATCTCGACCTGCGGAAGTACGGCACGTTCGTCCATGCGGGATTCGGGCTTGGTGTCGAGCGCACGGTCGCCTGGATCTGCGGCATTCCGCACATCAGGGAAGCGATCGCATTTCCGCGGACGTTGTATCGGCTGTGGCCGTAGAGTAGAAAATTCCCCCCAATGGTCCCTGCCATTAGTGTTCCCATGCTGAAGCCCCCTTCAGGGTGGGGAAACAACCAATGGCTGACATTCAGATTTTCGGATCTCACGAGTCCAACACCCTGGCACAGCTCCAGGATGTCGCCAGCCGCGCCGAGCGCGCGGCGCTCATGGCGGATGGGCATCTGGGCTATGTCATGCCCATCGGTGGCGTCGCCGCGTACCGCGACAAGGTCTCGGTGGTGGGGGTGGGAGGATTCGACATCGCCTGCGGCAACGCCGCGATCCGCACCGATCTCACGCTGCCGCAGATCCAGGGACGGCTGCGCGAGCTGGCCGATGAGATTCAGGCGTCGTTGTCGTTCGGGATCGGCCGGCGGAATCGGGCAGACGACGCGCCAACCGAGGATCCGCTGTTCGAGGATCCCGCGTGGGAAGCCGTGCCGGACAGGCACGAGCGCGATCGCCTGCGCGCCAAGGCGCGCGAGCAGCTCGGCACCGTTGGCTCGGGCAATCACTACGTCGACGTGTTCGCCGACGAAGCGAACCGTATCTGGGTCGGCGTCCACTTTGGCTCGCGCGGATTCGGATTCGGGGTCGCGCACGGGTTTCTCGCGCTGTCGCAGGACAAGGCCTGGGGCGAGCGCGTGCCGGAGCGCGAGGTGCTGCTCGACGTGCATTCGGCCGTAGGCGACGCGTATTGGCAGCTCATGAATCTCGCCGGCCGGTACGCCTACGCGGGCCGGGAGTGGGTGGCGCGGAAGGCCGTCGAGATCATCGGCGGCCGCGAAGTCGAGCTCGTGCACAACCATCACAACTTCGCCTGGATCGAGGAGCACGGCGGCGAGTCGCTCTACGTCGTGCGCAAGGGTGCGACGCCGGCGTTTCCGGGGCAGAAGGGTTTTGTCGGTGGCTCGATGGGCGACGACGCCGTGATTCTCCAGGGTGCGACGCCATCCGATGCCGCGACGCGGCAGCTCCAGGCGCGCGCGTTGTATTCGACCGTGCACGGTGCGGGGCGCGTCATGAGTCGCACCGCCGCGGCGGGGAAGCGTACCCGCAAGGGCAAGGTGCTGAAGCCGGGCGCGATCTCGCGGGAGATGATGCACGAGTGGGTGAAGAGGAAGGGCGTGTTGCTGCGCGGTGGCGGCACCGACGAGAGTCCGCACGTGTATCGTCGCTTGCCGGATGTGCTCAAGGCTCAGGGGTCGACGGTGGAGGTGCTGCATACGCTCCGACCGCTGATTGTGGTCATGGCTGGAGCAGAAGAATTCGATCCGTATAAGGACTAGCGGATCACCCTCCCAGTTCGTGTTGTGCGGCTCTCACTTGCCGCGCTTTTTTGGTACGCACTTCACCTTCCTCAACCCGTATTGTCAGGGATATGTCGACAACCGCCCCTCCCTTACTGAGCCAAGTCCGGCGCGCGATCCGCACGCGTCACTACAGCCCGCGGACGGAGGAAGCCTACGTACAGTGGGTGCGGCGATTCATCCGATTTTGCGGCCTGCGCCATCCGCGTGAGCTAGGGCCGAGCGATGTGAGCCGATTCCTCTCGCACCTCGCCGTCGAAGGCAAGGTCAGTGCGTCGACCCAGAATCAGGCGTTATCGGCGCTCGTCTTCCTTTATAAAGATGTGCTCGACATGCCGGTTGGTTGGCTGTCGGCGCTGGTGCGCGCGAAGCGGTCGACGCGCGTGCCGGTCGTCCTGACCAAGGACGAGGTGCGCCGAGTGCTCGCACGGCTCAAGGGCCGAGGGACGCCGGCGCTCGTGGCGGGTGTGTTGTATGGAACGGGCGTGCGCTTGCTCGAGGCACTGCGATTGCGCGTGAAGGACATCGATTTTGCGAAGCATGAAATCACAGTACGCGGCGGCAAGGGCGATCGCGATCGTGTTACGATGTTGCCGGAGCGGCTCAAGGGTCCGCTGCTCCGTCATCTCGCCGACGTACGGACGCAGCATGAGCGCGATGTAGCGGCGGAGGCGGGGTGGGTGGAACTGCCCGGGGCGTTAGCCGAGAAGTATCCCAGCGCAGGACGGGAGTGGGCTTGGCAATGGGTCTTTCCCGCGACACGCACCTACACGGCTCCGTCGAGCGGCCATCTACGTCGGCATCATCTGCATGAGACTGTTGTGCAGCGCGTGTTCAAGGAGGCGGTGCGTGCCGCGCGAATTACTAAGACAGCGAGTTGCCACACCTTACGCCATTCGTTTGCGACTCACCTGCTCGAGTCGGGCTACGACATCCGCACCGTTCAAGAGCTACTCGGTCACCGCAATGTCGCGACGACAATGATTTACACGCACGTGCTCAACCGTGGTGGCATGGGTGTACGCAGCCCAGCCGATACGCTGTGATATTGCGTTTATGCAGACCGGTCGATTTCATTGACACAGATAGGAAACGCTCGCTTAGGGCAGGGAGCCAAGATGGCCGAGACGTTTAAAACAGTTATTTCCAATTCACGTTAGGCGCCGCTTAACCGCCGGGACCCACCGAGCGTAACGGCTCGCGGTGGGTCCGCGTAGAAATGGGTATGACGACCAAGACGCTCCTCGTTGCTTGCCTCGTTTGTTACGGTGCGCCTGCCAGTGCGCAGCTCTCATCGACTACGTTCGGGGGTGTCCCCCTTTGGGCGGACAGCGCTCTACGTACGGTGGGCCTCAATCGGCGATTTGCGCTCACCTCCACGTTGAACCCCGCCTTCGCGTTCGGTGATTTTGATCATGACGGCCTCGTCGATATTGCGGTGGAGGTCCGGGGCGCGGGCGGTTGTGGGATTGCGATCGTGCACCGGATCGATCGCTCGGTGCACATTATCGGTGCCGGCACGCCGGTCGGGAACGGCCGAAGCCAAGTGGTGTGTGGCAGATGGGGTGTCGCATCAGCAGGGCACGGGGACCGCCATCCTGCGTTCGGTCAGGACTTTGTTGTCGTTACTGACGCTGGAGGGCGCAGCGGGTGGCTCGCATGGGATGGGCACTCCTACGCATGGATTCAAACGGACTAGGGCGGCGCCTAACATGCGCCTGAAGCTGACGGCGCCCGTCATGTGTGGTAGAATTGCGTTTGTGAACATGAAAGCTTGGCGCCGCAGCTTAGGCGCATCACGTTAGGCAGCGCTGACGAACCTTCTCATGACACCTGGGTTACGTACTGGTGTTCTTCTCGTGTCAGCGTCGGGCGCCATGCTTTTCGCGACTCGTGGTGCCGCGCAGGCATTGCGCCTTTACGTAAGGTGCGGCACGGATTCAGCGCATGCCGCTCTCTATCGCGCAAGAATTGCCGCCATGCCTACAGGAGACACCGCGTCCGCGCAAGTCACATGGTCTCCCTCAGCCTGCATAACCCACTTTCACTCTACAACCTCCGCGGTCGTCGACAGCCAATCGACCGTCTATGTCTACGCGCTCCG
>WNGJ01007667.1_pt1 | contig 11492 bp, 9 predicted proteins | sample 5400611 | NCBI WGS metagenome assembly WNGJ01 (sample SAMN13153375, study PRJNA577476) | soil metagenome | isolation source: 40 cm soil or saprolite under Garry oak tree replicate 1 | place: USA:California | collected 2016-06-15 | reverse complement strand
GAAGATGCTGATGACGGCGCTCGCCGCCGGCCGCGGCATTTCACTGCCGTCGCTATCGGCCGCCGGCGCCGCTCTCGCCGCGCGCAGCACCGGCGCTTATGCCCGCATCCGCGAGCAGTTTGGTATTTCCATCGGCAAGTTCGAGGGCATCGAGGAGCCCTTGGCGCGTATCGCCGGCACCGCCTATCTGCTCGACGCCGCGCGGCGGCTGACCTGTGCGGCGCTCAACCAGGGGCATCATCCCGCGGTCATTTCCGGCATCATGAAGTTGCAGGCGACCGAGCGCATGCGGATCGCGATCGACGACGCCATGGACATCCACGGCGGCAAGGCCGTGATCGACGGTCCGCAGAACTACATGGGCACCCTCTATCGTTCGGTGCCGGTCGGCATCACCGTCGAGGGCGCCAATATCCTGACCCGCAACTTGATCGTGTTCGGACAGGGCGCGATCCGCGCGCATCCCTATCTGCTCGATGAAATGAACGCGCTCGGCGAGCCGGATCGCGCCAAGGGCCTCGAGGCCTTCGATACCGCGTTCTGGAAGCATGTCGGCCACAGCTTTGCGACATTGTTCCGCGCCTGGGGCCGGAGCTGGAGTTTTGGTGCGTTCGCGCCCGCACCGGATGCCGGTGACGCGACGGGCTTCTATCGCCAGCTCTCGCGTTATTCCTCGGCCTTCGCGCTCTGCGCGGACATGGCGCTGCTCACGCTCGGCGGCGCGCTCAAGCGCAAGGAGATGCTCTCGGCGCGGTTCGGCGATGTTCTCTCCGAGCTTTATCTGCTCTCCGCCGCGCTGAAGCGCTGGGACGAGGAAGGCCGCCAGCAGGCTGATTTCGCAGCACTCGCATGGTGCATGGCGAGCGGCTTCAGGACGATCGAGAACCGCTTAGCCGAGATCTGCGCCAACCTGCCCAATCGTTTTGTCGGCGTGCTGTTGAAATTCGTGGTGCAGCCGTTCGGCGCCCGCGTGCTCGGGCCGTCCGACCGAATCGTGCACCAATGCGCGCAGCTCGTGCTGGAGCCGTCAGCGGCGCGCGATCGCCTTACGCCCGATCTCGCCCATGTTGAGGATGATCGCGGGCTGGCGCGGCTGGAAAGGGCTTTCGTGCTCGTCACCGGCACCGACGACGTCGCGAAGAAGATGCGAGCCGCGCGCCTGCACGATTGGCAAGAGGCCGTGCAGAAGGGCGTCATTACCCAGAGCGAGGGCGAGCGGCTCGCCGCCGCCCATGAGGCGGTCGCGAAAGTGATCGAGGTTGACGATTTCGCGCCCGAAGCGCTGTCGCCGATTTACAAGAAATCCGCCGACGTGCATCAGTTCTTCCAGGACCTGGGCGAGCAGAGGGCGGCGAGCTGATGGCGCGGCCGGTTTTCATCGTCGACGGCAGCCGCACGCCGTTCCTGAAGGCGCGCTCCGGGCCGGGGCCGTTCACGCCGGTCGATCTCGCCGTCCAGTGCGGCCGGCCACTGTTGGCGCGGCAGCCCTTCGCGCCGACCGCCTTCGATTCTGTGATCCTCGGCTGCGTCAACGTGATCGCCGACGAGATGAACCCCGCTCGTGTGGCGGCGCTGCGGCTCGGCATGGGCGAAGCCATGGTCGCCTTCACCGTGCAGATCAATTGCGGCTCCGGCATGCAGTCGATTGACACCGGCTATCGCTACATCCGCGAGGGCGTCTCGGATCTGATTCTGGCCGGCGGGTCGGAAGCCCTGAGCTATGCTCCGCTGGTCTGGCCGCAGCAGGGCGTGCGCTGGTTTGCCGGGCTTGCCGGCGCCAAGGGCCTCGGTGCCAAAATTCTTGCCGCGCTGAAGCTGCGGCCGCGCTATCTCAAGCCGATCATCGGCCTCGAGCGCGGCCTGACTGATCCGATCACCGAACTGAACATGGGCCAGACCGCCGAGGTGGTCGGCCATCTCTTCGGCATTACGCGCGCCCAGTCGGATGCTTATGCGGCCGAAAGCCACAAGCGACTTGCGAACGCGCAAAGCCAGGGTTGGCTGAAGGGCGAACTCGAAACTGTGTTCTCCCGCGACGGCAAGTTCTTCGATCACGACGACGGCGTGCGCCCAGACTCGACGCCGGAGACGCTGGCGAAATTGAGGCCGGTGTTCGAGCGTCCCTGGGGCCAGGTCACCGCCGGCAATTCCTCGCAGATCACCGACGGCGCGTCCTGGGTGATCCTGGCTTCCGAAGAGGCGGTCGCCAAGCATGGCCTGACGCCGAAGGCGGTCATCCTCGATAGCCAATGGTCGGCGCTCGATCCCTCGATCATGGGGCTCGGCCCCGTGCTGTCGGCGACCGCGCTTTTGAAGCGCAACAATCTCACTCTGCAGGACGTCGAGACCTGGGAGTTGAACGAGGCCTTCGCCACCCAGGTGCTGGGATGTCTCGCCGCCTGGAACGACGAAAAATTCTGCCGCGAGATTCTGGGCCTCGATGGGCCTGCGGGCGAGATCGACCGCGCCAAGCTCAATGTCGATGGCGGCGCGATCAGCCTCGGCCATCCCGTCGGAACCTCCGGCAACCGCATCGTGCTGCATCTCATCAATGCGATGAAGCGATTGGGCACGCGTCGCGGCATCGCCACCGAATGCATCGGCGGCGGGCAGGGCGGGGCGATGTTGATCGAGGCGGTGTGATCATGAGTTCGAAGATCTTGGATTCGAGGATCATGGACGTGCTCGGCGACCGCGTGCTCGAGCTCGGTCCGAGGCCCGACGCCGGCCCATACAAGAACTTCAAATTGACCCGCGATGCCGACGGCATCGCCTGGCTGTTGTTCGACCGTGCGGGCGCGAGCGCCAACACGCTGTCGGCCGACGTCATGGAAGAGTTCGATGCCGTGCTGGCGGAGCTGGAGAATCATCGGCCGGCGGGGCTTGTCATTCGCTCGGCGAAAAAGTCCGGCTTCATTGCCGGCGCCGATGTCAACGAGTTCCGCGGCGCAACCGATACTGGCGCGGTCGAAGCGACAATCGGCCGCGCGCATGCGGTGATCGATCGGCTGGAGGCGCTGCGCGTGCCGAGCGTCGCGGTGATCCACGGTTTCTGTCTGGGGGGCGGCCTCGAAGTCGCGCTCGCCTGCCAGTCGCGCATTGCGATCGACGGCGCGCGCTTCGGCTTTCCCGAGGTGATGCTGGGGCTGCATCCGGGTCTCGGCGGCCCCGCCCGCTTCACCCGCCTGGTCAATCCGATGCAGGCGATGACCCTGATGCTGACGGGGCGGACCATCGACGCGCGCCGGGCGAAATCGCTCGGGCTGGTCGATGCCGTGGCGCAGGAGCGGCACGTCAAGAATGCCGCGAAGGACGCAGTGTTCGGCCGGCTCAAGCGCGCGCAGCCGGGATTGTTGACCACCGTGCTCAATTCCGGCCCCGCGCGCGGCTTTCTCGCCTCGCGCATGCGCCGCGGGGCCGAGAAAGCGGCACCCCATGAGCATTATCCTGCGCCCTATGCGCTGATCGATCTCTGGGAACAGCACGGCGGCGACAAGATCGCGATGCTGACCGCCGAACGGGTCTCGTTCGCCAGGCTGATGGTGACACCGACGGCGCAGAACCTGATCCGGGTGTTCTTCCTGCGCGAGCAGATGAAGAAGCTCGCAGGCTCCGGCAACAAGATCGGCCACGTCCATGTCATCGGCGCTGGCGCGATGGGCGGCGACATCGCGGCCTGGTGCGCCAATGAGGGCATGCGGGTCACGCTCGCCGACATGAAACCGGAGCCGATCGCGGGCGCGATCAAGCGCGCCGCCGATCTCTTCCGCAAGATCATCCGCAAGCCGATCGACGTGCGCGACGCGCTGGATCGCCTCGTGCCCGACATGGACGGCGAGGGCGTGCGCAACGCCGATCTCGTCATCGAGGCGGTGCCGGAAAAGCTCGACTTGAAGCAGAAGGTCTATGCCGCGCTCGAGCCGAAGATGAAACAGGGCGCGATCCTTGCGACCAATACCTCGAGCATTCCGCTGCAGGATCTGCGCACCACCTTAGCCAGGCCCGAGCGGCTGCTGGGACTGCACTTCTTCAACCCGGTGTCGCGGCTGCAGCTCGTCGAGGTCGTCAGCCATGACGGCACGGATGCGGGGCTCCTGAAAGAAGCGCTCGCCTTTGTCGGCGCCATCGACCGGTTGCCGCTGCCGGTGAAGAGCTCGCCGGGCTTCCTCGTCAACCGCGCGCTGACGCCTTACATGCTTGAGGCGATGGTGATGCTGGACGAGAAGATCGACAAGAGCGTCATCGACGCCGCGGCGAAAAAATTCGGCATGCCGGTGGGGCCGATCGAACTGGCCGATCAGGTCGGGCTCGACATCTGCCTCGATGTCGGCGACATGCTGCGCTCGAAATTCGGCGACGCGCTGCCGCCGACGCCAGCCTGGCTGCGCGAGAAGGTGAGCAAGGGCGAGCTCGGCCGCAAGACCGGCAAGGGTTTTTATCTCTGGAAGGACGGCAAGGCCGACATGATCCCGGCGCCGCTCAACGGCCAACAGCCGACGGACGAGATGATCGACCGGCTGATCCTGCCGATGTCGAATGTCTGCGTCGCCTGCCTGCGCGAAGGCATCGTCGACAATGCCGAAATGGTCGACGGCGCGATGATCTTCGGCACGGGTTACGCGCCGTTCCGCGGCGGTCCCCTGAACTATGCGCGGAGGCGGGGCGTCGACAGCGTGGTCTCGGCCTTGCACGCGCTGGCGCAGAAGTTCGGCGATCGCTTCGCGGCCGATGCCGGCTGGGAGATTCTTAAGTGAACGATAGGCAAGCGAACGACAACGCCCCCGCGCAGGTGCCGCTCGGCATGGACACCGAGCCGCAAGGCGATCTCTGCATCCGCACGCTGGCGATGCCGGCCGACACCAACGCGAACGGCGACATCTTCGGCGGCTGGCTCTTGAGCCAGATGGATGTCGGCGGCGGTGTTCTTGCCTCGAAGGTGGCGAAATCGCGCACCGTGACGGTCGCAATCGAGGCGATGAATTTCAGAAAACCCGTCTATGTCGGCGATCTCGTCTCCGTGCACGCCAATCTGGTGCGGATCGGCCGCACCTCGATCACGGTCCATCTCGAAGCCTGGGTGCTGCGCCGAAAGGCGCAGCAATCCATACTCGTCACGGACGGCAACTTCACCTACGTCTCGATCGACGACAACGGCCGCCCGCAGACGATCGGCCCCGACGGCGCACCGATCGCGACGTGAGTGCGGCTTGCCTGGATTTTTGCACCGGGCGTCATCATCCGCCACCGGGTCGGCGCATTGCGCCGCCCGATGACAGGCTCCAGCCGGTGACCCGGTATTCCAAAGACATTTGTGCTTGAGCCGAGAGGCCGCCGCGTACTGGATACCCCGCTTTCGCGGGGTATGACCGTTACCGATACTGATTGAATTCTGTGAGGAACCTTTCGGCACCTCCGCCGTTATCCGCCCCGCCATGCAACAGAGGCGGTCAATGTCGGATAACTTCATCATCGAAATCTACTCGCAGGCGGCGGGTATCGTCGTGCGTAACGCGGACGGTTATCGTTTCTTCGCCGCATCTCACCGTTTCAATTCGATGGAGGGCCAACTGTTTCGCAGCGCCGACGAAGCCGAGCGCGCCGCGCTTCGCCTTGTCAACGGCGGAGTGCCCGCCGCAGCATAGCCGTCATCATGGCGATCGTCGCCGCACAATCGCCATCATTGCGAAGGAGCGACAGCGGGAAGCTCGCATCATTGCGAGCCAACCGGTCGGCGCGGTTGGCTCGCAATGACGGTTTGCTGCGGCACCGGTAGCCTAACTCCATCCAGGACTTCGCGGCGGTGCGGCGGCGATCGATCGGGCTGCGATCAGAGCTTCGTTGATCCGCGCGAGAGCAGCTTCCAGTCCGTGCCCTGTTTCTGCCAGTTCATCAGGATGTGGAGATTGGTGGAGCTCTTCTTGCCGTCGGCCACGGCCTCTTGTTCGCCCACCCAGTGAAACCGTACGATGGCCGCGGGGCCGACCACCCGAATACTCGGATCCTGATAGGCCAACGACAAGAACTTGGATTTTCCATTGGTGGCGTTGGCCACGAATGTCGCCTTGTCCTCGACCCGGCCGTCGGAATGGCTGTAGCTCAATTCCGCCGCGCAGAGCGCATCGAGCGCCTTGGCGTCGGCGGCGACCTGCGCCGCGCGGAAGGCTTCGAGCTTCTCGGCAACCGCCTCTTCATCCCCTGAAGCCGCCAGCGCCGGGACTACGCCCAGTGGCACCACGCTCAACAGCCCAAGCGCCAGCACCGGCAGGATCAGCTCGCGACGATCGATGTTCATGGTTCCCTCCATTTTGTTGTTTGCGGGACAGTTTTGCAGGCACGCGCGCCCTTGTCGAGCCCCCGGCGCGTTCCTGCGCCGCGGGCCGAAAGATCCTGCGATACGGCGAGCGCACTGCTCGTCTCGGGATTGAAACGTTGACCGGAACCCCGAACCGCCGCACCATAGGCGCAGTTTCAACACCCGTTAGCGGCGATGGACCTCGCGGCGCAAGGGAAGCCGCTCACATGCTGCCAGGATCAGGAAAGGCGTTGCTGTTCGACATCGACGGCACGCTTGCCGACACCGATGCGTTGCATATGCAGGCGTTCAACCAAATCTTCGGCCCTCGCGGTCATTTTTTCGATCGCGCCCGCGCCAGCATGGAGCTGCAGGGCTTTTCCAATGCGTCGATCGGTGAACGGTTCTTGCCGGATGAGCCGCCGGAACGTCAAGCAGCCATCATGGCGGAGAAGGAAGCCGCCTTCCGCGAGCTTGCTTCGGGACAGATCCGGCCGTTGCCGGGATTGATGACGCTGCTTGCACTGGCGGATCGCGCGGATATCCCGATGGTGGCGGTGACGAACGCGCCGCGCGTGAATGCCGAAATGATGCTCTCCGGACTGGGAATCGTTGACCGCTTCAAGGCCGTCGTCATCGGCGATGAGCTTCCGCACGGGAAGCCGCATCCAATGCCTTATCTGGAGGGCTTGCGCGCGGTGGGCGCTGCGCCCGGACAGTCGCTTGCGTTCGAGGATTCCCGTTCCGGCATCCAGTCCGCCGCCGCCGCGGGTATCGCAACCATCGGAATACGAACGAGCCTCGGTCACGCCGATATGGTCGCAGCCGGCGCCGTCATGACGGCCGATACGTTCGACGATCCGCAATTGATGCAGCGGATCGCGATGGCGATGGGGTGGTGATTTGCAACGAGGGGCGTCCGAGCAAATCGCCGCAGGATCAGTTGAGCGGGTTGGAGTTCCCGTCCGCGCGTCTGATATCGCGGGGCGTGCTGCCATGGATTTTCCGGAAGCAGCGACCGAAATAGGAGAGGTCGCGAAAGCCGACGTAATCGGCGATTTTTCCGATGTCCCAGTGGTCATATTGCGGCCTGCAAAGCATACGATAAGCGCGCGCAAGGCGGCAATCGAGAAGAAAAGCTGAAAACGTGGTGCCGTCGCTATCAAACAGCCTCTGGACGTGGCGGCTGCTCACTCCCAGATGCTTGGCAACGTCAGTAACCGAAAGATTCTGACGGCCGCTGTTCTCTATCACGTAGGCCTTGGCCGCATGCAGGCGGGCGGCTGGGACACCGCGGCCTTCTGCGATATGAGCGGCATCCCGCGTGGCGCGAAGCGCGAGCGCGACGAGATCGGTGACGTGATTGACGATCAGGTGTCGAAGCTCGGCCGGCGATGCCAACGGGGTATCGGTCAACAACGTGTTCGCATAGCCAAGCAGAAGTCTAAGAGTGTCCGTTTCCCCGGGGATAGGTCGCATCACGATGTCATCGATGTCGATCACAAGCGCGGACAGGATCGAGCGCGGAATTCGAACGACGGTAGAGCCTCCGAAAGTGAGACGATCTAACACGCTTACTTCCGCAGCATTCGTCAGCAGGGCGCCGTAGCCATAATCGAGTTCGCGGCCAACGGCCGATCCAGTCGCGGTTCCACTGGTGTTGATGCGAAGCAGGAAATCGTCGTTGCCGTCGACAGCGATAAGCCGGCGGGTGCGGATCATGCGGCCGGGCGTGTAGAGGCCTGACAGCAGTTGCAACCCGGGCAGCGAACGTGCCGCCATGTCGACCTTCACCGGTGTATCCGCAGGTGGCGGTTCGATTTCGACCTTGAACACGGAGGGGCCAAAATGCTCGCGCCAAATTGCGCCACGATCCTTCTCCGGAAGATCGTCTGTTGAAAAACGAACAATCGAAAAATCGTTCTGATCGGCCGTCATGCGGATCGATGTTCTTCCTTGATACGCCTCGGTCTCGCGCACGAAAAGGCGTATGTGGCGTCGCGACAGTGTCGCCCCACGCATGAGCGCATAGCAAATGGGTGTAGCTCGTACATCATCCGCGAGTCTGTTGCCGGCGATGAATTTTTGTGTAGCGGATTTGCAACGTCGCTCCGAAATATGCGCGGATGTCGTTGGAGTCCGATGAATGGTCGCTTGTCGACGAATCTTGCAGAGGCGCGGCGTTGCTTGGCAGTGGCGCGGCTTTTGGCTGTCTTCTAAGTATCGAATGTTGCGGCGTCGCCGCGAAATAGAGCTGGAGAAAGTGGAAATGGTCGGCGTTGTGGTTCATGGCGAGCGTCGCGCGGAGCGAGTTTGCTATCGGCCGGTTGGCAAAGGGTCTTCGGGCAGCCGCGACTGTGACGGTTGCGAGTGTTGCGATGATGACCGCGCCAGCGATGATGTCGCAAGCATCGGCGCAATCGTTCACCCAGGCTCTCGTGTTCGGCGACAGCTCTGTCGACAGTGGGTTTTATAAAGTGTTGGGAAGTCCGGGGGGCGGTGACAAGTTCAACATCGCTTTTGCCAACGCCATTGCGGCTGGTGGGACAGGCGCGCCGACTAATAGTCCGGGCCTGATGAACTCGCAGATTCTGGCGGCCTATTTCGGGCTGACGGCCGACCCGGCCAACCAGCCCGGCGGCACGAACTTCGCGACCAGCGGCGCCAAGAACGTGCTCGTCAACACCGGCAACGGCCCCGGAGGAAACGGTGGATTTCTAGCCGCGATTCCCACCGCGCAGCAAATCGACAATTACCTCGCCTCGGTGGGCGGCCACGCGAATGGTAACGGCCTCTATCTGGTCAGCTCCGGGGGCAATGACATCAGCTTTGCGTTCAGCGCTGGAGGTCCAGCCGATAAAACTCTCTATTTGCAAAATGCCGCTGATGGCCTGTCGAGCGCGATCGCCAAGCTCCAGGCTGCTGGCGCGCGAACGATCATCGTTCCCGGTCTCAACTATTCGTTCCCGAAGGTCGATCCAGCGCAGCAGGCGGCAGAACTCGCTTACACCAAGGCGCTATGGTCGGGGTTGGCGGAACGCGGCGTTAATTTCATTCCGGGGGATTTCAACGCAGTCCGGCTCGCCATCGACGCGAATCCGTCCGCATTCGGCTTTCAGTTTACTGGCAGCAGCGCAGCTCAAGCGGCCTGCACGCAGCCCACCATCGGCGGTACTCTGCTTACAACCGCCTATGCGTTGCTGTGTATCTCCAATCCCAATCCCGCCGATCCAGTCGCGCAATCCCATCTGAAAACTGCCGACGCCGCCCAGACTCATTTGTTTGCCGATGACCAGCATCTGACCACGGCGGGACAGAAGATTCAGGCGGACTATTTCTACAGCCTGGTCGTTGCGCCGAGCCAGATTTCATTGCTGGCGGAAAACGCCGTTCAGGTCCGCACCGGTACCGTTGCCGGCATTCAGGACCAGATCGGCATTTCCCGGTCGCATCAAGGCGCTGGTTTCAATGTCTGGATCAACGGCGATGTTTCCAGCCTGAAAATCAATAATCCCGCGCCCGGCTTTCCGGGTGATTCCAGCACGCCGCTGTCCGGCACCGTCGGGCTCGACTACAAGTCGGCCACCGGCTATCTGCTCGGCGCCGCGATCACCACGGGAACGCAGACGCCGGGCTTCGATCTTGGCGGAAAATTCCAGCAGAAAGAAATCGCGGGCAGCATTTACGGCGGCTATCTCAAAGGTCCGAGCTGGGCCAGCGTGATCGCAACCTATGGCGCGCTGGACTACGATGTGAATCGTATTGTGCCGATCGGCATCACTTTGCAGAAAAACAACGGCAAGACCAGCGGCTCCAACATTTCCGTCGCGTTCCAGGGCGGGTACGATTTCGTTTACGGCGCCTTGACTCATAGCCCGGTGGCGGGATTGACCTGGCAGCACGTCAATATCGGCGGGTTCACCGAAACCGGCGGTTTCACCAGTCTCGGATTCGACGATCAGATCCGCGATTCCCTCATCAGCGGGATCGGTTACAAGGCAGCCTATGACCTCGGCCGGCTCCGCCCCTATGTGCAGGTCGTATGGGATCATGAATTCGCAGCCGACCGCACGGTGAGGGCTTCGCTGACGACGATCGAAGCGCCAAGCTACGAGATGCCGGCCGTCAAGCTCGGCAGGGATTGGGCGACCGCGACGGTGGGCACGACGATGAACATCTCCAGCGCCTTCACCGGCCTTGCGTCCTTTACGGCGCAAGCCGGCCAAACCGGCGTGACCACCTACGGTGGCCGCGTCGGCTTGAACTACAAGATCGATTGAGACGTCTCATGAATGTCGCGATGCTGGTCGCCGCCGACTGCCGCGTCGTACCTTGAAGGAAACAGGCTGAGAAGCCGTCTACACGTGGAAGATATGAAATGAAAAGATACGGATGGATGGGTTGTTTCGGAGCTGCAGCAATGCTTGCCGGCCTTGTGTGCGCCTCTGCCATGGCTGACGAGACGGTCAGTATCGGCGGTTCGCGTGCGGTGCTGATCAAGCCGAAAGCCCCACATGCGAGCGTGATTCTGATGCCGGGCGGCGACGGCAACATCCGTCCGGGCGACCAGGGCGATATCCACGGTCTCACCGGCAACCAGCTGGTTCGGACACGGCATGCCTATGCAGCGCGTGGATTGGCGGTGCTTGTCGTTGACGCGGGCACCGATCTCAATAGCGCGGTTCAATATATGGCCGCGATCAAGAGGCCGGTGACGGTTATCGGCACCAGTCTCGGCACGATACGCGCGGCAGAAGGAATTGCGCGCGGGGCTCGGCCGGATGCGCTGGTGCTGACATCTGGATTTCTCAGCCCCGATTCGGGCGGCAGTCAAAATGTCATGTCGGTCCTCGGCTCACCGGCGTCGTTGCCGCGCACCCTTGTCATCCATCACAGCCAGGATAGCTGCAGAGCGACATTGCCGGCGGGCGTTGACCCGTTCATCAAGTGGTCGGCTGGTCGCGCGCGCGTGGCCTGGATAAGCGGCGGGCGGAATGAGGGCGACCCATGTGAGGCATTTGCGCACCATGGCTTCAACGGCCAGGATGGTGAGATTGTCGGGATTGCGGCGGGTTTCCATTGAGGCTTAGTTAGAGCATGATCCGGAAAAGTGGGCACCGGTTTTCCCTCGCGACAAACGCGGAACGCGTTTGCGCGGAGATCATGCTCAAACAAAAAGATAGAGCGAGATGACGATTCG
>WNGJ01027579.1_pt1 | contig 11495 bp, 6 predicted proteins | sample 5400611 | NCBI WGS metagenome assembly WNGJ01 (sample SAMN13153375, study PRJNA577476) | soil metagenome | isolation source: 40 cm soil or saprolite under Garry oak tree replicate 1 | place: USA:California | collected 2016-06-15 | reverse complement strand
ATACGAATGGTGGCGATATCGCGGTGACTGCTCAGAGTGTGCCGCTCAGCGCGAGCGACCTGTCCTTCTTCAACCGGCTCAAGAGCGATGGCACCATCTCCAACTATACCGCTATTAGCGAAGCAAGCGGCGGTTTGAGCGCGGTGACGCCCTCGTTCCAGTCCTTTAGCATCGAGGCAGTCGATCCGGCTCACTACCCGCTCGTCTCGCCGCCAATGTTCGTGACCCCGAGCAATGGGAAGGTCTCGGATCTGCTCATGAATAACCAGGTGATCGTCACCCAGAACTTTCTCGACCGGTATGCTAAAAAGTCAGGCGAGAGCTTTGATGTGTATATCAAGACGCGTAGCGGTGCGGGCCGTACACTGCATGTAACGATTGCCGGTGTCATCGCCAATTCCGGGGGCTTTTCCCAGTCTGGTAACCTCCTACTTATGTCATCTCAGGACTACCAGGCCGCGGCCCCGGATAGCCCCGCGGCCTACAGCCTCGTCGATGTGACAACGGCGGACGCGGCTCATACCGACTCCGCGGTCAAGGCCATTAACCGGCAGTTCCCGCTAGCCTCGACCCAGACGGTTGCCGACGTGCTGAAAACACAGCAGTCCTCGGTCGACACCATCACCAAGTTTCTGGAGGTCTCGGGCCTCCTGGCCCTCCTTATTGGTGGGGTTGGTATCGTCAATACGATGCAGGTCTTACTCTCACGCCGCAGAACGGAGATTGCCATGCTCAAGACCGCGGGCTATCGCCGCCTGGATCTCTATGTGCTCTTTGGCCTGGAGGCGAGCCTGCTGGGTCTGATGGGCGGCGTGGTTGGCGCGGCGGCTGCCACGGGCGTGAGTTACATCGTGCGCCTGCTGATGGAGAATCTGGGCATCAACGTGCTCTTCCTGATCAATCCCTGGACGATCGCCGGAGGTATCGCCATCGGTTTCGGCAGCGCGCTGATCTTCGGCCTGATGCCTATAGTTCAGGCCGCCAATATTCGCCCGCTGAATGTGATCCGCGAGACCTCTGAGCACAGGGGGGCGAGCAGCACTGCCCTGACGCTGGCTTTGCTCGTCATTTTCTCCGTGCTCTTCTGCGCGCTGGCGATTGTGATCCTCAATAATGACGTGGTGCTGGGCATCGAGGCGGTCTATGGCGCCTTCGCCTTCCTGCTACTGCTGGGCCTGTTCTTCAGCCTGGTTGTGCTTGTCATCAGCAAACTGCCGGTGCCGGAGCACTTTAACCTCAGGTACCTGGCCCTGGTCCTGGGTGGTGTTGCTACATCGATCCTGCTCTACCTGGTCCTCCCTGTGTTCGGCATAATCCTGCTAGCCACAGTGCTGCTCGGGGCTCTCATCGCGCTTTCGTCGCCCACCTGGAAGGTCAGTATGAAGATGGCGCTGCGCAATATAGGGCGACGGCGCGCACGCACGACCACCACGGCTGTAGCCCTGTTTGTCGGGATCTTTACTATTGGATTGGTGCTGACCCTGGGGCTAGATCTGCAGGCAGGGATTAGTCAGGCCTTTACTCAGAACCAGTACAATGTCGTCGCAGTCACTTCTGGAGCGGATTCGTCGGCCCTGGGAGCGCAGCTTGACACAATTCCGGGTCTCTCAAAGTCCCGCCAGGATGCGTTTGCCCAGACGATTCCGCTTGCCGTCAATGACGAGCCCTTGCAGCAGGTGCTGCCGGCGGGCCAGCATCGCCAGGAAGCTCTTAGCTTTCTGAGTTCTATGGAGGGATACGACCTGGCTTCTACGCTGCCGTCACTGCAGCTTACACAAGGCCGTAACCTGGCTGCCAGTGATGCTAGCTCAAATAATGTGGTGATCATCGACCAGTTGACCAGCTCGGGCTCGGTCCAGATGAACCTGAAGCCGGGCGATACGATCACTTTCGCCAGCACTGATGGCAGGATGCAAAAAACTGTTACGGTTGCCGGCGTATATACTGGTGCTGTCAGTGTTGACCACGTAGGTCTTGTGCTGGCCCCGGCCGAGATCGTGCATGCGCTCAGCCCGGCTAAAACTGGCGCGGCCACTGTTACATATATGAAAATCGATACCGCGCAGGTCAACCACGCCCTGGACGTCATTGGGCGGCTCGCCCCGAATGCGACGGTGCAGAACCTGGCCGATGTGGGCGCCTCCTTTGCGCAGCAGCTCAATAGTGTTCTAGATATGCTTGTGGCGATCGCCTCGCTCTCGATGATTGCCGGCGTGATCATCATCGCCAACTCGGTCGCCCTGGCGATGCTGGAGCGGAGGCGAGAAATCGGTATCCTCAAATCGGTCGGCTATACCAGTGGTACCGTCTTGAGAGAGGTGCTGATTGAGAACGGGATCGTAGGTGCTACCGGTGCGTTCATCGCGATGCTGCTGGCCGCTGGCGGGGTCATCCTGCTCGGGCGCCTGTTCTTCAACCTCACCCTGAGCACAGCGCCCTGGATCGTCGTCTGCCTGGTAGTGGGTTCGGCCCTGCTGGCGATGGCAACGGCGGCCCTCGTCGCCTGGGGCGCGGTTCGTGTTCGCCCACTGGAAGTTCTACGCTATGAGTAGGCAACGCGCAAAGACGTTGGTCTAATGACAGGAGATTTCCACATCAGCTCTACCATTCCAGCTATGCGGGGATGCCACGCGATTTCCCGAATAGCCATCAGCAGAAAATGAATATTGCGCTCCTGTCCATCCTGTGCTATACTAACGCCGTCAAGCCTGCGTAGCTCAACTGGCAGAGCAGTCGACTCTTAAGTGCGCCGCTGTGCTCTTGATAACCTTGTTGACGAAGGTCAACACCACTGGGATGAACGTGGTTAAAGCACATCCTTACCTAATCCTGAAAGGGAAAGGGGACAGCAGCATGGATGGAAAAGTACGGTGAGAGGTTGTCACCAACCTCAAATGCTGTGCAGCTAGGCCGTATATGGTTAGGCTGAGTTTGCCGAATCCAAGGTGTGTCGGCATATTACTGGCCCTAACGCAAGGTGATATTGCGTATGGACAGGGTTAACGATCAAGATTAAGAGGGTCGTTAAACATCCTACCTGTAGACACTCGTAGTCAACGAGCTAAACACCGAAAGGGAACCTAAGTACGGACCAGGTTGTCAAGGGAACTACGGGATCACCTAAAAGGTGAGAGCCTCATGGTGACGGAGCACCCATAGTACCTGAAAAGGGAAGGGGTGTAGGGGTCTATGGCAGTACGAACAGGTTATATTGGATAGTGCACTAGACCTGCTAGGAGAACCATAGCCCTGGAGAGCCGGATGCAGTGAAAGCTGCACGTCCGGTTCGGAAAGGGGTAGTTGGAAACGTGCCGAAAGGTAACGCGCTGGCTATCTACTTTACTCGATTGGTTGGAGGTTCGAGTCCTCTCGCAGGCATTTATAATTCGTAGTCGTGCGCCCAGCGCACTTTTTTCTCCTGCTTGTTTTTTGTCGGAGTCAGCCTGAGCTTTGCTTCAGTTACACCAACAGCGTCTACAGGTACAAGGTAGACCTTTTTAAGCTCTTCGCAGTAGACGGCAAAATAGTCTGCCTGTCCTCTGTAGTGTCTCCATCCTTTCTGCCTAGCGGTGTGGTTGTAGCTGCTCGCCGTAGCGAAGCTAATAACTGTCTTTTCGTTATCTATCCAACCTGTTTTGCATTGGATACACCAGAATTGTCCATCAGCATCTTCAATTACTAGATCATACCGATGGTTCTTTCCATAAGGGGTAAGTACGACATAGCTAGACTGCAATAAACGTGTAATAATTGCGGCTTCACTAATGTCTCCTGTTTTATCTGTGTGTCTCTTTGGGCCAATTGGTTTCATAATATACACATCCTTTCCTACTAACTGCCTGACCTGACAAAATATAATTGGAAATATAATCCTCTTTATGCATCCGAAATCTTTTCCGGTAACTTGCTCGATAGTACTCAGGCTAAGGTCCAGTTACTCAACAGTATAAACTAATCTAAGCAAGGGAGAGCGGCTATTCATGCACCTCACTCATTTTCTCACCTGTGAGTGCCCGCCTATGGATGGAAAACCATTTTAATGCAAACATATCAATGTTACACAAGAATGTACAAATACTCGGAGCACCCACTTCTGAGTTTATTGAGGGCGTACCGCCTTCCTTGACAGGCACAAAAAAGGATGCTATGATTTTCATAACGTTCTGTATACGTATTCACAGTAGTATTGCTGCTTTAGCAGAGATGAGGTGTATTAGGAAGGCAAATGTTAAGTAAATCCGGCGTGCTCTAGTGGAAGCATTAGCGAGCATGGTACGTTCAACTATATTTTAAGCCACCTTTACACTTAAGCCTTTTTCGATACAATCCACCGCATTGTCGTTTATATGCTGTCTCTTGCGTTTTAACCATGACGAATTAAGCGAAAGCTGAGATTGGAATCACAGAAGCCAGAAAAAGAACTGAAAGGAGGGTTTAAGCAGCTTTCTTAACAGCAGGATAGCGCTTGGGATGTCCAGAAAGGCGACCTCATGACCGTCTACAGGGTTTTGGTATACAAGCGGGTGTTTCCAGGTATTTGAGACAAGAGGGTATCATATGGCAATACGCGCATTTCAGGATCTTTCATAGGCCTGGAAATTCCCCTCCAAAAGGCTTGACGAACAGAGGTAAATATTTAGCTAATCGACTAGCTAAATATTTAAGGGATGGTCCAATGCACGTGACAGTTCCCTGAAACTCAATTGCTATCTAAATCGTGCTCAACAAGGTGAGGCATTGTATTTGGAATATGTGGCAATTGTTTTGGGACTGTTCAGACTGTCAAGTTTGATTGAACGTGGATTGAACCTTGCCTAAGTACCTGTGATCTCTTGTGCAACGTAGAAGCGAGTCTCACTCCGCGTAGTCTGTCAAGCGCGCAGCAGGCGACTCAGCGACCAATGTGGATGACCATGGAATTACGAGAGCAGTTTCCCACACCGCGGTCACCATGCGTAGACATCGCGGCTCCTGAGTTGATCTCATATGGATGTATGGACAGACCTACCACCGAGCGTCTCTCCCGACAACCTCTTAGCTGGATTCTATGAAGACGGGTCAACCACGAGAGTTGCCCGAGAAAGAGACAAAGCGATGAAAGTCAACATCCGACGCACTGGCCCCTGGTTGTCTTTGCTCATGCTGTTGTCACTTGTGCTGGCAGCATGCGGCGGTGGAAGCAGTAGCAGCCAGGGCCAGACCCTCCATGTGCTGATAGGCTATAACTCCACCTACCCTACGCAGCAGAAGCAGTGGATGCAGCAGATCGCCAGCGAGTTTCAGAAGGCGAACGGCGCCACCATTGCCTGGGACACCTACAGCAGTAGCAATGAGGAACAGACAAAGCTACAGACCTCTATTGTCTCCGGGAGCGGTCCCGATGTATTTAGCTTTGGTACCACGTTTGTTCCTACCGCTCAGGCCACCAAAGGCTTCACCACGCTCACCGATCAGGACTGGAAGGCAGTGGGTGGAAAGGACAGGTTCTTCCAGCAGCAGCTCACGATGTCCGGGTCATCACCCAACCAGTTGATTGCCGTCCCCTGGGTGATGCGCCCCTTTGCCATGGCTTATAACAAGGATCTGTTCCAGAAGGCAGGTATCACTGCTCCCCCTACGACCTGGACCCAGTTCGTCCAGGATGCCCAGAAGATGACCGATCCCTCTGCCGGGGTGTACGGGGCCGAGATAGACCCCTCAGATACGTTTGACCCCTGGAAGATCTGGTGGATGTTCGCCGAGCAGATGGGCGGGAGCTTCATCTCGCAGGACCTCAAGACTGCGCAAATGAACACACCACGCAAATGAACTCACCAGAGGCGGTGCAAGCCGTCCGGTTCTGGTTTGACTGGGCAACTACCTACAAGATCGTCAATCCAAACTCGATGGCGTGGAAAACTGGTGATGCCGTTCAGGCCTTCGCCAATGGCAAGGTGGGCATGCTTATTATGACGACTTCCACCCTCACACCCACGCTTCAGAAGTCGCCTGTAGCGGGCAAGTATGTCTTCACGCCCATGCCTACCGTTCCTTACGGTATGCAGCAAAGGCCACCGAACGGGGTACCCGCCTCGACCATCGTTTCCGGTGATATGCTTGCTGTCGCCGATTACTCGAATGTGAAGGACCTGGCGTTCAAATTTATCAACCTGGTCACGGAGTACCAGCACCAGATTCAGTGGACCAAGACCTTTGGTGATTTGCCCGCCAACGTGCAGGCCGCGAATAACCTGGCAAGCACGGATCCTCAGACTGCCGCCTTTATCCAGGCAGAACAAGGAGCCACTCCCACCCCCTTTACGGGCACGTGGGGGCCACTCGAGGTTGCATTGGCCGGCGTGAGTTCCAAGCTGGCGAATGAGGTGGCGACGAACCGCTATGATCCGTCCCACATCAAGCCGCTGCTGGACCAGGCTAACCAGCAGATTCAAGGCCAGTTGCACTGAGGATTGAGCTCCTGCATGGAGCGGAGAGACGCGCGCCTGGGCGCGCGTCTCGCGACCCTGGAGGTGACGAATATGTCTACTATACAACCTCTTCCAGAAACCATCCCAGCACCTACCGTGGTATTGAGACCTGAGCGTGGCAGAAAGGGCATCTTCGGTGGGCGACCCATGTGGCTCATATGGCCCAGCATTTTCTTGCTCGTCGTGATCATCGGCATTCCCTTGCTGATCGCCATATACATCAGCTTCCTGAATCTCGATCAGTACACGTTGCGCAGCTGGATCTCCGCTCCGTGGGTGGGGCTGGCCAATTACGTGACTGCCCTCACCTCCGGGAGCGTAGTTGGAGCTTCGGCCGTGGCATCGCTCGGGGTGAGCCTGGCTTTTTCACTGCTGACCACCCTGTTCATCACGCCCATCGGCATACTGGCCGCTCTCACCGTCAACACCCGGTATCGTGGCCGTACCCTCGTGCGCTCGCTGTACCTGGTTCCCTACGTGATCCCCACCTTTGTGACCGCGCTCGTCTGGCGCCAGATGTTCTTGAACGGAACCGGGCTGGTGGATCGCTTTCTTGCGGCGATCCACGTGGCTAATATCAACACGTACTGGTTGCTGGGGCCCAACAGCTTCTGGGCCATGGTCATCGCGGATGTCTGGGCCTCGTGGGCGTTCATCTACATCATGGTGCTGGCAGGGTTACAGTCGATTTCGCACGAGGTCTATGAAGCTGCTGATGTGGATGGAGCAAACTCCTGGCAGAAGCTGACAAGGGTCGTCTTGCCACAGTTACGTCATATCCTGGGGCTGGCCCTGTTGCTCTCGACACTGTATCACTTCAACAACTTTACCTTGCCGTTCGTGATGTTTGGCACGCCGCCCCCCATTCAGGCCGATGTACTGCCGCTCAACATCTACGTCTCCTCGTTCCAGTTGTTTAACTTTGGGTTAGGCGGTGCCATGTCCGTGATTACACTCATTCTTATGTTGATTCCCGGCTTCCTGTATCTCCGGGCTCTGCGATTAGGAGAGGTGACAGCATCATGAGGAAACGAAAGAGAGACGCGCAGGCTCTTCTGCCGCCAGCAGTGCAAATTGTTGCGATCGCAGTCCTGGCGATTCTTGTCTTGATACCCATCGCCTACACGCTCTTGCTCTCGGTCACTCCGGATACCGAGATCGGAGGCACGAGCCTGATTCCGTCCTATTGGGCCTTTGGCAATTACGTGCAGATGTGGTCCACGGTCAGCCTTGCACAAGGCCTGGGTAACAGTCTGATTATCGCGGGGATAGCCAGCATCATTGCGGTGATCCTGGCCGTTGGTGCGGGGTACATCATCACCAGGTTCACGTTTCGCGGGCGCCGTCCCTATCTCTACGCGCTCATTGGTCTGCAAACCGTCCCGAGTGTGATGCTCCTGCTGCCGCTCTTCGTGGTGTTTGCCTCGATTCAGGCGGCGCTCCATTTCAGGCTGGTGGGCACCTACGAGGCAATGATCATCACCTACCTGACGTTCGCGCTTCCGTTCGCGACCTGGCTGATGGTCTCCTATCTGGGAAGCATACCCGTGGACCTCGAGGAGGCGGCGCTCTGCGACGGGGCCACAAGGCTGCAGGCCCTGTGGCGCGTGATCGTGCCACTGGCACTGCCAGGGATGGTGGTAGCGCTGGTCTTCGCCTTCCTGACGGGCTGGAACGATGTGCTATTTGCCAGCGTGTTGACATCTCCAGAGACCCGAACGCTCGCAGTGCAGTTGCAAGCTTTCAGTTCGGCTCAGGAAGGTGGGGCCTTGCCCCTGTACGGTCAATTAATGGGCGCAGCCGTCGTGAGCGCGCTGCCCGTAGTGATTTTGTACATGATATTCCAGAGATACCTGGTCGGGGGACTGACCGCCGGAGGAGTCAAAGGATAGACATCATATGCGATTCTAAACATGTACATCTAGATGAGAGAGATGCATACAGTATGCGGACATCAAGAGGCTTTCATTATCCTCTGGCATTCACCACCCTGGCGTGCCCCGATTGGTCGTGGGAGCAGACCGTCCAGAGAGCTGTTGAGTACGGCTACCAGGGACTGGAACTGCGGGGCGTCGAGGGGGAGATGGACCTGACGAGGGCCGCTCCGTTTACAGCCAGCCGGCTCCCGGCCACGAAACGCGAGCTGAAGGAGCGCGGTTTAGTCATTCCATGCCTGGATACATCGTGTCGCTTTGACCAGGCCGCTGCTATCGACAACAGCATTGACGAGGGGAAGCGCCATATCGACCTGGCTGACGAGTTGGATGCCCCCTCCATCCGGGTGTTTGGAGATCGCATCCCGGACAGCCAGTCGCGTGAGAAGATCATTGAACAGGTAGTCGAAGGTCTGCTGGCACTTGCCCACCATGCGGAGGGAACGGGCGTGCAGGTATTGCTCGAATCTCACGGCGACTTCGCGCGCTTGCAGAACCTGCTCGATGTGATGCGGGCAGTTCCCCATCCTCACGTGGGGGTGCTCTGGGATGTGCATCATCCATACAGATTCTTTTCTGAGCCCCTAGCGGACACGTACGAAAAGCTCAAGGACCGCATCAGGCATGTTCACTTGAAGGACTCGATAACTGTGGATGGCGAAGTCCATTACTGCCTTTTAGGACAGGGGATTGTGCCGGTCAGTGAGGTCCTACAGCTGCTGGCGAACGGCGGGTATGACGGGTGGATCGCGTTTGAGTGGGAGAAGCGCTGGCATCCCGAGATCGAGGAGCCCGAGGTCGCCCTGCCCGACTTTATCCGTGTCGTACGAGCGGCTGAGGCGGAGCTTGCTAGCCGGCAGGAAGGGATCTGATTGGTACTATGTTGGATCTGCGAACACTCTTCGATGTGCGCGGCCTGACCGCTGTGATTACCGGCGGCAGCGGTCAGCTTGGTCGCACCATGGCTCAAGCCCTGGCACAGGCTGGCGTCCGGGTCGCCATCGTCAGTCTCCATGCCGAGACGTCGGGAACCGTGGCTGAGGCAATCCAGGAAAGCTCGGGCCAGGCCCTGGGGATCGCCTGCGATGTGCTTGATCGCGTCGCCCTCGAGCGAACCTTGGAGCGGGTCACAAGCACCTTTGGCCCGGTCGATATTTTGATCAACGCTGCGGGAGGCAACCAGCCGCAAGCCACCACCACAGCCGAGCAGACCTTCTTCGACCTGGATATGCAGGCGGTGAGCAGCGTCCTCGGTCTGAATTTTGCCGGCACGTTCCAGTGTTGCCAGGTGTTTGGACGCGGCATGGCTGCACGTGGCCAGGGCTGTATCGTTAATGTGGCCTCTATGAATGCCCTGCGACCTCTGACCCGCATACCGGCCTACAGCGCGGCCAAGGCAGCAGTAGCCAACTTCACCCAGTGGCTGGCAGTGCACATGGCGCAGGAGTACAGCCCACACATCCGGGTCAATGCTATCGCTCCAGGCTTCTTTCTGACCGAACAGAATCGCTATTTGCTCATCGATGCAGACGGGAATCTGACCCCACGCGGGCAGGCGATTATGAGCCATACGCCAGCAGGTCGACTGGGCGCGCCGGAGGACTTAGTGGGCACGCTGCTCTGGTTGGTAAGTCCTGCCTCGGCCTTTGTCACCGGCATCGTGGTACCTGTCGATGGCGGCTTCTCGTCCTTTAGCGGCGTGTGATACTTTAGCGCGCTCCTGACCTGGTTCTCGCGGGATCCCACTAAATAGAGGGAAGCTATCCCAGGATGAAAGAAAGGAGTTCTTGATGACAACAGAAGGAGTATCTCCTGCACTGCAACAGTTGATCAAGGATGATGCAGTCAGGCAGTTGCGCAAGCCAAAGGGACTCATGGCCACGTTAGGCAGCGAGGATGGGGCACTCAAGCTGGATTGGGTCGAGGGTGTGCAGCGCCTGCTCGCAGATAACGCCATGCTGGAGCAAGTAGAAGCAGAGGCGCGAGCAATCTGGGAGCGTGGTATACAGCATATCATCTGGGCTGGCATGGGCGGCTCGATCATGGCTGTACGTGTCCTGACCGATCTTGGCTTTTGCAGCGATCGCGACAACGGGCACGTGACCATCTACCCGTTGGACAGCACCGACCCGGCAGCCCTCAACGAAATCGTGCGGGAGATAGCGCAAGCCAAGCATCTGGCGCGGCCCTCTGGGGAAGAATCATCCACTCCAGCCTTCTTGCGCGCACTTCTCGATGACGTGATGATGGTTGGTGTAGCGATGGGCATGACATCTGAAGAGCCGATCACGCACCTCGAATGGTTCACCGAGCTGTTGCAACAGGCAGGGTTACGCCCGGCAGAGCACCTGCTCGTGATGACACTTCCCGGCTCCTATCTTGACCGCTTTGCAGAGGTCCAGCAGGTCCCCAGTCTTCCCTTGCAACTGGACGGGGGGACGGGCACCGGTGGGCGGATGAGTGCGCCCACCACACGCGTATTTCTGTTGCCTGCCGCTCTCTCCCTCACGCGCCTCTCAGGAGAACCCAGACAACTACGGGCCGTGCTGCGCCGTGCCTGGGACGAGTACGACCTCGACCTCGCCACCGAGCGGCCCGCCGATCACCCTTTCGTGCAACTGGCTGCCGCCCTGAGTGACGCCAGCGTAGATGGTGCCTGTCGCCTGCTGTTGAAGATACCAGAAGGCTGGCAACCCCTCGTACCCTGGATAGAACAGTTGATGGAGGAGAGCTTAGGCAAAGGCGGCAAAGGTGTCGTCGTCTTTGACGATCAATCCCTGAACCCTCAAGCTCCGGCCTATCGTTCGAGCAGTACACTACAGGTACGGGTCGTCACTGACCTTACTCAACTGGACGAGGAGAAGAGCTTCAATCTATCTCAGCCGTATTTGGCCAGGAAAGAACCCCTCGATCGGTTAGTGGCTGTGGCTACAAGTTTCCTGGGCTGGCAGTTGAGCATGGCTCTTTATGGCTATGTGCACCGGATCACCTTTGCCGGGCAGCCCGCGGTCGAAAACTATAAGGCGCGTGCCCGCGTACTACGGACGCAAGATGACCCACTCCAGGTCACAAAGAACTGGGCTGCAACGACGAC